>JACKQG010006466.1_pt1 | contig 12328 bp, 14 predicted proteins | sample 8237621 | NCBI WGS metagenome assembly JACKQG01 (sample SAMN15677084, study PRJNA649215) | marine metagenome | biome: marine; feature: Black Sea; material: saline water; isolation source: suspended particulate matter (SPM) from the Black Sea western gyre | collected 2013-06-09/2013-06-10 | depth...
ACGCCACTTTTCAAAAATCCAATTTATCCAGTTTTCGTTCTGCTATGCTGTTCGAATGTTTTGTCTGTGATATGATGGGCGCGATCAACTGGGGATTCTTTCATTCATTTCCGTGTTGCGTACGAGCAAAAGGGACTTTCGTTGATGCCGAAAAAAGGTGATGACAAAACGAGCGCGCCCGTCGAGCTTAAATGCAAGGTCGATGATGATTCCGAATGGCGCACTTTAAACGGCGACCAGGTTGAACTTTTTAATGCCGCCGTCAATTGCCGTTCCTACAAGGCCGGTGAAACCGTTTTCATGCAGGATGATCCCTGCAAAGGGCTTTACATCATTGAAAGCGGTATGATCGCCGTGCGCAAAATGGACAGCGAAGGCCGCACGGCCGTCATTCGTTTGGGCTATCCGGGCGATAGCCTTGGTTACCGGCCACTTCTGGCCAAGGAAAACCACAGGGCCAGCGCCGAAGTGACCAAGGATTCGCGGGTTTGTTTTGTCGATGCAAAGACAACGTGGCAGCTGATTTCAAAAAATCCTGATCTGGGTCTGCGTTTTCTTGAACGCATTGCCAAAGCCATGGGCGAAGTGGAATCACGGTTTTTCGAGGTTGCCGCCTTAAGCGTCCGTGTCCGGCTGGTTCATCTGCTGATTCTTTTGCGCGATAAATGTGGCCGCTTTTCCACCGATGGAACCCTGGTTCTGGAACTACCGTTAACCCGCCAGGACCTGGCCTCGATGATTGGCGCCAGGCCCGAGAGTGTATCGCGCGCTTTTCACGATTTAAAGGAAGACGGTCTGGCCAGCTCTTCCGGCCGTCAGGTGCATGTGACCCAATATAAGCGCCTTATAGAGGAGCTTCACAGCAACATTTCTGTTTGAGCGATGTTTATGGAACAACTTTCCGGCGATGACGCCATGCCCGTAAGTGATCTGTTCGCCTTTCTTGAAGGGAACTGGCTGTTATCCCGAACAATCAATGACCTGCGCCTGAATACGCCTGGCGTTATGAACGGGCAAATTGCCATAACCAGACAAGCAGATGGGCAAGGCGAGCCCGCATTGAAGTATTGGGAAGATGGTGAATTGCAGTTTGGCGACTACCGCGAAACGGTGCACCGGTCCTATGATTTCAGGTTTCCCCAAGCGCACAGGGCGCGGGTCCATTTTACCGATGGCCGGATCTTTCATGAACTCGACCTGTCATCTGGTTATTGTGAAGTTGAACACCTGTGCGATCCGGATATTTACCGTGGCCGGTTTCAGATCGTTGCAAATGATCTTTGGCTATCAAACTGGAACATCAGCGGGCCATCCAAGGACTTGATCCTCGATAATCGTTATCAACGTCTTCCCTGACGCAAATGGGCTTTGCGAAACTTCGGCCGATGGGGTATTTAGGGACGTCAATCACAGGAGAGCAAGCGATGCTTATGAGCGAACGGACTTCAATAATTAAAACGGCAACACTGGCAGACAGGGTCTGGCCCGCATCCATCGAAATGAATGCGCTTGCGCGGGCTTTCCGTGGCACCATGCTGGCCGTTGCTGGTTCATTGTTGATCTGGCTTTCCGCAAAAATCCAGGTGCCTTTCTTTCCTGTACCCATGACCATGGGGACTTTGGCTGTCCTCGCCATTGGCATGGCGTATGGCTGGCGACTGGGTGCGGCGACGGTTTTGCTGTATTTGGCCGAAGGCGCCATGGGGCTTCCGGTTTTTGCCGGTACCCCTGAAAAAGGTATCGGCTTTGCCTACATGATGGGTGGCACCGGCGGCTATCTGGTCGGTTACATTCTGGCTGCCGCCAGCGTTGGCTGGCTGGCCCAGCGTGGTTGGGACAAAAACGTTTTGCGGACGGCCCTTGCGATGCTTGTCGGCAATGCTCTGATTTATCTTCCGGGCCTGCTATGGCTGGGAACCTTGTTTGGTTGGGATAAACCAATTCTGGAATGGGGACTGTTCCCGTTCGTGTTGGGTGATTTGACCAAGCTGGCCCTTGCCGCCGCCTTGATGCCGCTGACATGGAAATTCCTTGGCCGTCCAAGAGCTGGCTAGTCTTTTTTAATCGATAACAAATGGCAGAACACTCAGAACACCGCTCGGCGCGGCTGTCGCTAGGTTTTTCCTGCATCGGGCATTCCTATTCGCATCTGTTTGCGCCGATTTTCTACGTTGCCGCCCTGTCCCTTGAGGAGGAACTGACGCTTGGTCACGGCGAAGTCGTCACCCTGATCGTTGCCGGAAATATTCTTTACGGACTTGCAGCGCCGCTGGCCGGATGGCTCGGCGACAAGTGGAGCTCGACCGGCATGATGAGTGTGTTTTTCCTGGGCACAGGTTGCGCCATGATCTTGACGGGAATGGCCTCGACACCCCTGCACATTGGCCTGGCACTGGCCCTGACCGGCTTATTCGCATCGATCTATCACCCTGTCGGCATCGCCTGGCTTGTTCGCCATGCCGCCAGCCGTGGCATGGCGTTGGGGATAAATGGCATTTTTGGCAGCATCGGTCCGGCCATGGCGGCGCTCACTGCCGGTGTGCTGATCCAGTGGTTTAGCTGGCGGGCGGCCTTTATGGTGCCGGGTATCCTGCTTGTCGCGACAGGCATTATCTTTTTTTGGTTGGTGGTCCGTGGGGTAATTATTGAATCCCGGGTTGATCGAAAGGTCGATATCCCACCGTCCCGTCAGGATATGATCCGGGCCTTCATTGTTTTGAGTGTGACCATGATGTGTACCGGCCTTATCTATCAGGCAACGCAACCGGCGCTGCCGAAAGTTTTTTCCGAAAGATTGACGGAGCTGACAAGTGGCGGCATCTTCGGGATTTCAGTACTTGTCGCCATGGTTTATTTTGCTGCGGGGGCCATGCAGATTACCGCCGGAAGGATGGCCGACAAGTACCCCTTAAAGTATGTCTATATAATGGCCTTTATATTGCAGGTACCTTTCCTGGCCCTGGCTGGCAGCTTGGGCGGCGCCTCGCTTCTGGTTGTTGCGATGATCATGGTATCTGTCAATTCCGGCGCTTTACCGGCTGAAAACTCTCTGGTCGCCCGCTACGCGCCAAGCAAATGGCGAGGCCTGGCTTTTGGCCTGAAATTTATTCTGACCTTCGGGGTTAGCGGTCTGGGCGTCCTGCTGGAAGGCAAGCTGTATGATTATACCGGTGACTTTTACTGGCTGTTTGTGGTTCTGGCCTGTGTCGCCACCGTCGCCGCCATGGCCGGATTACTGCTGCCCAACGAAGGCTCTCGCGCGGTAACCGCGGCGGCTGAATGATGAAGGTCATACGCCTCGATCATCTGGTTTTGACAGTTGCCGATCTTGACGTCACGTGTGATTTTTATTGCCGGGTGTTGGGCATGGAGGATGTGCGTTTTTCCTCCGGTGGCCTCACCCGTCGGGCACTGACGTTCGGTGAGCAGAAAATCAATCTGCATCAGGTGGGTGCCGAATTCGAGCCGAAAGCCGCCGACCCGAAACCCGGTTCTGCTGATCTGTGCCTGATCGTTGAGGAACCAATGGAGCAGGTGATTGCGCACCTTAAGGACAAGGGTGTTGCCATGGAGGAGGGACCCGTCGCGCGCACCGGTGCAACCGGGCCAATTTTGTCGGTTTATTTTCGCGATCCCGACGCTAACCTGATCGAAGTTTCCAGATACCCTGATTAGTGGGTTTCGCCCAGGCTTTCCAATTCCGCCAGGCGTTGCTCCATGGCTTTCTCAATGGGGGCGCGTAATTCCGGACTGGCGTCGAGCAAACGGTGGAAGTCATGGGCGTCAAGGTAAAGCAACTGACATTCCGTGCGTGTCGTGATGGTCGCTGTGCGGGCACAATCCTTCAAAAGGGCAATTTCGCCAAAAAAGTCGCCGTTGCTTAACATCCGGTGTTCCGGGTGAACATCGACATCTACCTCTCCGGTAACAATGAAATACATGGAATCCGCATACTCGCCGCGTTTGACGATGACGTAACGGGCTGGCACCAGTTTGGGATGAAGCAGCCCGGCAATTTCTGAAATCCTCAAGGCGTCAAGTTTGCTAAACAGGGGCACCCCGGCAACCAGTTGCCAGGTGACGGTGAAATCCCGTTTCTTGATTTCGCGGGTGAAGCCCGATGTCAGAATACCGGCCGGCAGGGCGAACATGGCGATCCCCATAACCATGATGAAGGCGCCGAAAATTTTGCCGCCGGCGGTGATCGGCGTTACATCCCCGTAACCGACAGTTGTCAGGGTCGCAAGTCCCCACCACATGGCATGGGGGATAGATGCGAAGGCCTCGGTTTGGGCCTCACGCTCGAACATGAAGACCACCGACGAGGCGAAGATCAACAACATCATCATCACCAGAAGGGCGGCGCCCAGGGGACGGCGCTGGCTTTTCAGGACCGCCGCAAAGGTTTCGATAGCCGGTGAATAGCGGGTCAGTTTGAGCAGACGGAGCAGTCGGAATATCCGCATGAAGCGGAGATCGACGCTGACGAAAAACGCCAGATAAAAAGGCGCAATGGCGATCAGGTCAATCAGGGCAAGCGGCGTCAGCATGTGTTTGATACGCCCCATGACAGGGTGTTCGAAACCTTCTTCCTTGTTTTCCGTACACACCCATACACGCGAAACATATTCGATCGAGAAGATGATCACCGAAAGGGTATCGAAGGCTTGAAGAAACGAGTGGTGTTCGGGGTCCAGTCCGGGGATGGTCTCAATGATCACCGCGATGACGTTGGTAATGATCAACGCCATCATAAAAATATCAAACCAGCGTCCTTTCCAGTCACTACGGACGGACGCTTCGATAACGTCATAGACCTGTATTTTCAGCGATTTTGTCATTGCGGCACTATTCTGCCCTGTTAAGTGTTACAAAGTCCTTGATCTAAATCGTTTTTGATATCGTTTGCGGTTTCAAGGCCGATCGACAGCCGTACCACTTCGGGGCCGGCCCCGGCGGCGAGGCGCTGTTCTTCGGTCAATTGCCGGTGGGTGGTTGAAGCCGGATGCAGGATTAACGAGCGGGTATCGCCGATGTTGGCCAGATGGGAAATCATCTCGACCCCTTCGACAAGCTTGACACCTGCTTCATAACCGCCCTTTAGGCCGATGGTAAAGACAGAGCCCGCGCCCTTGGGTAAGTACTTTTTGGCAAGGTTGTGATAGGGGCTCGATGTCAATCCGGCGTAAGAAACCCAGTCAACGGCCGGGTGGCCCTCCAGGAAGGTGGCTACGTCCTGCGCGTTGGCGACATGGCGTTCCATGCGCAGGGGCAGGGTTTCGATGCCGGTGATGGTGTTAAAAGCGTTCGTAGGTGACAATGCCGGACCGAAATCCCGCAAAGCGACAGCGCGCGCCTTCATGGTGAAACCGAAATTGCCGAAGGTCTCATAGAAGGTCAAGCCGTGGTAGGCGGGTTCGGGTTCGGTCATGGAGGGGAACTTGTCGTTCTGGGCCCAGTCGAATTTACCGGACTCGATCACCGCCCCGCCCAGTGAATTGCCGTGTCCGCCCAGGAACTTGGTTGTCGAATGGACGATAATGTCGGCACCCCACTCAAAGGGGCGGCACAAATAGGGCGTCGCCATGGTATTGTCGACGATAAGCGGGATGCCAGCATCTTTGGCTATGGCGGCGACGGCTTCGAGGTCAACCACGATGCCGCCCGGGTTGGCCAGGACTTCAAGGAAAATAGCCTTGGTTTTTGGGGTAATGGCGGCGGCGAAGTTTTCAGGATCGGTCGGATCTACGAAATGGCATTTCCAGCCCAGTTTCTCGAAGCTGATACCAAACTGGGTGATTGACCCACCGTACAGGTTTCGTGAGGCGACAAATTCATCGCCGGGGCCGAGCAGGGTAAAGAAGGTGAGAAACTGTGCCGCATGGCCGCTTGCGGCACATACGGCGGCGCGACCGCCTTCCAGATTGGCCAGGCGTTCCTCCAACACTGCCACTGTCGGGTTGGTCAGGCGCGAATAAATGAAGCCGAAGGTTTGCAGATTGAACAAGTCGGCCGCGTGATCAGCATCATCAAAAACATACGAGGTGGTCTGGTAAATTGGCGTGTTGCGTGCGCCGGTTGCCGGGTCCGGATGAGCACCGGCATGGATGGCGCGGGTTTCAAATCCTGCCTCGGGCGGTGTTTTTGTGTCAGTCATTTTCAGGCCCTCAGTTTCGGACGCTTTGACGATATGATGCCCGTATTGATGCCGGCCCAACCCAACTCGCTGAACAGCCGCGCATATTCGATCTTCGGGCAGCGATCCATAATAACCATTAGGCCCGCCGCTTCAGCCCTTTTGCATGCCTCCTCGTTGATAACACCTAACTGCATCCAGATCACCGATATCCCTTTGACTTGGGCAAGTTCGATAGCTTCATCGACGATTGGCCCGGCGGCTTCGGAATTGCGAAAAATATCGACCATATCGAAGGTGTCCGCAATATCGCCGAGACTGCCGTAGACAGTCTCACCCAGAATTTCACTACCGGCCTGACCGGGGTTGACCGGGATCACCCGGTAGCCCTTACCCTGCAGGTATTTCATGGCGAAGTTCGATGGCCGTACCCATTTTGGCGAGGCCCCGACCATGGCAATGGTTCGGACACTTTTCAGGATCGTTGTTAGCAGGTCATCGCTGTACATCAGCGGCCTTGCCATGTTGGCTTACGTTTTTCCAGGAAGGCATCGATGCCTTCCTCGGCGTCGCGGGCCAGCATGTTGCGTGTCATGGTTTGGTTGGCGTAGGCGTAGGCGGCTTCCACATCCATATCAACTTGGGCGTAGAAGGCTTCCTTGCCGATGGCAAGTGTCAGGGGCGATTTCGAGACCAGTTTGGCGGTGATGTCGGCAATTTCCTGATCAAGTTTGTCATCGTCCACAACCTTGTTGATCAGGCCCCAGCGTTCGGCCTGTTCGGCCTCAACCCTGTCTCCGATGAGCAACATTTCCATCGCCTGTTTGCGCCCGACATTGCGGCTGAGTGCGACCATGGGCGTCGAACAAAACAGGCCGATGTGAATGCCAGGGGTGGCAAACCACGCCGAGCGTCCGGCCACTGCCAGATCGCAGGTGGCGACCAGTTGGCAACCGGCGGCTGTTGCCAGAGCATGAATCCGGGCAATTACCGGTTGGGGCAGACGGGTGATGGCCAGCATTAAGCGCGAGCATTGCCCGAAAAGATCCTGATAATATTTCTCATCAGGGTTGGCTCGCATTTCCTTCAAATCATGACCGGCGCAGAAGGCCGGACCATTGGCGGCAATGACAACGGCGCGAACCGTCTCGTCGGTGGCAATGGCGGCGAGTTCGGCTTGCAGGGCGCTCATCAAGTCAGCAGACAGGGCGTTGCGCTGGTCGGGCCGATTCAGGGTCAGGGTCGCAACCCCGCCTAAGTCATCACGCAGAACCAGCGCACCATTTGCTTGCTGTTGGGGTTGGGCGGTCATGGTGTGCAGGGCTCCAGACAATATTTCAAACGAATTTTGACGCTTTCGGGGTGTTCAAGGCAAGGGATAATTGACGCTAACGTAAACGTCAACTAGCCTTTGTCGATGGTTTTAGAGAAGGGTCATTTACCACCATGCCAAAGATGACGATTGAGGAATTTAACAAGCTGCTGGCCGATGAAATGCCGTTTGCCGTCGATGCCGGTTTGCGACTGGCGGAAATGAAGCATGGTGAGGCGACGATGGTGTTGCCTTATGACGGCAGTATGCTGCGCCCGGGAGGGACAATTTCCGGGCCCTCCATGATGATGCTGGCCGATGCCGCCATGTACGCCGTCGTCCTGTCGATGATTGGTCCTGTGGCGCTGGCGGTGACGACCAACTTCAATATCAATTTTCTGCGTAAACCCGCACCGGGTGATATTTCGGCTGAAGGCAAAATCATCAAGCTGGGTAAACGCCTTGCGGTCATTCAGGTAACCTTGTTTTCGGTTAACGATGAAGAGCCGGTTGCCCACTCAACAGGGACATACTCCATACCACCTCTTGAAAAACGGGGCTGAATGACCACGTGCCCATAAGGGGATAAAGCAATGAGATCATTTTTATCATCTTGCAGAATGTTTCTGGTGGTTATTTTCTTGGCCCCGCTATCCCTGAATGCCCAAGAGGAAGATGTTGCTGGTATTGTCGAGCGGCTGCAGGGTACGGCTGTTGCCATGCAGGATGCCTTGCCTCGCGTGCTTAAGGTCGGCGATAAAATTCTCCGCGGCGATGTGATCTCGACAGGCCGTGAGGCGCGCCTGGAAATGCGTATGCTTGATGACGCGGTGATGACATTGGGCGAGCAAACCATCTTCGTTGTAACCGATTATATTATGACTGGCGCTGAACCGCTTGCTTCGTTCCGCCTGATGCAGGGCGCTTTCAAGGCGGTCAGCGGCAAAATTGCCGGAGCCGAAGGGCGTTTTGTCGTCGCCACCGAAGTTGCGACCATTGGTATTCGCGGCACCACCTTCTGGGGTGGCTCGCTCGATGGTGAGTTTGAAGTCGCCCTTCTGGACGGCAAGGGTGTTTATGTGGAAACCAGAACCGGGCGGGTCGAGTTGACCAGGATCGGGCAGGGGACAAAGATTGTTGGGGCTAACAAGAACCCGTCCAAACCGAAAATCTGGTCAACGGAAAAAACCAATCGCGCCATCGCCACCGTCACCTTTGATTAGGCAAGCAAGTCCGCATGGATGGACAGCACCTCATCGAAGGCGCTGACAAAATTGTCCAGGTCTTGATCGCTCATGGCCAGTGACAGGGTCATGTAGCCGCGCTGGGCGTAGACAAAACCACGCATCATCATTTCCAGATGCAACAGTGTTGCTTTCTCTGGCATCTCACCCGCAGTGTCGGCGGGTATCCTGATCGGGTGGCCAACTGTGTGAAGGCCCATGATGGAGCCGACGCCGGTATACTGCATGGCCAGATTACGTTCACTGATCATCGCGTTCAGACGGGCCCGGAAGTCCTCGCCGCGTTTGAAAAGCGCGTCGGCGGCCTGCGCTGTAAATATCTGGCTAAGCCCCGTATATCCACCAGCCATGGACATGACGTTGTTGTTAAATGTCCCTGCGTGACCGATTGAATTAGCTGATGTGGGATCAAACTGGCCCATGATATCAGCGCGTCCGCCAAAGGCCCCGAAGCTGGCCCCGCCACCAAGATATTTTCCAAGCGTCGTGATATCAGGTGTTATGCCCAAACGCTGTTGAAGCCCACCGGCAGCCGAGCGCGATGTCATCACTTCATCAAAGATAAGGATGATGCCGTGGCGTTCTGTTTCGTTTCGAAGGGCGTCAAGGAATTCCCGATCGGCGGGCAGGCATCCACCGGCCCCCATCATCGGTTCAATAAGGACGGCGGCCAGATCGGTTGCATTCCCGGTTATTGCCTTCAGCATGCCGACGCTGTCGTTATAAGGAGCGTAAACGAACGTGAAAGGCACATTGACCGGCGAGCCGCCATGGGCAAAGTACAAAACGCCCCCATGGTAAGCGCCATCGAAAACCATCACCTTGTCACGGCCGGTGAAAGCGCGCGCCGCGCCAAGGGCCATCAGATTAGCTTCAGTCCCTGAATTGGTGAAGCGGACCTGGTCAATTGAGGCAAAACGCTGGCAGATAATGGCGGCCAGTTTTGCCTCCCAGCGGTTGGGCGCGCCCAGCACCATGCCATCGTCGATGGCGTCCTTGATGGCTTTCAGGATAAGCGGGTTGGAGTGTCCGTAGAGCCCGGCTGAATATTCGCCCAGGAAATCCGTAAAGCGGTGTCCGTCCAGATCATGCAGATACGCACCGTCACCCCCCGCCATGGTTAGCGGGAACGGATCATAATGCAGGACCGTGCGGGTGTTGCCGCCGGGCATCACGTCGTGGGCTTTCTTCCAACGCGCATGGCTTTCGGGGTTGGCGGCTATAAAGCGTTCGGTCACATCGCCGAGCGCACTTTTTAGCCGATTATCACCGGATTGATCTTGCTTGGTTTGAAAGACTGACATTGCTTCGGGTTCCTTATTAACCAGAATGATCCTAGCCAGATTCCAAGGCCATTAGAACAGTTTTCCAAAACCTTTTCCGATCCCTGTTAGAGGTTTGAACTACGTGATTGCGGAGCCAATATTTTTCGTGCATAAGCGCAAATTAAAATCGTCTTTATAGGCACACGACAATGATAAAGGTCATCTCCAATAGCTGGGCCCTGTTGTTTGGCATGGGTTTGATTATGCTAGGCAACGGCTTGTTGGGGTCGTTGCTGGGTGTCAGGGCCTCTATCGAGGGTTTTGGGCTTTCGGCAACCGGTCTGGTGATGTCCGGTTATTTTATCGGTTTGATTTTGGGTTCGGCGGCGGTCCCAAAACTGGTCGGGCGGGTTGGTCATATTCGCATGTTTGGGGCCTTGGCTTCACTTGCCTCGACCGCAGTTTTGATCCACATCGTGATCATTGATCCCTGGGCTTGGTGGGTGATGCGCGTTGTTACCGGTTTTTCCTATGCGGGGCTTTATGTGGTTACCGAAAGCTGGCTCAACGACGCCTCGGAAAATGATACCCGTGGCCAGTTGCTCAGTTTCTACATGGTGGTCTTGCTGGCTGGTATGGCCGGGGGGCAGTTTTTGCTCAACATTGCCCCACCTGCCGGGTTTGAATTGTTTGTCCTGATATCGGTGCTGGTTGGACTCGCCGTTGTTCCCATTCTGGTTACCGTCAGCCAGGTGCCGGATTTTGAAACCACAGAGTCAGTTAGCATTGTCCAGCTTTTCCGGGTTTCGCCGCTGGGCGTCATCGGTATGCTGGTAAGCAGTGTTTCCATGGGGGCGATATTTGGTCTTGGTGCCGTTTATGGGGCCCAGATCGGGATGTCCGTGCAGGAAATTTCCTTTTTCATGGCTGCGATTGTTGTCGGCGGCGCTGTGATTCAGATGCCGCTGGGGCGGATGTCTGACCACTACGGGCGTCGTCGCACCATTATCGGGACCTGCATTGGCGGGGTCGTCGTCTCCTTGTTCGCTGCTCAAGGAGCGGTCAGTGGCTGGCAGCTTTATGCTCTGGCAGCGGCCCTGGGGGCTATGTCGACGCCGCTTTATTCCTTGTGCGCCGCCCACACCAATGATTACCTGACCCCGCCACAAATGGTCGCGGCCAGTGGCACCCTGGTGCTGGTTAGCGGTGTTGGGGCGACTTTAGGCTCGCCGATCACCGCCTTCGCCATGGATTACTTTGGCCCGGTTGCATTTTATTATAGTATTGCCGTTTCCCTGGCGATTGTTGCCCTGTACGGGGTGTGGCGCTCGACCCGTCGTGACGCCATGGCCCATGAAGACCAGGGTGATTTCGTTATCATGGCGCCGACACCGATGAGTGCGTCCTTTAATCCGGATGTGGATCTGGATGAAATCGAAGCCGCCGCTGAAGTTGACGCCGATGAGATTCAGGCCAGCTTCGAGGAATTGGCCGATGAATTGCAACATAGCGACGACGTTTCCTGAAAAACGCAGGTACGGGACATTTCGGGGTATTCAGATACCGTATTTGTAAGCTAAGGAAATTATTGGATAATTTCGCCAGTATTGCGTTGACATGGAAACATCATTGGCCTAAAACCCGTCCTTCGCGAGACGGGGAGGCTCCCCGTTCGTCAGTATAATTTCAAATGATTTAACGGGTGTATGATGAATACCTATTCCGCCAAGCTTTCGGATATTGAGCGCAAATGGTGCGTTATTGACGCCGAAGGCCTTGTCCTTGGCCGTTTGGCCAGCATTGTTTCCATGCGTCTGCGTGGCAAGCATAAACCGATGTATACGCCGTCCATGGATTGTGGCGACAACATTATCATTATCAATGCCGATAAAGTTCAACTCACCGGTCGCAAACGCACCGACAAAGAGTACTTTTGGCACACCGGCTATCCGGGCGGCATTAAAAGCCGCACCGCTGGTCAAATCCTTGACGGCGAGCACCCGGAGCGGGTTGTCATCAAGGCTGTCGAGCGCATGATCAGCCGCAATCCGCTGGGTCGTCAGCAGATGCGCAAACTGCATGTCTATGCCAGCCCCGAGCATCCTCACGGCGCCCAGAACCCGGAAGTTCTTGACGTCGCCGCGATGAACCCGAAGAACACGAGGAGTGCCTAGATCATGGCCGAAGACGTTAAGACCCTTGAAGACTTGAAGGACGTGATGGAAGGTAATACTGAAGCCGCCGCCGTCGTTGCCGGTGATGTTGAAGCTGCTTCCGCTGTCCCCGCTGAACCCAAAATTGACGCCCAGGGCCGCGCCTATGCCACCGGCAAGCGTAAAAACGCCATTGCCCGTGTCTGGATCAAACCGGG
>JACKQG010006468.1_pt1 | contig 12327 bp, 13 predicted proteins | sample 8237621 | NCBI WGS metagenome assembly JACKQG01 (sample SAMN15677084, study PRJNA649215) | marine metagenome | biome: marine; feature: Black Sea; material: saline water; isolation source: suspended particulate matter (SPM) from the Black Sea western gyre | collected 2013-06-09/2013-06-10 | depth...
ATGCAACTGCACCATCTGGATAATTCGTGTTACCAATGTAAATCGCTTGCATAATACACAACCCTTTCACAATAACGTTTAGAGCATTAAAGTATTTCCAACTACAGAAATACATTTACCACAATGTACCATAGCAAGCAAGCCACAGAAGCAGGAAAGAAGCCACAAAACAAGAGCAAAGCACAGGGATGGAGATAAATGGTGCACTATACGGCACTATTATTATCACACACACATGTGCATATATGTACACCTATGTAGGAATGATATACCTGCACATTTGTGCACCTTGTTATGCATATAAGAATAGATAGTATGCAATAATGAATTCATTAATTCTCAACCTTAATGCACTACCCCATACTACCTTAATGCACCTTAGCAAAGGAGTATATCTCCCACACTCAATCTCATTCTATTTTTTTCTATGTGTGGGTATATATGGGGTATGCTCAATCTTGATTTATTTTTTTGTTTTTTTGCTTATTATATATTTCATATGAATTTTATAGTATAGTGTATATGGGTGTAATAATAGGTATTTATACAATATTTTTATATATATTTTTATTTTATTATTGTTATTGTTATAGGTGTATTGATATGTATATTTACTACGTAGTAGTGAGTTATAACACTTTTTCTTAGGGATGATAGTATGAAAGAAGGGGGATTCTTTTTAGAGCTGACGAGGCTCTTTTTTTGTTTGTGGTAGTATTGGTTATTGTGGTGTTGTTTTTTCTATTCTATTTTCAGGAAGTGAGGATGGGTTGACAATCTGCAGGGAAGGGTATATTTTCAGTTATGAGAGATGTACGCATAAATGTTCATCCGTTTTACCCCGAAGATAAAATAGTTCAATGTCCAGGCATTCCAGAGGGGATGCTTTTTATTTTGATGAAAGATGAGAGATGTACTTCTCGGTGTATTAAGCATCGTGATGATCGTGGTGTTGTTGAGTATTGGGTTATTCCTGTTGACTTAGCTGCAGACTGGGGAATGGAATGGATAGATGATGTTGATGATGCAGATGAATCTAATGTACCATGTTGGGTGAAGCATACTGGGGCGAATGAAGTCAGTTATATAGATTTCTATAAAATCAACAATCCTGAATATCATGATAAGAGCAAACATAGAAGGAAGTTGTGGTCAGGACCTTTGGCTATGGGGTGGAAAAGGGGTGTTGAAGGTCCTTATCTGAATTATCTGATAGAGAACACCCCCGCAGTAGGACGAAGCGTTAAACGCAGTCTTGCGAAATTGAATGCTCGTCAAAGGAACCCAAAGGTGGATCCTCGGGATAAGATTTTTGTTGATTACTATTTAAAGACCGGTGATGTATTAAATGCAATTAAAGTAGGGTTTCCCCATATGGGAGCTTCAGGGATTAAGTTTTGCACGAACCTTGCTTTTACTCGATTGAAGAAAAAGTCAGTGAGGAAGTATATGGATGAAAAGTTGAAAGAACAGAGTGAGAGAATTTTCAAGGAAGCTGGGATTGAGGGTGATCCGAAGGAATGGATCATGAAAAGGCGAATTGATGTTGTCAAGAAAGCTGTCAAGTCTGATAGTGTGGGGATGCTTAACCTGGCAGAGAAAACTATTTCAAAGATTGAGCAGTCTTTAGCTGAAGACGACCCATTGAAGGATGCTCCTGCACAATCACCTGTTGATTCAAAAGATGGTGCAGGGGGGCTAAGCCCTGAGCGTAAGGCTGAGTTATCGAAACAAAGAGAACCAAGAGGTAACGATCATGTCAGTAAAAATGAGAACCATCCCGTGTCCGAATTGCAAGAAGCTGAACACCCATTCGATGAGGAACCAAAAGGATCTTCAGACTAAGTGTTCAGAATGTGGTGAGGATTTGTATAGTAAACCACGGGGATTAAGGAAAGGATGGATTCATGAGCCAATGACAAGCTTTGGTCGGAATCCTGATCCTAATAGATAAGAAAGGTTGACACTATGAGAAAGATGTCTATTGAAGAGAATCACAGATTAACCCAAGAACGTATTGAAGAGATGGATAGGCTGAGAGATGCAACTGATCCACATGATCAACTCATGAAAAGGAATAATGTTTTCATAGGTATTGATCCAGCTTCACCTGATGATCCAGACCATAGCGTGATGGTTTTGGTGGATCGAGCAAAGAAAGAGATAATTCAGGTATTTGGATTGTCTGAAAGAATGATAACAGGGAAAGTGAAATGAAAAGACGAGATTTTTTAAAGAAAGTAGGGACATTACTCGGGGTAGGGATTGTAGCTCCTGTAGTAGTGGGTAAAGCTATTTCTACTCCAAAGCCACCCCTCACATGGGCTGGATATGAACAAATGATTCAAATGCTTGAATTGGGGGTTATTTCAAAAGACCAAGCAATTGATGCTTATGGAATGGGTCACACCACCATGAGAAGCGTTATTGCTGAACAAGAGTTCAAAAATCGTAGGATGAAGAAACTACTCGAATATCAAAAAGAACGTGAAATCGCTTTTTGGGATAAAAACAAAATCTAATGCCCAATCTATTCCACTGTCACGAATGTGACAAACCTACCAATAATGACAATGGGCTATGTGATAGGCATAGCCCAAGTCCTTTTGATAAATACATAGATCAAAAGCACGTGACTGTCAATTGGAAAACTTTCGGGGAAAAACTCATGACATTACGTGGAGAACCTGAAAAACGGTTTTGTGCTAATGTCTCAGAAAGAATACTTGAACTGAAAAACTCGTAATGTTCCCAAATCTTTCTCCTGAAGAGTTTATCCAAAACAAAGAGACCATGTTCCTTGACATGGCTTACTTCGGGGAAACCTGTTTACCTGATACATTCACCAATATAACACCGGACTTTCACCATGAGATGTATGATGCATTCCATGATGAAACAATCAAGAAGCTTTTAATTGTTGCACCAAGACACCATGCCAAGTCATCTACTGCAGGATTAGTCTTCCCACTTCATCATGTTTTCTTTGGTGAAGGTCCAAAAGTAATTGTACTCGTATCCAAGACTCAAAGCCACTCTATTAAGCTCCTGGGAACCATTAAGGATGCTTTAGAAAACTCAGAGATGCTACGCTATTACTTTGGCGATTTCAGCGAAGCTACGTCAATCAAGTGGACTGAGAAGGAAGTTATTCTCAAAGATGGAACCATGATCGCGGCTCTTGGAACAGGCCAGCAGATCAGGGGAATCAAATACAAGAACCAAAGACCTACTCTTATCATCCTCGATGATCCTGAAGATGAAGAGAACACCAAAACCAAAGAATCCATGAACTTCAACTTCAAGTGGGTTTTGAAAGCAGCTGAACCTGCTTTGGCAGATGAAGGTCGAATCGTTATCATTGGAACCATGATTCATGAATATTGCATTGTGTCTCGTCTACGTGATGCTATGGGTTGGAAAACATTTTGGTATAAATCAACTGAGGATTGGAAAACATCCTTATGGCCGGATAAGTGGCCTGTTGAACGACTGAAACGGAAGTTAGCTGAACTTGAAGACTTGGGTGAAGCGGCAGTCTTCTATCAAGAATATCAGAATGAGATTATTGCTCCTGAAGAACAACCATTTAAGAAATCCATGTTCAAATATTGGGATGGGGAATTAATTCTCAAAGAAGATCAATACTATGCAACTATAAAAGTTCGGGATGGACCCAAAATGAAATACATCCCAGTCAATCTATTCATGGGAGTAGATCCTGCGTCCTCTCTCAAGAAAACTGCTGATTATACTGCCATAGTCATCATAGGGATTGATTCAGAAGCAAATAGGTACATTGTAGCCTATTTACGAAAAAGAATGCTTACAATGGATGTTGCTGATACAGTTCTCGAATGGCACAAAAAATATAAGCCTTTAGGAATTAATGTTGAGAGTACCGGCTATCAAGAAATGTTGCGTGATTATCTCCGTAGAAGTGATCATCCAATGCCAGGGATTGAGAGAGATAATAAACCACGATCTGCCAAGAATCAGAGACTACTTTCAATGCAACCTCGCTTCTATCATGGCGAGTTCCATTTTCCACAACAGTGTGAAGAATTGGAAGAAGAATTTATTTTCTTCAACCCTGAAAAGACCAATAATCAAGACGATTTAATGGATGGAGTTTTCTACGCAGACAAAAATTCTTATCCCTGCCATGTTCCGCCGTATGTCGGTGAGTTCAAAATATACAAGAAAAAGAAAAAGCGTAAATTAGACTGGCGAGCATTAACGTAAAAAAAACTTGCTTTAATAATACTAAGAGAGAGAAATTATGCCATGGAAGTTTTCCCTTCGAATATCAGCTTAGAACAGATGGAAGAAATTAAGACTTCTCCATTTCAAACACCTGCAGATGATCCAGATCAGCAAGAGGCAACTTTAAGCGATGAACTTCAGCGAGAATATCAAGGTTCAGCTGAAGATTATCGTGGTATGCAAAAGTCTTGGGCGCAATTCGCTTTAGCAGAACAATGGGACCCTGATGTTGCTGATCAGTTGAAGGATCGGGGACACGCTCCAATCGAATTTAATTATGTTACTGCAGGGGTAGAACAGGCAGTAGCACACCTCACAGCATCTTCTCCAGGGTTTACTGCTACTGGCAGGGATGATTCAGATACTAAAAAAGCTCGGATGGTCGCAAATTATTTAGCTTATCTGTGGTATATTTCAGATGGGAATTTAGAGCTGAAGCAAGTCATCTATGATTATTTCGTTAAAGGCATGGGGTATATCTATATCTTCTCCGATCCAAATGCTGATTGGGGTAGGGGCGAATTGATGTTCAGGTATGTTGATACTTGGCAAGTCGTTACCAGTGCTTCATCCAAGCATAGATTGCAGGATGATGCACATCATCAGATCATGACTCAAATCATATCAGGTGATGAATTTAAAGATAGTATGCCAGGATTCGAATGGGCATTGGAGAAAGCTCAACCTCATACTGGATCAATGACTCCTGTATCTTCTTATGAAAGTTCAACTACCCAAAGCAAGATATTCTTTCCTGACGAGATTCTTGATGGTGAAACCAATAGATACAAGCTAATCACTCGATTGACTAAGATTCGTGAGAAAATGTATAGGGTTTATGATGTAGCCAATCAAGCTGAAACCATAATGACTGAAGCTGAATTCATGGAAGCACAGCAGGATCCAGAGTTTGCTGAATTACTGAGAGTTCAAGCTTTAAAGATCGCAAATTTTTATCATCCTCGAATTAAGCAGGTCGTTTCCCTTGGAAATGTTTTCTTATACAAGAGAGTCCTTCCAGTTTCAAAAAGTACACTCATACCATTCCCAAATAAGCACACAGGCAGTCCATATCCGCTTTCTGATGTAGCATTGACCATAGTAGTCCAAGAGTTCCTGAATAAGCTTCTGAGCCTATTTGTGGCATATACTCAAACACTTGTCAGCATGAAGCTTCTTGTCCCTTCAGGTTCGATTATCGGAAAAACACTTGATGAAGTTGGAGATGAATGGAAACGCCCTGATGCTGTGATTGAATATGATCCTTCAGTGGGTATTCCCATTGTTCCACCAATGTCACCTATGGGACCTGAGATTGTTCAACTTATCATGATGGCAAAACACATGATTGAGTATCAATTCGGTATCTTTGAATCATCTATGGGGGGTGGTGGTCAGGTAGAGACTTTCCGTGGAACTATGGCGATTGATGAATTTGGTCAACGCAGAATGAAATCCAAGCTTCGTGATATTGAAATGTCATTGACTCGTGTTGGTCAAGTCCTCATGGAATGGTCTCAGTCTTATTATACCATTGAAAAATTCTATAGCATCCTATTGCCTACTGGTGATACAGTTAGTGAAACTATCAATAAGAAAGAGCTTGACAGAGCAACAAACTCAGTCAGGACAATCAATGATATCACTACTGGCAGATATGATGTAATCATTGTTTCCGGTTCTACTCTTCCATCTAATCGTTGGGCAGAATGGGAAGTTTACAAAGAAGCTTATACACTCAAGCTTATTGATCGTGAAGAAGCCTTGAAGAAATCTGAGATTTTTGATACTGAAGCTGTTTTGGAACGTACTGGGGAAATTCAACAACTTTCAGGCAGGCTGCAACAAGCTCTTGATGAAATAAAAGAACTTGAAGGAGATCTTCAAACTTCAGATCGTGAAGGCGTTCATGCCAAGAAGCAAGTTGAGGTTGAGAAATTCAAAACAAAATTAAATAACATCCTCTCTGATATAGAGGTTAAAGATAGCAAAGAACGATCAGCATTTATGGTTAAGGTCGAAGGAATCCTTAACGAGTTTCAAAACCAGGTAAACGCTCAGATTCAGGATGCACCTGATGTCAGGAGTTCTGAAAATGGGGAAAGGAAGTAAAATGAAATATGCTAAACTACACTACAACAAGGATGCCCAAGTGGATACGGTAGGTGGCGGAAATCTTGAAACTGATATTCCTGAGAATGTCAGTGGAGGGGTTGCTTCGCTTGACACGATGCCAACTATCCCAGATGATTTCGAGGGTAGCGAGTTAGCAACAATGGGTAGAGGACCATCAGGATTGGAAAATATTGATGATCTAATGCCTGCGACTCCTGCAGAACCAAATCCTAAAGGTGTTGAGACACCTGAAGGTGGCAATGATCCCGATAAAGAAGTTCGGGATGCCGCTTATTGGCAAAGTAAACATGATAAGCAAGAATATCAGCATCAATTGGATATGGCTAACCTGAAGGTTGAAATTTTGGCTGAAGTTGTTGGGAACAAGAACGAACCTGCTCTCACTCCTGAACCTGAATTGAAGGCTCCTGTTAGACCAGCGAATTTTGATGCATTTGAAGCTTATAACAACCCTGATTCGGAATCTTATCAATGGCGAGAAGCTGATGCTGATTATAGAGCGCAAGCTATGGTTCAAGCTGTTCGTCAAGAGTTCAGTCAAAAAGATCAAGAACGAGATGCGATTACTCAGAGGGCTCAATCAATTCAGCGTATTGAGGCTCAAGCAACTCAACTGGCAGGGAACGATCCAACAAAGGCAAAGGATTTTATTGCCTTTTTGAATAGTCCTAAGTCTTATGATCTCGGGTTCATGTACCAAGCCTTTCAAGCTTCGAAATCAAATGTAAATGTACCACCCCCTGCATTGCAAAACTTTCAGAAGAATCTTGAGAATCAGAATCAACCACCCGATCCGGGACAGGTTCATGCTGAAGCCCCTCGTGTTCTAAATGAACAAGATCAATTCAATGAAGGTCGTAAGCGTAATTTGCAGAGGGCAACTTATTAGGAATTATGAATCATGGCTTATGGCGCAAAATCCGCACTAAATAGTGGAGTCCTATATGAAGATCGCAGGAACCTCTATTTAAACCCTCATATCACGAAAGAGCTTTATCCTTCCGTGACTCCGTTCACCACACTTATTCAGAATATGTCAATGGTGAAAACACCCGATCCTGACTACAAGATGTTCGAACATGAAGCCTCTTGGGTAGATATGCGTTTCTTGCAGGCTGGATCAGGAAATACCGATGCTTTGGCTGTCGGAACTGAATCAGCAGACATCACCATTGATGGTGTTGTTGGTCAACCCTATCTCGGTTTAAAGGTTGATATCTATGCTGACTCTGCAGGTTCTCCTGGAACTTATAAAGGTCAAGCTGTCATTACCACAATGACAAGTTCAAGCGTTGTTCAGGTCACACCTATTTACAAGCTTGCTGATCCAAGTTTCGCAGACAATGATATTTTCGTTGCTGTTGGACATGCTGCTGGTGAAGGTACTGGCGCACCTGAAGCAACCAGTGATGAACTGACAATCGCATGGAACAGTTGCGAAATCATGAAGACACCTGTAGAGATTACTGGAACACTTCATGAAATGGCATTACGCGGTTACAGCTCAGAACTTGCTCGTCTTCGTGATGACAAGGAAAAGCAACACAAAATCCTGAAAGAGAAATCCTTTCTCTTGGGTCGCAGACTTGGAGCTGATTACACTGCTTCTACTGCTCATATCAATGGCGCAGATGGTAAGAAAATCCGTACCACTCATGGAGTTGTACCGTTCATCTATGATGAATCTCCATCTGCAAACAAGATTGCAGTCACAATGTCTACATACACCTATGATAGTTTTATAGATGATATGCAGATCCAGTTTCTGTATTCTAATGACAATGCAATCAAGTATGCCGTTACTGGTGATACTGCATTGGGTTATTGGTCGAAAATTGAATCAAGTGGTTTCTTAGGGAATGCTGGTGTAACAATCAACATTTCCCCTGAAGAGGAACGCTTTGGTTTCAATGTTCGCAATCTCCGTACACCTTCCGGCCTCTTACGCCTTACTCGTAGTCCACTCATGAGTCAGGGTATGCAGAGCGTTTACTCTGGATACATGGTCATTGTGGATCCTGAGAATGTTCAACATGTAACATATCGTGCTTCACGGTATGAAACCAACATCCAAGCCAATGACCTTGATGGTCAAAAAGATCAGTATTTCTCTGATGAAGGTCTTGGAATTACATTGCCTAAAACTCATGGATATTTCATCATGAGCTAAAGGCTCAAACCTTAGTCGTTGGGGGATTTTCCTTTCCCTGGAAGCTCCCCCTTCGGCTATTATTTTGAGGTAAAAAATGGGAAAGAAAGAAAAAGCAGAATTCAAGGGTGCATTTTTTCAAAGTCATATGGCAGGCAAATTTGATCATGTCCTCTTCGAGAAAGTAGATGATATTGAATTTGTTGAAGTTGAAGCCCATGCTGAAGAACTTCGCAATCATCATTTTTTCAAGCGTGGCGTTTTGGTTGAGTTGACTGAGCCGCAAGTTAAAAAGGCTAAGGAAGAAAAAGAAAAGGGCAAGAAAAACAGTGATGCTGGATTCAATGCTGCTGTTGAATCTGAAGTTAAAAAGCGCATGTCAGCTCTTGGTGAGAAAAAAGGTTCAGGTGAACCTGAACATGATGTTGATGCTATCAAGGCTTATCTCGACAAGCATGATATTAAATACCACCATGCATTAGGATCTGAAAAGCTTGCTAAATTGATGGTTGATCATCAGACTGGTAATTAATAGGTGATATTGTGTTAGTTGCTCAAATGATTGTAGAATTACGGTCAAGGTTGGATGAAAAAGCTCTAACCGATAAGCTCATTACTCTTGATCAGAAGTATGAGAAACTTAATGCATCTGCCTTATTCCTTGCGAATAATATGGATGCAGATCGTTTTCTACAATCATTGATCAACACTGGTGGAGTCATTGCTTCACCTGCAGAAGTAAATATCCTCGGTTCTCCTATAGGATTCGTCAAATTCCATGATGTCTATGATTCTACAAGTACAGCAACCCGACATCGTATTGCCAATATGGTTGATGTTTCCATGGGACCAGTTCTAAGGAACCAATTCACACGTCCGAATGCTGAAGTCTTGACTTGTGCCTTTGATGGTAAATCAAATCTTTTTGTCTATAATGAGACAATTCCATCTTCGCTTACATGGCGATATATCAAAGAGCCAGTGACAATAACTGAATCCCAGGAAACTGATATTGATGATCGGTTACATGAGATTCTATTGGATTATGCAGAATATTTATGTTGGGTTCAATTGGATGATCCTGCTCGAGCCAATGCTATAATGCAATCAGTTATGGCTCAGATAGTCAAGTTGAATCCTAAACAGGAAGAAGTGAAATCATGAATGTAGAGACATTATATGATTACATGAAAACCATTCATCCTTCTTTGAATGAAACAGCATTCCTTGTTGTATTGAATCGCGTTCTTCGCAGGATCTCAAAGAAAGCTAAGAATTATTCATATTCAGCTACAATCAATACGGTTGTTGACCAACGTGAATATGAATTACCAAGTGGGGTTATTCAGGTTTACAGGGTGGATTATGATGGTGAAAAAATCACTGAGATTTCAGAAGCTCAGGTAAAAGATACAGATGTATCATAGGTGAAATTATGACGACTTGGGTAGTAGATAACGGTGGCGGTACAATAGTAGTTTCTACTTTGGATGATATACCTGATGGTTCCACTTATGTAAAATCTGAGAACAACCTGACTGATGCATTACTGACTAAAATTAATGGTGTAGATACTGGTGCTACTGATGACCAAACTGGCGATGAGATGGTTACTGCAGTTAATGCATCTGCAGGTGGTCTTAATCTTGACAAAGCAATAGCCGGAACAACCAACAAGCTTTTAACTGCCAATGAGAAAACTGGGGCAGGATATGGTTATAGCCATTTAGATACGAATGGTTTAGTTGCAGGGTCAAAGATTGGTTCAACTCTCGCAAGTGTTATTGAGACTAAAGCCAATGATTCACTTCAAAAGTCTTCTGATGATCTCGATGATATTTCTGATGGTACTACTTACGGGAAAGTCAAGAATGACAACCTGAGTAGCGGAAATGTAAATAAGCTTCATGATGGAGCTTCTTTAAGGGGAATTGGCACAGCAGAGAATGAAATCCCATTACTCGGAGTAGGTGGCAGACTCCCTGCATCGAGACTTGAAGCTGAAGCTGTTATCCTTAATGGTGGTGGTACTTTAGAACGTGCAAGTGGTTCTGCTATCAATCTTGACAATGTTGATGATGGTAGCCTTGTTAGAAGTGTCCCAGTCGCTGAAACTAAAAGAATTGTTCTATGGCAATCTGACACACTCAATAGAGCTGCAGGGGCAATTACTTATAGTCCGTTCCTTGAGACTTCTGCATCTTGGATCAGAAAGATCGCAATCCCTTATCTCCATTCTGCTGATGTTCAGACCATTGAGCTGAAGACTTACTTGCGGAATACTGTAGGTGGTTCTGATGGGGAAGCTCAAATTAATGTTTTCAGTGTTAATCCCAGTAATGGTGAAGCTCAAACTTTTGCTACGATTGCAGGAGCAACATTGTCTGTAACCGGCTCAACATGGGATACAGTTGATGAAGATCTTGATGTGACAGGTTTAACTGCAGGTGTTCATTACTTGATTGTTATTGCAATGCAAGCTTCAGGGGATCAGGCTGAAATGGATCATGTGATGATAGCTAAGAATGTATTGGTGGTGGAATAATGGCTTCAGGCGATAAATACTGGTTTATCAACCATCAGACCTATTTAAACATCGTTCAAGACTCAAGTGGAGACTTAGTATCACCTACTGAGGTCAAGAGTGTTAGGATCCATGTGAAGGCTCTTTATCCTGAGATTACGGTGGTTGATACAAGTGATCATCTTCTCCCAATAGAATTTGAAGATGTTTTGACTGAGGGGATGAAAGCTGAGATATATGAGATGACAGGAGATATGAAATCTGCTGTATTTTATAAACAAGAATTTAATAGACTTCTTCGTGATATGTGCGCTGAAGTTGCTCGTGGTAAGAAATCCATGCATACAATGAGAAATTATGATCTATAAAGGATGTGACCAATGACTACAATTTATCCAAATAGCGGAGTTGTTTTTAAGATAAGAGAAATCTTGAATACGGTTCTTGATGGAGCTGACTTAACTGGGATAAACAGTTATTCGCCTGAAGAAGTCTTGAATATGGTATTTGATGAAGCCAATGCCGCTTTGAAGATCAAGCTTGATGGTGGAGTACCTATTGTTGATGGGATAGAAGTTACTCCTGAGGATAGTCCTACAAACCCGGGTGCAGGAAATATTCTTGTTTACTGGGATACTGACAATGTTATGCATGCCATTGATGAAAATGGTGACAATATTTACGACCAAACCACCATAAACATGATGTCAAAGGGTACTGTTTATCGGTTTGATGGGGTGGATGACGTTATTACAGTTACAGCTCCCGCAGAAGCCGCTAATATATTCTCAGGCGGTGGGTTTTTTGAATTTGAGATTTATCCACTATCTGATGGTGAGAATAGTTCTGCCAGAATATTAGATAAAGATGCAAACTCTGACGGGTGGATATGTGGGATAAGGGGGGAAAGTGGGGGGAATGTGCAGATATATTTCCTCCGCAGGTTCGATGGGACATCTGGTGAGTGGTGGTCTCCCGTTACCATCCCTATTGGGGCGGCAGTCAAGGGCGTTATTGTCTACGATGAGGACAGCGTTGCGAATGACCCTGTTATATACATAAATGGCGTTTCTGTGGCTGTCACAGAGCAATCAACGCCTGTCGGAACGGCAATTGATGATACTGCCGAGAATTTACTTATTGGGAATAATACCGCAGGGGCAAGAACTTTTGACGGCGAAATCGGTGAAGTAATGATTGGCAACTTCGCCCCCACCGCAGCAGAGGTCAAAGATTTAGTTAGCGGAAACAT
>JACKQG010006469.1_pt1 | contig 12327 bp, 12 predicted proteins | sample 8237621 | NCBI WGS metagenome assembly JACKQG01 (sample SAMN15677084, study PRJNA649215) | marine metagenome | biome: marine; feature: Black Sea; material: saline water; isolation source: suspended particulate matter (SPM) from the Black Sea western gyre | collected 2013-06-09/2013-06-10 | depth...
TGCAGGGCTGGCGGCGGCATGGGCTTGGGCATGGGCCCGGGCGGCATGGGCTGCAATGGCCAGGGCAACATGGGACAGGTCGGCATGGCGGCGCTGTCAATGGTGCCGTGCGGACTCCAGGGCATGGGCATGGGTGGCATGAACGGCATGGGTGGCATGAAGGGCATGGGTGGCATGGGTGGCATGAACGGCATGGGTGGATTCTCCGGGTCACACGACCACGGCTAATCTCCCGGCCACTACCGAGACATTCGGCGCCGCCCCACCGGGGCGGCGCCGGACGCATTCCAGTCCGCCAGTCACAAGGATCGGTACCGATGACTGACCAGGAACTCGTGCTGATCGTCGAAGACGACCCCAACATCGCCGACCTCGTCGACCTGTACCTCGGCAAGGGCGGCTACCGCACCATCCATGCCTCGAACGGTGCGGCGGGCGTCGCCGCAGTCCGCGATCGGCGGCCCGACCTTGTGCTGCTCGACATCGGCCTCCCCGGCGGCCTCGACGGCTTCGACGTCTGCCAGCAGCTCAGGGTGCATTCGAACGTGCCGGTCATCTTCATGACGGCCCGCGACGACGAGGTCGACCGGGTCATGGGGCTCAAGCTCGGCGCCGACGACTACGTCGTCAAGCCGTTCAGCCCACGCGAACTGGTGGCCCGGGTCGAGGCGGTGCTCCGACGGGCGTCCGGCCACGACGCACCCCGGTCGACCGTCCACGAGGTCGGCGGCCTGACAATCGACGAGGACCGCCACGAGGTTCGCATCGGTGACAAGCCGGTCGAACTCACCCGACGCGAATACGACCTGCTCCTCGCCCTCGTCGAAAACCGGGGCCTCACCCTCACCCGTCGGCAGCTCCTCGACCAGGCCTGGGGTGTCGACTGGATCGGCGACGAGCGCACCGTCGACGTCCACGTGCGCCAACTCAGGGTGAAATTGGGCGAAAACCTTCAACTCCACACGCTGCGCGGCACCGGCTACCGGCTGGCCTGATCCGATGCGCCGTCGACTCCTCGTCACCCTGCTCGCGGTGGTCACCGCTGGCCTGGTGTTCGCCGGGCTCGGGACCTTCCTCATCGCCCGCGGCAATGCCGGCGACCAGGCCGAGACGCTCGCCGTCCAGCGGGCCACGGCCCTGTCGGCCGCGACGATGCGACCCGGACTCGGTCACCCCGGCGAGATGCCGGGCTTCTCGAGGGATCGGGTTGCGATGATGAGCCGTTCGCTGGGGGTCCGGGACATCGGCGTGCTGGCCGTCGCCCTCGAGGACGTGGCGAGGACCCGGGTCATAGCGCCCCTTCCGGCCGGACTCACCGTCGACGACCTCGACATCGACCGCCTGATCGCCACGGGTTCGGACAGTGGCCGCACCGACGACGGCGCCTTCGGTGTCGCCTTTTCAAGGGTCGGCACCGACGAGGTTGGGATGGCCTTCGTCGTGAGCACCGACTACTCGACGAACCTGGGCCGGGCCGGCGGTTGGTTCGTCCTGGCATCGATCGGCACCCTTCTGCTCGCGGTCGGCGCCTCGTCCTGGCTGAGCCGTTCGCTGAGCCGACCGGTCGTCGATGCAGCCGGCGCTGCCCGTCGCATCGCCGACGGTGACCTGAGCGTCCGGCTCCCATCGCCAAACCGACGCCGGACAGACGAGTTGACGGACCTCACCGCCGCCATCAACTCGATGGCCGAAGGCCTCGAACGATCACGTGGACTCGAGCGCCAGTTCCTTCTCTCGGTCTCGCACGACCTGCGTACGCCACTCACCTCGATCATCGGTTACGCAGAGGCGCTCACCGACGGAACGACGGACGACGCAGCGGCTGCGGGCCGGATCATCCGCTCGGAGGCAGACCGGCTGAACCGGCTGGTCCGCGACCTCCTCGACCTCGCACGCCTCGACGCCCACCGGTTCGAACTTGACCTGAGGGCCGCCGACCTGAACGAGGCCACCCGCCGTGCCGTGGTCGCCTTCGCCACGGTCAGCGACGGCGTCGAACTCGACGTGTCGACGCCCGACGAGCCCGTCGTGGCGATGATCGACACGGATCGCTGGTCGCAGATGGTCGCAAACCTGCTTGAGAACGGCATCCGCCACGCCCGTTCCCGGCTCTCGGTCTCGATCACCGTGGAGACGGACCGTGCTGTGCTTCGGATCGAGGACGACGGCAAGGGCATCGACGAGGCCGACCTCCCCCACGTGTTCGAGCGGCTCTTCACGGCACGCCCTGAAGGTAAGGCAGCCGCAACCGGGTCCGGCCTGGGGCTCGCCATCGTGCGGGAACTCGTACAGGCGATGGGCGGCAGGGTCGACGCCATTTCACCCCCGGGCACCGGAGCCACGATCATCGTGTCGGTACCCCTCGCCTGACCTGACACCCGTCCAACCGACTCCTGACACCCGTCCAACCGACTCCTGACACAAGGACACAAGGCTCATATGGGATCCGCCGAAACGACGGCAGCCGACAACTTCGAAGATGCACAACTGCTTTGTCCCAGTGCATGAGCGAGCAGGGGTTGGAGGACTTTCCAGATCCGACGCCCGGTGAAACCGATGGCCGGGGGCGGTTCACCGGCCTGGCCGAGGCAGGCATGGACATCCGCTATCCAGCCGCCCGGGAGGCCATGCAGGAATGCCGTCCGGTGTTCGAGTGCGCCCGCCAGGGAGGCGACCGAGGTGGCCTTCACAGGTCTCCTGCTCGAACTCGGCGCCCTGGCCGGGCTCTACCCGGCAGGCAAGGTCGCTCCGCCCGGCTTGTTGCTACCGGGAAGCCCTTCGGCGGCGTCCCAGGATGCGGTATATCACCCCGAACACAACCGCAAGCAGGGTGAGGATCGATGTGAGGGTGTAGATGGGGCTGGCCGCATCGGTGCCTGCCAATGTGCCGTGCAGGCTGGCCAGCCAGAACGCCAGATAGCTGCTCAGGTGGACGAGCCTCCAGAGGCGTCGGGGGAGGCGGCGCATGGCGAGCGATGTCGCCTGCACGACGAGAAGCAGCCACATGGAGACCACGCCGACGGCGACGGGCACGGGCTTCCATTCGCTGGCCATGGGTATCGCCAGTTCCGCCAGGCCGAACTCGGCGTAGCTGTCGGCGACCAGCGCTCCGAGGTGGAGGCCCAGGAACCACAGGGAAAGGGCCGCCAACCACCGGTGGGCATCGGAGAGCCACGCCGGCCGACGGTGTTCGGGGAACAGGTCAGTCGCCAGCACGATGCCCCAGAGCACCGTGGCGGTCAGCATGAGCCATGAGATGATCCCCGAGGCCCGGGCGACATGCCACCAGATCTCAGGGTTCACGTGCGGTCCCCGATCTTGGTGGCCCACGCCCGCAGGTCAGAGGTGGCAAGCACCTCGCCGGTGTGTGTGACGGCCACGCCCGACAGGCCGAACCGGTCAAGGTGGCCGAGGACTCCTGAGGACGTTGCGAGTATCGCCGCCGTGGCATGGACCTCGGCCTGCCAGGAGGCGCCGGCCACGACGGTCACGGCGGCAAGGTCGGTGGTCGAACAGGTGCCGGTGGCAGGGTCGACAAGGTGATGCCGGGCCCGGCCGCCGCTGGTCCACCGCCGGGTCAGGGTGCTCGAGGTGGCGATGCCCCCGTGGTCGAGCGCCAGGTGACCGAGTTCCTCATCGGGCCGGAGGGGGTGTTCGACGGCGACGATCCAGCCGTCGTCCCCGGGGGGCACGCCGGACACGGCGAGGTCGCCTCCGATGCCGACCATGGCCCCCGCCGTGCCCTCCGCCATGAGCTCAGCGACGACTACGTCGGCGGCGGCTCCCTTGCCCAGACCCCCGGGATCCAGAACGAGCCCGACGGGCAGGGTCGCCGTCTTGGCGACGTGGTCGAGTTCGATTTCGGCGACGGTGGCTCCGCCGGCCGAACAGTCGGTGAACATGCTCCTGCGATCCGGGTCGTCGATACTCGTCGCGTAGCCCGCCTCGACGATCTCACGGAGGAGCGTCGGATCGAACCGCCCGTCGGTGAACCCGTGGGCCTGCTGCATGAACTCGATGAGCATCGACGTGTCGGTCGAGATGTCGACGGCCTCGTGTGGGCCGGCCAGGTTGATTCTGCTTATCTCGCTGTCCGGGAGAAAGCGGCTCCACCGCTGCTCGAGCTCGGCCAGACGTCGCCTGACCAGCGTCGGGGCTTCCGGGGTCGGGTCGACCAGGAGCACCCTGGCCTCGCTGGCCATGACCCGGAAGCGGTCCTCAACGACTGCCACTGGTCTTGCCCTTCGGGACGTCCGGGGCCGGCGCTTCCACGGTCCTGACCACAGGCTGTGCCCGCAGTTCGATCACGGTCTGGTCGTCCCGGGTGGTTGCCGCGACCGGTGCGGGCTCGACCTGAACCTCAACAGGACCGGCGAGGCTCGCCACGGGCTGCTCGATGACAGCGGGTGCGGGTGACGGAACAGGGACAGGTGCGGGCCCGACGGCGGTCGTGGCTGATTGGGCCTGGGTGACCACGGTCCTCGTCCGGTGGACCACCACGACCACCGGCCGAGTGACCGTGACATCCTGGACAAGGCCGGTCGGTGCCTGGACAGGAGTGGGCCCGCCGAGGGCCAGGACGGCGATGATCGTGAACATCGCCGTGCCGGCCAGCCCGAGGGAGGCGATCCGGGTGCCGAGGGCCGAATGGCGACGGCGCCGAGGCCTCGGCGCAGGTGGCCGCTCTGATCTTTCCCTGGCGGCGTCCGCTACCGGTCGAGTCGACGCCTTGCGGGCCGGACCTCCCTGCCGGCGTTGCTGGAGCCGTTCGATTCTCTCCCGCTTCTCACGGTCCAGGGCCGAGGGCTCGGAGTTCGCAACAGTTGCCTCAGTCATCGTCATCCCTCCCCTCATGCTCGTCGCCATCGTCATCGTCGTCATCGTCATCATCGTCGTCGTCGTCGTAGTCGTTGTCGTAGTCGTCGTCGTCGTAGTCGTCGTCGTAGATCAGGGTGGTCGGGGCCGGGACTACCTCGATGATCGGTTCCTCAACAGAGGCGAAGAGGTTTCCTGAGGCGTCGAGGCCAGAGGTGAAGACATAGGTGGTGTCGACCGATTCGAAGGTCAGGGCCAGCGCGGCGTCGCCGGACTGGTCTGCCGACCAGGTCCAACCTTGGTTCGTCGTCACCGCCCCGAGCCGCAGGCTCTGTCCGTCGTGCTCGACCTCGACGGTCCCGGCGCCCTCGATGCTGAACACCTGGCCCGCGGGTGCTGTCGATGCATCAGCCTCAGGTTCCGGTGCCGCCGTCGAGGTTGATGTCGTGGCCGGTGTCGATGCCGGTGCCGCCGTCGAGGTTGATGTCGTGGCCGGTGTCGATGCCGGAGCCGGAGCCGCCGTCGAGGTTGATGTCGAAGATGATGTCGGAGCAGCCAAGGTCACCCGGGTGCCCTCCGGTTCCGTTGTCGTCGGCAGCGTTGCCACCGGAGGGGTTGTGGCGACGATCTCGACAACCTGATCTTCGATGTAGACGTCGACCACGACTGGTTCGACGGTGGTGGCCGCCGGAACAGCCGTCGTCGCAGATGCCGAGAGCTCACCCAGTCCGCTGTCGTCTGCACGGTCGAGGATCCCGATGTTGGCACCTATGGCGAGGGCACCCGCCAGGACGACCCCGGTGACCGAGACTGCGGTTATGAGTGCGGTGCTTCGTTCCATGTCTCCTACTCCTTCCGGCTTCTGCCAGTCGTTGATTTCACACTGCGACCGTACGAAGAGGGGTTCCAGCGAGGCCCCAGCCCACCGTTAGGAGAAGGTAAAGAAGCCTGCGAAAACCGTCTGATGACCAGCAGAAGGCCAACAGAAGGCCAACAGACGGTTAGAGGTGCGCACGGGCCGCACAGATGTGCCGCACGGTGTGCGAACCTGACGGCATGCGACTCCTCGTCGTCGAAGACGACCCATCGATAGCCGAACCTCTCAGGACCGGTCTGGAGCGAGATGGCTTCGAGGTCAACTGGGTGTCGACAGGCGCCGATGCCCTGACTGCAGAGCCGGCCGACCTGGTGCTCCTCGACCTCGGGCTCCCCGACATCGACGGTTCGGCGGTCTGCCGCGAGCTCAGGGAGCGATCCTCGGTTCCGATCATCGTGGTGACCGCCCGCGGCGACGAGATCGACCGGGTTTCGCTGCTCGAGTTGGGTGCCGATGACTATGTGGTCAAGCCATTCGGCATACGGGAGCTCACCGCCCGGGTGCGCGCAGTACTTCGACGCACGCAGGGAGCGGCGCCCACCGAACCCGACCGGACGCTGGTCGTGGGCGACCTCTCGATCGACCAACGGACGCGGAAGGTGTCCAGAGCCGGAACCTCCATTGATCTGACCCCAAAGGAGTTCGCCCTCCTCGCCTACCTGGCCGCCGAACCGGGGACGGTTCTGACCCGCGAGCAGATAATCCACGATGTCTGGGATGAGCACTGGTGGGGCCCCACGAAGACCCTCGACGTCCACATCGCCTCGCTACGCAAGAAGGTCGGTGCAGAGTTGATCGAGACGATCCGCGGTGTCGGGTTCACGATCCCGGAACCACCCGACGGCAGATGACCCGCCGGCTGGTCCTGTCGTACCTGGTCGTCACGATCATCGTGCTCGCCGTCCTGGAGATCCCGCTCGGCATCGTCTACCAGCAGCGCGAACAGGACCGGCTCGTCGCCGACGTGGAGCGTGATGCCACGGTGATGGCCGGCCTCTACGAGGACGTGCTCGAAACAGGAACCGACGCCGACCCGGCGCTCGCCGACGAATACACCGCAACAACTGGCGCCCGTGTCGTGATCGTAGATGCGTACGGCATCTCGGTCGTCGACACCGACCCGGCCATCGCCGTCGACCGTGACTTCTCGACGCGAACCGAGTTCGCAGCTGCTCTCGTCGGCAGTCGGGCATCAGGCACCCGGCACTCAACCACGCTCGCCACCGACCTGCTGTACGTCGCCGTCCCGGTCGCCTCAGGCGGCGATGTCTGGGGGGCGGTGCGAATCACGCTCGACGCCCATGAGGTCGACGAGCGTGTCCAACGATTCTGGCTGGGTTTGGTCGGCATGGCGCTGGTCGTGCTTGCAGCCATGACCGGCATCGGCTTTGCCATCGCCCGCTCGGTGACACGCCCGATACGGCGCCTCCAACAGGCTGCGGGCCGATTCTCCCGCGGCGACCTCACAGCAATCGCTCCCAACGACAGTGCCCCTCTGGAGCTACGCGAGCTTCAACTCGCCCTGAACACGATGGCCGGCCGGCTAGAGGACATGCTCCTGCAGCAACGGTCCTTCGTGGCCGATGCATCGCACCAGCTCCGCACACCGCTCACTGCGATCCGGCTCCGTCTCGAGAACCTGCACAGCTCCCTCGAGGTCCCCGGGTTGCGGGCGGAAGTCGATGCCAGCCTCATTGAGGTGACCCGGGTGGCGGTGCTCGTAGACGACCTGCTCCACCTGGCCCGAGCCGAACGGCACCCGGATCCTGTAGCCACCGACCTCGGCTCGGCTGCCCACGAGCGGATCGAGACGTGGACGGCAGTTGCCGAACAGGCTGATGTCGGACTCCGGTTCACCGGCCCGACGGGTGACGTCTGGGTGCGCTGTGTGCCCGGTGGAATCGAGCAGGTTCTGGACAACCTCCTCGACAACTCGATCACGGCCTCTCCCGCCGGCGGCACAATCACCGTCTCCGTCGCCTCCGGCTCAGGATCGCATCAACTAGAGGTGAGGGATGAGGGCCCCGGGCTCAGCGATGAACAGAAGGAACGTGCCTTCGACCGATTCTGGCGGGGGAGAACCGACCAGTCGGGAAGCGGCCTGGGCCTTGCCATCGTCCGTTCGATCGTCGAGGTGTCTGGCGGAGAGGTCAGCCTCCGGGACGGCGCCGCAGGGGGGCTCACCGTTTCGATCGCCCTGCCGGCGACTGGCCCGTCCGGCTCCTGAGCGCTGGGGTGGAACGGCTTCAGCCTGCCTGCTGGACCGACCCGCCCCAGGCGGGATAGCCGCCGACCAGGTCCGACACGTCGCCGAACCCGAGCGAGCGGAGCAGGCTGGCCACGACCGACGAGCGGTAGCCGCCGGCGCAGTAGACGACGGTCGGTCGATCTGCAGACAGTTCGTGTATCCGGTCGCGAACCGAGGCCACCGGGATTCGGATTGAGTCGGGTATCGAGCCACCCTCACACTCGGCGTGGTTCCTCACGTCGACGATCTGCAGGCCTTCAATATCGGCTATGCGCCCGGCCAACGCTGCAGCGGTGAGCCTCGAGGCCTTGACGGTGCGGTCGGGATGCGCTGCCATGACGGCATACGGGTCGACCAGGTAGCCGACCACATCGTCGAAACCGATGCGGGCAAGCCGGTTCTTGGCCTCGAGTTGCGTGCCGGGGTCGGCGACCAGGGCCATCTGCACGCCGACCGGGAGGACAGAGCCTGCGAACTCGGCGTAGCGGCCGTTGAGGCCCACGTTGATCGAGCCGCTGAGGTGCCCGCGGGCGAACTCCTCGGGATCTCTCACGTCGACAATCGCAGCACCCTCGGCTACGACATCTTCTACCTGGCCCAGGGTCAGGGCGGCCGGCTCCTCTGTCTCGTCGAGGAGGTCGTGGGAACTCCGGTTGAGCTCGACGTCGTGGGCGAAGTAGCCGGGAGCGACCGGCTGCCCTTCGGTGACCAGGTCGATGAAGGTCGCCCTGTCAGGCGCCAGCACGGCGTAGTTGGAGCGCCGCTGGTCACCGATGGTCGACATGGTCTCGGTCGAGAGGTTCTTGCCGCAGGCCGAACCGGCGCCGTGGCCGGGAAACAACCGGGTGCCGTCGGGCAGGGTCAGCAACTGCGTGTGGAGGCTGTCGAACAGCGATGATGCCAGATCAGCCTGCGAATGGCCGGCCGAGGCCAACAGGTCGGGTCGGCCCACGTCGCCGATGAAGAGGGTGTCGCCGGTGAGGACCGCGTGCGGTTCGGCATCATCGCTGTGCTCCCAGACGACGATGCACATCGATTCCGGGGTGTGGCCCGGTGTGTGGCGGAACTCGAGCACCACTTCACCGAGTTCGAGCCGTTGGCCGTCGCCGAGGGGCCGGAAGGAGAACTCAGGGTTGGCCACCGACGAGTACCCGACCTCTGCTCCGGTGGCGGCGGCCAGCTCCAGGTGACCCGACAGGAAGTCGGCATGGAAGTGGGTCTCGACGACCAACTCGATCGCCAGACCCTGCGCTTCGGCGTCGGCGAGGTATTCGCCTACGTCCCTCCGGGGGTCGACGACGACCGCCCGACCGCTCGTTTCGTCGCCGATCAGGTACGAGGCCTGCGAGAGGCAGTCCAGGTAGTACTGCGTGAAGATCATCGGGTTCCCTCCGCGTGCATGTTTCTGCGAGTCGCTTCCCCGTCCCGGCCAGCATGCCATGACGGGCTCGTGGTCGTCACGTTTCCAGGCGGTCGAGCAGGGGGCGGAAGTGCGCCAGCGTCGGGACCTCGGCGCCGGCCAACTTGCCGTGGTCGTCCTCGAGCCGGCGCAGGGTCACGGCGTCGTCGGCGTGGGGACGGGATTCGAACGCTTCAGCCTCGTCGGGTGACATCGGCCCACCCTGCTTCGTGAGCGTGTACTGCGACGCCGGCGAGAGATGGTCGTGGTAGTCGGGCTCGCGGGCACACAGGAAGCGCTTGGCCTCGATGTGGAGGCGCACCGGCTCCGCGACCGCTGGGTCGAACCGGGCTGCCACCCAGTCCCCGCCGAGGTCGCCGTGGTCGTGGATGCCGTAACCGTCGTCGGGTTCGTCGAGCCAGTGGCCGACGTCGTGCATGAGGCAGGCGGCTACGAGCGTGTCGTGCAGGCCCTGTTGTTCGGCCGCTGCGGCGGTGAGGAGGGAGTGTTCGGCGATGGTCACGCTCTCGCCGTATTTCTCGCGTCCTCGACCGTCCATGAGGACCTCCAGCTCGTCGGCGGCGCTCATCGGGCGGATTCGAGAACCCTGATGCGCGAGTGGAGCGAGTCCTTGTCGGCGTAGCACCCCTGGAGGTGGCGGGCGCCGGTGGTGTAGGCGGTGCGCCCGTGCAGCACCCGTTGGTTGTCGAATGCCATGAGCTGGCCAGGTTCGAGCCGGAACTCGACACAGGCGCCCGGTTCGTGGAGCAGCTCACCGAGCGTGCGATAGGCCCGGTAGTAGTCGGCGATCACGTCTTCGGGCATTTCGAAGGCCTGCACCGAACGGCTGTTGTAGCGGATGCAGACGACCCGTCCCTGAGCGTCGAGTTGGATGACGGGCATGAAGGACTGGAGGTCGGCCGAGTCGCCGTCGAGGTAGCGGAACCGGACCGGGTGCGAGGTGAGCAGGTTGAACGCCTCGGGGTGGTCGTTGCGGATCTGGTCGGCGATGGCAAAGCCGTCGACCAGTTGGTTGTCGCCGCCGTCCGATTCGTTGACCAGGCACTGCAGGAGTTGGAGCCCCGGCACCGGGTCGCGGTACGGGTTGTCGGTGTGCATACCGATCCTGAGCTTGGTGAAGGCCAGATTCGCCGGATTCGGCTCGTCGCGCACCTCGAAGATCTCGCCGTAGTTGGTGAAGCGGACGTAGCCGAACAGGTCGACGGCCCCGACGATGGAACCGGGCGTGACCGGCACGTTCTCGAGCAGCCCGAACCCCAGGTCGCGGATTTCGACCAGCCATTCGAGCAGGGCCGCCGGGTCCTCCACCAGGGTCGGGTAGTCGGCGAACCTGAGCGATCCCTGGTGTTCGGCACCCCACAAAGTCGGGCTCGGTGTGACACCGGCGCTCGTGCCGTTTGTCGAACCGTGCTGTCGGAACCACTGTTCGTAGTAGGTGCCGTCGATGCCCTCGGGAGCGAACGTGACTGTCGCTGAGTCGGCGTCACTGGTTGCGCCGGCGATGGACACCTCTGGCAGGGCGTTGATGTCGAAAGTCCGTTGGCCGTCGTCGCGGTGGCGGCCCGAGGTGATGTTGTCGCGCAACCACGTGCCCAGGAACCGTCTGGTGACCCCATCGTCGAACCGGACCTCGAGCCAGTCACGGTCGTGTGTGACTGCGGCGATTCCCATGTCGACTCTCCTTGTCCGAACGTGGGTAGTACCCGCCACCCTACGAACGCAGGAGGCGTTCGATGGCGGTGACCGCCTCGTCGATCTTGGCGTCGCCGGCCACTTCCCCTTCCAGGACGGCGTTGCGCACGCAGTGGCGGATGTGCTCGTCGAGCAGCCCCACGCCGACGCCCTGCAGGGCCTTGGTGACCGAGGAGATCTGGGTCAGCACGTCGATGCAGTAGGTGTCCTCGTCGACGAGCCGCTGGAGGCCGCGGACCTGCCCCTCGATACGGCGCAGCCGGGTGAGGTAGTCGTCCTTCGAGAGTGAGTAGCCGGCCATAGGGATAGGGGGTACCCTACCATCCATGTCAGGTACCGACACAACCCTCACGACCGAGATCCCCATCGACGGCATGACCTGTGCTGCATGCGCCGTACGGATCGGACGTGGCCTCAACGGCCTCGACGGCGTCGCGGAGGCCAACGTCAACTACGCCACCGCCAGGGCCGTCGTCTCCTTCGACCCGGAACTGATCGACATCGAGGCGTTCGGGGCGACAATCGAGAAGCTCGGCTACGCGGTGGCCGACGCCGACCCGGACGACGATGCCGCCGAGCAGGAAATGGCACAGCTCACCCGCCGGCTCATCGCCTCCGTCGTGCTCACGGTGCCGATCGTCGCCATCTCGATGCTGCCGGGGCTCGGGTTCTCCGGGTGGGAGTGGGTGGCCGGAGCGCTGACCACCCCGGTCGTGTGGTGGGTCGGCTGGCCGTTCCACCAGGTGGCGGGCCGCAACCTCGCCCACGGCTCGACCACCATGGACACGCTCGTGTCGATGGGGACGGGGGCCGCATGGACCTGGTCCGCCGTTGCGCTGATCGCCGACATCGGCCACGTCTACTTCGAGACCGCAGCGGTCATCGTCACGCTGATCCTCCTCGGCAGGTGGTTCGAGGCCAGGGCCAAGCGCCGCTCCGGAGACGCCATCCGCGCCCTCGCCGGGCTCGCCCCCAGGACCGCCCTACTCGAGGACGGCTCCACAATCCCGGCCGAAGAACTTCAGGTCGGTATGCGCTTCGTCGTGCGACCGGGCGAGAAGGTCCCCGTCGACGGCGTGGTGGTCGACGGCGTATCGAGCGTCGATGCCTCGATGATCACCGGCGAGCCCGTTCCGGTCCCGGTCGGAGCCGGCGACGATGTGGTCGGGGCGACCATCAACGGCAACGGATCGCTGATCGTCGAGGCCACCCGGGTAGGCGCCGACACGATGCTGGCCCAGATCATGCGCCTCGTCGATGAGGCCCAGTCGTCCA
>JACKQG010006470.1_pt1 | contig 12325 bp, 8 predicted proteins | sample 8237621 | NCBI WGS metagenome assembly JACKQG01 (sample SAMN15677084, study PRJNA649215) | marine metagenome | biome: marine; feature: Black Sea; material: saline water; isolation source: suspended particulate matter (SPM) from the Black Sea western gyre | collected 2013-06-09/2013-06-10 | depth...
CAGTGCCTTGCCCCGTTAGAGTGCCTTATACTCTAATGGGGTTTTTCTGCCCTCTGAATTTACCCTCGATTGGTGCTCACTTGCTACCCTGTCGGGGGCCCTCACTGAGACAATATGAAATCTTAGATATGGAATCTGTAATCTAAATCATGAGCATCGAGAATCCAACTTTAGCTCACTTTAGGCACTTTAATCCACTCTTAACTAACGTGCGCTCTACAATTGTAGAGAGCGCTCTACAAATCAGACCTTTTATGCAAAACAAACCCAATTTAAGAAATGACAAAATGAACATAACTTTAGATATGACAAGACAATACGGAATTTTGCCCCGCTCAGCAGCCCAAAAAACAAACCCAATTCAAAGCCAATTTAACCCAATTCAAACCCAATTTAACCCAAAACAAAGCCAATTCAAACCCAATCAAAGCCAATTTCAAAGGCAGAAAATGAAATATAAAATCTGCACGCTATACGCAATACTATATACGCAATACGAATCTCAGTTGAAGTTATAACTTGATAATGTAGAATAGATAATTATGGAAAGCTCTACAAGTAGTTTAGATTATTAAGGCGGATTTAAAATGATACCATCAATTACAAGACGTCAATTCCTGAAAACCTCTACTGCCGGCTCGTTGTCTCTGGCATCACTGGGCTGTTCGGCGTTGGCCCCGGCATTATCCTCGGTACCGTCCGACCATTCACGAGCAGGCGAATATAATATTTACTTTGGGGATTTGCATAACCACAGTGAGGTCGGTTATGCACGGGGCTCACTCGAAAGGGCCTTTGAAATTGCGAGCAGCCATCTCGATTTTTTCGCCTTCACACCGCACGGCTACTGGCATGATATTGGGCACTACGAGAATAATATCGAGAAAAAATGGCTCGATGGCTTTGAGGTGACAAAACAACGCTGGCCGGAAGTCCTGAAGATGCTCCGCAAGTACGACCGGCCCGGCAAGTTTGTAGCAATACCCGGCTTTGAATGGCATTCTACCGGTCTTGGCGATTACCACATTATCTTTCCGACACTTGAAGGTGAATATGTCCGCTTCGATGACCTGCGCCAATTCCAGCGCTTTGCAAAACAGCGCCGTGCGATCATGGTTCCCCATCATCCGTCCAATCGTCTCGGCCATCGCGGTGCCAATCTTGCATGGCTTGACCATGAAATCTCCCCTGTCATCGAGATGTTTTCCGAATGGGGCAATGCCGAACATGACCGTGCAAGTTCTCCGTACATCCGTCACACCGAAGGCGGCCGCTGGACACAAAATACACTGCATCATTTTCTCGCACAGGGCTATCGCCTCGGTGTTATTGCCAGTACGGATGACCATCTTGGTTTTCCCGGGGGCTATCGCGAAGGTCTAGCGGCCGTGCTCGCTGGCGAGCTGACACGAGAAGCGATTTTCGATGCCATCCGGAACCGGAGAACCTATGCTGTTACAGGTGACCGTATCGCTTTGGATTTTCAGTTGAATGGTCAGCTTATGGGTCAGGAATTACCTTATACCAGGCAGCGGGAATTGGCTGTGAATGTTACAGGCTGGGATCAGCTCGACAGGGTGGAAATCCTGAAGAATAACCGCGTGCTCCATCGTGATTTTCCAATGGACCGTGTACCCACTTCTACGAGCTGGAAAGAGCCTGTTCTGTTAAGATTCGAATATGGCTGGGGCCCCTGGCCTGCTCTGGATATGACGCGAGTCTGTGACTGGGATATCAATATCACTTTGGAAGGCGGCTTATTGGAAAATGTTCAGACCTGCTTTCAGTCCGGGCCGCTTGATGAAATCCGCCGGGACAAGATACTTGAGCGCTCCGATAAGCATCTTCGCCTACAATCCTTTACGGCCCTTCGTCAGCAGTTCGAGGACATTTCCACTAAGGCCGTAGTTTTGAATATACGCGGTGGTCCCGATACCCGCGTTAAAATCACCCTGAGTAAGCCGACCAATGTGTCCTTATCACAAACGTTCAAACAATTGGCACAAAGTAATGAAATGCTGTTCACCGGTGATTTTCCAAAGGAATCGGCGATGGTTCATCGCTTGGTGTTCCACGACCACTATAAGACGTCTTACAAAGTCTCTGACACCGACGATGGCAAGGGCCTGAACTGGTATTATCTGCGGGCAACCCAGGCCAATAACCAGGTTGCATGGTCCAGCCCGATTTGGGTAGAACCCAGAACGGGCGGCTCTGCGACTTAATGCCTTATTTGCCCTTTTGTGGGTATTTGGAATATGTCTTTATTTCTTCGGCAGTGGCCGGGACGATTCTGATTGCCTGGCCGCCCCTTGCGGGTAATTCAGCGTTTATAATGGATGAAGAATTCACTATAAAGCGGCTGATTTTCACGTGGGTCCGTGTCGATATGGCAGGTTCGTCAGTGTAGATATGGGCAATGTACCAGCGCTCATTGTCCAATAAGTTCAGCGGTACGTCGAGTCTGTGCCGGTCATCTCCGTTCATGCATCCGATGAACCAGCTCTCACCGTAGCGGCGTGCGAGAACGGCATATTCTCCGATTTTGCCATGAATAACTTTTGTATCGTCCCAGACCGTGGGGACATAATCAAAAAATTCCAGTTCCGGCTCATCACCGATGACATTATTACTGCCTCCGGCGCCGCCGGCCCTCCTTGGCGAGCTGTCCGGACGGTCGTACCAGTAAAGAAATTGCCACGGACTGTAAATACAAACGCTTTTAGCCAATTGATACGCGTGGCTTGCATTTTCATCGACCCGCCGGTCATAGTAACAAATCGTATTATCCCCCGCACCGGCCAGCATACGGGTAAATAAAATGGTCAGAGTTAAGCTGTTCGAAGGTTTTGTTTCATCGCCCCGAATACCTTCCTGTGTCATCAGGTTTGGATATGTTCGGCTGTATCCTGTCGGCCGGTATTCATCGTGAATATCAACCATAAGATGATATTTAGCCGCCTTGCGGACCGCTTCGTGCAGCCATGTAGTCCACTGCTGCGGACCGACCTGCACAAAGCCGTACTTGACACCTTTAATGCCCCAGCTTTCGTAAAGTGGAAGGATATCATCAAGCTGACGTTCCAGCGCCTTGCGATTTACATACAGCAAAATTCCGATACCGCGCTTCTGTGCATAATCTATAACTGCGTGCAAATCCAGAGGGCCTTTTGAGCGTTTTGGATCTACGGAGATAGTAGTGGCATCGGATTCGTCGTTATACTCGTGGCCGTACCAGCCCGCATCGAATTCGACATACTGCAGGTTGTGCTCAACGGCGAAATCGATGCACGCTTTACCGCCCTTAGTGGTTAAGGTAACCTCGCGGATAACTTTTCCGGGTTTAATCCATGAAGTATCATCGATTGCGCAGGGTTCATTTAAGTTCAGAATTAGATAATTGCGTTCGAGCAGGTCTCCCGGTGTCTCGCCCAGAATAAGAACTCTCCAGGGCGTAGTATAAGGTGTATTGGCTTTGACTTCGCCGGCTAATGAGCTTATCAGAGTAAGGGGCCGGCTTGTATCAGGCGAGATGCGCATTCGCGCATAATCAACGAGTCTTGACTCGGCCACCGATACAAATGGGCCGTTGTTAATCTCGATAGTAAGCGGCCTTTCACAATTGTTCTTAATCTTGCTAAGCGGCACCTTGCTATATTGGCCCTGGGCGGAATATGCGGCATAAGCTGTATGGTCATCTGTAAAAGCAAACTGCGTTTTTTCTGATGAAATAGTGAAGCTCTTTAGGGCTTTTTGCTCTGGAAGTGTATAGCAAAATGCGGCCCCTTCATTATAAGCACGAAAGATAAGTGTAAGTCGCCGCTGGGGCGGATTACTTTCTTTTAGCTCGACAACAAGCTGATTGTAATGGTCGCGAATAGTTTTTCGCTCTCCATAAACGGGTGAGTATGTACTGTTATTACTGCTGCTGGTGATAGAAATGGTATTAAAGCCGGCCTCAAGCGCTGGTGCATCTTTAATGGCAAGCCCAAGACGTGAATCAATAACTATGGGCTGGTTTTTATATGCTACACTATAAACCAAACAGCCGTTTTGGTCTCCAACGTCCCTGATATCAAATGTAATGGCAACGTTTCCATCGGGCGACTTAACCGCCTGTGCTCCCTTCAAGGGCCCAACTCCTATGAAATTTACAAATACAAGTGTCAGAGTAATACAAAAAATATGATGGGATGACATTAAGGCTTTGAAACGTCGATAATTTGTTTGATTGTTCATGATTTTCCTCCTGTCCGGGATGTTATGGCAATTTATACCGCCTTTGACAAGTGTCATGCTATTGATTCAAGGTTGCTATTATACTGATTGCGTTAAAAAATGAATGGATAAAAATAGGTCGAAACAACGAGCCGCTCTTTTCGTATGCATACCCCATGCATACACCTAATACGAACAATGCCGGCCAATGTCCGGCGTTTGCATGTGTCATTGTGAATAATCCCGAGCTTATCACAATTGCCGGCCATGCACCATTACTATCGGTTGTTCGTTCCTCCTCTGCCTTGTTTGGCGAGGCAAACAGCGAGCGAAAAGCCTCAAAGTATGAGCGTATCGTTGTCTGAAAAAGCCCTCGAAACAGCATCTCCTCAAGCAAAGGTACTATTATAACAGCAACGACAACGATCAGTATTCGAGACAGTAATTGTGAATGTTCCGTTATAAGTTTGAGTTGCTGATGTTGCTGCATTTCATATTCCCGGCCCCAGACAAGCCCCCCGACATAAATTGTTATTACCATTGCTGATACTATGAGTGGCCATACTGCAAGTAAATTCACAATAGCGGCGAAAAAATCCTTCACAATAGTTTTTATATTCAGGCCAAAACCTTTTAATCGCCGGGTAAAGTGGATTTTGGCCAGAAAAATTATTACTGCTATCGCGCTTAGTTCACTGATACCGAGAATAAGGTTATCTAAAAAATCATTTTGCCAGTCTTGTAAATTACTCAACAGTACTTTGGCAATCGATGTTATGAGCGTAACGATCCCGAACCAGATAAACAGTGGTATGAAAGGCAGATAAAGAGGCATATTATTTCGGCGGGGTACCGAATCGGCCAGAGACTTTCTGCCTAAAGATGTTTTACGCACCCAACAGGCAAATATTGCACAACCCGCAAAAAAAATAAGGTTTTCTACAGTTATAATGCCGTCGAATTCCATTGACTATTTACTATCGAATATTTACTATTCATCCTTTGCAGTAACTCTACTACTGAGAACGGATTTGCAATTGTCAATTGTTGGCAGCCAATTGTCAAAGGAAAATAGATTATGGACATATTTCACATTGAAGGACCCGTTCGGCTTTCCGGAAGTGTCAGAATAAACGGCTCGAAAAATGCCTGTCTTCCGATAATGGCTGCTACAATTTTGGCCCCCGGCAAATCGGTCTTAAAGGCTGTCCCTCAGCTTTCTGATATCTCTGTATGCGGTAAATTGCTTCAACAACTGGGCTGTAAGATCGCCCGAGATCCGAACGGCGATTTATGTATAGATTCGAAGGTGATTGATAATCCTGTGGGCGAGTACGAGATTGTCCGCATGATGCGGGCAAGTATCTGCATACTTGGGCCGCTGCTGGCCCGCTGCGGCAGGGCGGAGGTGTCAATGCCCGGCGGCTGTGCAATTGGTGACAGGCCGGTAAATATTCATATAAGAGGCTTGCGGGAGCTTGGGGCACAAATCCATCTGAAAAACGGTTATATCATCGCCGAAGCACCGAATGGCTTGAAAGGTAAAGATATTTTTATGGGCGGTCCTTTCGGCTCGACCGTGCTCGGTACCGCGAATGTCCTGATGGCTGCGACATTAGCAAAAGGCCGTACAGTTTTAGAATCGGCTGCCTGTGAGCCGGAAATAAAGGACCTGGCAAACTGTCTGAATAAAATGGGCGCCAGGATTACTGGTATCGGCTCGCCGCGACTAATTATCGAAGGCGTTAAAGAGATGAATCCTGTTGAGTATGAGGTAATTCCGGACAGAATCGAGGCCGGAACATTTATGGTCGCCGCCGCAATCACTGAAAGCGAGCTGCGGCTCCAGAATTGTCGGCTCGATGATATGATGGCCGTTGTGGACAGGTTCAGAAGTATCGGTGTAACGGTTGATGTTGAAGGTGATGGTTGTGTTGTTGCCCGTAAAGGTACCATCAGAACTACCGACATTACCACTCAGCCGTATCCCGGTTTCCCCACCGATTTGCAGGCCCAGTTTATGGTTCTTTTATCACTTGCCGAAGGTAATAGTATCATAATCGAAAAGATTTTTCCTGACAGATTTATGCATGTCGCGGAATTGAGCCGAATGGCGGCAGATTTGCATAAAGAAGGCCCGGTTGTGATTGTGGCCGGTGTGAAGACGTTAATAGCTGCTCCGGTGATGGCTTCCGACCTGCGGGCGTCGGCGGCGTTGGTTTTGGCCGGGTTGGCTGCTGAAGGGACTACAATTATAAACAGGGTCTATCACATCGACCGCGGCTACGAGAAAATCGAAGAAAGACTTAATCCCCTCGGTGCGAACATTACCCGACAGAGTATTTAAGTCGAATATCTCCTTTTTTATGACCAAAAACCTCAAAATTCTCCGTCTTATTGTGCTGGTAATACTGGTTTTAATTGCCGTCTTTATGATAGCAGTTAATTTTTTTGCCGATAGCGCTGTAAAGGCGGGAATTGAATCCACAGCAACCGAGGCCCTAAAGGTTGAAGTCAGCGTGAGTGATGTTGACCTTTCAATAGTCTCTGGAAAGCTTGTTTTACAAAACTTTTCGATTGGCAATCCCCCGGCTTATCAACATGACAAACTGCTCGTATTAAGAAATACGGAAATCGAAGTTGAGGCAAAGTCGCTGTTAAGCGATGTTGTAAATATAAGGCAAATCAGGATTGACCATGTAGATGTTATAATTGAACAGCAGAGTGTCTCCGAAAATAATCTCCATGATGTATTACAGGCGGCATCTGAAACGGACGAATGGAAAAAGCTTCGTATAGACAATCTTGAGATTTCTGAGATTACGGTCAAAGTCGATTTGATGACGAATTCCAAACAAACCGAGCCTGTGACACTGGCGCTTTCACCCATAAGAATGACCAATTTAGGTCGTGATAATAAAATGGATATCTCGGCTTTATTGAAGCAAATTATACTTGCTATTGCGGATTCCGTTGTTGAAGAGGGCATTGGCGTCCTGCCCACGGATATAGTCGGTACAATGACTTCGACTCTGAGTAAAACTATAGACCTGGGCACGAGAATTATGGAAGGTAAAGAGAATATCGGCAGGGAGATAACTGAAGGGCTCAGGAATCTGTTGAAATCCGAACCCGAAAAAGAGGAATAATTTCGTAACTCACTCAATCATCGTTGGACGGAATCGCTCCCCGACTTTTTTGAAATGAGACAGCGCACTTTCACGGTCGGCAAAGTCTTTTTCAGTGAACAGCAAATCGGTCTGGCCTATATAAATTTGGTCGCCATCGGCTAAAGCGGTTTCGTTGTAGATTTTACCGCCGTTAATAAAAACTCCGTGTTTGCTCTTCATATCCAGCGCGGAGTACTGTCCCTTGTCTTTATCGAAACTAATCTGCACGTGTTTACGCGAAACGTGCTCATCGAGAATTTGTATTAGAAGGGCCTCATCCCTGCCTATCACATTCGTCCTTTGGCCGAGGGGATAATAGTCACCTTTTTTAGGTCCGGACATTATAATTATAGAAGCCATCGTAACTCCTTGAGATAAACATTTACATATGCAGTAGTTGAATCTACAGTCGTATTGACGTAATATGAATTGTGTAATATAGTATTAGTCATGCACGATATAGTCAAGGCACTTTTTTCGGTAAAGTTGTGAAGACATCATACATTTTAAGTAAGGCCTGCTAATGAGCAACGCTGAAGAGAAAAATAGTAAGGAATCTCATGACAAGGGAGTCGGTCCTGAACATTCTTTTAACAGCTCAGCAGCATCCCCGGGAGGACGTATAGGTCCGTTCCGAATCCAAAGGGAGTTGGGTCGCGGGGCGGTGGGGGTGGTTTACCTTGCACACGATACCAAACTCGACCGTCCGGTTGCCATCAAAAGCCTGCCTGCCGAGGTGATGAATAATTCCAGGGTTCAAAAGCGATGGCAGCGGGAAGCCCGGGTACTGGCATCGTTGAATCATCCGAACATTGCCGCTATTTACGAGGAGCTCGAAGAGGTAGAAGGTGTCAGCTACTTTGTTCTCGAATACGTCCCCGGCAAGACCCTGGGGGAATTGATAGCGAAAAGTGAGCTCAGCCTGGAAGAGGTGCTGACTATAGCCCTGCAGATAGCAGAAGCCTTGGCGGCGGCACATGAGCATGGTGTTATCCACCGAGACCTCAAACCCGGTAATATCAAGATAACACCGGAAGGTAAAGTTAAGGTTCTTGACTTTGGTTTGGCCAAGTCGGTTGGCGATGAGTTTCAAGGCCGGCAAACCACCGTCACCGAGCCTGGCCGTGTTTTAGGTACCCCGGCTTATATGAGTCCTGAGCAGGCAAGGGGTAAACAAATCGATAAACGCAGCGATATCTGGTCATTTGCCTGCGTGCTGTTTGAGATGCTGACTGGTGAAGTGCCCTTTGAAGGCGAGTCCGTATCGGATATGCTGGCTAATATTTTGCACAAAGAGCCTGACTGGAAGAAACTCCCCGCTAACACACCGGCCAATATCATGGTTTTGATACGTCGCTGTCTCGAGAAGAACCCGCATCGGCGCCTTCATGATATCGCGGACGCCGCAATTGAAATAAATGAAACCTTAAATCTTCCGGTGACCGCTCCTCCGATGACTACTACTTCCTTTCAAATCATACATCCAACTGGCGGGAAGAAGCTGAAGGTAGTGGGTACGGTTTGTATCTTTCTTGGGATTATTATGGGTGCTCTGGCCATCTGGAGTTCTCTGCGTACGAGTTCGATGCAAAAACAGCCGGTAAGAAGTTTTGCCGTTAGTCCCCAAACGACCATTGCTATGGAGGCGTTGTGGCACCATGCCCTGGCATTCTCTCCTGATGGCCTGCGCTTTGCTTACGTTGAGGAAGATAGCGACGGCAGGAGAAGAATTTATGTGCGCGAGCTGGACAAATTCGAGGCAAAACCGCTGCCGGGCACAGAAGGTGCGATCAGTCCGTTCTTCTCGCCAGATGGTCAGTGGCTGGGCTATGTCGATCATTTTCAGAGAAAGCTCAAGAAAGTATCTATTAAAGGCGGCGAGCCTATAGTTTTGTGCGAGTGCCTGCAATTTCGCGGCGGAAGCTGGGGTGCCGATGATAACATAATTTTCACACCTGCCGGAGGCTCAACCGATGAGAGCGGCCTGTGGCAAATTTCTGCCTCTGGACAGAGAAGGAAAAGGTTGACCATCAACGACCCGAACATGGGTGAGTACGGGCATTTCTGGCCGCAAATTCTGCCAGGTCGTAAGGCAGTGCTTTTTACGAATATTGGCAGCGGATTTGATGAGCATCAGATAGAGGTTTATTCGCTTGTGACAAGCAAACGCCGCTCAATATTTAAAGGCGGATCTTATGCGCGGTATGTACCCACAGGTCACTTAATTTATGGTCGTAATGAGACTTTATATGCGGCGCGTTTTGATATTAAGCAACTGAAAATAATTGGTCCTCATATCCCTGTCGTTTCAGGCATTATGACCCCGCAAAGCTGGTCGGCACAGTTCGCCGTTTCACAGGAAGGCTCTCTCGCCTATATCCCGGTCAAAGCACGGAGCGCCGAGCTAAGGCCTGTCTTCGTTAGCAGACAAGGACAGGTCGAACCTTTACAGGGTGCAACTCCACGCGGGTATATTAACGCGAAGATTTCACCGGATGGAAAACAGGCGGCATTTACTATTCAGGATGGGGATAATCGGGATATTTGGATATACGACCTGATGCGTCATACACTAAATCCGCTTACATCTGACGGCTCAAGTGCATTACCGTTTTGGGTGCTTGACGGTAAGTTTTTGCTGTTCGGTTCTTATCGAGGCCTTGGAAAGCCGCAACTGTTCAGGCAGAGCTTGACCGGTAGTAGCGAACCTGAGCTGCTCGCAACGCTCGAACAACCTGTCGGAGCAATGACCTCCTGTTCCCACGATGGTCAGGAATTTTTATTTTCCAGGTCCGACCCGAAGCATCCGGGGCTGGACCAGGACATCTGGGTGGTCCAGCTAAAACAGAACCAGGAGCATTCTAAACGGCCTTACATCCAGAGGGAAATTAATCAGAGAGAAGCAGTGTGGTCACCCTGCGGCCAATGGGTGGCATATAGTTCGGATGAATCCGGCAGGTGGGAGGTTTATGTTGAGCCTTATCCCGGCCCGGGGCCAAAGGTCCCGGTTTCGACCGAAGGCGGTCAGCAGCCTATGTGGTCACGGGACGGTAAGGAGTTATTTTACCGTAACGGTATTAAGATGATGGCCGCTGCTGTTGAGACCGAATCTCAGTTCAGAGTGACCGGGCATATTGAATTGTTCGAAGGACGGTATCTGTCCACTGCAAGTTTACAAAATTATGACGTCGCACCTGATGGGCGGTTCCTCATGATTCAGGAAACAAAAGAATCTGTACCTCTCGGAATCAACGTTGTGCTAAATTGGTTTGACGAGCTGAAACAACTCGTATCCTTGGAAAAAGACCAATAATACTTTCATTTGAGGTTGGTTTTTGTTATTATATAATTTAGAAATTGTCAGATGGTCGATGCGAAATAGTCAGCCGCCTGAAATAAAGATTTAATGAATTGAGAGGAGATTAGCCATGCGCAAGTTTTGTTTTGTTACGATAATTGTATTATTACTCTTTTCTCGAGGAGCGTTCTCAAAAATGACACCAACAGGAGATCCAAAAGATTTTAAAGTTAAGACGTGTCTGCATTCTGTCAGCTATGCCGGTTTTTGGCGCGGACAGGCCAGGCTGAGTGTCGACGAGTTTTTAGATAAAGCTAAAGAGCTTGGATTTGACGGAGTTATGTTGGTCTCCAAGCGGCCTCACGTATCTCTTTTGGATTACGATGCGGCGGCTCGAAAAGCACTGAGGCAAAAAATTAAAAACCTTGGTCTTGAATTGGTCTGCCTCGCCGGCTATACGGATTTTACAGCCGGAATTGATAAGGCCGGAATTCCTAATGTGGAAATTCAGGCTTGTTATGTTGGAGAGCTGGCCAGATTGGCGCGGGATTTGGGTACCGATATGGTGCGAATTTTTACCGGGTACGAACGTCCCGGTATTCCTTTTGACAAACAGTATGCTCAGGTGGTTGAAGGATTAAAACTCGCCGGCCGCAAAGCAGCCGAGTATGGTGTTACCCTTGCCGTGCAGAATCATCACGATATCGCAATTCACCACGATATGATGTACTGGCTTCTCAGCGAAGTCAATCTGCCCAATGTCAAAGCTGCTTTTGATGCATGGTCTCCGACCCTCGAAGGTTTGAGTTCCGAGGAAATTAGGGCCGCCGTTTGGAAGATGAAGCCCTTTATAGTCCATACCACCGCAGCCGACTATGTGCGTCTGCCTCGGTATCATTATGACAGCTCTTTAACGAATTATATGCAGCAGGAAACATTAATTCGAGCAGTCCCGATAGGAGAAGGCATTATTGATTACGAAACATTTTTCGATACCCTCAGGGAAATCGGCTATCAGGGATATGTCACCTACGAGATGTGTGAGGTATTGGATGGCGGCGGTGACATCGAAAATCTGGACAGAACTGCAAAGAAGTTTCTCGAATATATGAAAAAGTTCCAGTGAAATAAAAGACGATAAACCCAGGCGCCGGTTCTTTTTTCAGATTGCAGGTGGTTATCCCCTCCAGGGACGTTCTCTGTTTATATCGCCTGATAATATTTCTTTGGCAATGATAACATCTTCTCTGACCTGAAAATCGAACATCCCGGCACAGATGAAATCGGCGCCGTTTTCAAAGGCATACTTAAAGCCGTCTCTGGGGTGTATTGCTCCTGCAGCCATGACCTTATAAGCTATCCAGGGTTTGTCCACTTTTTTCATAAACTCGACTGTTTTTTCCGGATTAGCAGACCAGACATTATCCTGAACTCTTTCTTTGGTGAAGGACCAGTAATCACTTTTGTGAACCGTTTTCATATAGAAATCGACGCCTATTGACGCTTCTTCACAAGCCATGGGCACTTCTACATTGTGACCTCCAATGCCTGCGATGGCGCCGTTTTGCTTGATGAATTCGACCGCTTTTCCGAGAAGGTCCACCCGGCCTTTCTCAACAAATGTGTCCGCAACACCGCC
>JACKQG010006471.1_pt1 | contig 12322 bp, 12 predicted proteins | sample 8237621 | NCBI WGS metagenome assembly JACKQG01 (sample SAMN15677084, study PRJNA649215) | marine metagenome | biome: marine; feature: Black Sea; material: saline water; isolation source: suspended particulate matter (SPM) from the Black Sea western gyre | collected 2013-06-09/2013-06-10 | depth...
CATCACTCCTACCCCTGATCCTTTCAATATGATACTGGTAATGGCGCCGCTAATAGTCCTCTACGAGATCGGCATACTGCTGGCCAAGTTGGCGCACTAAAAGTCTCCTGCTCCACTCCCCAGTCTTCCCCTGCTAAAGAGTGTGTCCCAGTTTTGTCGGAGGTATAGATGGTGATTTGACATTTTGTCTAATTTCTGATACAATTAATTGCGATAGCGCAAAACTCACCCTGTGAGTGGGTAGGCGCCCCTGCCAGATTACCAGAACCGGCAGCGCAAAAGGCGAGTCAGGAGAGCCGTCATTAGCTCGATAATCGAGAGCTGAGTTTGCCACCCCTATATCTGGGCAGATTCAAGTAGCAGACCACAAGATATTGAGGTTTTTCGACGGATGTGACGGACTCCTTGGGTGCAACTGCCGATCTAGCTCACAGGTGCTGGGATGTGGCGATCCCAGCGGAGCAGCTGCAGACAGGTTCACAGGGTGACTTTTGCGGTACGGCGATTAGTTACTTTGACAATGTCACATTAGACAAATGTTCTACAAAATCACTGCGTTCTTGGCCGATTTGGGCGTGTCAGTCATGGAAGATGTGTTCCAGACAGGGGACTTTGACCCCTGTGATGGTCTTGAAAGTGGGCAATTCATAGAACGCATGTGCAATGTGACATTGTCAAGTTACTTAGAATCGAGGTAGAGGGAAAACAAGTGCGGGATACTGAGCTGGATTGGCTCTTCGAGTTTCTGGGGCGGTTGGCCAAGGGAATCGTCGAGGTGATAGGCCCCCACTGCGAGGTGGTTATCCATGATTTCCGCGATCTGGAGCACTCGGTGGTGGCGATTGAGGGCGATCTGACGGGGAGGAAGCCCGGCGCTCCCATCCCCGACCTCAGTTGGACCTCCGAGGAATTGGAGGAAATCGAGGAGGATATGCTGAACTACTGCACCACGGCCAAAAACGGCCGCGCCTTTCAATCCTCAACCGTATGGATCCGCGATCGGCGGGGCAAGGTGGTGGGAGCCGTGTGTGTGAATATTGATTACGCCCCCCTGCTGCAAGCCAGGGAGATATTAGACAGGATATGCTTCTCAACGATGAGGGAAGGCGATTTGGTGGAGGAGACTTTCGCCAGGGACATCGACGAACTGGTAAGCATCGCCCTAACTCGCTTCCTGCGTCAGGAGCGGAAGAGCGTGGACGAGTTGTCTTTGGACGACAAGAGGAGGTTGGTCCAGGCTTTAGATCAGCAGGGTCTCTTCAGGGTGAGAGGGACGGCTGATAGTTTAGCTGTCCTTCTGGGAGTCTCGCGGGCTACTATCTACAATTACCGCCGTCCACTTTCGTAGTGGGGATAGGCGCTTGTGCCCATTTTTCCCTACGTGGGTGGTGGGGACTATGTCGCCTTAGGCTACACCCTTCTCGGCCATCGCTCCTTTGCTTCTCGACTCTTGGAGACCGATTATCGCGGCCAGCATCGACGGCGTGATCGGGATGTTCATCGCCCTAGCTGCCTTCCCGCTGTAATAGATCGATGTGCCCATTGGTGGCACGTCTCCGGCTACATGTGTGGCCTTGGCCATTAACAACGACTGCTGCTCGAAGATGACCGTCTCCTTCTTCGCTTCAATAGGGCTGTTCGGTATCCTGTTTCCTCATTGTTGCGGGTGTACTCACTGGCCTTGAGGTAGGGGAAAGCCAGACAACAAGCCTTCTACCTGTCCAGGTCGTAGACCATGTGGTAACGATAGCAGGTGAGAAGCCGCACGGGGAAGTAACGTTCTCCGTAATGAAAAGGAGTAGGTAGATCCCGACCCAAGCGGAGGCGGTCAGCAGTTACAGAGGCATTGATGCGTTCGGCGTAGTCCAGAGCCTGCCCTCAGCGAAGCCGAAGGGTCAGCGTAGGTCTTCTTGAAATTGGCTGTCTTGCGGTCAATGAGAACTCCCCCTGCTGCGGGGATGCGTGTTGGGTCTGCTAGCCCAGGCCACGGCAGGTTACGAACAAGATGCGGGTGAGAAATGCCCATCAGGTCGAGGGGCGCATGCTTGCGCAGAAGTCACCCGGCAGGGTGCGACAAGCAGGAACAGCGCTGCCGCCCTGGGCCAGCCCCCAGGATGCCAGAGATTCCCGATCAAATCAAGTGGGCAGCAGGCTGGTGCTCCCACACCAAGCATATTATGCGAGGAGGTTTTTATGTAAGGTTAGTATTTGTAAAAGTAGGGTACCGGTATTAGAATCGTGGGCAGTGGATTGGTGCCCCAAGTCACATAACATGTAGATCTCTGTAAACTACTCTATCCTCTTGGTACCCAATTCCAATTCGTTACTACGGCTAATTGAGGAGGTATGTTCCAATGACAGTGGTAATTAGGTGTGGGATGCTTATTGATGGCACGGGAGCCGATCCGGTGCAAGACGTCGTAATACGTGTGGAGGGAGACACGATTGCTCAGGTTGGTAAGGAGGGTGAGGTTGAAATACCATCCGATGCGGAGGTGATCGATCTAGGTGATCAGACGGTAATGCCTGGGCTCTTTGATATGCACACGCACCTGGGCCAGATAGGAGAGAGGGTCATATACGAGCAGCGTGTAGTCGAGCATCCGATGCTTGCTTTGGAAGCTGCTCGCAATCTCAGGCGCGACCTGAAAGCTGGGATCACTAGCCTGAGAGTAATGGGGACGTATGAGTTTTTGTTGGATGTTGTGGTGAAGCAGGCTATAGAGGCGGATATCATCCCAGGCCCCCGACTATTCATAGCCACCCGATCGATACATGCGACCAACGGGCACGGGCGACCTCCCGCCGGGTTTGACGGTCCCGATGAGATTCGCAAGGCAGTTCGGCAGAACTTGCGTGCAGGAGCCGACCAGATCAAGATCACGGCAACAGGCAGTGTGGATAAGTCGGGCGGACATTTCGAACAAGGCTACACTTTTGAGGAGATAAGAGTCGCCGTGGAAGAAGCGCATCGGGTGGGGAAGAAGGTCGGAGCGCATGTCGTCAAGGAACCTGAGGTTTGCGTTTGCCTGGAGGCCGGCGTGGATTGCATCGAACATGGCCACATCCTGGATCAACGCTCGATCGATATGCTTTTGGAAAAAGATGCTTGGTTGGTGGGCACCTTGGCGATAGTACTAGATGAGAAGATTTTGGAAAAGGACCTGGAAGTCAATCCGGCCTTTGGGGAGATCGAATGGTTTCCCCGTCGGCGGGCTGCCCCTTCCAGCTACAAGCGAGCCATCGAGGCTGGTGTGAAATACACCTGTGGAACGGATGCGATGCATGGTGAGATGGCCATGGAATTGCAACGCCTGGTTGAGCTTGGGATACCGGAGATGACGGCCTTGGTATCAGCCACAAGGAACGCAGCCGATTGTTGCGGTGTATTAGACAAGCTTGGAACCATCGAGGCTGGCAAGTGGGCCGACATCATCTCGGTAGCTGGGAATCCTCTGGATGATATCAAAGCATTGCGCAACGTGGGATTAGTGATGAAGGGTGGAAGGAGGTACGACCATTTGTCCCTCCAATAGCCCCGCCGGATCCGCCGTTTAGTATTCTCTTTCACCAAGGCTGAGGAAAGGATGGGGACCACGAGGATGGAAAGATCGTACTTGGTTTTCATGCAAGAGATGACCTGGCGCGAATATGTAGACCGCATCAGACAGGGTGCTGTGGTGATCCTTCCTTGTGGTGCGCTGGAACAGCATGGACCACATCTGCCTCTCGAGACCGACGAGTTGATTGCCAGAAGGATTGCTGAAGAGGTAGCAGGGCACGTAGGGGCAATTGTTGCCCCGTCTATTGTCTACGGAGCTAAGTCCCAGGCTCTGACTGGTGGCGGGCAAGTATTTCCTGGCACGACCAGCCTTGACGGGCAGACCCTGATCTTTTTGGTTCGGGACATCGTGAGGGAGCTATTGCGCCATGGGGCCAGAAAGATCGTGCTGCTGAACGGGCACGGTGAGAATACCGCTTTCTTGTACGAAGGCGTTGATCTTGCTCTCTCTGAAAAGGGTCCGGCTGAGGTCAAGGTTTTGGTGGTAAATTGGTGGGACCTGGTTTCCGAGCGAACCCTGGATCGCGTGTTTCCCGAAGGATTTCCCGGCTGGGACCTGGAGCACGCTGCCGTGATCGAGACGTCTCTTGTATATGCCTTGGCCCCGGAACTTGTATGGAGGGAGGTGATTACCGATGAGGAGCTAGAGTTCATCCCCAGATACACCATTTTCCCCCAACCGCAGAATCTAGTACCTGAATCAGGGTTGCTCTCGAAGGTGAGTCCTGCAAGTCGGGAGAAGGGGGTGATGTTATTCAAAGAGGTTCAACAGGCCCTATTGGATGTTCTGGACTGCGAATTCTCTTGAAGCCAGGACAAGATAGTAGTAGGAGGTATGTTCCAATGACGGTAGTTATCAAGTGTGGCACACTAATTGATTGCACTGGGGCCGACCCTGTCAAGGATGCGGTGATATGCGTGGAAGGAGACACTATCGCCGAGGTTGGCACGGCGGGTGAGGTCACGGTGCCGTCTGATGCCAAAGTGATCGATCTGAGCGATCAGACAGTCCTGCCTGGCCTCTTTGACATGCACACGCACCTGGGCCAGATAGGGGAGAGCGTCATATATGAACAGCGTGTGGACGGACCTCCGATGCTTGCTTTGAAAGCCGCTCGCAATCTCAGGCGAGACCTGAAAGCCGGGATCACTAGCCTGAGATTGATGGGCGAGCGAGACCTTTTAGGTGTTGTGATGAAACAGGCTATAAAGGCGGGCATCATCCCCGGCCCCCGACTATTCGTAGCCACTCGAGTGATAGCCGCGTCAAACGGGCACGGATTTCATGGTCAGGGGTTTGATGGTCCCGATGAGGTTCGCAAGGCGGTTCGGCAGAACTTGCGCGCAGGAGCCGACCAGATCAAGATCACTGTAACCGGCAGTGTGGATCGACCGGGCGGGCATTTTGCCCAGGGCTACACCTTTGAGGAAATAAGGGCTGCTGTGGAAGAGGCGCATCGGGTGGGGAAAAAGGTGGGGGCGCATGTAGTCGCTGGCCCGGAAGTTTGCGTTTGTCTGGAGGCTGGCATAGATTGCATTGAGCACGGTCATATATTGGATCAGCGAGCGATTGATCTGCTTGTGGAAAAAGATGCCTGGCTGATCGGCACTTTGGCGATCGTGCTGGATGAAAAGATCCTGGAAAAGGACCTGGAAGTCAATCCTGCTTTCGGGGAGATCGAATGGTTTCCCCGTCGGCGAGCTGCACCTTCCAGCTACAAACGAGCCATTGAAGCCGGCGTCAAATACACCTGCGGCACAGATGCCATGCACGGCGAGATGGCCTACGAGTTGGAAGAGTTGGTGGCTCTAGGGATACCAGAGATGACGGCCCTGGTGTCAGCCACGAGGAACGCAGCCGATTGCTGCGGCGTCTTGGACAAGCTTGGAACTATCGAACCTGGCAAATGGGCGGACATCATCTCGGTCACAGGGAATCCGTTGGACGATATCAGTGCGCTGCGTCACGTGGGGTTAGTTATGAAGGGTGGAAAGAGATACAACCATTTGTCCCTTCAATAGCCCTGCCGGATGCAACCTTTGGCGTTGAAGGCTCGACTGTTGAAAGGAGGTGATGGTGCGGACTTTTGAATACAAGCCAGCCTCTGAGGAGGTAACATTGTCCTCGTTTTTGGCGGGATGCCGCACCCGCGTTTTATCCATCGGTGGCAAATCCGATTCGCTTGCCCAGAGCAAGAAAGGAGAGGGGAAATGATAGCCAAGAAAAAATGGACAACTATGTTCGCTCTGCTGGTCGTGGCCAGCATAGTGCTTTCGGCCTGCGCTACGCCGACGCCCGAGATCGTTAGGGAAGTCGTCACGCAGGTGGTCGAGGTCGAGAAAGAGGTGACCAGGATCGTCAAAGTGGAGGAGGTGGTCACAGCGACGCCGGGGCCAGCCGTTGGGATTCCGAGGCGTGGTGGTACCTTGCGCATCGGTTTAATGGATGAACCTGACAACCTGGACCCCCATTACCTGCTTTCAACCGCTAGTATGCGGGTGATGGAAGTGATGTACAGCACACTGGTGCGCCTCGACGAGAACATGGATTTCGAACCTGACCTGGCTACGGCTTGGGAGGCTTCTGAAGATGGCACAACTTATACCTTCCATCTGCGTAGAGGCGTAAAATTCTGGTGCAATGGCCGGGAGATGGTTGCCGACGACGTCAAGTACTCCATCGAGCGGCTGTCGGACCCAGATGGGGGATCACCCTGGAACTATGCTTGGGGCGACCTGGATAGAATCGAAGTCATAGATGACTACACGATCCGTGTCGTTATGAGCAAACCCTCCGCCCAGACAGTAGCCCAAATCGCTACTTCCTGGACGGCCATCGTACCCAAAGAGTTCGTTGAAGAACACGATGGCAGCCTCAAGACCGCTGCCTGTGGCACTGGTCCCTTCAAGCTGGTGGAGTGGATACCGTATCAACACATCAAACTGGCTCGAAATGAAGACTACTACGATCCCGAGTTGCCATACTTGGATGAGTTGATCTGGATACCGATACAGGATGAAACCACCAGGTCACAACAGGTGCTGGCTGGCGAGTTGGACGTAGACCTGCAGGTCTCCCCCAAGTTCCTGTCCTCTTACGAGACAGCATCCAACATCAAGTTGGTATCTGGCCCTGTCTGCTCCTACAGCTATCTCAGCCTCAATGCAGCCCGCGAACCCTTTGACGATCAGCGCGTGCGCCAGGCCGTTGCCTGGGCTATAGATCGTGAGGAGATCATAGAGGTGATAGCCTTTGGACAGGGCACTCCTCTAAAGGGCGGATTGATTGGTCCGGAGACCCACTGGGCGTACGCAGACATAGTCGTCTACCCTGAGCCAGACCTCGACAAGGCACGGCAACTCTTGGCTGAGGCTGGATACCCTGACGGGCTCGAAGTCGAATGTCTCTCCGTTGGTGGTACGGTCCATGAAGATATATGTACGATCGTCAAGGACCAATTGGCGGAGGTGGGCATTGATGTCCAGATCAGCGCCATGGAAAGTGGAGCCGTGAGCCAAAAGTTCTGGACAGAGCACGATTTCGACTTCCGCGCGACCCGTTGGGGTACCTGGATCGATCCAGACGACTTTGTATATGGCGAGTTCCATACCAAAGGCGGTTGGAATCCTGGTAGTTGCGGCTACGAGGAGCTAGATAAGCTCCTTGATGAGGCCCGGGCGGTCGTAGATCGAGAAGAGCGCAAGCTGCTCTATAAGGAGATTGACCGGCTCATCGCAGAAGATGCCTGCTACGTGTTGCTTTACAGGGAGATCCGGAATGCCGGCGTGCAGAACTACGTCATGGGGTTCAAACACGAGGCCGGCAACACGCAGCTCTCGATCCGGGACACATGGCTGGCTGAGCACTAGATAGAGGTGCGTAGAAGCTGGGTGCCAGGTGGGTTGCCCCTGCTGTAGCCTCTTGGCACCCAGCTCTTTTCGGTAAGTGGATCGTTTTTCCCGAATGATTCGTATTGACCTTAGACAGACGTGTTGTGGCGCTGGCCAGGTGAGCTAATGGAGCGTTGCTCGCTTGTCCAGAAGAGGCGGTCCCTATGCACAAGTTCATCATCAGACGCTTGCTCCGCTCCGTTCCGGTCCTTTTCGGGGTGAGCGCTGCCGTGTTCTTCCTTATGCGCTTGGTTCCGGGAGATGCGGTTGATGCCATGTTGGGCGGCCTAATGCGTGAGGATACCGCGGCGCAAATGAGGCGCCTCTTTGGTCTGGATCAACCCATCCACGTTCAGTATGTACGATGGCTGGGCAGTGTGTTACAGGGCGATCTTGGGGTCTCATTGCGAACTGGGAGACTCGTAACGGCAGAGATATTGGCCGTGCTGCCTGCTACAGTGGAGATTGCACTCTTCGCTGCCATCGCGGGGAGCATTTTAGGTATTTCCTTGGGACTCTTGGCCGCTATTCGTCAGAATACAGGCCTTGATGCCATAGTTGTATTGTTCGGATATCTTGGAGTCGCCATACCGGGGTTTTGGCTGGGTACCTTATTAATCATGGTTTTTGGTGTATGGCTGCATCTTCTTCCTGCCGGCGGGTATGCCGATTTTGCTAGTGATCCGGCCGCTAACCTGCGATATGCGTTATTGCCTACCACTACACTGGCATTGCCATTCGCGGCTGGCGTGATGCGTATCACCCGCTCTTGTGTCCTGGAAGTGCTACACATGGATTACGTCTCTGTCGCTCGCAGTAAGGGGCTAACGGAGCGAGTCGTCGTTTGGAGGCACGTATTAAGGAACGCCATGATATCAATAGTGACGTTCGTCGGCATGCTCTTTGGTTTTCTGCTGGGTGGCTCGGTAGTGGCGGAAGCAGTTTTCGTGAGGCCTGGAGTTGGTCGGTTACTTCTCATTTCCATTCAGATGCGTGACTATGCCGTCGTACAAGGCATAACTCTGTTCTTCGCCTTGGTGTTTATGGCTAGTAATCTGGTGGTGGATATACTTTACGGGGTCATTGATCCGCGTATCAGCGTTGAATAGAAGGGGAAGATAGCTTCATGATTTGGGATGCGATACGGCGATTTCTACAAATCCGCCTGGCATTGGTGGGGCTGGTGTTGGCGAGCTTTATTGTGGTTCTCGCTGTGGTCGGTCCCGTCATTGTTCCTTACCACCCGGACGAGATGCATCCGTTATCACGTTTGACCCCGCCCTGTAGGCTCTTCCTGCTGGGGACCGACAATTTCGGGCGCGATCTTCTATCACGGGTAGCATTCGGTGCACGGATATCTCTTCGAGTAGGGCTTATGTCGGTAATCGTTGCTGCGTCAGGAGGAACAATTCTCGGCCTTTTGGCAGGTTACTTTGGCGGCCTGCTAGATGGCTTATTGACGCAGCTCATGGAAGTGCTCTTGTCGTTTCCATCTCTGTTGCTAGCACTGGCCATAATGGCAGTTCTGGGGTCAAATCTGTCCAATCTGATACTAGCCATCAGCTTGGTCTCCATCCCGGTCTTTGCCCGTCTTGTTAGAGGCGAGGTCCTGTTGCTGCGAGAGCGTTTATTTGTAGAGGCAGCCCGCTCAATCGGGGCTTCGCCGTTGCATATTATCCGCCGTCACATGGTGCCAAACGTACTTCCGATGATAATAATACAGATGACTATGCGGCTGAGTAGCGCCATTCTAGTGGAGTCCTCGCTCAGCTATCTTGGTTATGGTACGCGGCCTCCCACTGCCTCTTGGGGAAGGATGCTGAGCGAGGGCCGAGCGTTTTTTGGTATGGCTCCCTGGATGGCTATTTGGCCAGGGCTGTTCGTGATGATTTCACAAATTGGATTTAACTTACTTGGCGATGGGCTGCGTGACGCTCTAGATCCTTATTTGAAGGGTAGATAATCGAATTTGAGTTCTATCATTTTCCCACTGATCCAGGAAAATCGCGAGAGCGAATTAGCCTGACCCGGTGATAATTCTAATTCTGTGAAGGTGGGTTGGATTCAAGCAGATAGAACCCGCTAGGTACACATGAAGAGGCTGCGGAGCCGAGCTGGGACCTGAGGTTGACCACGGATATCTGCTGTGGCTGTACCGGATACGTTGTTGTTTAATCGAGAATGCGAAAAGTTGCTATGATTAGAGATGAAGGGAGAGTCATACAATGGCATTGCTACTCAACCGTAGCATGATGAGCCAACTAATACCGATGGAGAAAGCACTGGCTGCCGTGGAGAAGGCCTTCGGAGAGCTGGAGAAAGGGACGGCAAGAGTACCCCTGCGGGCGATCGTGCTTCTGCCTGAGAAGAAGGCTGACTGTTTCTTCATGCCCGGCTATCTTGAAGAAGCGCGATCGTTCGGTATCAAGGTATCTCCTTATTTCCCGGATAATCCCGAAAGACGTAGTCTCCCCGCCTCGATCGCGACAATGCTCCTGTTGGATGACGAAACGGGAGTTCCGCTTGCTATAATGGATGCCGACTTGATCACGGCTGTCCGCACAGGAGCCACTTGTGGCATAGCGGCCAAGTATCTAGCTCGCCAAGATGCGAAAGTGGTGGCCATGATCGGGATTGGGCAACAGGCACGGACCCAGCTAGAGGCCATCTGCACCGTCAGGGGTGTGGAACGGATCAAAGCGACCAGCATCGATCCCTTGGGGCAGCGGCTCAGGTTCTCCGAGGAGATGTCAGAGAAGCTTAGGGTGGAAGTCGAGATCGTAGACTCGGCCAAAGAGGCGATCAAGGGAGCAGACGTAGTGCTATTGGCCACGACGGCTAAGCAACCTGTCATAGAGGCAGGTTGGATCAAGGAAGGCGCACACGTGAGTAGTATACAGACCACGGGGCCAAACAATCGGGAAGTAGGCACTGACCTGGTGACACGGTCCAAGATTGTTTGTGACTCCCGCGAGGCATGTTTAGCTGAGGCGGGGGAGTTGCTCATTCCCATTCAAGAAGGCAAGTTGTCTCCTGAGGACATTTATGCGAATCTGGGGGAATTGGTGCTGGGTACAAAAAAGGGACGCGAGAACGAACAAGAAATTACTTTCTTCAAGACCGTAGGGCTTGCAATTGAGGATCTTGCGGTTGCCAAGCTGGCTTATGATCTAGCTCAGCAGCAGGGCTTGGGAGAGCGTTTCGATTTTATGTCTTGACCCGGCTCTGGCTGTGCAAATCGAGCCAAAGAGTTCCAGGAGGTCGCCAGAGCTGGCGGCCCCGTTCTCCTTGGTAAATTACCCCTTAGCTTGCTGTGTGGTAATTAACTTTCACCCGACTAGCGCCGCCTGTTCCATGGCGGCGCTAGTCGGGTGAAAATACAAGGAGCTTTGACGACCCACTTGGACAAGATCAAGAAGGAGCCTAAATGAACACACAAGACTACATCGCAGTGGAAGACCGATACAATGCTCACAACTATAAGCCATTGGACGTGGTGCTGGAGAGGGGCGAAGGTGTCTGGGTCTGGGATGTGGAAGGCAACTGCTACCTGGACTGTCTCAGTGCCTATTCGGCCGTCAACCAGGGCCACGCGCATCCGCGTATCCTCAAGGCCATGGTTGAGCAAGCGGCCAAACTTCCCCTTACCTCCCGCGCCTTCCGCAACAACCAATTGCCCCTGTTGGCCAAAGAACTATGCGAACTGACCGGCTACGAGATGATACTGCCTATGAACAGCGGCGCCGAGGCAGTGGAAACGGCCATCAAGGCCGCTCGCAAGTGGGGTTACAAGGTCAAAGGCGTGCCTGATGGCCAGGCCGAGCTCATTACCTGCACCGGGAACTTTCATGGGCGCACCATCACTATCGTTGGCTTTTCCACCGAGGCGCAATACAAGGACGGCTTTGGGCCTTTCACGCCGGGCTTCGTTACCGTGCCCTACGGCGACGCCGATGCGCTGGAAGCGGCCATCACGCCCAACACCGTTGCCTTCCTGGTGGAGCCTATCCAGGGCGAAGGCGGTGTCGTCCTGTCACCCGCTGGTTACTTGAAACGCGCGCGAGAAATCTGCGATCGCCACGAGGTCCTCCTCATCACTGACGAAATCCAGACCGGCCTGGGCCGCACCGGCAAACTCTTTGCCTGTGACTGGGAAGATGTCCGGCCCGATGTGATGATCATCGGCAAGGCCCTATCCGGAGGCTTCTATCCTGTCTCAGCGGTGCTATCCGACCGGGATGTGCTGGGGGTGTTCAAGTCCGGTGATCACGGCTCCACCTTTGGTGGCAACCCGCTGGCCGCGGCCATTGCGCGCGAGGCACTGAGGGTGTTAATGGAGGAGGGTCTCATCGAAAATGCTCTACAGCAAGGCGAATACCTGATGAGCTGCCTGGCGCGCATTGAGAGCGAGCACGTCGCTGAAGTGCGAGGCCGTGGACTGCTCGTTGGCGTCGAACTCAAGCCGGAAGCCGGAGGCGCGCGCCGCTTCGCCGAGGCACTTAAAGAAGAAGGGTTACTCTGCAAAGAGACTCACGAAAACGTCATTCGCTTTGCACCGCCGCTAGTGATCACTCGCGATGATCTTGATTGGGCGTTAGCACGGATTGAAAAAGTATTGTTGATGCCCTGAAAGGCCAATTGGTAAACTAACCCATATCTACCCAGAGAGCGAATTGGTGCAACCTTCGATACCGAGGCTAAAACCATAGTTAAGGGAGTGAAACTGTTCAATGAAAACTTTCGTGGAATTGATGGAGGATCTAGACCAACTCTTGGCCCCCAGCTGGGCTGAGGACTGGCCCAAGCTGCCAGTAGTGAAAGATGAGAGCATTCTCGAAGTGGAGGGGCTTTGCGCATGAGAAAAAACCG
>JACKQG010006472.1_pt1 | contig 12320 bp, 7 predicted proteins | sample 8237621 | NCBI WGS metagenome assembly JACKQG01 (sample SAMN15677084, study PRJNA649215) | marine metagenome | biome: marine; feature: Black Sea; material: saline water; isolation source: suspended particulate matter (SPM) from the Black Sea western gyre | collected 2013-06-09/2013-06-10 | depth...
TTCCAGAGTCGATGTTAGAAGAACTTAAGCTTTTGGCAAACAAAAGAGATGTTCCGTATCAATCTCTTTTGAAAATATTTCTTGCTGAACGTATAGAAAAAGAGCTTGGAGCACATTGAAGTTGTGAACCGGCCAACAACCCTGAAAGACCTTAAAAAATCCCTTGGCTTCATTGGTGATCCGGATTTTGGATACTACAGGCATTGTGAGGAGCCTGTTTCCTATAAAAGACTGCCAACAGAAATCGAATTACTGGCTCCAGGTGGAGATATTGATTCGATAAAAGCTGCAATTGCTGCAGGGGCGGATGCTATATACTGCGGCCTGAATAAATTTAACGCCAGAAACCGGGCAACAAATATAAACTTTGAAGAGTTAAGCGGGGTTTTAAATCTTGCTCATAAAAATAATTGCAAAGTTTTTCTAACCCTTAATATTCTTATAACGGGAAGTGAAATACCGGCCCTTATAAAGCTACTGAACAAACTGGTTAACACAAGTATCGATGGGGTAATTATTCAGGACATTGGATTGTTTTATCTGTTATCCAAATATTTTAAAGGCCTTGAAATACATGCGTCCACACAGCTTAATACTCATAATGAAGGCCAGATAAAGTTTTTAAGCAAACTTTCGGCTGACCGGGTTAATCTATCAAGAGAGTTAAATCTTGATGAGATCAAAGCTTTAGCCTTGGCCGGACATAAAAATAATATCCAGACGGAAGTATTTGTCCACGGTTCCTACTGCATCTGCTTTTCAGGCCTTTGTTATATGAGTTCTGTCCATGGAGGGAACTCGGGAAATCGCGGCAGATGCAGTCAACCATGCAGAGACAGATATTTAACGACTCCTGAAGGTAAAGATTTTCCCCTGAATCTCAAAGATAATTCAGCCTATTCCAATCTAAGGGAACTATCTGAAGCGGGGGTTGATTCAGTAAAGATTGAAGGAAGGATAAAGGATTTTTATTACGTATATTCTGTGGTAAATTGCTGGAAAAAACAGATCCGGAGTTTTTATGATCAAAACAGACTGAATAATGACAACTATGATTTTTATAATGACAACGATGATCTTTATAAGGTGTTTAACCGGGATTTTTCAAATTCCTATTTAAAGGGGGATATTAATAAAGATATGTATATTGATAGTCCCCGTGATAATTCAATTAGACAGCTTTCTGAAATTGATAATTATCAAACGAATAAAAAGATGGAAGAAAACCGAATAAGCTTTAATGAAGAAAAAGCAGAAACCACCTCTATTGTTCAAAACAAAATCAAACAGTTAAGTATAGCCAAAAGCCCTTTAACGATAAGCGTTTCAGGAAAATTCGGTACCCCTTTAAAAATATCTGTAAAAACTTTGGACAGTTCATTTAGTGTACTGTCAGAAACCAATATGTTAAGTGCCGGCCCATACACCCTGAACCGGCCCCCCCTGAATCACGATTTTTTATTAAAAAGACTCAGGGCCTTAAATGATACGGCATATTATATTAAGCGTATAGAGCTGGAAAACCTTCAAAGTGATCTTTTTATATCTTATAAAGAGATCACTTCAATAAAGAAAAGAATTTTTTCCGTATTAAATGGTTCAAAAAAATTTATTGACCCGATTGACGTTCCCTTCTTAAACAAACAAAGTACACCCGATATTACACCCGCTCTTTCTGTATTAATCTCCTCCCAAAAAGATTTGCACCTCTGTGATAAGACCTCTACAGATATCTTTTATCAACTTCCAAATTGTTTTAAAAATGAATATCCAGGGGTTATAGATCTTTTTTTTAAAAACAGAAAAATAATCCCCTGGTTCCCTTCTGTTTTAATAGGGGAAAACTATACTGCTGCGGTAAATTTTCTTAAACAGGTGCAACCGGAACTTATTGTAACAAATAATACGGGCATCGCTTATGAAGCCTGTAAAAAATCAATCCCCTGGATAGCCGGCCCCTTTCTTAACATTGTCAATTCATTCAGCCTTTTATGTTTAAAAGAGAATTTCAATAGTTATGGTTCATTTATTTCAAATGAAATCAGCAGAAATCAGATAAAAAGCATTATTAAGCCTGAGAATTTCAAACTGTACTATAGCATCTATCATCCCATTTCACTTATGACCAGCAGGCAATGTTTACATCAGCAGGTTATTGGATGTGAAAAAAGCAGCATTGATGAGGACTGTATTCAAAAATGCCAGAAATCTTCATCTATTATAAATTTAAACAAAATTCCATTATTTATTAAAAAATCAAAGGGCAACTATCATTGTATCTATAACAATAACAATTTCTTGAACACAGATATCGTCACTGATTTTTCGGATGTTTTTGCCAGTTTTTTCATTGACCTGAGGGATATAAAAACCGAAACCAGAATAGGGATGGATAAATCCGGAATAATAGAGCTTTTTGAACAACTCCTGAACGGAGATCACGATTCAAAAAATGAACTTAAACAGATGATTCATCCTTCAAGCAACGCCCAATATACAAAAGGAATCTAACAATACTTCTTTTTTAAAATTATAAGGGTTTGTAATGATGAAAAAAATTCATAGGCTTGTTTGTCTCCTATTGGTTATTTTTGCTGCCACGGCCTCCATTTCCAGGGGCACAGATTTTTCTATCAATGGGAATCAACAAAAAAACGAAAATATTGTTCAGATTACACTGCTGCACACCAATGATCATCATGGCCGATTCTGGAAGAACTCTAAGGGTGAATACGGCATGCCTGCAAGAAAAACATTGATTGACAGGATCCGGTCCGAGGTTGAATCCCGGGGCGGATTAGTGCTTTTACTGGATGCAGGTGATATAAATACGGGAATGCCTGAATCAAAAATGTTCGATGCAGAACCCGATATAAAAGGAATGAATCTTTTGGGGTATGATGCCATGGCCGTGGGAAATCATGAGTTTGATAATCCCGTCTCCATCCTTCGCACCCAGCAGTCCTGGATGAATTTTCCTCTGCTGTCTGCCAATATTTATGACAAGACAACAAAAAAACGGCTTTTCAACCCCTTTGCAATATTTAATTTTAAAGGATTAAAAATCATAGTATTGGGTCTGACCACGGAAGAGACTATCACCCAGGGCAATCCTGAGAATATTAAAAACATTGAATTTACCAGTGTCATTGACTACTGCAGGGATATGGTCCCTCAATTAAAAGGCAGATCAGATATCCTTATTGCCCTTACCCATCTGGGGTATTATCCAAATGCATCCCATGGTTCAAAAGCCCCGGGTTCCGTCTCCCTTGCAAGAGCTGTTAATGGAATTGATGTGATTGTGGATGGTCACACCCATGAAACGCTTGAACAGCCCGATGTACAGAATAATACCATCATTATCCAGGCCGGAGAATATGGGAAATATCTGGGAAGATTGGATCTTACATATTCAAACAGGAAATTGATACAAAAAGCCTATAAATTGATTCCCGTCAACCTGAAAAAGAAAATTAAAACGGATAACAAAACAGGTCATGTCTTTGTTGAAGAAGAAATCCCTGAAGATCCTCAGCTGTTTGACTTTTTATCAAAATATCAAAAAGCCGGAGAGGATAAACTTTACAATGTTGTTGGCTCATCAGATGGCGAATTTGTTGGTGATCGGGATATTATCCGGAATTTTGAAACCAACCTCGGCAACCTTTTGTGCCGGGCTGCCATATCAAAAACAGCTGCAGACCTCTCTATCGTGAATTCCGGAGGTGTGAGAGCCGGTCTTCCTTCGGGCCCTATTACCTACAAGGATGTTCTTAAGGTAAACCCCTTTGGCAATACCATTTGTACTGTCACGTTGACGGGTAAAGAACTGATAACATACCTTGAAAAAGCGGTTAACATGGAAAAAAATACTGGGGGTTTTGCCCAGATTTCAGGCGCCACCATTTTTGTTTCTCAAACAAAGGTTACTCGCATGTTGGTAAAAGGTAAGATAGTATCTGATTCCAAAAAATATAAACTTGCCCTTCCAAGCTATATGGCCGGCGGCGGGGATGGATATCCAAAGATATCCACCCACCCCGAGTTCATTGATACAGGATTTGTGGATGCAGAGGTTTTAAAAGAATATATTTCAAAAAACTCACCCCTGGCAATCCAGGATTTTCAGCCTGAGCATGATGTGATTTTACATTAATTTTTTAATAGATCCCAGATCAAGGGCACTTGTCAGAAGTTTTTTTGTGCACGTATTACTCCATTTTGAGTTACCTTTGCCAGGGCTATAGAAGACATAAACATGTTGCCAAACTGCACACGTTGTGATAACTTTTTAACATGAAAAGCATTAAACTGAAACACGGAAAAAAGTGTGGCACTCAAAACGATTCTTCAGAGCAGGAGGGCTTGCCGTATCAGACTTATGTATCAAGTATTCTTCACAAGTTCATCATAAGTCAAGCATCTGCATAGCGGCCGGTGAAGCAGGCAGGGATCTGCTTCTGTTGGTCACCAGTATCCATTGGCCGTAAAGGAATTGTCCAAGGGAGATAGCTTATAAATAAAAGGAGACTTTTGAGTGTTTCAAATCAAAATTACTGACCAGTGGCATAGTACTTTTCCAGGAGGCCGTGTTGGACTATTGCTCATTGGCAATGTAGATAACTCTATTCACACCACTGCTCTGGACCAGAAAAAAAAAGAGGTTGAATCAAACCTTCGTGAAAAATTTGCTGGATTTTCCCGGCAGGACTTAGTGGATTTAGAGGTTTTAAAGGCCTATCGAAATTACTACAAAAAATTTAAAAAAACATATCATGTCCAGCTTCAGCTTGAGTCAGTGGTTCTGAAAGGCAAATCTCTGCCTGATGTGAGCCCCCTTGTCGATGCAAATTTTACAGCTGAGTTGGAGACTCTTGTTCTGACAGCCGGTCATGATGCAGATTTGCTGAAAGTGCCCATAACAATTGATGCTACCCAAGGCAATGAGGAATTTATTCAGATGAACGGCCAGATCAGAACTTTGAGGCCGCATGATATGATGATGACAGACAGCCAGAGTGTTGTATGCACAATTATCTATGGACAGGATAAGCGCACTCCTATTTCTCCAAAAACCCGTCGTGCACTTTATGTGGCATATGCACCGCCTGGCGTACCAAAAGAATCAGTTCAACAGCAGCTTGATTCAATCCGGGACAACATAGTTCTTTTTGCACCGGAAGCTGAGGTTGAAATGCTTGAAATATTTTCTGCATCGACTACTTGAAAAAACAAGTTCTTTTCAAGTTTTCTAATATGGGTTAAAATCATATATATTGTTGATCTGAAAAATGTTTGAAAAAGAGAGAGTAAGGTATTGAATCCAACTGATATTAATGATCCTGAATATTTTCACGGCGTGATTGACTGCCAGCTTGCATGTCCGGCACACACCCCTGTACCGGAATACATAAGGCTGATCGCTGAAAAAAAGTATGCAGATGCCTATATGATCAACTGGGAATCAAATGTTTTCCCGGGTATCCTGGGCAGGATATGCGACAGGCCCTGTGAGCCGGCCTGCCGGAGAGGCCGGGTGGAGGAGAAGGCTGTTGCCATCTGCCGTCTGAAACGGGTGTGTGCTGACAATAAAGAGGATGTGTCCGGCCGTCTGCCTGACGTTTCAAAGAAAAAAAATGGGAAAAAAATAGCGCTTATCGGCGGAGGACCAGCCTCTCTCACCGTGGCCCGGGACCTTTTGCCGATGGGATATAAGGTTGATCTCTATGATGATCAGGCCTCAGCCGGCGGTTTCGTTAGAAGTCAGGTGCCGTCTTTTCGGCTGCCTGAAAAAGTGCTGAATGAAGAGGTCAACGTCATTCTGAATATGGGGGTGACCACCCATTTAAAGACCTATATCGCAAGCCTGAAGGAATTCCTCACCCGGGGGTACGATGCCATTTTTATCGGTACGGGTGCTCCAAGAGGCAGAGATCTTGACCTGCCGGGCAGACAGGCCGGAAAACTATTTATCCACATCGGTATCCAATGGCTTGCCAGTGTTCAGTATGGGCACATCAAAAAATCAGAAAAGATAACACTGGTGATTGGCGGCGGGAATACGGCCATGGATTGCTGCAGGACTGCCCGGCGGCTCGGCGGCAAAGAGGTAAAGGTCATTATCCGGGGAACCCGTGAAAACATGAAAGCCTCTCCCTGGGAGATTGAAGATGCCATAAGTGAGGATATCCCGATTCTGGAAAACCTTAGCCCCATCGAATTTGTCATGGAAAATGACCGGTTAAAAGGAACGATGTTTCAGCGCCTTCAACCGGACAGTGATGGTGATCCGGAAAAGGTTTTCATCCCCTGCGACGAGGTGCTGCTCGCAGTAGGTCAGCAAAATGCCTTCCCCTGGATTGAAAAGGATACGGGCCTGGTTTTTGATGATGCCGGACGTCCCCGGGTAAATAAAATTACCTTTCAATCGGACCTGGCACATGTTTTTTTTGGCGGCGATGCCGCCTTTGGACCAAAAAATGTTATTACGGCCGTGGCACACGGCCATGAGGCTGCTATATCCATAGACCTTTTTTGCAATGGCAGGGATCTGACCCAAAGGCCACTTCCTTTTACAACCCTTGCCGGCCAGAAAATGGGGATGAAAGACTGGATGTATAATAGCGCCGTGTCCGGTGAAGAACGGCAGAATGTTCCCATGGCACCAAAGGTGAAGTCGATTAAGGACCGGCTGATGGAAGTCGAACTAGGGTTTAACCCCCAGATCGGTCTCAAGGAATCCCGGCGCTGTCTGAACTGTGATGTTCAAACTGTTTTTAATGTCAAAGAATGCATTGAATGCGATGCCTGTGTGGATATATGCCCCACCACCTGTATTAATTTTCTTAAAAACGGCCCTGAGGAAGATCTCAGATCAAGGCTGTCAATGCCGGCGAAAAATAAGTCCCAGCCACTCTATGTGTCGGATTTACTTCCCACGGGAAGGGTGATGGTCAAGGATGAGGATGTCTGCCTTCATTGCGGACTCTGCGCGGAAAAGTGCCCAACAGCAGCCTGGGATATGCAGAAGTTCACCTATAAACCGCCAAAAGCAGGGCAACGATGAAAAAACTGAACCGTATAAATGATTTTGTGATCCGGTTTGCCAATGTAAATGGTTCCGGCTCGGCCAGCGCCAACAACCTGTTTGCTAAAGCCGTCTTCCGACTGGGCGTTCCCGTCAGTCCTAAAAATATTTTTCCGTCCAATATACAGGGCCTGCCGACCTGGTACGAAGTCCGGGTCTGCGAAAAAGGGTATCTGGGCCGAAGAGGCGGGTATGATTTTATCGTTGCAGTTAACGGACAGACCCTGAAAAAAGATTATGAGGGTCTTGAGTCCGGGGGGTATTTTTTTTATGATTCCACCAAATCCCTGACCGAAGATTACACGCGCAAAGATATCACATTGATCCGTATGCCTTTAACCGACATCTGTAACCGGGAAATCGACAATCCCAAGCTCCGGCCATTGCTTAAGAATATCATCTATGTGGGGGCTCTGGCCTATCTGTTGGACATGGATTTTTCCATCCTGACCGATTCCATAGCCAAACAGTTCAGCAAAAAACCCAAGCTGGCAGAACCCAATATCCGGGCTCTTAAGCTGGGGCGTGAATATGCATCCGAGCATTTTGCCCACACCTGCGAGCTTTCGTTGAAGCGAAGCGATAAGCTGGCCGGCCATATTCTGATCGACGGCAATACGGCAACAGGCCTGGGGGCTTTGTATGGCGGTGCAACCGTTGCCGGATGGTACCCCATCACCCCGTCCACTTCCGTGATCGAGGCCTTTGACAAGTTTACCCGTCAATATCGGATGGATGAATCAGGGAAAAGAAAGGCCGCCATTATTCAGGCTGAAGATGAATTGTCCGCCATGGGAATTGCTCTGGGAGCCGCCTGGAACGGTGCCAGGGCCTTTACTGCCACATCCGGTCCAGGTGTATCCCTCATGACCGAACTGCTCGGCCTGGCGTATTTTTCTGAGATACCCGTTGTACTGATTAATGTCCAGAGGGCCGGGCCCAGTACGGGAATGCCCACTCGCACGCAGCAGTCGGATGTCCTTGCCTGTGCCTATGCGTCCCACGGGGACACCAAACATGTCCTGCTTTTCCCCTGTGACCCAAAAGAATGCTTTGAAATGACGGCAGAAAGCTTTGACCTTGCGGACAGACTCCAGACACCCGTGATTGTTATGAGCGATCTGGATCTTGGCATGAATGATCATGTCAGCATGCCCATGGAATGGGACGATGCCCGTAGATATGACAGGGGAAAAGTCCTTGACAGGGCCGCTCTTGATTCCATGGTCCGGGACTGGGGGCGGTATCTTGATTCAGATAATGACGGCATCTGTTATCGAACCTACCCGGGAACCCACCCGGAAAAAGGTGCCTATTTTACAAGAGGATCATCCCATGACGAATATGCTGCTTACACAGAGGACACTGATGCATATAAAAGATGTATGGAGCGGCTGAGCCAAAAATTTGAGACGGCCAGAGACCTTATGCCGGCATCCCATATACAAATAAACGCAAACGCGGGCACGCTGGGTGCTGTCTTTTACGGCACCACTACAAATGCGGCCAATGAGGCCATTGAACAGCTCGGTGAAAAGGGCATTGTCCTGAACAGCCTGCGGGTCAGGGGCTTTCCATTTAAGGATGAGGTCCGCAAGTTTATTAACAGTCACGATCAGGTTTTTGTTATTGAACAAAACAGGGACGGTCAGATGCGAACCCTGCTGATCACTGAATTGGATCTGCTGCCAAGCAAGCTGATTTCAATCGCCCATGTTGCCGGCACGCCCATAGATGCCCTGTCCATCACCCGGTCCATTGAAGCGCTGTTGATTGACAAGCCCAAACCAGAGACCCCCAAAGGAGGTGCTGCATGAGTTCCCGCCGCCCTGTTTTCCGCCATCCCAATCTTCCGAAAAATGATCTCGGGTATACTCGCCGCGATTATGAAGGCCTGGATTCCACCCTCTGTGCCGGATGCGGCCATGATTCCATTACCAATGCCATCATCCAGGCCTGTTTTGAGCTGTCCATCGAACCACACAGGGTAGCCAAACTGTCCGGTATCGGTTGTTCCTCCAAATCACCGGCATATTTTCTTGGAAAATCTCATGGGATCAATGCTGTCCATGGCCGGATGCCCTCTGTTGCCACGGGGGCCAATATGGCCAACAAGGATCTCTTGTATATCGGCGTTTCCGGAGATGGCGACACGGCCTCCATCGGTATGGGACAATTCGTCCACATTGTCCGGAGAAATTTGAATATGGTTTATATCGTTATGAACAATGGGTGTTACGGCCTCACCAAGGGCCAGGATTCAGCAACAGCGGACAAGGGTTCATCCAGCAGGAAAGGAAGGCCAAACCCATTTGAAGCCATTGATTTGTGTGAAACTGCGGTTCAGACGGGGGCCGGCTTTGTGGCCAGGGGATTTTCCGGTGACAAAGAACAGCTCGTGCCTCTGTTAAAAGCGGCCATGGGGCATAGAGGCTTTGCCCTTGTCGATGTGATCTCCCCCTGTGTAACCTTTAACAATACCCCTGCATCCACCAAGAGTTATCATTGGGCCCGCGACCATATGGAGGCAACGGCCACGTTTGATTTTATCCCATCAAGGCAGGAGATCACCACAGACTATGTAGAAGGTGCCACCCAGAATGTCACCCTCCATGACGGGAGTGTTATCCGTCTGCATAAAACTGACAATTCCTTTGATGTGACCCAAAGATGGTCTTCCCTTGAAGCTATGGAACAGTGCCGTGAAAAAGGACAGATCCTCACGGGAATCCTTCACGTCAACGAAACGCTCAAGGACACCCATGATATCCTCGAGACCACAGACAAACCCCTGAACACTCTGACAGAAAAGGATCTGTGTCCGGGAAATCAAGTATTGACAAAAATCAGTGAAAATTACAGATAGATTCTACAGCCTGGATTTTTTTTACAAAAATAGGGGTTTTCTCTTATTGTTTTTTTCGACATACCTTTATATAGATAACATGCGCGAAATAATATTTTCTAAAACACATCGCATATTCTGACCGGGTAACCGACAGGGCGGAGCGGTATATGACGTCTGTATTCTTTTGACTCCTTTACGGGTGTGGCCACTAATCCCATATTCACAACAGTGGCCACCAAACTACGGTCTCGATGGCGAATGGGGTTTGGAAGCGCTAACTGAACGTCTGAGTCCACTAATTAATGATCAAGGCTGAGGTTTGTCCAACCTGGCGATTAAGAGGGACCGGGCTATGCCAGTGGTTTTTCGAACTGTTTGTATTTTATGAATTTTTTACTTTTGCTAAGTGATTCGGTTAATACCGCCCGGCCCCTTAGCTTTCCGTTAGAGCATCAATTAAGAAAGGAGACTAATATGTCTGTTAATGTTGTATCATTAGCCGAAAAGATCGGAAAATTGAAAGAACAAAATGAATACAGGATAATTGCTCAGATGAATGATTACCAATTCAAATTAATCAGAATGGATAGGGAATTTATTTGGCATTCCCATGCAGATACTGATGAGACCTTTTTTGTCATTGATGGTGAGTTGGAAATAGCATTGAGAGACAAAATACTAAAACTGAAGGCAAATGAAATGGTAGTGATTCCAAAGGGAATTGAGCACAAACCAAAATCAATTGGAGAGTGCAAAATAATGCTGATCGAGCCAGGTGGCACATTAAATACGGGCAACGCCGGAGGTCAATTAACGGATACAAGAGAAGAGTGGCTTTAAGATTAAAATTGATCAGTAAAAGATTCTCTAACAAATACTTGAACCGGCCTGCTTAGGCGCCTCGATAAGCGAAAGTACTTCGTTCCCTGGAAGGCGTAATTGCGCAGGTCAAATGAATACAATTGGTGTAAAAGGATGTTATGACTCAACAGACAACGCAAATTCCTGTTTCTTCAATTCTCCTTGATGAAGATATTTATCCAAGAAAGGGTATTGATCACCGGCGTGTGGGTATATTTGCCGAAAACATCAGGGATGGGTTTAGGTTTGATCCCATTGAAGTAGAGTTGGTTCCTGACAAGGCAGGTATATACCGCCTGCTGGATGGGGCACACAGATGGAGCGCTTATAAATCAACGGGGGTAGAAGAGGTAGAAGCCATCATAAAGAATCTGGATGGGAATGATCCCCTGCTATATGCTGCAACAAAAGCCATTGGACCAAAACAATTAACGGAAGATGAAGCAAGGGATACTGCCCGGCGCGCATATTCAGGGAACGCAAGTCTCAGCTCAGCAGATATCGGAAAAGCCATCGGGCGATCAAGGCAAGCTGTGGACGCTTATATAGCCGATCTTCGCGCTGTGAACCAGATGGGCAGAGACATCAAAATATTCCGAATGCACCGCCTTGGCATCCCCCAGGACAGGATGGCAAAGAGATTGGGGTTAGATCAAAAGACAATTCATTACCATTTAGGGAAAATGCCAGTATTGGCAAATTCCCTAAATGGCGATTTATCCCGAGGTTTTACTATTGCCCAGGTGGCTGAAAAACACGGCTGGACTGATCCAATGGTCTGGTCTCTGGCCCTGGAAGGTAAAAATGATACTGGCAGATTTAAGGAACTTGGCTGGGGGCTTCGGACCTGGGACCAGTGGGAATGGAATGATTGTGACAAAAGATTCGGGGATGACTGGCCCGGACGTATCCCGGCCCAGATGATAGCACATATCCTTCGCTATTTTTCAAAACCAGGTGACCTGGTCCTTGATCCCATGGCCGGAGGCGGCGTGACCCCGGACACCTGTCTTGCCATGGGCCGCAGGTGCTGGGCCTTTGATATGATGGACCGACCGGATACCCGCCCTGAGATCGAATCCTTCACATGGGGTATTTCATCTGATCAACAATTTTCCTGGCCTGTAAGCGCAAAGGGAAAACCCGATTTGATCATCTTTGATCCGCCCTACTTTGATAAAAAAGCTGCTGACTATGATAAAAAAAGCATTTCCGGTTTGTCCAGAAAAGCATACCTTGAATTTCTTGAGGCCTTTTTTGTTTTGCTGAAACAAAATGTCAAAAAGACGACACGAATGGCTTTTATCAATGCAGACTGGCGGGATTTTCAGAATAAACCGGCAATAGAAGAAAAATATAAAGGCGGCATTCTCATAGACGACTACCTTGATATCCTGAAAAAGACGGGATGGTATCATACGCATATCATCCAGGCCCCCATGTCGTCCCAGCGCTTCAATGCCGGGGTTGTTTCTGCAATGCAGAAAAAAAACATCCTGGGCGTTATCAGCCGGTATGTGA
>JACKQG010006473.1_pt1 | contig 12319 bp, 2 predicted proteins | sample 8237621 | NCBI WGS metagenome assembly JACKQG01 (sample SAMN15677084, study PRJNA649215) | marine metagenome | biome: marine; feature: Black Sea; material: saline water; isolation source: suspended particulate matter (SPM) from the Black Sea western gyre | collected 2013-06-09/2013-06-10 | depth...
TGTGTAATCTTGAGTTGCATTATAATAGCCATCACCATCTACATCTTCATAACAAATTACTGTTTCTTCAAAATAACAACTTCCATCGTCGTCAGTGGCTAGTTCATTATAGTTACAAGCTACTGCATCCATACAACCTGCGATTTCTAGTTCATCACAAACACCATCTGCATCAACATCGTTAATGCAAGTACCATCACAATCGTAATACTCTTCTGCATACCAACAACTACCATTATCTACAGTTGCTGTATCGTCATAGTTACAAGCTAATTCATTCATACAACCATAAATATCAGTATCAACTACAGTAATTATAATTTCGTCAGATGCGGTAAGCTCTCCGTCTGTAACTTCTAATGTTACAACAAATTCAGTATTCTCTGTAACTTCAGGTGTCTCAAATCTTGGGTCAATACTAGTTGAATCATCAAAATCAAAGTCACCTGTCCACAAATATGTTAATATTCCACCATCAGGATCATAAGAACCTGAACCATCAAGCTGATATAGTATTCCTTCGTCAACATCTACATCAATACCAGCATCAGCAATGGGTGGGAAATTATCCATCAATGTTACACCACTTTCTGCAGGACTCATAATCCACTCAAAAAAGTGACTTTCACAAGAAGCTTGTGTATCATATAAACCATTTTCACAATGCCAGTAACCAGAACTGAATAACCCACTTGTATCCCAATGTTCGAACTCTGTATATAAAACACTCATTTCTGTTTCGGTATCAGCACTAGAATCATAAACTTTAAAAGTGATAGGGTTACCTTCTGTGAAACCACCTTCCCAAGCATACGCAGGTTGATCAGTTTCATCTAAATATGGTACGGCCCCTACACATAAATCTCCATCAAAAATACCAATTTCATCATCAGCATCTAATGGTAATCCTAATAAAAATGCACTATTTATAAAGAATGTTTCAAAACCATCCTCTATAGTTCCTGTTTCATTAAATGAAAAGTGGATTGGTAAACCAACTGAAATATCCACTAAGCTTACTGTGTTAGTATTATATTGACCAGAAGGATCATAAGCTCCACCTAGATCCAAAAAAGTTATATTTCCTATATCCATTTCAGAATCAGTTGAACTATCCCATATTTTGAGATATATAGAATCTGCATAAGAAAATCCATCTTGAACTGTGGAAAATTCGTCATCTACTAAAGCTATCATTTGATTACCAAATTGAAATGGATATGCAACCGCACCAATACAAATAAAGTCTTCTAAGTTGCCATTACCAAGTGTATCGCAAAACGCTCCAATTTCATCACCCGGTGATAATGGACCACCAAACAGTGATATTCTGTTAAAACTTATCCCGTGGTAATCACCACCATGATTTGAGAATTGAAAGTGTACAGGTTCATCTGCAAAACTGTATGAAATCAGAAATGCTAACAAAACTGTTATGGTAATTCCTCTTTTTATGTTTTTTACTTGCTTCATTATTGTCTCCTTCTTTCTTTTCCTTTTTATTATTTCAAACTTTTGTAATAATCTACTTATGATTATCAACTAATTCTATCCAAAACACTTATCTTATTTTAACAATAACAACTGCTTATTTGCAATAACTTGTTTATCTACTTTTAACTGATAAAAATATAGTCCTGATGGATATTTCTCTGCATCCCAAATAACTGAATGATAGCCTGCATCCTGCTTACTGCTACTGCTTATTAATTCTTCAGCAAGTTGACCGTGCAAATTATAAATTTGTAGAGACACGCGACTGTTTGTCTCTACCGAGTAACCAATAACTGTTTTCGGGTTAAATGGGTTTGGATAATTTTGGTATAAAATATAATTTTCAGGGGAATAATTTTCTCTAATAGATACTGATTCAATAGTTCCTGCACCAACACAGAACATATCGCTTCCATCTTCATTTGCAGAAATATCGCAAAATATTCCAATTTCATCACCTCCTGACAATGGATAAGGTGGATGTAAATTAACTTGTGCATAACCTGATAAACTAAATGAATCGTTGCCAACTTCATATTCTAATTGTGTAATATTTTCTTCTGTTTGTTCGCTCTCATCCCAATAACGGTAGAATATAGTTCTACCTCCAATAAATCCATCAATTTCTTGAGAAGAAGGGTCATCAGCCCAAGCAAGAAGTTGTAGAGTATCTAATCCCCATTCTACATCTACTATTGTTATTATTGGTTCATAATTATAAAGATGCCCTGGAGCGGTAAAATGTCCAGTCGCCATAGTTAAATTGAAAATAGTAAGTATTGTAATTATGCATTTCATTGTGTTCTCCTACTATTAATTAGTTATATATTTGTTTGTAGATATTCTACAAAATATCACTGGTAAATAATAACAAAGTTATGGGTTATCAGGTAACCTTTATTTGTAACAGTATGTAAACGAAATTTTTCAGTTCAATAATTAACAATGTGGCAAGCTCCCCTTGTTCAATTCATCCTTAAATCTTTAAATCCTGCCTAACCTGTAAGAAGTTTAGACTGTACAGGGATAATTCTAATTCTGACATTGTTTTAAGTTTCTAACTAATATCTCCTTAAAAAAAGGGGGAGACTAAAACCTAGCCTCCCCCATTATCATTTAATCAGAGTTTTCTACTATTTAAGTAGCATCATCTTTTGAGTGTTCAATACTTCACCGTTAACTTGTAACTGATAGAAGTAAACACCTGAAGATAGTGCGTTACTTGAATGATCCATGCCATTCCATACTGCTTGATGATAACCAGCTTCAATTACGCCATTAACCAATACGCTAACTTCACGACCTAAGATATCAAATACTGAAATCTTAACTTGTGCTTCGTCTGGTAAGTCATAACCGATAGTTGTTACAGGGTTGAATGGGTTTGGATAGTTAGCATGTAATGCAAAGTTAGCAGGTACTTCAAATCTGCTAAGTGCAATTGCATTAACTTCTACACCACAAACGCTTGATGCATCCAATTCGCCTGAAGTATCCCAGTTAGCAAATTCTAAGTAATTTACTTCTGAGATTGTTGCTTCATTTTCACCATTCCAGAAACGGAATTCCATAGTTAGGTTATCTGAATCAACTTCCCAAGCACTAATCGGTAGGATTTCTCCACCAATGTACTGAGTAGCACCAACACATTCACCATCTACAAAGATACCAATTTCACTTCCAACCGGTATTTGATATGCATCCAAATTAGTGAATGATACAATTACTGGTTCAAAGTTAGCTGTTTCTGTGTAAGTGAAATGTTCAGCAGGAGCTGTAATATCAACATGTGCTGATCTTCCAACTACTGAAGCATCTGGCCATACAAATTCTGATGCAGCTACTAAGCTTACTAAGTAACCTTCATCAACAATTACATCACCAATTGTGTTAATTGGTCCTACTGGTGAATCATACATCATCACAGTACCATAACCTTTAACAATTAGTACATCGTCTGCAATTGGATCAAATGCATCAAATGCATCTTGCTCGCCATTACCATAGTAACCTGTCCAGTTCCAACCTTCATCTAATAACATAGAATAAGTAGGATCTATTCGTTTACCTGTTACAGTTAATGTTGCTTCATTACCCATATTAACCATGTATGCTTCTTGACTGTCCATTAAGAAACTGTCACGAAGTGGCATAGCACCAATTAGGTAAGCAGTTTGACTCTTAGCAATAACCATATCATCAATAACTGGTGCGAAGAATACTTCAGCATCTGTAGCTTCAAATGGAAGTACAGAATAAGAATCCCAACTCCAGCCATCAGTTAATGTGTATGTATGAGTTACTGTTAGAGCAAATTCAGCATCATCTGAATCAGCATAAGCATTATCTGTACCTAAATCGGTAGCAGTAAAGATGATTGTTTGAGTACCATACCAGTAAGCTGGATATGTTACTGTAGCAACACCAAATGCGTTAATGCTAATTTCAAGATCACCATTTTGATGTTCTCTATCTTGAGTATCATTGCTTGTAGCAGTGTAGTATTCTTTTACAATGTGAGCTTTACCACTTGAAGTGATTCTGCCACAGTCACCTTCATCGCTACCATCAACACAGTCGTCCCAACCATCACAAATGTAATTGGAAGGTACACAACCGTTTGGTGAGTAGTAAGTCCAGTTAGATTCTTCACCACAGAAGAAACCACCTGCATCAATACAATCTTGTTCAAGATCACCACCACCACCACAAGTTGCCTCGTCGTAGAGTTCTGCAGCACAGCATTCTTCTAATACTTCATCAGCACCGTTAGAACAGTCTGGACCCCAACCTGCATTACCGTTTTCGATAGATCCATCACAGTAATAACTGCCAGGAATACATTCTGTACCGTCGCCGTAGCAATCAAATTGACCTTCGTCACAACCTTCTGGTTCAGGTTCTTCATAACAAGGAGCTCCCGGATCATCAGATTGATAACCACAATCACAATCATCCCAGTTGTATTCTTCACATAGGAAGTTTACACCATAAGCACCATCATCACAATAACCATCACCTTGCCAACTTAAGAGGTCTTCAGTGATTTCTGTTCCAACACAGTCAAGTATTGGTTGGAAAACAACAGCTGTAAATTCTATATCGTCACCATCGTGTTCTACGAGATAATCATATAAGAATATTTCAGCAAACTGTTCACCTTCAGCAATTGCTTGATCAGGAATACCAGCAAGCACAGGAGCATCATCAACAGGGTTAACTGTTAGAGCAACTGTTGCTGGATCTGAATAATCTAAACCATCATAAGCACGATATGTGAATGAATCATCACCATTGAAGTGTAGGTCACCTTGATAAACAAAAGAACCATCTTCAAAGAATGCTAATGTTCCGTTAGATACATCAGTTACTAGTTCAGCAGTTAACATTGTATTAGGTACATCACCTACCATGAATGTGTATTCAGCAGGATCTGCTCCACCAGCACCGGCGCTTAATACATCGCCATCAAGTGTTACAGTCCAACTATTTTCAGTTTGCCAAGAACCTGCAGAATCATAAGTATATCCATAAACACCATCTTCTAGACATACAGTGTATTCAGCATTAGAGCCATCAGCAATAGTGAAAGCAAACTCACCGAATAAAATGCTGTTACCATTCCAACCGTCACCATAAGAGTCAACTAAGTTGAATGTAACTTCATAGAAATCGCAAGTTTGATATTCGCAAGTACCGTCATCAATATCAGCATCTGCATTGTAGTTCTCCGCAACTGGATCTGTACAACCAAGTACTGCATCTTCCCAAGCCATTGTGAACTCAAGAGGATCTGATGTGTACCAACCAGCTATTCTAAAGTGAATAGTAGTTCCAACATAATCAGCAGGTACAAGTACAGTACCAGTTTGATAGAAACCACCAATATAGTCATCGAAATAGCCATCGGTTGTACCACAAGCACCAACTAACTGCCATACATCATATTCTGGAAGTTCAACTGTAAAGAAACCAGCTGCTGTAACATCATAAGTGAACCAAGTTTCGGCACCCATTGATGTGTTTGTACCTTCAACAAGTACTAAGTCAGTAGTTTCACAAGCTTGATGGTCATAAGTACAAGTACCATCGTCAGTATTTGCTAATTCATCGAAGTTGTTAGCTAAAGGATCTGTACAACCATAAACTGGTACTTCACCACCAATTGTAAAGTCAACAAACTCTTCTGCGCCTTCAACAAGACTGAAGCTAAATACAACGCCTTCGCCACCTGTTAATGTGAATGCATTACCATTCCAACCGTCACCCCAAGAGTCAACAGCGTGGAATACATAGTCACCATCTTCAATGCAGAAATAATCTACAAATGGAGCACCACCAGTAAATAATACATTAGCATCAAGGTCTAAAATTTCCCAAGATACTTCACCTGGATAACTTCCACCACCACATTCAGCAGTTAAGTAGCTATCATAACAGCAACTACCATCATCAACTGTTGCGTCTGGATTGAAGTTCTCAGCATCTACATCTGTACAACCAGGTACATCATAAGTAATTGTAACAGTAAAGCTGATTCCAGCACCCGGAGAAGGTCCGTCACCAATTACATAATTACCAGCTTGGTCATAAATTGCATATGAGTGTTCACTTTCGTAAGAACCTGAAGTATAAACAGTTTCTACAAAATCACCATCATCAACAGCAAGTGTGAATATGTCTTCAGAAGAAGCAACTGTAATTGCTTCAAGAACTAATCCACCATTGATGTAAACATCCATGAATGCTCCGTCCCAACCGTCACCATAAGAGTCAGTTAAAACAAGAGTGAAATCTTCAGTTCTGCCAACATTCCAATGCATAGGCATTGTAGTTGTAGGAAGATTTGCTCTTCTAGCTTCTTCTGAGTTTTCAGATTCACGAGTCAAAGCAAGTTTCATTGGATTTACTGAACGATCGTCATCACCATCAATTTCAATGTCTGTATCGTTTACAAGCACACCAGGTGCACCTACAACAAGTTCAACATCCTCATCGATTGCAAAAGCATCGTCAAATGCTATTGGAGCATCATTGATAAACTCAACTATAAATTCAACATCTTGAGTACCAAATAATCCACCTTCAACATCAGTTACAGTGAATGTTAGAGTTTCTGAACCATACCAATCAGGATTAATAGCTTCAACATAAGCAAAGTTACCACCGTTAATATATGCATTTAAGTGATCCATTCCAGCAACATCAAAAGTTACTGCATCACCATCATATTCAGTCAAATGATCATCAAGATCGAAGAGTTCAAATGCTCCACCTTCTTGAATAGTTTGACTTAAAATAGCAGGATCAAAGAATGGTGCATCATCAATTGCATTAACAGTAATTGTAACAGTTGCAACATTAGATAGTAATCCTCTTACATTATCATCAGCTTGATATGTAAAGAAGTCAACACCGTTAAAGTTGAAATCACCTTGATATGTAAATGTACCATCAGCATTAAGAACTAATGTACCGTTTTGTACATCACCAACTAATACTGCAGTTAAGGCATCATCTTCATAATCAACTTGTGTATCGTTAGCCAATACAGTGCTTCCATTAAGTAATACATCTTCATCTACTACAAAAGCATCATCAAATGCAATAGGAGGATCGTTTACTGGAGTTACTGTAAATGCAATAGCATCAGAATCTGCATAAGCATTATCTGTGTCATCTGTAGCTGTAAATGTAATTGATTCTGTTCCGAACCAATCAGGATTTACAACAGCAATACTTGCAACACCACCTTGGATAGTAACATCAAGGTTAGCCATTCCATCAGCAGTCCAAAGGATTGCATCACCATCATATTCAGTTAAATAGTCACCCAAAGTAATTTGTGCGAATGTTCCACCTTCTGCAATAGTTTCAGAATAACCTAAGAAGTCAAGTATAGGTGCATCATCAACACTAATAACTTCGATAGTTACAGTTGCTTCGTTAGAATACAATTCGCCATCAAAAGCCATATATGTAAATTCATCAAATCCACCATATTGAGCATCACTGAAATATTCAAAAGTACCATCAGCATTAAGAACTAATGTACCGTTAGAAACACCATCAACAAGTTCTGCAGTTAACTCATCAAATTCGTTATAAACTTGATAATCGTTATCTAATACATTACCCGTAAGAGTAACTTCCTCGTCAATAGTATATTCATCATTAACAGCAAACGGAGCATCATTTACATTGTTTACAGTAAATGTAGCTTCATCTGAATCAAACAGAGCGTTGCCTGTTTCTGAGTCAGTAGCTGTAAATGTTACAGTTTCAACTCCATACCAATCAGCATCAGGAATAGTGATATGAATCACATTGCCACCGTTGATATAAACATCTAATTCAACCATTCCAGTAGCAGTCCAAAGGATTGCATCGCCATCATACTCAGTTAGATATTCATCTAAATCGATTGAGTAGAAAGCTTCACCTTCGAGAATTTCTTGATCTTCAATGTCTGCAACTATAGGTGCATCATCAATCGCATTGATTGTGAATGATACAGTAGCAACATTAGAAAGAAGTCTGTTGTTGTTTTCAACATCACTTGCAACAAATTCTTTTGTTACATGAGGTTTGCCACTCTTAGTGATTCTGCCACAGTCACCTTCATCGCTACCATCAACACAGTCATCCCATCCATCACAAATGTAATTGGAAGGTACACAACCGTTTGGTGAGTAGTAAGTCCAGTTAGATTCTTCACCACAGAAGAAACCACCTGCATCAATACAATCTTGTTCAAGATCACCACCACCACCACAAGTTGCCTCGTCGTAGAGTTCTGCAGCACAGCATTCTTCTAATACTTCATCAGCACCGTTAGAACAGTCTGGACCCCAACCTGCATTACCGTTTTCGATAGATCCATCACAGTAATAACTGCCAGGAATACATTCTGTACCGTCGCCGTAGCAATCAAATTGACCTTCGTCACAACCTGCTGGTGGAGCTTCTTCATAACAAGGAGCTTCCGGATCATCAGATTGAGTTCCACAATCACAATCATCCCAATTCCACTCTTCACAATTAAAAGCTAAACCATAAGGTGCATCCATTCCATCACACCATCCATCACCAATCCAATCAAGATAGTATTCAGTGAAAGGAGTGCCTAAACAGTCAAATAAGCCATCATCTTCTGCCATATAAGTGAAAGAATCTTCACCATTATATTGGAAGTCTGGTTCATAAGTGAAAGAACCATCAAGATAAGCTGTTAATGTTCCGTGTTCTGGTTCAACAACTATTTGACCAATTTGAAGTGCATCATTTTCAGTATCAGTATCGTTGGCAAGTACGCCAGGAGCTTCAACTGTTAGAGTAACATCTTCATCAAGAGTGAAAGCATCATCAAATGCAACTGGAGCATCGTTTACTGCAATAACAGTAATTGAAACAGTAGCAATTTCTGAATATGCAACACCATCAAAAGCTTTATAAGTGAATGCATCACCACCAAAATAGCCATCATTTGAATCATATACGAATGAACCACCTGGGTTAAGTGTTAAACCACCGTTAGTAACATCATCAATCAATACAGCGGTAATAGTACCACCATGAATAAAGTCATCATCAAAGTCATTTTCTAAAATACCAGGTGCAAAAACCGTTAGTATTTCATCTTCGAATACATCGTATGCTTCATCATAAGCGATAGGAGCATCGTTTGTATTAACAACTTCAATAGAGAATGATTGAGTGTCAAACGCACCAGCAAGGTCTGTTACTTGAAGCACAACCGCATGGAAACCAACTTCAGCATTAACAGGTGTACCACTTAAAAGTGTACCGTCAAATGTTAAGAAGTCAGGTAATGTTGTTGCAGTAAAAGTTAGATCTTCCGCAGGATTGATTACATAAAAATCATCATCATCTGCAGTAGGTGTGTAAGTATATAATGCATCTTCATCTACACTTAGCGCCGGAGAGCTAGTGAAATAAGGAGCATCGTTAGTATTAATAACTGTAACGGTAAATGCATAAACATCAAATAAACCGTCAAAGTCTGTTATAGTAAACTGAACATCATGATCACCAACTTCTGCATTTGTTGGAGTACCACTTATTGTAAGAACATTATCAAATGTCATCCAATAAGGTAGTACATCAATATCAAGAGTTAGGTTATCATTATAAATCATGTCCGGATCGTCATAGTTAATGTCGTAAGTATAAAGTGCATCTTCATCAACTGAAAGCAGACCGTCTTCAATAAAGAACGGAGCTCTGTTGAAAGTTAAGTTTACACCAGCAACTTCACCAGCATTAAATAAGCCAGATGTTGACCAACCGTTAAAATCTATATAAGCGATTTCAACAGGATCAAGTTCAACTTGTTCACTGAAATCCCAATATTTAATAGTAATTGGGTTGCCTTCGGTAAATCCGTCTTCTGCATCACAATCTGTCCAAGCATTAATTACTTGAAGATCTTCTGTGAACACAGCAGCACCAACACATTTTTCACCATCAAAAAGACCAATTTCGTCAACACCAACTTCTAGTGTTGTGTTACCTATAGCAACATCACCAATCATAATTGGTTCGAAGTTAGCACAACTAGTATGTTCTGGATATTGATAGTTTAGTGATCCACAATCTTCTTCAGGTGAATTACCACCAACACAACTACCGCAGTTATCGATGTATGCAGTTCCACCGCAGTCACCATAACAGTCAGTATCGTTAGTAGCACAATCAGGTTCTGTATCGTCGCCGTTTAGCACGAAACCAGCATCAACATCGCCACTACAGAATTCAACAGCATCGCCAGCACCTAAGCCGTCACCATCGCTATCAAAAAAGTAATCTTGGAAAATGTCAGTACCGTAACAAACACCCATACAGTCTTGAGCACCGTTGAAGTCAGCTGGATCTACACAATCAGCACAATCATCAACTACAAATGTACCATCACAAACGCCTGCACAGTCCATTGCACCGTTGAAGTCAGCTGGATCTACACAATTAGCACAATCATCAACTACGAATGTACCAAAACAATCGCCTGCACAGTCCATATCGCTATTTTCTGTGTGACCTGTAGTACCTTCAGAACAAACACCGCAATCATCTACAAAAGCAGTACCAAAACAGTCGCCTGCACAGTCCATGTCAGCATTGCCACCGAAACAAACACCGCAATCATCAATGTCAGCATTTAATCCGTCACAAACACCGCAATCATCGATTACAGCTGTTCCGTCACAAACACCTAAACAGTCCATTGAAGCATTGTCACCGAAACAAACACCGCAATCATCCATGTCAGCATTTAAGCCATCACAAACACCGCAATCATCGATTACTGCTGTTCCGTCACAAACACCTAAACAGTCCATTGAAGCATTGCCACCGTCACAAACACCGCAATCATCGATTACTGCTGTTCCGTCACAAACACCTAAACAGTCCATTGAAGCATTGCCACCGTCACAAACACCGCAATCATCGATTACTGCTGTTCCGTCACAAACACCTAAACAGTCAAGTGCAAAGCCGTCTTCAAGTCCTGTGTTACCGCCAACGCAGTATCCACAGTCGTCAAGATATGCTTCACCACCAATGTCGCCATTACAATCAGGTTCTTCAGGTTCACTACCTAAAGTAACATCTAATTGAATAGGTGTCATATCGTTACCATAAGTACCGTTTGGCATTACACCAAGTGTGTACTCTTCATCACAACCGGCTAAACCAGCAGATGCATCGTAACCTCTAATTGTAATTGTGATTCCTGAACTTTCTTCAGTGTACAAGTAAACCATCATGTTTACTGTATAAGCACCACTTATAGGAAAGAATGATGGGCTAGCAACACCACGAACTTCTTCACCAACAAATGCTGCAACAATATCTGCACCATCTGCAGATTCTACACCATTAAACGCTACAACACTTGTGAAAGTAGCATTGAATTCAAAGTCCGGTGGGTTTACAGACCATTCTGCAGGATCGCCTGCATCACAACCTTCAACTGGTTCTTCACCAACAGCATCCAATACTATTGGAACAATATCGTTAGCATAATTACCATTTGGCATTACGGCAAGGGTATAATCTGCAACATCCATAATAACATCTGCAGATGCATCATAGCCCTTAAAAGTTGCTGTAATACCAGAACTTTCTTCAGTGTACAAGTAAATCATCATGTTTACTGTGTAAGCACCAGATACAGGAAAGAATGATGGGCTTGCAACCCCGCGACATTCGTCGCCCACAAATGCTGCAACTAAATCTGCACCATCTGTAGATTCTACTCCGTCGAAAGTAATTACGCTTGTCATTGTTGCATTAAACTCAAAATCCGGTGGGTTAACTCCCCAATCCGGAGCATCAGCTAAAGCAAAACCAAGCATTGTAAGAATGACTAGGAATAACCTCTTCATTTTTATCTCCTCCATTTACTTCACGGCTTGCCAGTCTATTTCCCTGAAATATCACTACAAGCCATTTTTAACTCGATTCAATGAACTGTCCTCCTGAACACTTCATTGACTTGTAACAAAAATACTAATATGTTGTCAGAAATTCTTTAAACTCTTTTATCAAACAAGTTAATTTATACCAATAAGCTTGGCACAATTTCACACACATAAAAATATAACGCTGTGATTTATGTCAAACTAATGAAAAATAATTAACTTTTTAATAAAATAAATTAAACAATGAGAATTTTACCAAAGTTTAATGAATTTCATACAATCTCAATTGTCAAATAACATCAGGGACAAAAAACAAGGCAGGATTAACCTTGCGAAGGTTTGACCCTTCGCAAGGTTAATAAAACATCTATTTTATTTCA
>JACKQG010005200.1_pt1 | contig 12318 bp, 11 predicted proteins | sample 8237621 | NCBI WGS metagenome assembly JACKQG01 (sample SAMN15677084, study PRJNA649215) | marine metagenome | biome: marine; feature: Black Sea; material: saline water; isolation source: suspended particulate matter (SPM) from the Black Sea western gyre | collected 2013-06-09/2013-06-10 | depth...
AGATGGCAGCAGCACAAAAAAGAATGCAGCAAAACTCTGACGGTGACCAGGCTCGAGGCGAACGTCAGCGGGGTGAGAAGGGCCAAGAGCGTGCGCCACGTGCCGAGCGTAAGAAAAACGCTGGCAAAAAAGAGGGTAAAAAGTCTACTTGCGAGAATTGTGACGCGCAAAAGCGGCGTCGATAAGTAACTTGGTAAACCCAACATGACCAGCCGGATCGCAGGCCAAAATAAAGTCTGCGCTGCCGGCTGCATCGTCTGGGTAGTAAATGCCGCAGTTGGCATTTATCTCTAACATATAAGGCGTACCATCTTTGGCGATTCGAATATCGCAACGCCCAAAGCCAACGCCGTTTAGGCCTTTGAATAAATCTGCAGATTCTTTGCGTAAACGCGCAGCCAATACCGGGTCGGTTACCGGAATCGTTTTTAATCCGCAGAATTGATCTTCATCCCACTTTAGAGACTCGTACTTGAAGGTGTCGCCTTGCGGAAATTGATACTGAATCGGAGTGAAGGCGATTGGGTGGTTAGAGTCTTGCGGATTTTCTGCAACTAAGACTGTGCATTCGTCGCCCTCAATAAATTCTTCGACTAAGGCGGCACCATGTTTAGCTACAATTTTATTAACCTGCCGCAACAAGCCGGCCTCGGTATTGACTTTTGACGCGCGGCTAATGTCGATGCTCGCGTAACTACTGTAATGTTTAACAAACATCGGAAAACGCAATTGCTTCAAGGCACGCTCGAAACTAGCGTCGTCTTTTACGCGCACAGACTTAGGCGTATGAATGCCCATCTTGCGGCATACAGTTTTTATCTTTTCACGCGAAGGTTCCCAGAATTCGGGATTAGCGCCTGTATAAGGCTGATTAAGCCGTTCGAGCGTTTCAACCACTTCAACGCCAGGGTTGTCATCTTCGCTTTCGCAACCGTCGCATAAATTGAAAAACAAATCGAAACCTTGCGCGACTAAATCTTCAACGTCGGTGATCGAAGTTTCTTTTTCGCCTATATAACCTAGCACCCAATCGGCATCAGGCAAGTATGGACGCGGATCACATCGCCAGTCGTCAGCTGGGAAATCGGGGGAGTCGATGTCTTGATTTGTTAGGAGACAAATGCGCACTAGCTTATTGTATCTTAACTAATAAGATTAACAACAACCATCAACATCACTTGGTGCATCGTCATCGCAACGAATCATTGCATAAAACATTGCGCCGCATACTGCACCAATGATTGGTGCGATAATAAACATGAATAACTCGTGGTAATTACTTGTCGCGACTGCAGGCCCAATGCTGCGGGCCGGATTCATTGAAGCGCCAGTTAGCGGCCCGAAAACCATAGCCGATATAGCAACGCAACCACCAATCGCAACCGCCGCTAATTCGCCGACTGCTCGTGAGTCGGTGGCGACTGCAGAAATCACAAACATTAAAATGAATGTTAATGCGAATTCGATGATGAATAAAGTAGTCGTGTCAACAGTTTCGGCAGACTGTGTTAAGCCGAGAGTTGCGCTTGGATCGTTTACCACCATCGACAAGGTAAAGGCGCCGGCGATGCATCCTAAACATTGCGCCACAATGTAATGTGGCACTTGCGATCACTTAAATCGCTTGGTCGCGGCAAAAGCAATAGTTACGGCTGGGTTGAAATGCGCGCCGCTGATGTGTCCGGTCGCTAGAATCATCACCATAATCACTGCGCCAAACACTAAACCGATGCCGAGTGTGCCGAGGTCGTCGTTTATCGTCGCCGCGCCACACGCGAAAAAGATTAATGCAAAGCTGCCGATGAATTCGGCCAAACATTTTGGAAGGTGCTTACTCACGCATATATTCTAACGGTAATTACCATCAGGTAACACAGTCGGAAATACAAAACGTGGGTCGTGCATCAGCGCCCAGCCGTCCAAATCAGTCGATTGCACTAAGGACGGGGTGTGTGGCTCCCATTCGTTATCGATTTCATTGCCGCGCCCTGCATAATCTTGTGCGCCGAGGATTGAAGTTAGCAACCAGTAAAAGTACTCAGTCGCCTGGCATCCGTAATCACAAGTTTGGTCGTCGTAGTGGTACCAAGCCGATGACGGATAGTTGTTTGGCACATTATTGAAGTGACCGCCACGCGCGACGTCCATTGCTTGACAAAGTTCGCTGCCAGTTTGCTCGCGAAAGGCACTTGGGTATGCGTTGGCCCATCCTGCAGAACTTACCAAGTGCAACACTTCTTCGAGAGTAGCGTCGAAACCGTTTTGCGGATTACTGCCTTGAGGGAAGCATTCGAATGAAAAAACTTCTTGCCACCAAAATGTGTCTAGTACATTTCCGTAACGATTTAAGATTTGATTCGCCTCAGGTTCGTTGACAAACTGCACCATCAAAGCGCGGTTAGCAATCATTGCGCTAACAATATTTGGGTCGTCAACAACGCCGTCTTCATCGTTGTCGAGGTATTGCGCCAACACCGAAGCCATGTGCTTAAATTTTGAGGCAGGCACCGAGTTGGACGCAATGCAGCTGACGCCGAATACGCTTGCTTGGCGGTAATTAGGTGCGCTGCTGCCAAGGTTGGCAATAGCAATTAAGAGAATGCAGAGAGTGAGTTTGTTCATAGTACTTGCGTGACAATGTTGGTCGGCGCCATTGAATTCATGTTGAGAGCTTGAATGTAAATCGTTAAACCTGCCCATCCCGCCGGAACTTGCACTGCGCCGAGCCATTCGCCGGTTACGTCGGTGGTGCGCAAAATGCTTTGGCTGATGTTGGTGATTATTTGTCCGCTACTATTGATGCCGGCAAACGAATAAGCAATTCTGAATGGTGTAAATGTCGGCGCTTGAGTGACCCCCAACAACATTGTCGAACCCGCCGAACCCTGTGCCCGCAACCAAGCGGACGGCGGCGGTATATTCACATCTGAAAAAACGTAAGCGCTACCAGAATTTGTATAGCTGTTATCAGAGTCGCGTGCGCCAACAATAAATTCTGGAGAGCCGTCATTGTTTACATCGCCAATGCATGCAACAGCGCATCCGAATATTTGATCGCTGTTCGAAGAGCTAACGCTGTCGATGTAATTACCGTTAGTGCCGTCGACGATGTTTGTATAGCCATCGCCAGTAGTCGCGTATTCGGCAGCGCCAATCAACATGTCGCCAACACCGTCGCCATTTACGTCGTCGCAGCCTGCAACGCTAACCCCAAGATAATCTCCGGGTGCGCCAACTACATCGTATAAAAACGCACCGCTCGCGCCTGACCATACTTGCACCATGCCTTGAAATCCGCCGAAGCCGCCTACAGAGTAATTGTGATTTCCTACGGCCAAGTCGTCGATGCCGTCGTTATCTATGTCGCCGATGTTGGCTAGCTGAGTACCGAATTGGCCGTAGATGCCGAGCAAGCTGTATAAGACTGTGCCAGAATTGCCTGAATAGACATGCACTTTGCCGTGGATGATGCTCGGGTAATTGTCGAGTGGTGCGCCAACCGCGAAATCGTCGTGACCATCGCCGTCGAGGTCGCCCAAGCCGACTAATGATTGGCCAAAAGCGACTGCGCCTAGGTAATCAATTTGATGAATCACATTACCTGTTGCTCCGGACCAAACTACAACGCGCCCGAAACTTCCGTTAGCAAAAGAATAGTTGTTGGGATCGGAGCTCATGAAATCTTCAACACCATCATTGTCGACATCACCGGCATTTGCCACTACATTGCCGATTTGCGAATTAACACTTGCGCCGTTAACCATAAACAACTGGTTGCTTTGTGAATACACGTAAACAGCTCCGCCATTCGCCGCGCTACCCGCGCCCATAATAAAATCGCTTAGGCCGTCGCTATCTAAGTCGCCAGCGTCGGCAATGTCGCTGCCTAAAAAATCGCCCATTGATGATCCGGTTAATGGCAGTAAAATATTGCCGGTTGCCCCTGAACGAATTGTAACTTTACCCGCTTGGGTAGCCATGCGTTGGCTGTACATATAATCGCCAACTCCGTCGCCGTCAAAATCGTGCAGCGAGGCGACTTGATAGCCCAAATAGTCGTTGGGGACGCCGCCGTCATGGGTGTACAGTGGCGTGTAAGCCCCTGACTGTGCGGAAAGTAGCAGGATGTGCAGAAGAATGGACATCTTGCTAGTATAGATTAATTAACGATGAGTGACGACTAAATCGTCATCTTTGTCCCAGGAGGTGATGCCGGTTTTTTCGAGATTGCTATACGCTTTAATTTGAGTATATAAAGAATAAAAAGGAATTCCGAATCCTAGACCATGCCAAGCGATTTTTGCCTCGCGGCGTAAGGCTTGCTCGAAAGTTAATTTTTCTCCGGCCTGCGTGCGCACTTTATAACCTAATATTTCTTTGCCAGGCGTAGAACCCCACGAGCTTTGAAGGGCAGCGTGAACAAACATGGCAAAGACAATTGAGCTGAAGCTAAATTTAATGTCGCCCCAGTCAGTCGGTCGGATGTTCGTTGCAATCGTAAAGGCGGGGGCCAATAACGCTGTGTCAATTGCCCGCGCAAAGAATCGACGCCAAGGATGTGAAGAACTAGGGTTGCTAGAAACATTTCTGGATCGCGGGGGAGGAGGCGGAGGTGAATGCGAATCAATTACTTCTGGCTCGACTTCGACTACTCGCGGTTGCGCTTTGAATAATTTGAGCGACTCGGCGGCCGTCCATTCGGTCATGGATTTATGCCACACTAAAGTTGCGATCGACAATTTGTGCGACTTGAAAAGATACTGTAACTCAGCAAGGCTAGTAGGCCCTTGCTGCTTGTGATTATCGACGTAAAACCATCCTTCGTGCATTCCTATAATATACGGTAATGGTTAAGAATAAACAATGCCCACGTTGCGCCGCGACTTTCGATTGTTCGGCAAGTTGCTCTACCGCCTGTTGGTGCGCTGAATTACCATTAGTGCCGGTTAGCGGGCGTTATGATGATTGCCTATGCCGTAAATGTTTAATGAGTTTTGCCACAGTGATAAATTGCATAGACGGACGTTTTCAAACGTCGGTCAATGCATTCGTGCGTCAGCGTTTTGACGTTCCTTTTGTCGATACCATTACCGAGGCGGGGCCAGTCGGTATGTTGTGTAAAAGTTTGCCGAGAAATGTTGAACATGACATCAACATTTCGGTCGATGCGCATGATTCAAATCAAATTGCAGTAGTGGCGCATGAAGGTTGCGCGGGTAATCCGGCGAGCGATAGTAAACAACAAAGCCAATGCCTCGAGGCAGCGGCTAATTTGCGAGTTGCATTTGGTGAGTGCGAGGTGATCGCGCTGTGGGCAACTCTCGACGGAAAAGTGATCGAGTTGTAGGTTTTACAGCACCGATAGCCTGAATAGGTTTGAGCTCTTAATACCCGCACCCAATGTAACCACTTCAAAGTAGGCGGCGCGCCCGCTCGCTGTTGGAGGAACGGCGAATGTCTTGCTGTTAGTGCCTGCATTGCCAGTATTACCAGTTGCAAAAATGCTAAACCCTGCACCTAGTTCGATGGTGGTGCCAGCTTGGGTGTGACCAGCATTAGAAAAGCCGACCAGTAAATACCATGGCACATTTGGTTCGGCATTGCTGAAAGTCAAAGTAGTCGTTGCACCAGCACTAACAGCCGCCGCGCCATTTAAAGAGATGTCGGCGTCGTCTACATCAATGATAATTAGTCCGTTATCTTGGTCAGATAAGTAGATTAACCCGGATTGTGCGTAAGGGTAAACTCCCCAGGCGCCGTCGAAGCCAAAGCCAGTTTTAGAGCTGGTGTCGTAGCTGGCGACTTGCTGTGGATAGGCAGGGTCGCTGAAATCAATGCATGCAAATCCGAATGTATACCACGATGCGTAAACTCGATCACCTTTAATAAATGCATTATGCACACGCGCATTTTTATTGTCGAAGCGCGACAAATACTGAATGTTATTTGGATTGCTGATATCGTAAAAAGTCAAGCCACCGCGATCGTTTTCGTCAGTAGTTACGGCGATTGTATCGCTAGCATTCACCCAGACGTTATGCGTAAAATCACCCGGCGTATTTACAGCATCAAGTGTCGAAAAATTCGGTAAATTAGTTACATCAACAATACGATAGTTGCCGTCATGAATTTCGGCGAAGTGCGCCTTGCCATTTTGGATATGCGCGTCATGCACGTCATGCGCCGAGTAAGTTGCGACGTGCTGCGGTGAAGTTGGGTTACTAAGGTCAACAACAATCGTGCCCGGGTCGGCATCTAAAATATACGCCATAGCATTCGCCTCGTCGATGGCTACATTGTGAGCATGGCTGAAAAGGGAACTTCCCCATGTGCTAAGCAAAGTAGGATTGTGCGGATTGGTCAAATCAATAATTTGCATTCCGCCGCCGCCTTCGGTAACTACATAGCAGTAGTCGCCCAAAGTCTTCATGTCGCGCCAAGTTGACGCCGGGCCGCTGATATATCCAGTCAAGCTAGGCGCGGACGGCACGCTTACATCGTAAAAGGCAGTGCCGCCCTTGGTACCGATGATTGCGTATTCATCGCCGTTTGGCGCAGTGTACCCCCATATGTCGTTATAGTAATTGTAATGGTCGGTACGCGAGATTTCAGTGGCGCCGTTTTGTGCGAACAAAGCTGCACACGCAAGTGTTATTGAGGAGATGAGCATCTTCCCATCATACACCAATTACATCAAACCGCTATACCGCCAGCCCGCGCGGTAGTCTTTACCCAACAAAGCCGTAGCCGCATCATTCCCGTCAAAACGCAAACGCTTTCCTTGCCAGTTAAGCGTCTCATTCGGAAAACGCAACGCGATATTTCCGAGCAACGCTACTTCAGTTAAATGCGCCGAGTAATCAAATGGCGCGCTGGCCACAGCCCGTCCGAAACAAGCGTCTACCCATTGGTGCCAGTGATTGGTGGCATTAGCGTCGGGCATTAAAAGATCAGCAAGCTTGTCGGTGAAAGTAGTCTTCGGCATTTCGTAAGGGCTAAACATGTGCGCGCCGTTGCTGCCAATAAACAGCGAACCGTTTTCGTAAGGCTTGTCGCCGAAGCCGTATTTTTCAAGCAAGGCGGTCGGCTTATTTTTGCCATCGTGCCAAACTACTTTTACGCCAGCCGCAGCAGTTTTGGACGTCGCCGGAAACTGATATTCGACATGCGACTCTAAAGGAAAGGTGTCGTTAGTCGGCGCCGGCCCCGTTGACTTAATCGTAAGCGGATGCCCGAGTTGTAAAAACCACGTCGCCGGATCCATTAAATGACAACCCATATCACCTTGCGCGCCAGTGCCAAAATCGAGTCGTCCACGCCAGGCAAATGCATGGTAATTACCGCCTTTATAAGGACGCATCGGCGCAACTCCAATCCATTTATCCCAATCGAGCGTAGCAGGAACTGGGTCTTCACCTTCAGGACGTTCGACACCCTGCGGCCACCATCCAGCGGGACGGTCGGTCCAAACGTGCACCTCGTGAATATCCTTAATGTGACCTTCATCGAACAGCTGCTTAGCAACTGAGTAATTCGCCGCCGAATGATTTTGAATACCCATTTGCGTGACCACGTTTTTACGTTGCGCAATTTCTTTAAGGCGCCGCGATTCAATTACAGTGTGAGTGAGTGGCTTTTGACAGTAAACATGTAAGCCAAGCTCGATTGCCTTGTAAGAAATAGGCGCGTGCATGTGATCGGGCGTCGTAACATTTACCGAATCTAAATTATGGTATTCGGCTTCAAGCAACTCGCGCCAATCAACATAAACGCGCGCATTTGGATGCAGCTTAGACGCCGCCGCCAAATTGTTAGCATCGACATCGCACAATGCCACGATATCCACGTCTTTGTGCGCGGCAATTTGCTTTAAATCTGCGCCGCCCATGCCGCCAACTCCGATTGCTGCATGGCGTAATTTGCCGACGGCCAGATTCGGGGCGGACGCGCAACTACCAAGTAATTGAGAGGCGGTGGGCGCAACTACAGCGGTTACAGCAGAGTTGCGTAAGAATTTACGGCGGCTTAGTTTTTTTGACATGGGGGTATCATAGCGAAATTAATCAACAGTGATTTCCCAAACAGTTGCCGCAACCCCTTTTGCTTTTACATTCACTCCGCCAAGAGCAAGCGCGTCCGCCAAATCTGCTAGTGTGCCAAAACCAGTACCAATTTTTATTCGGCATTCAGGGGCGACATCGAAAGTAGCAACTTGTGCTGCAAGGTTTGTTGCACCACCCCAATGACGTTCGACTTCAATTACATCAACAGTTATTTGGCTGTTTAAAAGATCAACATTTTGCAGTTCGCCTTCAAGTTCACCTGGATCAATTTCTATTTTGAACGCAGCAAGATTGCTACCACTAAGATCGCCGTAAATTTCTAATCGCAAGTTGTCGGTGAGCAAACTCGCGCTAACCGAAGGTTCGCCCCCAGCATCAAGAGTTATTTCGTTGACGCCTGCCATTGATACAAACACTGAGCCAGAGCTTGCTAATGGCTGACTAATCGCGAAATCAAAGCCTATTGGCATGCCGGTCGTTGAACTAACAGCTCCTTCATACTCGATGCCATCATTTGAATCATCACTGTCGTGACCATCGCCAATCTGCAATGAATCAGCAAGAAAAGGTGAAGGCGCTGCAAAGCTGTCAAACCGCACATCGACTTCGAGCCCAGGGATTAATACGCTGGCCGCATTGCCAACACTACTGCTTGCAAAATCATCGCTGACTATTCGAGTATTGGCATCGAAGGCGACAGTAATAATTCCGAGGTCACCAATGACTGAGTTTATCGTTGACGCACCTTTTTCAATTTCAAAAATTAACAACTCAAAAGTAGATGCACCAAGATCAACCGATTGCACTTCTCCTTCAATCTCAAAGCGAAACCCACCACCATTACGGTCGTGATCGTCTTCTACAATTACGCGGCTGGCTTTGAATTGACCGTTGGCCAATAAGTCGCCATTCACCTGGACGACATCGTTCGTTTCAAGACCATCACCGTCGCGGTCGTCATGGCCATCGTCATCATCATGTCCATCATGGTCGTCATCATCATCATCATCATGTCCATCGTGGTCATCATCGTCATCTTCGTAACCATCGTGGTCACTGTCGTTGTCATCGTTCAACATATAAGTGTTAGCATCAACAATAACTTCGATCAATCCAAAACGCGCGCTTGTTTGAGAATCGTCAATGATTCGCGCGGTGAAGCGGCTTGCAGTGCGATTGACTTCGACAACTCTTGCGCGGAAATCTTGGAAATTGCTGCCGAGTTCAGTGGTGACAGTAAAGGCCAAATCAAAAATGAAGTCACCCGGAGACAGCGGGTCATTCGATAAAGAATTTGCCAAATCAATATCAATCAATGATTGGGCTGCAACCCCTTTGCTCACTCCGAGTGGAGGATTGCCGAAAGCGGTTAGCTCGGCAGTAGCGGTGGTGGTTCCCAAAGTAATGTTTTGCAGGACACCAGAAGTGTCACGACCACTAGCGCTGTCAATAGTAAGGCGAACTTTTGAGTAAGTGCCATCCGGAATACTATGCTCAACCATTAAAAGTGCTTGGCGATTTGCCAAACCCAAGAAATTAAATTCGCGTGGCGCTGGCAGCAGGTTGGCAGTCGCCTCATCATCAGTGTTGATTAACACGACTTCGCTAACCGAAAGGCTTAGCGTGGCAAAGCCATCGATGGGCGCATCCGTTACGCTGAACGTAATGCCAGGCGCTGAGCCTGAGTAGGTTGCGGTGATGTTGTCGTCGCTAGAACTAGATCCGCAGGCAGCTAGGACGAGAACGGTGGTTGCAAGTAAGATGCAGTTGGTGAGTTTCATTGTTTTTCAGTGGTTGCATCATGGGATACCTCATTATCGCACCAAACTGGCTGATATTAAGGCCCAAATAGGTGTTTTTTAGGTATAGTGTATAGGTGAAAGCAGCCATCCTCGATACCATAAAGCACTCATTCGGCGACGAATCCGTGGCATATGGCTATTTTGAGTCTCTGAAAGAACCAGAAATAGAAGAGTTGGCGCAAGGTTTTAGTGGCGAAGATGTGCTTGATAGGGTGATTTACATCTGTTTCAGGCAGATGCACAACGATTCTTGCCCAATTGCAGCTGACTTGCAAAGCTTTGTTTGGGGGTATTTGTATCACATTGGCTCGTCGCATAGCGGCTTCACGCGACGCTTCACTACTCCGCATATGCAAGAATGTACATTGGGGCTGCTCGGCAGCGTATTGTTGAAACTAATGCAAGCTGACAGTGGTGTTTCGTTCAATACTACGGCCCAATTTAGGTCGCTAATTTCGAGCCGCATGGAGTGGCTAAGTCTCGATATCATCCGCTCAGCAAAACGCCACAAGACGAGCAATATTAACGAATGCGAGTCATTCCCAGATCACGACGATCAGCTCGAAAATATTGTGCATACAGAAGAGCGAGCTCAAGTCGACCACGCGCTTAACAGCCTGACGACACCCGAGCAGAAGTTCCTGGTGCGTTGCCTCAAATCGAATAACCTCGAGAAATTGGCCGAAAAAGAGGTCGGGGCCAGCAGTACTAATATCCGCAAGGCCAAATCGCGACTAGTTGAGCGACTCAGGAAGCTAGTGAAGTTCTCATCTATGCCGACATTGGGCTAATTGTTGCCAGTTTTAGGATGTTTGAAACCATGCGCGAGACATGTGTTTCGGTTTTGGTGTTTGAGGCTAGTATATAGTGAATAATATTTGCAAAAAGTGGGGCAAAAATAAATAGAAAAGGGTATTGAAATGATTCTCTCAACGTTATTATATGGGCATGTTTAACAACAGAAAATCATTTTCCTCCTCATTGTTGCTGCTCTCAGCGCTCTTAGTTTCATCATGTGGTTCTTCAGATGAGGTCGTCGCACCAGTCGATAGCGCGCCTTCTGCTGTAGCAGATTCTGCAACAGTTCTTGAAGACGGTTCAGTGTCCATAGACGTTTTGCTTAACGATAGCGACGTCGAAGGCGAGGTAACTATGGGTGCAGTGACTGTCGCGCCAACGAACGGTGTGGCGGTTGTTTCAGGCGATTCGGTCGTTTATACGCCTGATGCCGACTTTAACGGCAGCGACTCATTTACATATTCAATTACCGACGATAACGATTCGACATCAACTGCTGTTGTTTCAATTACTGTAACGTCAGTGAATGATGCGCCTGTTGCAGTAAGTGCTTTTACGGCAGTATTAACCGAAGACACTCCGATGATTCTAGACTTGCTTAACGCAGACTACGTCACTGATGTCGATGCCGGCGACACTCTCGAGGTTGTGCCCGTCGGAGATGCTCCTCATGGCGATGTGGCTAAAGATATTAATGGCAACTGGGTTTATCTAGGTGATCAAGATTACAGCGGCGACGATTCCTTTGAATACGAGGTCCATGATGGAAATGGCGGTGTGCTGTTGTCTCAGACAGCAACGTTAACCATTACCAATGTAAACGACGAACCAGTTGGTTTTATCGATGATCAGTTCGTCGATGAAGACAACCTCCTGGCCTTTGGTATTTCTGGCTTGTTTGTTGACGCAGATGGCGATTCAGTCACCATCGACAGCGTTGGTCCTGCCACTGACGGTACAACATCTTTGTTAAACGGCGTTGTCACTTATATCCCTGACCCCAACTTTTTTGGCACTGATAGCTTCACTGTTTCTGTTACTGACTCAGTAATGGCTACACCCCAAGATCATGTTGTCTCCGTGACTATTGCGCCAGTAAATGATGCGCCAGTTGCTCTTGATGCAAGCTTCACAGTTGATGAAGACGTGTTGGCTGCAGGCTTAGACCTTTCGCCATTCTTTTCTGATCCAGAAGGCGACCCAATAACTGTCACTGTTGTTACTCCGGCATTGAATGGTACACGTACCTTTAATGGCGATGGCACTTTCGATTACCTAAGTGCTCTGCACTTTAACTTCGATTTAAATGGTCTAGATACCCTGACCTACACCGTGACTGATGGTGCATTGACGTCCTCTGCCGGAATTGAGATTACGGTGACCGCAGTTGATGACACTACAGAAGTGCAAAATGGCACAATGCCAGACACAAATGAAGACACTTTGTCGTCAATATTCGATTTGACTACGCTGATAGTAGAAGAAGTAGACCAAGATACGCTGACGTATACGATTGATACGCAGGCCGCAAATGGCATAGCAACAATCGTTGGCGACACTGTTACCTTCCAGCCAGCCGCAAACAGCAACGTGTTCCTAAATGGCATTCAGACATTTACCGTTCTAATCGACGATGGTGGCTTAAATCCGGTAAC
>JACKQG010006475.1_pt1 | contig 12318 bp, 9 predicted proteins | sample 8237621 | NCBI WGS metagenome assembly JACKQG01 (sample SAMN15677084, study PRJNA649215) | marine metagenome | biome: marine; feature: Black Sea; material: saline water; isolation source: suspended particulate matter (SPM) from the Black Sea western gyre | collected 2013-06-09/2013-06-10 | depth...
TCTTGTTAGAACGCATGTTCTGTCAAGAGGAAGGAGAAGGGAATGGCGCATAACAACCCCAACGACACCGACATCTGGTTCGTAGACGATATCGAGAATATCCTCATCGCTGTGGACAAAGCCAACCTGGACATAGCCAGGCACATTGATACGCCAGAAATGCGTGTCTATCGCTTGGGTTACGAGGCAGCCATAGGGGCCATAGCGAGCGCTTTCGGAATCGCCTATGCCACCAAGACGCCAAGTGCGTCGTCAATGCAGCTCATGAAACCTATCTCAACCGGCCCCGCTCCTTCTTTCGACTGATTGTCAAATGTTCTCCTGGCGATCAGTTTCAAGCTTTGGTAGTTGCGGAAGCATTGCCAAACGTGGCGAGGAGCCAAGGCCATAAGGGCTCTTGTGCGATTCACGTGCTGTCTTCTTTTTTCCATTCCTCAATGAAGTGAACTCGTCCCCATTGATCTGCTTCGATGTTCCACACTCTGTCAAGTTTCACCGTGACCAATTCCCCATTGCTTTTTTTCTTCACTCTCTCCACGCCCTTGGCCGTTATCCTGATTCCCCCCGAGTTGGTTCTCTTCATAGCGATAGGCTTCAACTGCTCGTGTCCATAACCAAGCCTCTCTTCAGCAGAGGAAAGAACCAAACTTGCCAGTTCATCGACTCTAAGATAGATCGGAGGGGGAACTCTTTGGTTTAGGCGCCCAATGAAACCTAGGGCAGCTAGAAGCATTAAGAAGATTGCGAGCGCAATGGCAACGATATCGGCGAAATAGAAAAGATGAATGTCGCTGTAGAACGGAGAAGGTGTTTCGATAATTCGGGGCGAGAAATGCGGGGCTATCACTAGGCTGGCGCATATGAGGAGGATAGCGAGGATAACTGTTGCCAGCACGGCCAAGCTCGGCGACCAAGCGCTTCTTGCCTGCCGAAGCAATTGGTACTCTCGTAGCGAGAATCGTCGCGTATAGATCAAGACGATCACGGTTATCAAGGCAATCAGAGCCCCGAACTGCAGGACAAGGAGAATACCCATACTACCTGAGAAAGAATTCCTGACTTGCCTTGAAGCCAGAGACAGCAAAGCCAGTACAGGTATCGTCGCGGCCACCAAGGCGAGTATACCACAGGGATTCAAAAAATAGTCTTGGAGATTCTCTCTTGACGGCCGCACTTCTTCATCCTCCCAAGTCTTAGTAGGAGTCTGGCACCTTCCACATATCTTCTGACCCTTATCATACCAACTGTTGCAGCATTTGCATATGGGCATCCCACTTTCCTCCAATGTCCTCCCAAAGTGTTAGTACCAGCGAACTGGACTCTGGCGAATCTGTTTTTGTGGGAGACAACGCCCCAAGAACCCGCCTCCTGGGGCTGCCAGTGGGAGGAATTCTCCCAAGAAGCAAGCTTTTGGGGACACGAACCCAGCCAAAACACGACATAACCAATTTTCGCCAGACTCCAGCAGCGAATCAATGGATCAAACAGATGACACGGCTTCTTGGTGCTATATCATGACAACTTTGCCCTGGATTTGAACTTTCACTGCGTCCTTCTTGTCAACACTTAGGTATTCCTCTCTCTGCCCTTCAGAAGGCTCAGACCACAGATAGATGCAATTGTCATCGTAGTAAAAACGCTTCAAGGCAAACTCTGCCATTTGGTCGAGCACCATTGCAACCACGACGTCACCCTTGTCGGCATGGGCTTGGGAGCGGATGAAAACAACGTCTCCATCCTTGATACTCGCCCCTGCCATGCTGTTCCCCTTGACCCGTAGTGCAAAGTCGATGCCTCGAGCACGGTCTTCACGCATTGGAATGTAGCCTTCTATGTGCTCCTCAGCTAGCATGAGCGGACCAGCGGCTATTTCGCCCAGGATGGGGATGCGGACTAGCTGGGGGGGGGTGAACGGAGGCGGTTGATCTGGTGGGACAGGAGGGGTAATCTCTTCCTCTGACTTTTCTGCAATCAGAGAGCCAATTTCTCGCACCCGTTTACGCGCCTTCCTCGCTAGGGTCTCACCTTCTTCTTCCAACATCTTCAGTGCTCGCGTGGTCACTTTGAGGGCCTCGCTGAAGCTTTCAGAGGTTCCCTGGGCCTGATGCGCCACCCCTAGTAGCAGCAAAGTCACTCCCTCAACAAGAGGATCTCGCCCTCGGAGGCTGTTCGCTGCTGAAGTCAAGTTCTCTCTCGCTTTCTGGAGCTTGGATCCATCGGGATCTTCTTGAAGCAGATAGCATATTCCAAGGCCCACCTCTGCAATGCCTCTCTCATAGTCCTCTTCAGAGAGGTCAATAGCGTGCGCATACAGTTCTAAGGCCTCAAGGATATCGTCTCGTTGGCGGAGTTCATCAGCATGCCTTACCACCTCTAGCCTGGAAATGTCTACCTTGTCCCATTCTTTAGCCAGTTCTTGGGTGGATTGTTTATGGTTAACGGCCATTTTGTCGCTCCTTTCTTAGCACTAGCGGAAACGCTACTTCATCCATCTACTTCTGCTGGGCGCCTGGAATTAAGATACCGGTGGTGCCATCTGATCCGCCTGGGGGCTCAAGGGTTTTCAATATACCTGCCTCCAGCAAGCCTCGCAGTGTGCCGTCTTCACGCTCTAACAATCGCCTGTCTTCTCCAAGGACGAAAACTTTCTGCCCGCCACTTTCGACGATGGCTTCCAGCACCTCGCAATAGTGTGAGGCGATTATGTCATCGGTCATCATGCGGCGAGATAGCTGCTCTATTACGTGTATGAAGCGTATAGTAGTCTTTCCACCACCAATCTGATCAACTCCTTCGATGGCGTTAATGAGTTGCCTTATCATTCTCCGCCTGGCATCCGCTTTCACTTCTTCCAACTTCTCCAGCGCCCAAGCTCTCCCCGTCGCTTTCTCAATCATCGTTTGTCTTTCGCTCCTGGCTCTCTTAAAAGCTATTCTACGCTTCCACTCCGCTTCCCACCACTCCAGCATTCGTGCCCTAGCCTCTGCTGGTATCTCGATGCTCTCTACATCGAATGTCTTGATCTTGATTCCCCAATTGAGTGCAACCTGTGCAAGCTTATCTTGAACTCTTTGCTCAATCTCATGTATTCTGCGTCTATTCTCTACCATCGGCTCCTCGATATCCTCGACGAGTTCGAATATCTCATCAAAGTTGAGCGTAGCTACCGTGTCCCGCAGGAATGACCCGGCGGCCATGCTAACGGTTAGCTGCCATCCCGCCGGAGTGACGTTGAAGACAGCCTTTCGAACGGTTGCTGCATAAACGGGATACACTTCTCCGATTTCCTCTGTCAGAGCCTCTCCATCTCCCTTCAGTACACTTTCCAGCCGCTCGTCGGTGTCCGACTTTGGTTCAATCTGATAGCCAACCCCATATTTGATAGCTAAAGGCACGCGATCCTTAGTGAGCACGTTTTCCGCCTCGATCGTGGCCCACTGGGGCCGCAGATCAATGACTTCCCTGATCTTCTCGAAGCGCTTAGTCTTGACTATGCCAGGCCCTGCAATCCTCGTCACTTTTCCGTGCCGCTCAGACACTACGGCATTGCCGGGCCGGATGACTACCACCCCTGGCCCACCTATCTCAGGCAGCACTCCCTTGGGCTTCGACTCTGTAACCTCGCCGTTCTCTACGATCAGCCAAGGAAGCTGAATGCCCATGATCAGGCTCCACAATAGCTTTATGGCGTGTCTCCGGCTAACTCCAGCTATCTCGTGCAGGGCCAGAACATACTCTGAACTGACAAATAGCACAATGAATAACGGCACGCCGACCACGACCAGACCGAGAATGAGTCCGAGTATGAACGAAAGTACGTCTTGCGCTGTCACATCCTTGATGAGGCGGCTCGCTCGCGCATTGATGGCCATGAAGTTCTGGATATGCGCGCTGCTCACCAACGCGATGCCGAGGACGAGCCAACCGATCAACAGCAGGCGCCAGAACTCTCGGGGGAATGAAAAGACTGCCCAAGCTAGAGTGGCAAGGATCACAGTGTACTGGACTTTCCAACCAAGCTTGAGCAATAGACAGAGCGCGAAGGCGAAAAGACCAACTATCACTTTGATGATTAAGCCCTGCCGGTTCAACTCTTTCTTATCAGCCTCGAGCGCAAGAGCCACTTCAACACCTCTCAGCCTGTCCCACAGTTTCCGCGAGAAACGAGGTCTCACCTGGGACGACGATTAGTTCTCCCACAGACTGACTCACGCATAGAGGATCTCGATCCAAACCTCGCAGCATCGCCGTGGCCCGACAGCCACCCCGACATACTGCGAATTCCTCGCATCCCATGCACTCTTCGGGGATCATCCTGTGCCACGTTTCCATCACTGCTGAATGCCATATCTCCTCCAGTGCTTGCACTAGCAGATTGCCGCAAGTGAGTAGTACATGAGCGCAAGGCCGCACATTGCCCCAGGGATCAATAGTTACATGAGCTATCCCCGACAGGCATCCGTGTGAGCGATTAGGAACGAAACAGGGGGGGATAGGCACACCGTAGCGCACTGGTGTTGAGCTAGCACAAGGGCTGCTATTGGCTGCCTTCGAACGTCTTCCATTCATCAACCGCTCAATCTCAAAAATAGCCGACGATAGTTGTTTCTCACTAGGCTCCAGCCTTAACAGTGGCTTGCCGACATAACGATTGAAATCCACATGATCCGCCCCCATCGCCTGAGCGAGGGCAACCACTTCTGCAACCTCTTCACAACTATGCTTGGTCAGTACCGTGCTAATGACTACGGTCAGTCCGGCTTCCACAGCCAGTTGAATGTTGGCAATCGTTTCTTCAAATGAGCCAGGCACACAAGTGAAAGCCTCGTGTGACTCGGGTTTCGTGCCGTGCAGGGAGATGAGCAGCCCTTCCAGTTGCGGCACTTCTGCTAGAAATGATACCAGCCGTTCTGGCTGCTGCCAGCGCCCGTTGGTAAAGAGGGTGAAAGACATGCCCAAAGCCTGGATATGACGGATGATGGCCTCGAACTCGGGATGGAGAGTCGGTTCGCCTCCGGTGATTTTGAGACGGGGTCTGTGAGGACCCAATTGCTCAAGTAGTCTACGCCATTCCACTGACGGGAGCGGTTCCTGGCTCCGGTTGGCAAAGATATTGCTGCAACCAGGGCAGTCATTGTTGCAGGCGGAGGTGAGTTCGACGAAGAAGAAATATGGAGGAGACAACTGATCAAGTTGGTCCACAGTCACGTCGCAAGCGCAATCACCCACAGTCTACCTCCCGTTCCTCCACTGGCCAGCCAACTCCGATGCGGGGATAAACAACGCTGCCAACCCATTGCCTCAATCTTCTACTTTCTTGCCTGTTCGCTCTCAGGGTAGAGTACATTTGCTCAATTCGTTCCTGCGCTTCCTCTGGTTGAAGCATGCACAGCCATTCACAAGCATCGGAGACAGTTTTACACAATTCAGGTGCATCGAAAGAATACCTCTCCAGGGAAGCCGCTGCCCAAGCGTAGTGCTTGGCAGCATAGCTGAGTTCGTTCCTCTTTCGATCCTCCTCCTTCGCCTCCTCTGCTCGCTCTCTTGCCAGCCGCGCGTATTGATGATGGATTTTGCCCATGATGAGAAGCAGTTCTTCTGATTCTTTCAGATATTGTTCTACCAGTTTCTTTGCATCACCGAGAAGGCTCTCCATCGCCTGTAGAGATCTGTCAATTCCATGTTGTACAGCCCAGGGACCCACAGGGAACCCTAACTTCCCACGCCAGTAGTACACGCGGGCCAAGTCCTCTAAAGAGTCGACATGCTGCATCACATGACGTGCAAGCACTTGCCACTTTTCAGTGGTCAAATCGATGGCTTTAATAACATAGCTTTCAGCACTCTCTAGAAACTCCTGCACCCTGCCGTTATCTTTCATGCCCTTTTCAAATAACGTCGCCACCCAATCCCGGTACAAGCAACCCAGTTCATTGCAAGCTTCGACCCGGTAGAACATATCGGCGCTGGCTCCCATCTGCTCTTGCCGATAAATAGCATCTTCAAGATGCTTTACCCCTGTTTCAAAGTCTTCATCTTTCCGCCCCCATTCAGGACTACGGGCTTTACGGCGATAGGAACGTCCCAGGTTTATCTCGGCCAAGATAATGCCCCGTTCGTTATTCAACTCTCTAAAAAGAGCCAATGCCTGCCCACTGTTGTGGATAGCCGTGAGGGGCCGGTCCATCCGCTCATTGATGATCCCCTTGGTGTTGAGGCTGAGGCCAATGTCGTACTCATCACCCAGTTCTCGCCGAATGTGCAGAGCCTCTTCGCAGGAAGCCAAGGCCTGCATCAATCGTCCCTGACGGGCGTGGACATATGCTAAGTTGTTCATCGCCTCCGCTAAGCCGGGTTGAAAGCCGATGCTCCGATAGTGATAGGTAGCCTGACCATAGGCTAGCGCTGCCTCATCGAGCCAGAGAGAACCGCGCAGGGCCAGGCCTCTGTAAAGAATCGCTGAGGCTAAAAGATACGGATACAGCCAGTATTCCCTGTGCCCCTGCGGGACGCCGCCCAAGCATTGCATACTTTCCTGGAAGTTCTGAAGAGCCGGATCCAAGAATTCGCCGCCCATATAAGCCTGGGCCGTGGCCAAGGCAATTTGCACACCAGGCCGGTATAGTTCAGGCTCCTCTGGGTGTGGAGATTCTCTGGATTTTTGCAGGAGCTTCCCGGCAACGCGAACTGCCTTTTCCATTTCATTTCGGGCGATGTACCGGTTGATCCAACGACGCCGACAATCGTGATCTACGGCAGGGCTGCGTTCTAGTTTGCCATTCCTCATCCACGCCGGGTCTCGGCGAGGGTACTTCGGATCATCAATCTGTTTCCCTTTTCGCCAGTATCGATTGAATGTGAACCATAGAGCCTCGTTCCGCAACCAGATATCCAATGCATGATATCTGGACCTAATGGCCTCCTCATCCAAATGGCTATATTCCAGATAGCCTAACCGGGGATCCTCATCGAATTGATAATACAGACGCTCAACGATCAAAAGTTGCTGTTGGTGGCGCAAGATGGCCCGCTCTCTCCAGTCCAAGCAAGCCTTGATGCGCTCTTTCAGGATCTTGATCTGCTCTGTATACCAATCTATTATGATCCGATCCAATCGGGCCTGCTCACTATAATCGGGCCAATCCACCAACCAGATGTACTTTTCTACCAAGTCGTACATCTCGTCGTGTAGGAAGAAGAACCGCCGGGGGCCGCGAGGCAATTTGACGAAGGAGAGGGCCAGAAGTTGCTCTACCAACCCCTCTGCCTCTTCCAAAGAAACCCTCATCAAACGAGAGAGGAATGCGGCATTGCACCCCTTGCGAGCTATGGCAGCGTATTTGACGGCTACATCCATACTTGTGGGTTCCAGACTACGGATCTGTTGCACCAGGGCACTCTCAAAACCACGCTTGATTTCATTCCATCGCTGCCAGGCCTCCCCTCGCCGGCCGGAGCATTCATCCTCTTGCGCCTGGTTCTTCAAGGCTTGCAGTTCCTCCAGGCTGGTCGGATAAATGCGTCGCTCCCACATTCCTCGCTCTAGCCAGTCCAGAGCCAGGGCGATCAGAATAGGCCGCCCATCGGTAAGAAGGTGAACCTTTCCCACCATCTCTGGATATTCGTCGGCAACCTGACTCCCAAAATCAGTGGCGCGGAAATAGGCCTCCACCTCCTCCAGAGTGAACGCTTGTACTTCTAGGATCTGCACACGACCCTTGTGAACCCCAAGAAGACGTTGCTTCAACAGATTCGTGGGCATAGGGCGGCTGGCAATTAGCACAGCCGTGTTTTTCAGGTCACCGATGTGCTCCAGAAACCACTCCCAACTGGGGGCATCCTCAGGCAAGACCTCGCAGTCTTTCAGGACATCTTCGGAATCCCTCCCATACTCCAGGCGCTCAGCCGTGTCGAAGCGCAATACTACTCGCTTTTCTTTGGCCACACGACGGTATCCTTCCAAGAAATACTCCCAAAGTTCTTCTTGCTGCTCCTTCAACCGCTTGCGTTCCGGTAGCAGGCTTCGTTCCATCTGTTCCCGCCGGGCCCAATACTCCCGAAAAGCCTTTCGCTCCGGATCCAGGCCCCGGGCAATGGTTGCTTCCAAAGCCCGGTGGGCATGCATCTCAGTGTCATAAAAATCTACGATGGGTATACAGAGAGCCCTGTGTTCCTGAGCTATTCGTTCGGCCTGCTCTAAGATCACCGTTTTCCCGATGCCGGCCACGCCCTCAAGAAACAGCACCTGGGTCTTCCGATCACGAAGAGCTTCCGTGATAACTTGGCACTCCTCTTTACGCCCAATTAGGGGCAGTCTACGAGTCACGAGTTCGCTCATCTGGTCAACTCCTGCTTTTCCATTAGTACCTGCCGGAGCTTTTGGTAATACTCTTCGCCAAAACACTCCAACAGCGTATCAAGTAGTTCACCGTCTTTCTCCTCGATCTCCTGCACCAGTGCTCGCCCCATGCCTACGGGGTATCGTTGCGAGGTCCTGAGCTCGATTTCTGTCACTTCTGGGTTCAAAGCTTCCCAGCGCTTCTCCGGCTCTGTATGTTCTTGTAATAACCTATTCGCTTTATGGTAGAGCCACTCCTGGAAGTAAAAAAGCTGCACTTTGTCCTCTACGGCAGGCAAGAGGCCCTTCCAGGCAGATGCAGCAGCGCCATGGACTTCCTGAAAACATCTCGCCCCCCTTCGGTTCAGGATGTAAGCCTGAATCCTGCGAATGACGGGGTCCACAATGTGGAGCGGGAATTCATAGGCCAAGAGGTGACATTCCCGAAGGGTACGAACCACTGTCTCAGGGCTCCTGAAAGCTTCAAACAGGGATCCAAACGCCTCTTCTTCTGCCAGGCGCTCCAACAGGCTGAAACTAAGCTTCCGTAGCACACAAAGGCCCCCGCTGAACAACTCTCGAATCCCTGAGGGAGCAGCCTGCCATACTTCTTGCTGGATCGTTTCTTCAAAGGAGTTCAGGTAATTGCTGACCTCCTCCTCGGTCAGGGCTACTGGTAGCTCAATCTGACCATCGGGGGTCCTTGATTTCCTAATCAGGTCGTCAAGGATTCCTTTGATGAAACCGGGGTGACTCCGACCGGTGATATCATAGATCTGTTCTACCAGTCGGGTAGATGGGGGAGTCACTTCCGCCCGCGGGTCGCTGAAGAGCACATACTTACCCACCATCTCTCGCACCGCGCTTAGAGTAAAGGGCGAGAGAGGAAAGGTCTCCATGTATCGTTTGAAAGAGAAAGACCACCCTTCCACGGGAAACCGGCCAGCCAGGATCAACCGGCTGCGTGGTCTCTCTGCAACCAATTCTCGCATAGCTGGCCGGCTTTTTTCGTCCAATTCCCGCACTACAGGGGCCACAACCTCGCTGACAAATCCTGTAAAGTCTTCCCAGCCATCTTCAACGGCCTCGGTGTGATCGAAGATGAGGAACAAGCGTCGTTTTTCGCGCAAGGGCTTCTGCAAATCTTCGCGCCGTCGGATCCAGGGCTTAGAAAGGACTCGGGCCAGACATTCTGTTAAACTGGCAATCGAAGTCGGAGACGGCTCTTCCCGCAGGTTGATGCGGATAATCTGTTCATCCTTCCATCCCTCAGCCTTTGCCCGGCGTTCCACCTCGTCCAAAAGGGCACTTTTGCCGGTACCAAAAGGCGCATAGAACTCAGCAAATACCGGAGCCTCCCTCCGAAAGATGCGATCCAGATCATCCCTGCGGTTGGCAAATTGGGCCAACTCTTGAGCCAGCGCTACGAAAAAGGGGCCAGCCTTACAGGAGATGACTTGCATACCTGCTACCCATTGCTCCAGAGACCGTTGCTCCTCTTCGCTGAATGGGCCAATCATGTAGTTGCGGGACTCCGGGTCCAACTGCCTAGCGGCGATCAGGAGGCGCAGGAGATTCATGTCCGGATCGCCCAGACTGTATCCTACGTAGATACACGCATACTGGGCCAGGAGTGTGCTCACCATCCCCCACAGAGAACCTGCCAACCCTCCTGGACGCGTCAGCGCATTTCTGGCCAGCACGTAATTGTTATCGCTTACCACGAGGGTATCAGGTTCTGTGAAATCGCCGTGCAATTTGACCACGGCGTGCGGAGCAGTAGCCATGTAAGGCAGCTCACGGTCGCGGCGAATGATCACATAGCGTTCTCCGGCCTCACGAAAGGCCTGTGCCAGCAAATCGTCCCAATTGGTGGTGAGGATCAGCCTGTTGAGCTCACCCAGGTAAGGTAGCAATCGGAAAAAGCCCTTCCGGTGAGGTAGAATGGGCTGACTGCGAAAAGCTTCATCAAATCTGTCTCTCAGCGTCTCCACCAATTCCTGGCGCATGCGGCTCCGCTCCAGAAGCCCGGCAATGGTCGGTAGGTCGTATTCCTGCGTTTCATCTAGCTGGATGCCATAACCCTTTGCTAGCGAATTCAGGGCATCTACCAACTGGCTGCTGGAAGGCATTCCCACGTCCTGGGAGACCCCAGCACCCAAGAATAGAAGTCCCCTGCCCCGCCGAACGTCTTGTACCAGGCGCTGAAAAACCTCGCTCTTCCGCAACTCCTCTGGCTTCGGCGGGGGCGGCACAGTTACGGCTACCAGGCGCTTCCCCACTTCGTTCTTCTCTGTCCTTGAAAGGCCAAGGCCGTCCATCAACTGCTCTCGTTCGGCCTCGTCATGTATATCCCTCAGTAGTCTGACTGTAGTTTCGACAAGTCTTTCACGGATAGGGCTCTGTTTGGCCATATTGTTTCTCCTCTAACTTGCCACTTATCTAGTTCTTGATGCAAAACTCTGAAGCTTACCCACCGGCCGGTAACTCTGAGCCGATTCTGTGGACAACTGTCCCACTTGAAACCGCTTCTGGCCCGATCTTGGGGAGATCCGCCCCACTGATTGGAGTTTTGCACCGGAAACTATCTAGGGTTTGAATTGGCACTACACCTCTCTAGCCCACAAGGCGCGCAACGTAACCCAGATCAGCTTGGGTCGTCCGGTGCCAACAAAGTACACCCACGGTGCATAGGCGATTAGCAAGAATCCAACAGCATATAGTGCGCTGCTAAGTTCAAAGGGGAAAAAGTAGTGGCGGAAGGCGAAGCGGCAAGTGAAGTAAACGATGATGATCAACCAGAAGGCGGAGAACAGGAAACTGAATCTCAATCGCACCAAGGAGGCCCGTATTGTGATTCCAGGTGTTTGCTTTAGCCGCTTTTCATAGTTGGTCGAGATCGAATAGCCAAGCGCATCTTCCAGTTTCTTCATGTCCTTGGCATAGAGACCCCAGGCGAGGTAGTGCTTCCAAACAATGAGGAAAAGCGCTGCTGATGCCACATAGCCCACGATGGCTAAGGCCAGTTGCTGATAATCATTGTGAATGAACTGGAAGACAAGCACTGCGATGCCTGTGTTGATGCCGAAGAAGACATTGGTCAGTTCGTAGACGCTCTTATCAATGCCGTTCAGGCGCGTGTAATACGCCTGCAACACCCTTTCTTGTAACGTTGGGGCATTTGAGGATGATGCGCTTGAGGTACTCACACGGCTACTTCCCTGTTGACAAGCCCTCTAGCCCTCTATCCCAGGAAGTGCACACCTGTTTGATCATTGCCGTGAGGTACTCCTTGCCTGAGAAAGAGAAAAGGGTTGATTTGGTCTTAGCGGGAGATCACCCATGCATTCATATAATACACGCGTTCAGATTTTATCAACAAAGAGGGGAGTTGTCAAATTGTGATAATGAGAACACGTGTTCTATATTGGTTACTGACCAAAGGTTTGCCCTCCGCGCCAAATTGACGTATACTCCCCCTGCCATGTCCTATCGAATCCTTCCCTCAGACTCGCTTCCCTCCTCCCGCTGGGACGGTTTCGTCGCCGCGCTGGCGGCGGGGCATCTGCTGCAATCCAGCCGCTGGGGGGCGCTGAAGGCGCATTTCGGCTGGCGGGTGGAGCGAGTGACGGTGACACAAAACGGCCGCATTGCCGCCGGGGCGCAGGTGCTCTTGCGACGGCTGCCCTGGGGCCAGACGCTGGCCTACGTGCCCAAGGGGCCATTGGTGAATTGGGATGATGACGAGCAGGTGCGGGCATTGCTGGAGGCCATCGCTGCCGTCGCCCGGAGCCAGCGGGCGGTGGCGCTGAAGGTCGAGCCCGACCTGCCCGACGACCCGCAGCTCGCCGCGCGGCTGGCCGGCTACGGCTTCCGCCTTGGTCACACGATCCAGCCCCGCAGTACTATCGTCGTAGATCTCACACCGGAGCCGGAGGCGATCCTGGCGCAGATGAAGTCCAAATGGCGCTATAACGTGC
>JACKQG010004239.1_pt1 | contig 12315 bp, 12 predicted proteins | sample 8237621 | NCBI WGS metagenome assembly JACKQG01 (sample SAMN15677084, study PRJNA649215) | marine metagenome | biome: marine; feature: Black Sea; material: saline water; isolation source: suspended particulate matter (SPM) from the Black Sea western gyre | collected 2013-06-09/2013-06-10 | depth...
ACATGTTTTTTGGCAACGATTTTAATAATCCCGGCGGTTATGGGTTGGGGTGAAAAACGAACCACTAATTAACACGACTTTACGAAAATAATATGAATGAGATATCTAAAGAACTCATTGCCCCATGCGGAATGAACTGCGCAATTTGCAGTCGATATCTTGCGTATCGCAATAATTTAAATCGGCGTCAATGTCGCGGTTGCCGATCAGAAAATAAAAAGTGTACATATTTGTTTGAAAAATGTACGGGAATTAATAACGGTTTAGACGGGAATGCTTCTGCTGTGTTTTGTTATGAATGTAATCAATACCCTTGTAGCCAAATCAATCGAATGAACGACCGATACAGAAAAAATTACAGCATGAGCGTGAAAGATAATTTAGACTGCATAAATAAAATGGGTATTGGTAAATTTACCGAAGATCAATATGAAAAATACCGTTGTTTAAAGTGTGGCGGATTAGTTTCAGTTCACAATAAGAAATGCTTTAAATGTGATAAGGTAACAAAACTTGTGGAAAAATATGATTAAGACTGTATACACAAATCGAACGGAGAAAACATTCATTATTCTACTCTTGTTTTTGACGATTAATTCGCTTTTTGCAACCGTTCCACAAATGAATTTTAGCGGAAGATTTTCCGGCCTTGGGCAAGTTTCCAATGCCAATGACCGTATTGATTTCAACGTCAGATATTTACCGCAACTTGAAGTTGAATTCTTTTCGAATTTCGATGCTGAATTTTCCGGGAATATTTATAGCTTCGCCAGCTCAAATGCGTTTGGTGAAATAGCGAAAAAAATAAAACCCTACCGCGGATGGATTCGATATCGTTCAGCTCAAGTTGAAATCCGTCTTGGATTGCAGAAAATCAATTTCGGTCCGGCTAGGATTCTCCGTTCGCTTTCGTGGTTTGAACAATTGGACCCGAAAGACCCGCTTCAATTTGCCGATGGCGTGAATGCATTGCGGATGCAGTATTATTTTCAAAACAATGCCAATGTCTGGCTGTGGGGACTTTACGGAAACGATAATCCCAAAGGTTTGGAAATGTTCGGCACAAAAGAAAACACTCCGGAATTTGGCGGTAGGTTTCAATATCCGTTTGGGAATGCTGAATTGGCGGTAACGGCTCATCATCGTATACTTCTGCTAGACGGTATTGCTGAAAACAGAATCGCCCTGGATGGATTTTGGGATGCAGGTGTAGGGTTGTGGTTTGAATCGGTAGTGATTCAAACTGACTATGAAGAAAATAAATTGGATTACCGGACGTTTCTGACTTTAGGAACGGATTATACTTTTCCGGTCGGCAATGGAGTAACCGCAACGGCTGAACACTTAAGGATATCAATGGGCGAAACACTTTTTGATGACCAATCAAAAAACGACATAACAGCAGTTTCATTATCATATCCATTAGGAATGATGGACAGGCTCTCGTGTTTCAGTTATTACAGTTGGGATTCGGATACACCGTTTCATTATTTCAGCTGGCAGCGGACTTATGATCGCTGGATTTTTCAGTTGAACGTATATTGGTCACTGGAAGTAAATTCACCATCTTTCACAGGTAAAGATAACCGGGAATTAGGTACCAACGGATTTCAATTCATGGTCATTTTCAATCATTGAGGAAATACGTAATGAAGAATCGACTTTATTTTTTGGACAATTTTAGAACCTTTCTTGTTTTTCTTGTGGTCTTATTTCATGCGCAGTTTGTTTATGTTCAATCGTTAGAAACTATTTGGATCGTAAGCGACCCGGTTAAAAATAATGCCATCGGACTGATCGGAATGTATATTGACCTTTTTGTGATGTGTGGTTTATTCTTTGTTTCCGGATACTTTATCCCGGCATCGTTAAAACAAAAATCGGGCTGGGCGTTTGTTGTGTCAAAATTCAAGCGAATAATACTCCCGTGGCTCATTGCCGTTCTGACCTTAATTCCTACATATAAAGCGATATATTTATTCTCCAGAGGATTGCCACAAGAAAAGTGGTTTACTTATTTCCATTGGTTCCAGAGAGTTGATGGAAATCCGTATTTATTTTCTGACAATTTGAGTCAAAACTGGTTATGGTTTTTACCGGTGTTGTTTATTTTTCAAATCATATATTATGGATTTTCACGATTGAAAATTCTACCGGAAAAAATGTCCGTAAAAACCGGTGTGCTGGCTGTCTTTGTCGGGGGGCTTTTTTACAGTCTGTTAATTTCAGCGTTGAATTTCACCGGCTGGCATGACTCTATACTGCTTCATTTTCAACGGGAGAGATTCGCCGTCTACTTTTTAGTGTTTATGTTGGGTGCCCTGTGTTTTGAAAAGGATGTTTTTAGCAGTGAAAAGCGAAATAAAAAATTTGTCATCATCAATGTCGTTCTGACGATTGCTCTTGGGGTCTATACGGTTGCAGCGTTAAATCTGTTTTTTAACATTGCTGTACCGGACAGAAATTTCTTTTTCATTTCTGAATTTGCCGACTTGTTCCTCTATTATGTATCACAACTATTGAGCATGTTAAGTTTCATTTATATTTTGACGAATCTGTTTAGATTCAAGTTCAACAAAACAAATGCATTATTAAAGCACTTAAGTAACAATTCCTATTCGGTTTATATTATTCACATGATCGTTTTAGGAATTATTGGATTAGGGATGCTTAATATTCATTTGCCGGCATTTGTAAAATATGTTCTTCTCGCAACTTTAACATTTATCGTCTCAAACGTATTAGCATATTTCTATAAAAAATATTTCCAAAAAATCTCTATAATTCAACCATACAAACAGGATAACGTATGAATAATTCAGCTTTAATTCACATCACCGATTTAGTCAAAACCTTCCCCATGGGAAAAAGAGAGTTTACAGCTTTGAAGGATATTAATCTATCCTTTTCAGCTGGAGAATTCTCCGGGATTGTCGGGCCAAGCGGATCAGGGAAAACCACGCTGTTAAATATAATCGGTACGTTAGACGTTCCTACAAAAGGAGATGCCCGGGTCATTGGGCGTTCGGTGAGTGATCTTAATTCAAAAGATGCGGCTGACTTACGGAACAAACACCTGGGATTTATTTTTCAAACGTATAATTTGTTACAGGTTTACACCGTTTTTGAAAACGTAGAATTACCTTTGCTGTTATTAAAAATTCCATCAGAAAAAAGAAGGGAAATGGTGCTGCAATCTTTAGAATGGGTAGGGTTAACCGATAAGATAAAATCCCGCCCGGCTCAATTATCCGGAGGAGAATGCCAGAGGGTGTCTATTGCCCGGGCGATGGTGAAATCCCCACAAATTGTTTTAGCAGATGAACCGACCGCTAATTTAGATGCGAAAAATTCCCATACTATTTTACAAACTATGGAAAACCTGAATCGTGAATTAAACACTACCTTCATTTTCGCAACGCACGATGAGAAAGTAATTCAGTATCTCCGGAGAAAAATAAGTCTGGAAGATGGGCAAGTGGTGAGAGATGAAACGATTAAGGGATAAAGATTAGGATTAGGAAAGAATCGCCATGTCATTAGCATTAAAACTTGCATATCGAAATCTCATGGGTGCCAAATTACGCACGTGGCTGAACGTGTTTGTGTTGTCCCTTTCCTTTGTGGTCATTATTTGGCAAAAGGGAATTCTGAACGGTTGGGATCAACAGGCAAGGCGCGACACGATCAACTGGGAAATCGGCGGCGGGCAATATTGGCAAGGAGATTACGATCCTTATGACCCGTTTGCATTAGAGGGCAGTCATGCCCGATTATCTGTCGCCACTGAACGGGCTATTGCAGAAGGAAAACTCACGCCGATTCTTATTTCTCAAGCGACCATGTATCCTGAAGGACGGATTCAGAACATCTTGCTGAAAGGCATCGATCCAAATCAGAAAATCATAGAATTGCCCTCATGGGAATTGATTTCGGAGAACGGAGACATCCCTGCAATGATTGGGAAACGGAACGCCAAAAACAATCATCTGAAAATGGGCGACTATGTGACCATCCGCTGGAGAGATGCGAATGGAACATTTGATGCCGTTGAGGTCAAGATTGTCCATATTTTTAAATCCAATGTAGCAACACTGGATATGGGTGTATTGTGGATTCCGCTGCAAAAGCATCAGAAAATGATGCAGATGGATGGCGAAGCAACCATTTTAGTCACGGATCAAAAAATCGGTTTTGGCGGGTCCATTGTCGGATGGGAATTTAAAGACCATTATTTATTACTCACCGAAATCCGTGAAATGATTGAAATGAAATCGGTCGGCGGTTATGTGTTTTTCGTTATTTTAATGTCATTGGCGATGCTGGCGATTTTCGACACTCAAGTCTTGTCAATTTTTCGACGCCAGAAAGAAATCGGCACGCATATTGCTTTGGGGATGACACAAAAGCAAGTTATCGTGTTGTTTACTGTCGAAGGTGCTGCTCATTCGGTATTGGCAGCAATATTGGCCGGGATTTACGGATTTCCGTTATTGGCGTATCAGGCATCTGTCGGGTGGGCTATGCCGGGATCAACCGATGATTTTGGCATGACCATTGCCGAAACAATTTTTCCGGCATACAGTATCGGACTAGTATTGGGTACAACGTTGATTGTGTTGATCACGACGACGATTGTCAGCTATCTTCCAACCCGTCGTATTTCCAAGATGAAACCTACCGACGCAATCAGGGGGAAAATCCAATGATCAAATTCCTGTTAAACGGATTGCTTCGGGATCGCCAGCGTAGCTTCTTCCCCATTTTGATTGTAGCTATCGGCGTTTGGATTACCGTTTTCTTTCATGCCTATATTCAAGGCGTTTTCGGTGATTTGATTGATTCCACCGCGCGATTTTCCACCGGACATGTAAAGGTGATGAGCCGGGCATATTCCGAAAACGCAGATCAGAAACCCAATGATTTGGCTTTGATGGACGTGAAAAAAATCACAGCGGATCTTCGACAGCAATATCCGGATATGACATGGGTGAAACGAATTCAATTTGGCGGTTTGCTTGATATCCCTGATGAAAAGGGCGAAACGCGTTCCCAGGGACCCGTATTCGGAATGGGCGTTGATTTGCTTTCTTCAGATAGCCGGGAAATTGAAATCCTGAATATTGAGAAATCTGTCGTTAACGGACGGATGCCGCAAACCCCCGGCGAAATTTTGATAAGCGACCAATTAGCACAAAAGTTGGGTGTGTCTTTGGGAGAATCGGCTACGCTACTTACGTCCACGATGTACGGCAGTATGACCATGCACAATTTTACGGTTGTGGGGACCGTCCGTTTTGGAATGACGGTCATGGATCGCGGCGCCATAATTGCGGACATCTCTGACGTTCAATATGCGTTGGATATGGACGATGCTTGTGGAGAAATATTGGGTTTTTTTGAAAATAGGATTTATGATGATGAAAAAGCGGCTGTTATTGTAAACCGATTTAACACTGATTATTTGGAGGTTGAAGATGAATTTGCGCCGGTCATGGGAAAACTGATTGAATTGAGCAATTTATCTGATTACCTGAAAATGGGTGAGAATTTTTCTGGGATTTTGATCATAATTTTTGTTCTGATTATGTCCATTGTTTTGTGGAATGTAGGACTGTTGGGCGGTTTACGGCGCTACGGGGAAGTTGGACTCCGGCTTGCCATCGGTGAACATAAAGGTCATGTGTATCGCTCCATGATTTATGAATCTGTTTTGGTGGGAGTGGCAGGATCTATTATTGGAACGGCACTTGGATTGGGTTCTGCTTACTGGCTACAAGTTTATGGGTTTGATATTAGCGGGTTGATGAAAAATATAAATATGATGTTCCCAGCTGTATTGCGCGCAGAAATCACACAAGAAACGTATTATGTCGGATTCGTTCCCGGATTGATGTCTACTGTGTTGGGTACAGCATTATCAGGAATCGGGATTTATAAACGCCAAACCGCACAGTTGTTTAAGGAACTTGAAACATAAAAGCTAATAATCGTAAAATAATTGGAACTTAATTAATTATAATACGTACTTTATTACGTACGTATTTATAGGAAGCAACATGAAAACAATAAACATAACAAAAGCTAGAGCAAATCTTTACAAACTATTAGATGAAACATCTGTCTCACATGAGCCTGTTCTGATTACAGGGAAAAAATCCAATGCGGTAATGGTTTCCGAAGAAGATTGGCGTGCAGTGAAAGAAACATTATTCCTTGTTTCCATTCCCGGAATGCGCCAATCTATAATCGAAGGACTTAATACACCTTTGGAAGAAACAGTTGAGGACTTGGATTGGTAACCTGGAAACTTGTTTACATAAAACAAGCAGCACGGGATGCCAAAAAAGTTTCCAAATCCGGTCTAAAAAAGAAAGTGAAAGGTTTGCTGAAAGTCTTAGAAGAAGACCCGTTTCAACAACCCCCGCCGTTTGAAAAACTGGTTGGTGATTTATCGGGTGCGTATTCAAGGCGTATTAATATTAAGCACCGATTGGTTTATCAGATTTTGGAAGACGAAAAAACGGTGAAAATAATTCAAATGTGGACACATTATGGAAGTTGATTAAGGATTATAGCTATGAAAAATACTCTTATAGGAATAATAATAACATTACCTGTTATCGCATGGAGTCAAGACCCCTCCGCTTCCGAAATCTTGCAGAAGATTGATGAAAATACCATTGCCGGAAATCGTACAGCTACAACAACGATGATCATCCACGGAAGACGAAGCGACCGAACAATGACGATGAATTCGTGGATCGAAGGGTCGGAAAAATCTTTTAGTGAATATTTGGCACCGGCACGTGAAAAAGGCACAAAAATGCTGAAATTAGGCGACCAGTTGTGGATGTATTCACCGCAGTCAGACCGCATTATCCGTATTGCCGGACACATGTTGCGGCAATCCATGATGGGCTCTGATTTTTCCTACGAAGATATGATGGAAGACCGTAGCATTTCCGAAACATACACTGCCGATATTTTAGGCTCTGAATTCTTTACAGAGCGGGATTGCTGGGTTGTAAGGCTCATAGCCAAAGTGGATGATACAACGTATCACACCCGAAAAATTTGGGTAGATAAAGAACGTTTACTGGCACTGAAGGAAGATCGTTTTGCCAAAAGCGGCAAATTGCTGAAGACTGCTGAAATTATTGAAGTTTTCAAGGTTGATGAACGCTGGTATCCGAGGCACATGATATTCAAAGATGTACTATCAAAGACCAAAGGTACGGAACTGATCATTGATGAAATTGAGTTTGATACGAAAATCCCGGCTCATGTTTTTTCTAAATCATCATTGAGGAAGTGATGAAGAAGAGGAGAAAGGGAGTCCAATCACACTAACCCACCAAAGGCGGTCCCGTCTACGTCGGGCAGTCGGGGAAGTTTCCCCGATGAATCGGGATTTACAACACGAAGGAAAAGAAAAAAATGAAGAATAAAATAACTTATAAAAATAATAATTAAAGAATTTCTTCTAACGTCTTTAGTATTAGTCTTTTGCGAATTTTGTGCATTTTGTGACGAATAATCCGGGCTAGTGCTCTATATCTTGGATTAATACCAAATCCCGCATTACATTCCACGGATGAAGAACACACAAAAATTCCTTTTCCCGGCGTTGTTTGTTTGTGGGTTTACATTCGGACAGACAAAATTTTCTGATTTTATAGTATCCTATTCCGTAAATCCGCAGATTCAATATATAAATCACACCAGATCAGATGCTGATTCGTTTTATACCAATTTCCGCGATATTGATGATTATCTGCATGATTCAAAAAGGCGTCCATTGGCGGAAGTGTATCTTGAAAAACAGTATCAAAACGGTTGGAGTATCTCTGCCGAACTTGGTGTGCGTCTCAGCTGGTTGAAAATGGAAGAGACACTTAGGACGCCGGAACGGGTAAAGGACATCAATTACCATTTTAACCGTCGCGGGTATATTCAAAAAGAAGGTGGTAATTACCGTGTCAAATTTGGCAGGGATTACCTTATCTGGGACGCCGATCGAACCGGAACAATTTTGTCCGACAATATGCCGCCATTAGACCATCTGAGATTTGATATTTGGGGGGATCGATGGCTTTACCACAGTTTTATCATCGATGCGGACACCCGCGAGGTGATTCCGAATGCCGGTGGTTATGAAAAAAACATTGTCGGACATCGGGTGGAATTTACCATTGGCAATTACTGGAAGCTCATTGCCGGAGAAATGGTTTCAATTTCGCGACGCTTAACGCTGGCGGAACTAAATCCGTTTTTGTTACTGTATCATAATCGCGAACCGGCTGCATCAACGCACAACGTTATAACGATGGTGGGTGTGCAAAAGCAATTACTGAACGGAGCAACGATTTTTGCACAGCTGGACATTGATGAAATGGACACCGATAAAATCGATTTGGAGTGGCGCAAGGATGTTAACAACACTCGGCCGTTTGTCCATGGATTTCAAACAGGGTTTGCATCGAAAAAGTTCAGCGCTGTGTACACGCAAACATCTCCGCATTTGTACCAACATTATTCGGACAATAATGCCGATTTTGTATTGGTGTATAGCCGCCCCATGGACGGAAATAAATATTTCAATCGTTTTATGGGATATCCGCTGGGGGGCGGTGTTAAATCAGTGGAGCTGATTGTCGGAAAAAAACACAGCTGTTCCGTTCAATACCGATGGGTTGAACAAACTCCAAATGCCTTTTTTGTTGATAATTCAATCGGCGGAATCAACGCCCGCCACCGACTGGTTTTAGAGTGGGAAAAACCGTTAAAGTACAATCTATTGGTTTTTACAAACGCGGTATTAGAACATCACAGCAATTATCGATTTAACGGAAATGATCGAATCGTTACAGAGGCTTTAATCGGTGTTGTTTGGGAATGGAGATAGGGAGATGAGGAGAAGGGGTGCGTGATTGAGTGGATTCATCACTCGCAAATAGACCCGCATACCACGGCACCCTAATACTTTAACACCTTCACACTTTACAAACCAATGAAAGTCACACACCTTAACATAAAAGGCATGCATTGTGCCGGTTGCAGTTCTGCGGTCGAAAAAGCATTAAACAATCTGGATAATGTAGAATCAGCCGTTGTAAACCTGACATTAGAAAAAGCGACTGTTACCGGGGAGATTAATCCAACCAAGTTGGTTGATGCAGTTAAAAATGTCGGATATGACGCAGAAATTTTGGAAGAAGAATCCGCGATTACATCAGGGGAGAAAAAAACCGAAGAGCTTGAAACGAAATTTATCGTCGCAAAAAAACAGATGACAATTGCCTGGTGGCTGACCATTCCGGTCATGATTTGGATGATTCCTGAAATGCTGTTTGGGATAATGTGGCCGTCAGCATTAATTTTTCATGTTGGCATGGTGATATTAAGCGGGGTGGTATTATTCGGCGTAGGAAGCGACACATTGCAAAGTGCCTGGAAATCCGCACGACATCGCACACCTAACATGGACGTGTTGATCGCCCTTGGTTCTTTATCCGCCTGGGGAACCGGGCTGGTAAAATTATTGGCATTTACTGGCATTGTTTCACACATGACCTCTTTTGCAGGAATTGCCGGAATGATCGTGGCGTTTCATTTAACCGGAAGATATATCGAATCCAAAGCCCGCGGAAAGGCTTCGGCAGCCATCCGAAAACTGATGACACTTGGAGCAAAAAATGCACTTGTATTAACATCAGACGGTACAGAAAGACAGATTTCAATTCAGGAGCTTCGGGTTGGTGATGTCATGGTTGTCCGTGCTGGTGAAAAAATACCGACAGACGGAGAGATTGTCCGAGGAAATGCCTCCGTTAATGAATCTCTTGCGACCGGTGAATCAATGCCGGTGGAAAAATCAGCGGGGGACCACGTTCTTGGTGCGACAATCAACTTAGACAGTACATTGCAGATTAAAGCAACGAAAATTGGCAAGGAGACGTTTTTAGCACAAGTCATAAAATTAGTAGAGTCCGCACAGACAACAAAAGTTCCCATTCAAGTGTTCGCTGACCGCATGACCGCAAGATTCGTCCCTGTGGTTTTGGTCTTAGCATTATTAACATTTTTTGTCTGGATATTCTTTCCAAATGTAATGATTGGAGCAGCAAACATCTTTGGAAAATGGTTGCCTTGGGTGAGTGTGTCTTTATCTCCATGGGCATTGGCATTTTACGCAGCAATTGCGGTGTTAGTAATCGCCTGTCCTTGTGCCCTTGGATTAGCCACTCCAACTGCATTAATGGTCGGTAGCGGCAAAGGCGCAGAAAACGGAATTCTGATTCGTGACGGAGCCGCCATTCAACGGATGACCGATGTTACAACCGTCGTGTTGGATAAAACCGGGACATTGACACAAGGAGAACCGGAGGTCTCAGAGGTTATTCTTTTAGGAGACACATCAGAAGATGAAACGATGCGGTTAGCAGCATCCCTGGAAAGTGAATCAACTCACCCGCTGGCAAAAGCGATTGTCGAAAAAGCCAATCTCGACAAAAACGGATTGGTGACCATTGAAAATGTGCAGGTTGAAGCAGGGATCGGAGTCTCCGGAACGGTGGATGGGAAGAGTATCAAAATAGGAACCGCAAATTTTACCGGAATGGATGAACAAGACTTTAATGAGAAAACACCTGTGTATATGTCCGTTGACGGTAAGCCGGTAGCAATATTTTTATTAACAGACGCAATAAAACACGGCATATCTGACGTGATACATTCTTTAAAATCAAAAGGACTTAAAATTCTACTGGTTACCGGAGACAGAGAAAAAACAGCAAAATCACTGGCAGATATATTGGGGATAGATGATTATAGATTTCAAGTACTCCCCGGTGAAAAAGCAGCAATTGTGAAAGAATTACAAGCATCCGGAGAGGTGGTTGTGATGGTGGGCGACGGAATCAACGATGCCCCCGCTTTGGCACAGGCGGATGTAGGCATTGCCTTAAGTACCGGGACCGACATCGCCATGGAGTCTGGAGAAATCGTTCTCACCGGATCGGACTTACAGGGAGTGGTGAAAGCATTTAATTTATCCCGGGCAGTTTTTAAAAAGATCAAACAAAATCTATTTTGGGCATTCTTTTATAATATAATTGCAATTCCGATGGCTGTCATGGGGTTGCTACATCCTGTCATTGCCGAAGCAGCGATGGCGCTTTCTTCCATAAACGTCGTCGGAAATTCAAATCGATTGAAGAAAATATCCCTGCGCTAGAAAGTTGGTAAACACAAAGAACTGGGCTGGTATTTCTTAATTTTACTTATTCTCCGAGAATAAAAAAAACTATTGACTGTAATAAAATGAAAAACTTAGCTTGTCGGGTGCTAAGAAGTCCCTATTCTTTAAGGACTGGGGTTTTTTGCACCTAAATCCAAGAGGAGGTACAAACGTTTCTGAAAATGAAAAAAATACTTAATCAATCTAACATGGAGGATACAATGAGAAAGTTGACCACCTTAGTCGCTGTTGTTATACTGTCAAGTATGGTGATGGCGCAGACGACAGGTAAAATCTCAGGTCACGTGACCACAGAAGATGGCACACCTCTAACGGGCGCAAATGTTGTGGTTCTTGGAACCGCATCAGGAGCTGCAACGAATAGCGATGGTTCTTTCGTTATTCTGAACGTCCCGATAGGTGTACACTCGGTGAAAGTCGATTATATCGGCTATGCCAGTGTTACTATGTCTAATGTGGACGTAAAAGGAGGCTTGACCACTCGTCTGAATTTTGCGCTGACATCCAGTGCAATTGCAGGTGAAGAGGTTCTTGTCATTGGTGAAAAAAGGCTGGTTGAACCCAGTGCAACCAATTCGGTAAGAACAATCGGAGCTGAAGATATTCAAAACGCCGCATCCCGAAGCGTAACAGGGATGCTGGAATTACAACCCGGTGTTGTCATACAAAACGGTGAACTGCATATTCGCGGAAGTCGTGAAGAAGAAGTTGCCTACACCCTGGACGGCGCAGATATTAAAGACCCCATTGGTAGTGGACGTCTTGTCTCTGCGATTCCTGAGGCTCTTTCTGAAATCGCGGTGGAAGCCGGTGGGTATGGTGCTGATGTCGGAGGTGCAAACTCCGGTGTGATTCGCCAGACCATGCGGACAGGCGGCAGCAAGTTTGCCGGAACCGCCAGGTTTGAAACCGGCGATTTCGGGTATAAGGATATGACCGCAACCGTTGGCGGACCTGCAGGTCCGATTAAATACTTCATCGCTGTTCGAAATCAGCATGAGGATGATTGGGACCCGACATTCTACGACGGCTTCACTATTGCAGAGGGAGAA
>JACKQG010006478.1_pt1 | contig 12314 bp, 9 predicted proteins | sample 8237621 | NCBI WGS metagenome assembly JACKQG01 (sample SAMN15677084, study PRJNA649215) | marine metagenome | biome: marine; feature: Black Sea; material: saline water; isolation source: suspended particulate matter (SPM) from the Black Sea western gyre | collected 2013-06-09/2013-06-10 | depth...
TGGCTTTCGGGTTCATTCTGGCGCTGCTGGGGGTCGTCTTCGGGTACTTCAGACTCGACACGGCAACGCGAGGATACTACACAGCCCGCTTGCAGTTTGCGTCCGCAGTGGTGATACTGACGCTTATTGTGGCTGGCGTTCTGCTGGCTAGGCATATTCTTTGACAGCCGTGTAGGCGCACTCGCACTGCGTCTCGAATATCGATGCCCGACCCTTCGCGTACCGACAGCTTACTGATTGATCGCATCCGCCGGGGCGATTCTGACGCCTGGGGTGATCTGATCTCTCGTTACGAAGGCCGGCTGCTGGCCTTTGTCGAAAGCCGCGTGGGGCGCCGCACCGTTGCCGAGGACATTGTCCAGGAGGCGTTCGTCGGTTTCCTGAACAGCCTCCCCAACTACGACGGCAAACGGCCTCTGGAGAGCTATCTATTCTCCATCTGCGCCTACAAGCTGACCGACCACTTGCGCCGCGAGGGCCGGCGTCCCGCGCTGCCTTTTTCGGCACGCGAGGATTCGGAAGCTCAGTGGCAGCTACCCGGTTCGGAGCGAGGTGCCAGCAGCATCGCTCGCAGCGTGGAGCGCCGCGGAATCGAGGAAAAGGCATTGGTCGAAGCGATCAGCCAGCAGGTCGAGCATTGGCGCAAACGAGGCGAGTGGACGAAGCTGAAATGCATCGAGTTGTTGTTTCTGTGCGGTTCGGCAAACAAGGACGCGGCAGCCGAACTGGGGCTAAGCGAGCAGCAAGTGGCCAACTATAAATTCGACTTCCTGGCCCGTTTGCGCAAGACCATTCGCAAGCAAGGGCTTTCCGAAGACATCTTTCCGGAAATGTATCAGGACAAGTAACGAGTGGCTGTTCACGAAAGGACCGGATCATGGCCAAATACTCCTTGGACGAGTTTGTCAGTTCTACGCGCCAGCAGGATCGCGGCGAGGGCATTTTCGAATTGGAGAGCCCGCGAATGCTGGAAGTCAACCTGGACGGAATGATCTGGATCAAGGCGGGCGCGATGGTTGCCTATGTGGGCGACGTCAAGTTCGAACGCGAGGGCATATTGGAGAAGGGGATCGGCAAGTTCCTCAAGAAAGCGGTCACCGGCGAGGGCGCTCGTCTGACCAAAGCGACGGGCCGTGGACGGGTGTATCTGGCCGATTCGGGCAAGAGCGTCCAAATCCTAAACTTGCAGGGCGAATCGATCTACGTCAACGGCAACGACCTCCTAGCGTTCGAGCCGTCGATCGAGTGGGACATCAAGATGATGAAGAAGATCACCGCGATGGTCGCCGGCGGCCTGTTCAACGTCAGGCTGGAGGGAACCGGCATGATCGCCGTAACGACGCACTTCGAGCCGCTCACCCTGATGGTCAAGCCGGGGCAACCGATTCGCACCGACCCGAACGCGACGATCGCCTGGTCGGGTTCGTTGCAGCCGGAGTTCAAGACCGACATCTCGCTCAAGACATTTCTCGGGCGCGGCAGCGGCGAGTCGTTCCAGATGGAGTTCAACGGCGACGGATTCGTGGTGATCCAACCCTACGAAGAAGTCGCCTTCCAATCGCAATCGGGCTGACGTTATTTGTGTAGGCCGTCACGATTTGTTCTCCACGATAGTCAGAGATCGAGAACGATGCGCAGCGAATCCTCGACCTGTCTGAGCGTAGTGGGTGTGAGGGCTCCCAGCTTGTCCACCAAGCGAGCCCGATCCACGGCCCGAAGTTGGTCCGGCAGGGTAACGCTGGGGTTTCGGAGGCCGCCTTCGGGCGGCTGAATCAACACCTGGTCGTACTCCGCGCTGTCACGTGAAGTCAGCGGCAGAACGGTCACGACCCAGTTGTGAGCGTTGTACACGTCGTTGGTGACGACGATGGCGGGCCGGGGCTTCTTGACCTCGTGCCCGATAGTCGGGTCGAGGGAGACCCGCCACACTTCGCCCCGGCGTGGGATTGGGTAGGTCGGCATGGGGCGTCACTCTCGATGCCACACCTCGCGGTCGGCGTGCTCCCATTCTTCGTTGAGAGCACGGGATTCGTCACGACGGTTCAGGATCGCCTGCTTCAACCGCTCAGGATCGCAACCGCTGTTTTCATTCACGGGCACCACTCGCGCAACCGGTTTGCCGCCGGCTTCGAGGACGGATCCCTCCGTGTCCAGTTGCAGACTAAGGACGAACTGCTTGACGTGTTCGTCCTGCGTGTCCAGGTTGATGTGCTTCACGTCTGGTTCTCGGCGATTCATGTGGTCCTGGGAAAAATGTCAAAAGTCATTGTACCACTCATCCCGCCAGAAGGACAAGAGATTCTGCAAGAAGCGATGCGTCATGATCGTTAGATTCCAATCGGAAAAAGCGCATCAAGGTTCTCCAACCAAGGCCAACTCTTGTTCTGGGGGCCGAGTAGACCTATTGAGCCCGACCGGGTTGGGCGTGGCGGTGGTCGGTCGAAACGGGAGTCGCTGCGGCATGGGTCGATACGGTTACCGGTTCCGGCACCATCTCTGAAGATGGACGGCGGTGGACCAGCCGACGCAGCCATCCGGCTAGATCGTCCATCAGACTGTAGACGACCGGTACGACGATCAGGGTGAGTACGGTCGACGTCAGCATGCCTCCCACGATGGCGATGCCCATGGGTGATCGGGTTTCGGCCCCGCTGCCTAGGCCCATGGCGACGGGAATCATGCCTGCGATCGTCGAACAGGCCGTCATCAGGATCGGCCGCAGACGCACCGGTCCGGCCCGCAGTTGTGCCTCCTGTCGTGCCATCCCGCGACGGCGGAGCAGGTTTGTGTAGTCGACCAGCAGAATCGCGTTCTTGGTCACCAAGCCCATTAGCATGATCATGCCGATCATCGAGAAGATATTCAGCGTTTTGCCGGCCACGAACAGCAATCCCAGGGCCCCGACTACTGAAAGTGGCAACGAAAGCATCACTGTGAACGGATGCACGAGGCTCTCGAACTGGGCGGCCAGCACCATGTAGATCAGCACCACGGCCAGCACCATGCTGAAGCCGATGCTGGCAAAGGACTCGGCCATCAAGTCACCGGCTCCGGTGAAGGTCGATGTGACACCGTCAGGCAATCCGATTTCGCCTTCAATCTGGCGGATGTCTTCCAGGGCCTCTCCCAGCGGTTTCCCGTCCTTCAAATTGGCCATCAGCGTCACCTGACGCGTGCGATTCTGGCGGTCGATCTGCACTGGCCCGGTGCCTTCTTCTACCTCGACCAAATTTCTGAGCGCCACGAACTTGCCGCTACGAGTGCGAACCGGCACGGACAGCACGTCGCCGGAATGTTGCCGTTGGGCTTCCACCAACCTGACGCGCACGTCGTAGGTCTCGCCATCTTCCTCGAAGGTCGAGACCTTTTGGCCGCCGATCAGCGAACGGATGGCGTTGCCCAAGTCGCTGACGGAGACTCCCAGATCAGCGGCCTTGTCGCGATCGATCGTCACCCGGGCTTCAGGCTTGCCGGCGTTGTGGGTCGAATTGATGTCGACGATGCCTTCGATTTTGGCCATTCGCTCGGCAACGGCCTCCGAGACTTGGACCAATTCGTCCAGATCGGGGCCTTGAACGTTGTACTGGACCGGCGCGGCGCGGAATCCACCGCCAGATACGCGTGGAACTTCTTCCACGCTGATCTTCAAGTGAGTAAGACCAGCCAGCCGATTGCGGGCCATCTGCATGATTTTCTGTTGCGATACATCGCGATCCGCCTTGCGGGCCAAACGCGTGAGAATCGTGGCGACGTTGACACGCCCTTCCATCCCCGCGCCTACCGTGGTGAACATCTCGTGGACGCCGGGTAACGAACGCACGCGGCGTTCGATCTCGGCCAACACCTCGCCCGTGGCTTCGATCGAACTGCCGATGGGCGTTTCCACTTGAATGTTGAACTGATCTTCGTCCTGGACCGGCACAAATTCCTTGCCCAAGAATGGCGTAATCGCCAAGCCACCGACGAAAGCCGTCGCCGCACCAAGCACAATGATAATGCGATGGTTCAATGCAAAGCGCAGAATCACTCGGTACGCGGACTCCAGCGAGCGGAACAATCGTTCGAGCGTGCTGAACACGCGCCCGTGCTGTGTCTGAACGTTCAGTAATCGCGAACAGAGCATGGGTGAAAGCGTCACCGCGATAAACGTCGATACGCCCACGGCGAAAGCTACGGTCAAACCGAACTCGAAGAAAAACCGCCCCACCAAGCCGGTCATGAAAGCCACGGGAACGAATACAGCCCCGATTGCCAGGGACGTGGCAATGACGGCAAAGCCGATTTCTGCAATCGCCACGCCGGCAGCCTCCATACGAGGCTTCCCCTCCTCCATGTGCCGGTACGAATTCTCCAGCACAACGATCGTGTCGTCGATGATCATGCCGACGGAGATGGTCAACGCCAGCATCGACATCATGTTCAGCGTAAAGCCCATCAACGCCATGAACGTGATTGTCGAGATGACCGTGGTGGGAATGGTCACAGCGGCAATGAACGAACCGCGGAAGCTGCGCAGGAAAAACACGATGACAACCACGGCCAGGATTCCGCCACGGAGCAACTCCTTGCGAGCTTCATCGAAACTCTCCTGCACGTACCGCGACAGATCCTGGGCGATCGTCAGCCGGTAGTCCTCTGGGAGGCTTTGCCGCACCTGCTCGATGCGATGCTTGACGGCGTTGGCAACAGCCAGCGTATTGGAGCCCGATTGTCGCCGAATCAGGAGCGATACGGCCCGCCTCCCGTTCAGCCTGGCCAGACTGCGGTAATCCTCCAAACCGTCCTCGACCCAAGCCACGTCCGAGAGCCGAATCGGGGTCCGACCTCGCATGGCGACGATCAGATCCTCGAAGTCCTCCACTCGCTCGATTTTACCCTTCGTCTTGACGATAATTTCTCGCTGATCGGTCTCGACGCGTCCGCCGGGCGGTTCCAAGTTCTCTTCTTGCAGGCGGTCGATAACATCCTCAGCCGTCAGGTTGCGGGCACGCAGATCGTCGGCCCGCAGCCAGATGCGGATTTCGCGTTCTCGGTCGCCCACCAGCCGAACGTTGCCCACGCCGGACACACCTTCGATACGGGGCTTGATCACGTCGTCGGAATACCGTGAAAGCTCGCCAATCGACACGGCCCCGGACAAGACAACGGCGATAATGGGCGACGAGTCGGGATCGAATTTCTCGATAATTGGCGGGTCGATCTCCAATGGCAAGTCACCGCGGATCGATGCCACCTTGTCACGCACGTCCTGGCTGACGATATCGATGTCTTCTTCCAACTCGAATTCGATGAAGATTTGTCCCAGACCTTCGGTGCTTTCGGATCGCAGCGTCTTGATGCCGCTGATCGTATTGACGGCCTCCTCGATTACGTCCGTGACCTCGGTTTCCACCGTCTCCGGATCGGCCCCTTCGTACGGCACCGTCACGGTCACGATTGGAAAGTCGACATCGGGAAACAGGTTCACCCCCATCCGGCTGTACGATGCCAATCCGAAGACGACCAGCGACAAGATCATCATCGACGCGAACACCGGGCGAGCGATGGAGGTTTCGGCAATCTTCACTGCGTCTGCTCCTCCTCACGCATCTTCGTAGGGTGGGCCAAGTCTTCGCGGCCCACCGGTTTGTTGCTGGCCGATGTGGTGGGCCGCGTGGACTTGGCCCCCCCTACGTCTGCATCTGCAGCGGCTTTCCGCCGCACCGATAACCCATCTGCCAACAACGCCGTCCTGGTCGACGCAATCAACTCGCCCTCGGCCAAGCCATCGACGATTTCGCACGCATCGTCGGCCGTGATGCCCAGCCGGACGGATCGACGTTCGACAAAGCCTTTGTCGTGATAGACAAACACGGCGGGCTGCCCTTCAGGAAACGTGAGTGCAGTGCGCGGGACCACCAACGCGTCATCGGCCGACGTGATCGGAAGCGTTACCCGCGCAAGGCCTCCCGGCTTGGATAGTCCCTGTCGATTATCGATGCCGATCCGCACACGGAAAGTGCGCGTCGCCGGGTCGACGCGACCGTTCATCAACTCGACTTTTCCATAGACGACTTCTCGATTTCTCGGTAGTCGGACCTCCGCCGCGTCATCTAGCTTGACGACACCAAGATACCTTTCCGGCACGTCGATCTCGGCGAATAGCATACGAGGATCCACAATATCCATAATCTCGACGCGTGGCATTGCCGTTACGCGATCGCCGACGCCTACGTATCGATCGGTGATCACGGCGGGATACGGGCTGCGAATGGTGGCCTTCTCCAAATCGCGTTGCCGTCGTTTGACCTCGACTTCGGCCGAGTCGATTTCTGCCTGAACCACTGCGATTTGTTCGTCGGTTGGGCCGGCCAGCGTCATCCTCAGCACTGCCGCGGCCTGCGCAAGCGCCGCCGCAGCTTGCTGCGCTGCCGCCTGAGCCTCATCGTGGTCGCCGGCGGTCGTCGCCCCCGTTGCCATCAAACGGTCATTGCGATGCAACTCCGCCTGCGCCAGGTCTAGCGCTGCGCGAGCCTCGTCGACTTGCGCCTGGAGTTGTTCGATCCTCTCCTCCCGCTTTCCCGATTCCTTCAAGTCCACCAATCGTCTCTCCAAAAGCGTCCTGCGAGTTTGAGCCTGCAGGAGCGCCAATTCGAAATCGGTGGGTTTCAGTCCGACGAGCACGTCTCCTTCGTCGACCCACGCGCCAATGTCCAGACCGAGCGCAGTTGACATCTGCTGTCCGTTTTCCTCGTATCTGACGATGCGATCCGAGTCGGGTAATGTCTCGATCACGCCGTCGATCTCCGACACGATCGTCGCCGAGCGCACCGGCAGAAGCGTGCCCACGGTTTCAAGAGTCGCGGTGATTGTCGAACGTCGGACAACGATCGTCTCGATCTCGACACGATCGTCTATTTCCACGACTTTGTCGTCCGTTGCGCTGGTACCGGAACATCCGCCAACGAGAGTGCTTGACAGCAGAAAGCCCCAGACAAGCCATCGTCTACTTCTCATACTTGCTCTCCTTCCGAGATTGACTCTGCCGCAATGCCGCGTAGAAAAATCTCGGTAGCAGTGGCCGCCAGCTCGCTGACCGGTCGGTCGAACTTGGCATAGGCAGCGTGGACGACACTTCCATACAACGTGCTGGCAAGCGCGAGGACCGTCTGACGCGGATCCAGCGGGCGGATTTCGTGGCGCTCGATGCCTTCCTCGATGATCGTACTGAACTTGCGGATCATTTCTTCGTGCCGCTCCAAATGCGATTCTGGAGCCTTGCCGCGAAACTCGGCTCGGTCCAGCACGAATATCTCCAAATACTCGGGGTTCGTCTCGAAGAACTCTCCATAGGCATGGCACGAAGCGCGGAGTTTCTCCAAGGCTCTCTGTTCGCCTGCCATTGCGTGCGCCAGATGCGAGTCAAGTTTCTCCAGCACCCAATAGACGGTGGCCCAGAACAGCTCCTGTTTTTCGTGGAAGTAGCGGTACACCGTCCCTTTGCCGACACCTGCCCGATCCGCGATTTCCTGCACATCCGTGCCGCGAAAGCCATCTCGAGCGAAAGCGCAGACTGCTTCGCGTAGAATGGCCTCCTCTTTGGCGGCGTTCGCTTTGCTCGGGGGGCGTGAAGGCATCTTTCGCTCCGAATTCCGAGTAATCTCGGGTCAATGACGAAACGGACGGGCGCGTCCGTCCGCTTCAATTTAGACTAACGGGGACTCGCTGGCAACCCTGTATTTCAGGGCCATATTGCCTTTTACAGGCCCTTTTCCGTTGCCAATGCGTGCCGTTCAGATAAACTGGACGGTTTCAGCCGTGTGACCGTTTCACGAATGTCCCTTGATCGCCGCTTCGTCGACGTGGGGCACGTTTCCAACGTGCCAATGCCTGGAGGTTGGTGAGCACGGCACGTTAGAAACGTGCCCCACGCACTAACGCCATCAGCACTTGCCTGAGTTTTGGTCAAGGCTTCGAAATCGCCAAGTGGTGAAGGGCTTACCCGAGCTACGGAATCGTTGATGTCCAAACGTACTCGCCGCCAATTCCTCGAAGACTCCATGCTTGCCGCAGCATCGGCGGTGACGGCCGGCTCGGCGTCCGAACTGCTTGGTGCAGAATCGCCGCAAAGCTCCAGTGCCATCGAAAAGCTGGGCGTCGCCGTGGTTGGTGCGCGCGGTCGAGGCAGCACTCATATCGGCGCATTTGCCGGACGCAAGGACACCGAGGTGCTGTATGTTTGCGACGCCGATAGCGATGTGGGCGAGCGGCGTTCAAAGGAAACAGCGAAGCGTCAAGGCCGCCAGCCCAAATTCGAGACCGACATCCGCCGGGTGTTGGAAGACGACCGCGTGGACATCGTCAGTATTGCCACGCCCAACCATTGGCATGCCCTTGGCGCCATTTGGTCGATGCAGGCCGGCAAGGATGTGTACCTGGAAAAGCCGGTCAGCCACAACGTCAGCGAAGGTCGGCTCATTGTCGAAGTTGCACGCAAATACCGACGCATCTGCCAGGCGGGCACACAGTGCCGGTCCAACGCCGGCATGATCGCCGCAATGGAGTTCGTGCAGAAGGGCAACATCGGCAAGATGAATGTCGCTCGCGGCTTGTGCTATAAACGCCGCAACGCGGTCGAACGGCGAGGCGTCTACGAACCGCCAACGAGCGTCGATTACGACTTGTGGCTCGGTCCGGCTCCGATGGCCCCAGTCACCCGCTCTCGCTTTCACTACGACTGGAACTGGCAGTGGCCCTATGGCAACGGCGATCTGGGCAACCAGGGTGTTCACCAAATGGACCTCGCCCGATGGGGGCTTGGCGTGGGCGAGTTGAGTCGTGGTGTGATCAGCTACGGCAGCAGTTACGGCAACGACGACTCCGGCGATGCGGCCAGCACGCAAGTGGTGATTCACGACTATGGGGAAACGTCGCTGGTGTTCGAAGTCCGCGGACTGAAGAGCGGTAGCTACAAGGGCGCAAGAATCGGTGTCATCTTCGAAGCCAGCGGTGGCTTCTTGGTGATGACCAACTACACCAGTGGCGCCGCCTTCGATCTCGAAGGCAACAAGGTGAAGGAGTTCAGTGGCGGCGGCAATCATTTCGATAATTTTCTGCACGCTGTGCGCAGCCGGAAGATTCAATGCCTGAACGCCGACATTGAAGAAGGCCACCTGTCCAGTGCTCTTTGTCACATGGGAAACGTGTCATTTCGCCTCGGCAATCCCGTGAGCACCGCCGAAATGAGAGATCGACTTTCGAGCTTGAACACCACGGAAGATGTTCAGGACGCGTTCAAACGCACCTTGAGGCATCTGAAAGAAAACGGCGCTGTCGAGCGTGAATTGAGGTTCACCGTCGGACCATTCTTAGCGTTCGATCCCCAGACGGAGACTTTCCTCGACAGCGATGAGGCCAATTCAATGCTAACTCGCGAGTACCGCAGCCCATTTGTCTTGGAAGAAGTCTAACCCGTACATCTCGTTTAACCCGAAGCCGGAGGCGATGGCGGGAAGTGGGATGGACGGTACAAACGCATCGCCCGCCATCGCCTCCGGCTTCGGGTTAAACGAGTACAAGTGAAACTGGTGGCACTGTAGAAACAACTGAAAATTGGAAGTTATCTCTCCCGCGCTCCTGGCCCCATCGTGCCGCAAACCTCAATGGTGCTGGTAGATCGGCAGGTGCCGGTAATACACCTCCAGATTGTAGATGCTCAGGCAAGTGCTGTATAACCGGCCACCGTGGTGGCCCCAGAGTTTATCTCCAGTTGGGCTCCAACTGCCTCCCTCGGGCCCTTGCTTGACCTGTTGGGCGGGAATCCTCTCGCGCATAGTCAGATTCCATTCATCCCACTCTTCCCCGCCGATGTGGTGCAGGACTTGCGTCGCATAGTACCAATAGTACGGATTCACGTCAGCGTAATCGACCGGGTTCTGCAGAAGGCACTTGACGCCCTGCCGCATGCGCGGGTCGTCGCGTTCCCATCCTAGGTACTGCCGACACAGAAGCCCTTCCGCCGTCATCGTCGGCGGCTTCTTCACGGGCGGTTTCCCAGGCTGATACGAGTAGATCGCGCCGTCTGTCGTCACACGGTCCAGGTACTTCGAGATGGCGTCCAGTGTTGGACTTGGCACCTCCAGCCCCGCCATCTTGCCGCTCATAAAAGCCATCACAAACCAGCCGGTTACCGAAGTATCGCTTTCCTTGCGCGGGATGTACCGCCAACCGCCAAGCATCGGCGATTGAGACCATGTGGCGTAGCCCAAAGCCTTTTGCGCCGGTCTGCGATATTTCTCGTCTTTGGTCATGCCGTACAATTCGCACACGACGATTGTGGCCTGAGCTTGACTATACAAGCGATGATGATAGGGGCCTTGCTTGAAAAAGTTGCCGTCGTCGTCTTGCATGCGTACCAGCGCATCTACGCCACGCTGCACGGCACGTTTGTACTTCCCCGACTTGTGCGTGTTTCCAGCGCCCTGAAACGCCAATAACGCCATGGCTGTGGCCGCCAATTTGTTCTCGGCCTGTCCGCCATTGGAGTACGGCCCGCTGAGACTCCACAATCCGGTGCGCACATCTTGCTGCTTGGCCAGCCATGCCAATCCCAGTTGCACTGCCCCTTCGGTCGTCGCGGTTCCGCCGTAGGCGCCCAGTAGCGCTTCCTTGGCGCCTTTTTCGCGCCCGGTCAACGCTATGCCGATCGAAGGTGCCTCGATTTCGCTGGTCGAAGTGGTCGCGTCGACCGAAATGTCCAATTCCGGCGGCGCGGCCCATGGATCCTCTACAAAAAGGAGGTCTTTCGAAAAGACCGGCTCCTCGATATCCAGATCGGGCATATTCAACTCGGCCGTTTGCAGCAACTCTTCTTCGAGCTGCTCGCCCAAATCCTCCGCATAAACCGCTTCGATGTAGACTTGCTTGTCGCCATCGGCTGCCAGGTACAGCAACCCCAACACGATCAGAATCGACATATGCACCACCGCGCTGACGAGCCAAGGCGGTGCCGAACGGACGGCCTTCTCGGTTACCTGGCTCTCTTCCTCCTCCTCGTCATTGTCGCGCACACGAATCAGCGGTGAGGCGTCGGCCGCCAAGGGAATAGGACTTGCCACGGCCGGCGCTCGCGGTGCAGAGGCCGCACTCGCGTGGAGTTTGGTGCCTTGAGCGACCGGGACAGGCTGTGCGGTGGAATCTCGCTTCTTCCTTCGGCCGCCCCCACCCACGCCTGCCGGAATAGGCTGCCTGGGGACAACCGGTCGGGCAGCGGCTGGCTGAGGACTGACCGGAATCGGCCGAGCGGCGTTTGGCGTCTGGTTTGCGGCAGCGAGCGGTACAGGTCGGGCAGGCCGCGAGGGATTCGCTGGCGGATCCGAGGGAGATGGCCGGTCTGGCTCCACAGTGGACATGTCGAACATCCCTTTGGGTGGTGTCATGCAAATGCACGAGCAGCCATCGCCACGGAGATTCAATTGACGCATTGATCGGTGATGCTCGCCTCTAACTTGAGTCTAGCAGCCTGTTATGGTAGCGCCAAGCAAAGAAGTCCTTTGGTAACCGCAAGTTAGGACGCCCCCTCGACATCTTCCGTCGTCAAGCTAGAATACACCACACAAATGACGCGGGGTGGAGCAGTCCGGTAGCTCGCGAGGCTCATAACCTCGAGGTCGTAGGTTCGAATCCTGCCCCCGCAACTCAGTCTTAAGTACCGCCGAAACAACGACTTGTGTTACCTGCCGGCGGTCGGCAGTGCGGCCCGTTTGACCAGGGAATAGACGGAAGATCCCGTTTATAGACCGAAGACACGGGAGAACGCACTATGCCAAAGTCGGCTGACTACGTGCCCAAGTACGGAAACACAAGCAATCCGGGCAAGCTATCGTCACTCTTGACGGCAAAGACTTCCTTCTCGGCCTCCGGTCGACGTGATCGAGAAGATCCTGCGGCATTGTGGTCTGTGGCAGCCCTCGGGGCCGGGGCGCCGCCCGCCGGGGATGGTTTGGTCCGAGACGCGAATTGCAATTAGGCGCGCCTTGATTAACCAACTTCCTCATGGGTAAATTCAATCCCGTCGGAGGAAATCACGTTTCCTATGACTTTGTTGGTCCGCAATGGTTGAATGCCAGGGACACCCAGGAGGACGAGCGGTGAAGATCGGATTCTGGAAAACAGATAGCCTTGATCGTAACGTTGCGCAAAATGCTAGCACTGACGTACGCCCGGAGAGCGTCGGGCCGTTCAAATCCGCTCCTGCGAACCAGCTAGCATTGCAAGCTGCGAGAGCTTGCTGCAGGCCTGCCTGAACTTCGGCCGGGGGTTTGCTAGCGTGGGTG
>JACKQG010006479.1_pt1 | contig 12313 bp, 11 predicted proteins | sample 8237621 | NCBI WGS metagenome assembly JACKQG01 (sample SAMN15677084, study PRJNA649215) | marine metagenome | biome: marine; feature: Black Sea; material: saline water; isolation source: suspended particulate matter (SPM) from the Black Sea western gyre | collected 2013-06-09/2013-06-10 | depth...
AACACCGGCTCTATTTTGTCATTACATACAAATGAGGCGCGTATAAACCGTCTGGAGAATACATTGGATAGATTTAACAGAACAAACACTCAGTCAGATTCGGTGGATATTACCGAGGATCAAGTACCTATGACAGATAAAATGTTATTAGACGTACCCTGTTCTGGAACGGGAGTTATGGCAAAGCGGGCTGATATTAGATGGAGGCGATCCATTGACGATATTTTAGAAATGCATTTGCTTCAAAGGAAAATTTTATGGGCGGCATCAAACTATATTAATCCCGGTGGTGTAATTATTTACAGCACCTGTTCTGTTGAACCGGAAGAAAACTACATGGTCGTGGATGCTTTCTTGAAATCACACCCAGATTATTCTATAGAGTCAGCTAAGGATTTTATTCCAGCGGAATATGTGGATGATAAAGGGGCAATGGTGACTTTTCCCCCTGAACATAAAATAGATGGAGGGTTCGCAGTAAGATTAGTAAATAATGGGTAGATCCCTACTCAAATATATCATTGCAATTACATTTTTCTCATTATTGGGTATCATAATTTTAGACTATATTATTTTACCTAATTATGTTGGATATAACAATGAACACTACCTTCCTGATGTTCGTGGTGAATATCGAGAAAAGGCAGCCTATCAATTACGCTCTCTTGGATTTAATACTAAATTTATAAATATACCATTTTCAGACTCCCATATTCCGGGAACCGTAATAAAAATGTTTCCAAGAGCATTTACAAAAGTAAAAGAAGGTCGAACAATTGACTTAACAATTGCTGGAAAGGATGAGGATATTGAAATTCCAGATATTAGCAATCTGACTCTTCGAAATGCAAAATTAACCCTTTCAAGATTTGGGTTGGGAATAGATACCATAATATATGAATATGACAATAATGTTCCTGATGGCTTTATTTCATTTCAACTCCCAAGAAAGGGACAAACTGTTAAATCTTCCACAAACATGACATTGGGTGTCAGCCGTGGTGTGCCTCCAGATTATTACATTATTCCAGATGTTGTAAATTATAGTTTAAATCGTGCACGTAAAGCAATTATAAATAAGGGACTTAGGGTGGGGAAGATTACCTACGAATTTCAGCCAGATCTGGTGCCAAATACGGTTATTGAACAGAATATGACAGCTGGTATGAGAGTATCTTTTCCAGCGTCAATAAATCTATTGATAAGTACGGATAAAGAGGAACAGTGATATGAAAATTATTTCACCTTCATTGCTATCAGCCGATTTCAGGCATATTGCAGAAGATATTAGAAAGGTCGAATCTGCTGGTGCAGACCGCTTGCATTTGGATATAATGGATGGAAATTTCGTTCCATCAATAACTTTTGGACCGCTGATAATAAATGCCATAAATAACTGCACCCATTGCCATTTAGAAACACACTTGATGATCCAAAACCCCAGTAAGTCATTTGACCAGTATATAAAAGCTGGTTCAGACACCCTAATATTCCATATAGAAGCAAGTAACAATCCAAAAGAGGAATTATCATACATCCGCGAAAATAATGTTGCGTCAGGCATTGCCCTAAATCCTAATACAGATGAAAAATGTCTATTACCCCTTTTAGATTATCTTGATTATATATTAATTATGTCAGTTGTTCCGGGTAAGGGAGGACAATCTTTCATAAAGTCCACTCTTAAGAAAATGGAAAATATTGTACAAATGACAAAGGGTAGAAATATCACTATTGGAGTGGACGGCGGTGTCAATTTAGATACAATTTCAAAAGTCTATGATACGGGTATAGATATAGCTATAGTGGGGTCAGCTTTATTTAAATCTGATAATATTACCCAGAGGTACCAGGATTTAATAAATGCATGACCCATTAAATTACCGCCAGGAAATCAATCGGAAATTCATCCATTTAGCTTCGTCATGCATTCCATTTATGTTATGGTATTTTGGAAAAGATGTCTTTTTACCCTGGGCAATAGCATGCGCAATAATTTTACCCATTTTAGATTATGGACGGCGTCACAATATATTCTTAAGGTATGTTTATACCAAATTATTTACTGGATTTACCCGGCCCATTGAGAAGAGCATTTTATCTGGAGCTTCATGGGTAATTATTGGATCTGCCATCACCATATATATTTTTAATGAAAAATCTGCAATTATTGGATTACTTGTATTAAGCATTGCCGATTCAGCTGCTGCAATTATTGGTATTAAAATTGGGAAAACAAAATTGTTTTCAAAATCATTAGAAGGATCTGCAGCGTTTTACATAACAGCAGCAATTATAGTATTTTCATTATCCCCTGCAGTATTTTATATAAACTTATTAGCAGTTTCAGCTGCAACGGTTGTTGAATTATTTTCCACACCTCGATTGAATGATAATTTATTGATTCCCATTGTAACTGCACTTATCTTAAGCATTGGGGGTGTAGGCTGAGCTTTTTAACTCCAATATTTCTCTGGCTGCTTCCATTAACCGCAATTCCACTAATTATTCATTTGCTGAATCGGCGAAACCTCATAACTATAGATTTCAGTACTTTGAGATTTTTAAAGTTACTAGAAAAGGAATCTATCCGCAAACTTCAGGTTTTGCAAATATTATTACTCATTCTCAGAACCATTATAATTCTCTGTATTATCATGATGATCTCCAGACCCGTAATTAATGGGATATTTAATTTGCAAAATTCCGGGGAATCTGCTTTGCATGCCATTATTCTGGATGACAGCTTCTCCATGTCGGGTAATAGAGAAAATATTCAACATACTGTTCGGAAAATACTGAATCAAATTCCAGATAAAAATCAATTAATTTTCATTAACACAAACGGTGGGCTTAAATTTAAAGGTTTGAGAGAAGATATACCTCCATTTGAATCTCTTGTTAAATCTACTTTTTTAGGTGAATCTGTAAATAATTCTCTTAATATATTGAAAGTGAATAGTGAAGGAGAATTCACATCAAAAGAATTGTACATATTAACAGACGGACAAAATTCATCCATTAAAGCTTTAATTGAAAATAGTGATCAATTAGACTCATTTCATATCTACTCTTTTATTGCACCAAAAATTGAAAATAATTTATCTGTCGTCAAATTACATATTGTTAATGAAATTCTTCTTCCAAATAATCAAATGGAAATTGAAGTTTCGGTTCAAAATAGTGGAGTAGCGAATATTGAAAACCGCTTATTACAATTAATCATTAATGAAATGATAGTTGGTCAACAATTAATTTCGATAAAATCCGGAAATACCAAAATATTTACCTTTAAAACTGCTCTGTCAAAATCAGGCAGCCATTCAGGAATAGTGGAGATAGACAGAGATAATAGAATGGAAGACAATCGTTTTTATTTTACGTTGAATATTCCTAATAGACATAAAGTAGCAATTATCAGCGACTCAAAAGAATCATCATATTATATTAGAGAATCCCTGAATGCCTTGAATAAATATGGAGAATCTCTTATCATTTCTGAATTTATAGATTTTAATAGTCCCCAGCTAAAAATTTATGAACAGGATATTATTTTCCATTTGAATCCGGAGATATTGGGGGATATATCTGATAGTAAAATTGAAGAGTATCTCTATAATGGTGGTCATTTAGTAATATTCCCTCATATATATTCTGATGGCAATACTTTTGAATATATAAATAATATTTGGTCTGATATTTCGAATGATTACAAATTTTTAAGCAAATCATCACTTGTGGACGGTTCTTATCAGGAATTAAATCTAAATTCTGTTCAATTATATGAATTGCATAATTTATTTGCATCTCAAAATACTCAGGATCGAAATATCAAACTCTTTGGATACTTATCTCTGCCATTTTATCCTAAATTTACTATGTTGCAGCTAAATGATGGCAGCCCAATTTGGAATAGATATTCCGTTCATTCCGGAATTTTAGATGTCTTCGGATTTGCGCTGAATTTAAATTGGACCAACTTTCCCATTAAAGGTTCATTTCTTCCATTCACTCATTATTTGATTTACTCTAATACCAGCAATAAACATGATATTTACAAAAGTACAGGCACCTCTTGGGAGAAGGTTCTGGAAAAATATTATTCAAATAAGATATACCATATCTCACCTGACGGAACAAAAGAGATATTACTTAATGATGAGAATAATAAAATTAAAGTAGATTTTCTGAAAACACCCGGCTATCATAAACTTTATACGGATGACGTAGAAATTGAAAAAATTGCAGTGAACATAAATAGTCAGGAATTACAAAGTCAACTTTTAGATTTTGAGGCTATTAAAGAATTTATACCTGGCAATATTGAAGTGATTTCTATGAACGATGATATCCTCTCTGCAATTAAACAGGTCAGGATCGGTGTTGAATTATGGAGGTTTTTCTTATATGCCACCATTTTATTACTCATCCTTGAAATGATAATCTCAAATGCAAAAAAACAACGATAAACGAGAAAAAGCATTTCTGGTTGGTGTAGTATTAAAAGGTTCTTCCCGGGTACAAATTGATGAACAATTAGAAGAGTTGGAATTTCTGGCGGATACAGCTGGAGCGGATATAATAAGTATAACTACCCAGAACCGAAATATGCCCGATCCTGCCACCTTTATTGGTAAAGGTAAAATCCAAACTATTATTAATCAAGCTGAGGAACTAGAATGTGAATTAATTATTTTTAATGATGATATTTCACCAACGCAACTAAAAAATCTGCAAAAGGAAGCTGGCGAAAATATAAAGATTATTGATCGCACGGGGTTGATTTTAGATATTTTTACAAAACATGCAAAAACCAAAGAAGCTAAGACACAGGTTCAGTTGGCGCAACTTGAGTATTTTCTGCCCAGACTCACTCGTCAATGGACTCACTTGGAAAGACAAATGGGTGGAATTGGAACGAGGGCAGGAGCAGGGGAGACCCAAATTGAAATTGACCGCCGTTTAATTAGAAATCAAATTGCAAAATTGAAAAAAGAACTTACTGCCATTGAAAAGCAGAGAAAGGTTCAAAATCATGGTAGGGAAGAGGCATATAGAATTGCACTGGTTGGCTATACAAATGCCGGAAAATCTACACTCATGAACGCTCTAACAGATGCAGATGTATTGGTACAGGATCAATTATTTGCCACCTTAGACACTACTACCCGAAAATTGGATAATATAGATGTTGGATTACCAGTCTTAATAAGTGATACAGTAGGATTTATTCGGAATTTACCACATGATCTTATTGCCTCATTTCGGTCCACACTAGGAGAAATTAGAGATGTAGATTTACTACTGAAAGTATTTGATGCTTCTTCTGACCATATACATGAACATATCGATACTGTTGAAGCGGTATTAAAAGAAATGGATATGCCTAATAAAACCAGCATTATGGTATTAAATAAAATTGATGCAATATCTGACCCTCAAAAATTATCAGGTTTAAAAACACGATTTAATAAGGCTGTTTTTCTATCCTCTCTTAAAAATATTGGTTTAGATATTTTGAGTGATGAAATAGAGGATCGTATAACTTCAGAATTTCAAAAAGATATATTTTTTCTGCCATTCAACCAAACCAAGCTATTGGGTATAATCTATACCCTCACAAGAGTATTAAAGAAAAAGTCTGATTATAGTGGAATACGATTGGAAGTTGAAGGAAATAAAAGGTCTTTAGAAAAAATAAGGCAGCTAATTGAGGAGTAAACAAAGTACTCGCAAAAGGACCCGATTTTCAGATAACCTTTGTTTATCGGTTACAGTGGGAATTCCTCGCTTAATCGCAAGTTTCCTTCATTCCGACAAAAAGCCGAAAAAGGCCTGCTTTTGAATAAGTCAAATTAAAACTCCCATATTTTAAGTTGAAAGTTCTGAAAATAAAAAATCCTTCTGCGAATACTTCATTTCAAATAGCTGGGCTTAATTTACACAGAATTAATAAAAAACCATATTATGAAAATTAAAATAATTCAAACCACCACAGATTCTACAAAAACAGCTGAATCAATATCTGAAATATTGGTTGAAAATAATGTTTCGGCCTGTGTACAGATAATTTCAAATATCAAATCATTTTATCAGTGGAAAGGTAAATTAGAAAATACTAAAGAGATTTTATTACTTATTAAAACCGTACCTGAAAAAGTGCAACAGTGCAAGAACATCATACTAAAACATCATAATTATGATGTTCCGGAGCTTATTGTTACAGATGCTTATATTTTAGAAGATGATTACCAGGCCTGGTTTATCGAGAAATGCGGGAAACTATAGCCTTATACCGATAATATATATTATGTATAGTTATAAATATTATTAAAATAGAGCAATATCCCCATGCCTTACTTTACCAGCATCAATTTCTGAGTATTAACAAACTCACCTGCCACCATCTTAACGAAATATGCCCCGCTACTGTAGCTATCTGCATTCCACACCACTGAATGATAACCTGCTTCCATATTGCCACTTATAAGGGTAGAAACCTCTCTGCCTTGCAGATTATAAATAGATAATGATACTTCGCTATCAACTGGTATAGTGATGTTAAGCGTTGTAGTTGGGTTAAATGGATTAGGATAGGCTTTCTCTAAACTGAATGATTCTGGGTATGGAGTTGATTCAGATAGTCTGCCAGCCATAAACAATTCATTATTTGACCATGCAGGAATATCACCAGACAGGTCAATATATTCACCTTTTTGGAATAACTTAAATTGTGGTACCATGCCTTCCTTAATATACCCTGTTGTTAAATTACTTCCATCATTCCCCATTATAGGTATATCGGTGTATTTTCCATTCCATTGTCTTGCTCCAATAAGCTCATTACCATTGGAAGCAATTATCCAATCACCCATTTGTATTCCATCTATTGATTCAATGAAATAGAAGGCTTGCTGCACTGATTGTTCATAGAATAATTCTATGGGGTTATTAATCATCCCATTGTTCACATCCATAAATTGACCAGAAACCGCTACTCTTCCCAAGGTAGGCGTTTCATATACCAATTCTATATCCATTGTTATTTTCAGCCAATACCCTTTTCCGGACTCAAAGGCACCCAGACTGCCCACCCAGGTACCGGGGGCAATTTGAGTGGATGCAGTACCCTCACTAATAATACCAGTGATAGCCGTCTCAATATCATCTGGTAATGCTGGTTCTATATCATTTGAGCTTGTAAATGGCCAAGATACTAAATTGGCTCCCTCATTTAAATTATATACTATTTCTGGTGATGTCCGTGTACCGGTAAAAGTGAGAATATCACTTTCCACCATTAATAGCCAGTAACCTGATGTGCGACTAATATTATTTAGACTGCCAACCCAAACTCCAGGTGATTGTTGAGTAGCTCCTACTCCCTCGCCAATAACACCGGTAATATTTACTCCAAGGCTACCCATTACAAGGCCAATGGAGCCATCTGCAGGCAATATGGGAAAACTTACCAAATTTGCTCCTTCGTGAAGTTCTAAGCTGTAGGTGAATACACATATCCCATCATCAATTTCTGCATTCACATCATAATTATCTGCTTCGGTGTCTGTACAACCAAAATGATGGATAGCATTTGCTTCATCACTATTATCACTATTTGTATTGCCAAATTCATCTATTGCTTGAATATGAAAAGAAACCGAATCAGAAGATATATTGGGCATGATAATATTTAGTGAGCTTGTATTTTCTACATTCTCTGCCAATAATTCATTGGAGATGCCTAAGTCTGATGCTGAATAGGAAATTGATATTGGCGTTTCTGAAAAACTATCATCCATTGCTGACCAACTGACCATAGAATTCCAATTTGCCTCTAAGATTTCACCTCCATTGGGTGACAACCATGTTACAAGGGGATCAACACTATCCAATTTAAATTGAGCAGACAATCCTGAAAATAGGATGTCTGGAATGGGTCCAATATTGAAAGTGTTATCTGATTCATCAGTAGATGAATTTCCGAAATAATCAGTTGCCTGAATTTTAATAATAGCATTATCTGTAATTATATCCGGGAGCGTAATATTGGTACTTCCTGAAAATGATAAGCCTGATTCAATCACTTCAAAATTAGCGCTGGCATTTGTTGAAATATGAAGCGTCGCATCTCCATCTGGAGAATCATCTTCCGCTACCCAACTTACCTGAATATTTTCACCAATAATATATTCTTCCCCGCCATTTGGGCTTATCATCATTACACTGGGCGCAACACCATCTAACACAAAAGCATCCGATTCTCCGCTAAAACTAATGGGTTCAACAAAACCAATATGAATTTCCCCATCAGCATTATCTGAAGCAGTATTCCCATAATTATCAGTGGCTGTAATATTGAAACTTGCATCGGTGAAGTTGATCTCCGGCAGAGTTAATACAGCATTGCCACTATTTTCAATATCATTCCATTCTGAAAGCAGTTCTCCTGCTATAGAAGACAGGATAATTGCAATGGGAAAATCTGAAAAGCTATCATCAGAGGAATCCCAATTTACAGTAATGGTTTCTCCCCTGTCGAAATATTCATCATTTTGGGGTGATAGCCATTCAACGATGGGCGCTATTCCATCCAATTCAAATGGCTCAGATTCACCGGAAAAGGTTATGGGTTCCTGTGCCATTAGCAGATTCAGACCAAATAGTATTTGAAACCATAATTTGGATAATTGAACTATTTTCTCATTCATACTAAATTCTCCCCATTTTTCCATAATTCATATAAAATTCATCTTAAAGTATATTTGGAATGTTTTAACCGTGTTAATGCTATGCTAACACGGGTAGCATACTCCATATTCTTTTCTTTGGACTACTTTAACCGTGTTAAAGTAAAATCAACACGGTTGATTAACTCAAAATACTTCATATTAAAATTCATCTTTTATTTTCACCTTTTCAAAAGGATAATTTTTAGTCAGCAATTTCATTTCTTCAGCTTCTTCCTTATACCTGGAATAATAGCTACCAAATTTCCACTCTTCTGGGGAATCTACATAACCATGTTTTACAGGATTGTACCAAATATAATTAATCCGCGTAAAATACGAATTATCATAAGTAATACAAGTATCCCAATAATTATAAAATATTTTCTTTGTGGAGTGAATTAACCGTGTTAATTCTACGTCCCCATCAACACGGTTGGTGAACTCCATATTAATATACTTTTTAATCCATAATGCGGTAAAACGGTGAGCTTCTCTGATAATACGGGGTAATATCAATGGATTATCAGCCACATTCACCATTAAATGATAATGATTATCTAAAATTACCCAATCCTCAATTTTCCAATTATACTTACTAAATTCAAAAAATAAAGACGAATAAAGTTTTTCTTTAGCCGCTGAATATTTTAAAAATGGTTTTCTCATATAGGTAGATGCAGTTATAAAATACTTTGAATTTTCCACAAATAAATGCGGTGGATTATGTTTATATGTTTTGTATTCTGTTTCCATATTCTTTTTTTGGACTGCATTAACCGTGTTAAAGTAAAATCAACACGGTTGATTAACTCCATATTCTTTTCTTTGGAATGCTTTAACCGTGTTAAAGCAAAATCAACTCGGTTGATTAACTCCATATTCTTTTTACTATGCTAACACGGTTAGCGAACTCCATACAATTCTGACATTTTTATTTTGGTTGAGGCAAGCCATTCTACTTGATTACTTTCCAAATGTTAAACTACATTTTATATTTCCCTTTAATTTAGAAAACCAGCTTTCATTAGCATTACTCGCCGGCTTTCTATTAAGCATCTTCGCCCTTGCGAGCAGGAAAAAATCTGGACTCAAAAATGCTTTCTCTATAAAATCCCTTTTACAAATCCTGGCAACTTGAGTATTCGAACATCGAAAACCGTTATTGTTGTTCGTGTTGTTCGGATTATTGTTGTTCCGATTCCATGAATGCAGATTGTTTGTATTATTATTCCAGCTACCGCCACGAAGCACACGATTGGATGCTATATGGATTTTTCCCCTTATTTTATACATTTAAACCTTTTATAAAAACCATATCTTGAAAAACCATCTTTCGTAAATTAAAGGTATCTCCATGACGGCTATGTCCTAACCACGCCATGATGGACTGTTTTATTTCATCTTGGTTAATCTCACCATTTAAATATAATTGCTGTTTAGTTTTCATACGTTTTTTAAATAATCTTAAATTAGATTTTAATAAACGACGGTTTTGATAAAAAATATGAAACCCTAGAAATGGAACGCCATTTTTTACGGGAAAGATTTCCTGCTTTTTGTTATGTAATATGAGTCTTAATCCATCTAAAAATTTATGAATTGCTAATCTTAATTGATGTAATACTGTTTTTGATTGATGAAAAATGATGAAATCATCCATATAGCGTAAGTAATATTTTATTTTCATTTCTTCTTTAATCCATTTATCTAATTCATTCAGATATATATTGGCAAAAAACTGGCTGGTTAAATTGCCTATCGGGATTCCACTCCTTTTTTCTAATGGTGTGAATATATTGTCTCCAGAAAAATAATTAATTGGTGTTCTGTATCCTATCTTTTCGGGACTGCTATCAATAATTATATCTAACAAATGTAATATCTGCTTATCGGCTATTTTATTTCTAATAATATCCTTTAATATTGTATGGTCTATGCTGGGGAAATACTTTTGGATATCACATTTCAATACATATTTATTCTTTCTAAGGAATGTTTGACAGGTATCAAGTGCTTTGTGAGTACCCTTATTCACTCTGCATGCATAACTATGAAAATATAGACAAGGCTCCCAAATCGGTTCTAATATATTCATGAGGGCATGATGTACAATTCTATCCCGGTAAGGTGCAGCATATATTACCCGCTCTTTAGGTTCTTTTATTACAAAACTTGCATATTCACCGGGGCGATAGCTGTCATTAATTAATTCTTCTTGAAGTAAAAATAGCTCATTTTCTATTTGTGAATTAAATTGAAGCGTAGAGCTTTTCCAGCGTTTTCCTTTTTGGGAGTTGATGGATGCCAAATAAAGGTTTTCAAAAGAAATAAATTGATCCCATAAATTTTTAAATGTTTTCATTTGCTTACCATTTGATACCAGTTTCCAATTTCTTTGCCAATTTCATTAATGTTTTTTGCTGCATATTTATGTCTGTTTAAACTCCATATTTCTTGTTTAATTAAAAAGCGTTGTAATACTCTTATTATTTCCAAATCTATATTTGCCTGATGTAGAAATTGTCTTTTATCCATTTTATTACTGTATTTAGATTTAATCAATAACTCTAAAACAGAGTACAATTTATTTAGCAGTCTGTCACCAATGGCAAATTTTTTATCTCTGGGAAAGCGGTTAATTAAGGGGCTTACCCAGTCTATATAGTCAGTCATTTTTTGTATTACGCTTAATTCCTTTGCTGTCGCCATTCATAAATATCAATTTTTGCCGTCGATCCTGACTTCGTCAGGATAAGGGTACAATTCGCAACTTAATAGCATATCTCAGGGTTACTGAGTCCTCGAACATCGAAAACCGCAATAGCTGTTCGCGCTGCCCGGATAATTGAGGCTCCGATCCCATGAATGCAGATTGTACGCACCATTATTCCAGCTACCGCCACGAAGCACACGATTGGATGAGTTGTACCAGCTATCCGTCCATTCCCATGCATTGCCCGCCATATCATAAGCGCCATAAGGGCTGGGGCTATTTGTGGTACTATTATCACCATTAAAGTAACCTACCGGGCTTGTACCGTTATCCCAGGGGTCGCCACTATTCCAGTAATTTGAATTATCACTAATTGTTGCACCATAATTTTCACCCCAGGGGTAATCTGCTCCTGTATTACCACGGGCTGTTTTTTCCCATTCAAACTCCGTAGGCAATTGCATGCCATAATGCTCTGCAAAGGCATTAGCGCCGTACCAGCTTACCTCAATTACAGGGTGCAGATCATATTCACCATCTGAGAAACCTGATGGTTCGTTAATTTGAAAATTGCTGCCATTATATGAAATACGGGCATAATTATAGGAAGAGGGTGTTCCTAAATCATAAAATGTTTGTGTACCCGCGACGGTATTTCCATCACCCTCATAATAGCCCTGCACACTATTACCGTTTACAGTAATATCACCATTAGCCAACGCTTCTTCAAGGTAAAATAAATATTGGGTATTGGTTACTTCATATTTCATTATTTCAAAATCATAGTCTATATCGTACGTTTGGTCATTTTCACCATAAGTGTAACTACCAGCAGGTACCAGCACCATCTCAAAATCACCTGCAAGCG
>JACKQG010006481.1_pt1 | contig 12311 bp, 7 predicted proteins | sample 8237621 | NCBI WGS metagenome assembly JACKQG01 (sample SAMN15677084, study PRJNA649215) | marine metagenome | biome: marine; feature: Black Sea; material: saline water; isolation source: suspended particulate matter (SPM) from the Black Sea western gyre | collected 2013-06-09/2013-06-10 | depth...
CAGAGCGTAAGTAAGCTCGTAGTCACCTGACTATGCAGCATTTCCCAACCTCACGACGGCCAGAGCGTAAGTAAGCTCGTAGTCACCTGACTATGCAGCATTTCCCAACCTCACGACGGCCAGAGCGTTGCCAAGGTCGTAGTCATCCGACTATGCATACCTAAACAGATCAGCCAGCCGACTTATTCATAAGTGGGCAACTAATAAGCTACCCGGTGGACGAAGGCGGGTATTTGCGTCAAAGTTTACTTTACAAGCAAATCCTGCCAAGAATACCAAGCCAGCGAAATCCCCCATCCCCTCAATCTGAAATCTGAGATCTAACTTTTTCGTTCAAAAACGCTCACTATTAAAAACAAAAATCTAAATTTTCAAAATTTTTTATCTCCTTTTCTCACATCGAGTTACAAGAATCCATCATCGAAAAACGAGACTTTTTTCGACTCAAAACTGCACACTCGTCTAATTATAAGGCAGTGTTTTTCTGCCCTCACTAAATAGTCAATATTGGAACAAAACGGAAAATCCTGAGGGGAATTACCAATCATGAGCATTGAGAATCTAACTTTAGCTCACTTTAGGCACTTTAGTCACTTTAGGCACTCTTTTAATTATAACATATTTCCAGATACCCTTTTTATGCAAAACAAACCCAATTTAAGAAATGATAAAATGAACATAAACATAGATATGACAACAAATTACAAGATTTTATCCCGCTGGCGGGGCCAAAAAACAAAGCCAATTCAAAGCCAATTCAAACCCAATCAAAGCCAATTTAAGCCAATTTTAAGGCCTGGCAAAGCCAAACAAAGCCAATTCAAACCCAATTTGACGAAAGGCAAAAAATGAATCCTTTTGCGTGGACAAAGAACTTTACAATGATATTAATAATGCTACTCGCGGAATTTACCACCCTTAAGGGTGCAAATTTCAAATGAAACAACGGTTATTTCAACAGGTCTATTGTAATTGCACTGATAATCAGCTATATTGGCGGCTTTATAGCTAAACTAACTGGAACGAAGTATACCGGACATTGATTGATATGATTTTAACACAAATATTGCACCCAAATTGCATTAAGATTCCTGTGGAAAACAATGAAAAGGAAGCCGCAATTACCGAACTTATTGATTTGCTCGATGCTAACGGGCTATTTTCAGACAGAGATGTGGCCCTGGAGGCGGTTCTGACACGTGAAAGGATACGAAGCACTGGAACAGGTGCTGGAATAGCAATTCCTCACGGCAAATGCAATGCCGTTAAGGAACTCATTATGGCGATTGGTATCGCCCACGAACCAATCGAGTTTGACAGCGTGGATGGAAAACCGGTAAAAATTCTCATTCTTTTGGTCTCCCCCGCTGACCAGACCGGCCCGCATATTCAGGCATTGGCCGGCATAAGTAGGGTGATGTTAAACGAAGAATTCAAACAAAAGCTTGAAAAAGCTGCCTCCGCTGATGAGATCTATAGACTGCTGGACGAAATTGAAAGCTAAAAGGCGTCCACCGACAGTGTTTAATTCATCAATTAAGATTGGCGATTCATTGTCAGTTGACTAATTCGTTGATTCCCAGAGAATCAGGCCCATTTCATAAGGATTAACAAGGTCGCTATGATTAGGCAGCACTCTTATAGCCACCCCATGTTGACCTGCGTTTTTGCAGGACATCGAGCCGGAAAACCAATGCTCTTCCTGCGTCTCGGCAGACTGTTCGTAATCCATTCTGATAGCCGAACCTTGCCTTATATTTCCCCATGTATCGACCGGGCCATAATAAAGCTCAACTGAAATATCTTTCGGGTTAATTTTCCCGAGTTTAACCAAAGTCCTGACGGACAATTTTGAGCCAACTTTTAATTGTGATTGTTTGGGATTCAGTTTTTTGTTACCGTCACCGTTGCTGACTTCCATTATGACGTCTTTTACAGCAAACCCAGGCCAGGCTTCATTCACTTCAGCCTTCCACTTTGAAAACTCCCTGGCTTTTGTGCAATCTGCTGCAGTAAGATAATTGTATTTAGCCATGGCAGGATTGTAGAACCTGCGTGTATAATCAGCAACCATCCTGTGAGTGTTGAACTGCGGCGCTATCCACTTTATGGAATTTTTTACCCTGCTTATCCAGGCCCGCGGTATTTTATCAGCAGAGCGGGTGTAAAACAGTGGGATAACTTCATTTTCTAAAACATCATAAATGGCCTGCGACTCTACCGCATCCTGATAATTACCGTCCTCATAGCTCTGACCGGCTCCAATAGCCCAGCCTCCTTCAGGCTTATATCCTTCGCACCACCAGCCATCTAAAGTGCTCATATTCAACGCACCGTTAACCGCTGCTTTCATGCCGCTTGTGCCGCTAGCCTCCAACGGTCTTCGCGGATTGTTAAGCCATATATCAACGCCGCGAAGCAGAATTCTTGCCATATCAATATCATAGTTTTCCAAAAATACCAGGCGTCGTTTAACATTGTACTGTTCCGCAAATTGAATAATGCGCTTTATAATATCTTTACCTTCCGAATCCTTCGGGTGAGCCTTGCCGGCAAATATAACCTGTACGGGTCTTTCCGGATTGGTTAGCATTTTCACAAGCCGTTCCGAGTCTCTAAGAAGCAGATTACCCCTTTTATAGCCTGCAAATCTTCTGGCAAAACCGATAGTAAGTATCTCGGGATCAAGGACCTCTTCGGCGTGGTTTATTTCAGTGTGGTAAGTACCTCTTCGTTCCATCTGAGTTTTAAGCCGATTACGTGCAAAAACTATCAACTGCTCTTTACATCTCTGATGTATTTGCCAGAATTCACCATCCGGAATTTGTTCGACATTATTCCAGAGTTGCTTATTCATAGCTTCATCGTCCCAATTCGGCCCAAGATACCTTTGATACAAAGAGTTCATCTCATCTGATAACCAGTTTTTAATGTGGATACCATTGGTAATCGGTATTATGGGCACTTCATTGAGAGGAAGCCCCGGCCAAATGCTACCCCATATACCTTGCGATATCTGACTATGCAGCTTACTTACTCCATTTGCAAAGCCACTCAATCGTAAGGCCAGGACTGTCATTTTGAACGTTTCACCATCATCATCAGGCAGAATCCTTCCCAATGACAAAAACTGTTTCCTATTGATGTCAAGCGTGGGGAAATAATCGCCAAAATATTTATCCATCAACTCTACATTAAATTCATCGAGCCCCGCTTTGACAGGCGTATGCATCGTAAATACGTTACCGGCTCTTGTTGCTTCAACGGCTTCATTAAAAGTAATATTTTGGGTACTCTTTATTTCACGTATTCGTTCTAATGCCATAAAAGCCGCGTGCCCTTCATTCATATGGCAGACGGTTGGCCTAATATCCATTGCAAACAGTGCTTTTAAGCCGCCAATTCCCAACATAATCTCCTGACGAATTCGCAATTCCCGGTCGCCACCATAAAGACTGCTTGTAATCATACGATCACCAGGGGTATTTTCAGGTATGTTAGTATCCATCAGATATAATTTCACATTGCCAACCGATACACACCATACTTGTGCCAAAACACATCTTCCTGGATAATCAACCCTGATTGTTAAGGGCAGACCATCTTCTTTCCGAACAAGCTCTATCGGCATACTATAAAAATCATTCTCGACATATTCCTCCCATTGCTCGCCGTTAATGCTCAAACACTGTCGGAAATACCCCTTCTGATATAACAGGCCGACACCAACGAGAGGAATGCCGAGGTCAGAAGCACTTTTAAGATGATCGCCTGCCAGAATGCCCAAACCTCCCGCATAGATAGGCAGACATTCATGAAGACCAAACTCTGCACTAAAATAGGCAATTATTGGCTTAACGGATTTCATACAGACCTGTTCATACCAGGTCTTTCTTTTAAGATATAATTTGAACTTTTCAGCAGAACTTTGTAAATGTGCCAGAAAGCCTTGATTTTCAGTCAGTTCATCCAATTTTTCCTGTGTAATACTCCCAAGCATTTTTACGGGATTATGGCCAGAATCCAACCATAAATTGCTGTCAACACGTTTGAACAGTTCTACATACTCAGGATTCCACGACCAAAACATATTCTTAGCAATAACCTCGAGATCCTTCAAGGCCTCAGGCAATGCAGGCAATACTGTGAAGCTACGGACACATGGCATTTTTATTTCTCCACAATGTAAGTCTTTAGTTTTACATATCTTAACAAATTAGAAAAATAGGGACTCTCCATTAGATACCCTCTGATTTTAATCGGCCAATCTATTGATTGTCTTTACCCTAAAAACAAAGTAATGACAAGTTTGGCGAGAAAGGAACGTCCGATATGACTTTATCTTAATGCAAAAAAATAAAAAAAGGCCTGAACAAACAGGCCTTTTATTTTTTGCTGCGTTGCACTCCTCCACAAGTGCCGTAAGAAAGCGTTCGAAAAGAACCCTTTACTACCAAGTGGGCAATCGTTACTTGTGTCCGAAAGTCCTATCGAGTAGGCTTTTCCGATCCATCAAGACCTGATTTCCCTGAGTACGGGTATCGGTTCTTTCAAACACATACTTCCTATACGAACACCGCAGGGGTTAGCCCGCAACAATCTTTTATATCAAATCAAAACCTAAAAGTCAATAAAATACCAATAAAATCCAAACTAATATCTTAAATCTTCTGCTTTTCTCTTTACTTGTTTTTCGGCTTTTTAACTATTTTTTCTAAAGCTAAATTCAAACTCAAAAAACATATTTCTATATTTGCCGTTTTTGCACTCAAATCGACAAATTACAAACCAGAACATTCACATGAAGTTAAGATTGTAGAGCTTATTTTTTACTGTCGGCGTTAATATCCTTACGCCGTTCGCAGCACAGCCCCGACAGACTTAGTGAGGCTTTCCACGATATCAGTCTCAAAGCCATCAACTCTCTGGTGTGTTAATGTGCCGTCTTCATCTCTATATCGCAGCGAAAAAGTGACACTTTTTTTGCCGGATGGAATACCTTTGCCCTGGTATATGCCAACAAATTGAACATCCTCAAGCTCAACGGTTGCTTTGTTGTTTACCGCCTTGATAATATCAGCCCAGCGGATATTATCATCGACGATAATCGAAAGGTCGCGCTGTATTGCCGGATATCTTGGCAGCGGCTTGACTTCTATTGCACCACTTTGCAAAGCTGAAAGCTGCTCATACTCCAACTCTACAGCGCAGGGTAAGATGTCTTTGAAATCATATTTATCTTTCAGGGCTTTCGAAATAATTCCTGCGGTTCCTATTGTTTGGGAGTTCACAAATATTTTAGCACCGGTCTGTGCCCAGATAAGCTCGGCAGGAGTAAAATCAATTTGCGCCTCCCTATCGATATTTCTTATGAGTCCTTCAATCACACCCCGCATATCTCTGAAATCACTGTCACAAACAAGGGCGAGTTTAGTCTTTTGAATCGGCAGCTTATCGCCCTGCTCATTGTTCGGTTCAAAAGAAAAAAACCGTTGCTCCATCCTCTTCTTTCGCAGCCCATCGCCCTGCTCATGATTCGGCACAAAAGTATTCGCAATCTCAAATATTTTGCAGGGCATATTTCCGGCGTTAAGATTTGTTTTCAAAACACCCAGCAAAGAACCAATAAGAGTCTGGCGAAGAAGATTTGCGCTTTTTCTGGATACGTCTTTTACTGCCAGATGTTCCTTCACATCATCCTTTGAGAAGAGTTCGGCAACAGAATTATCAATAAAGTCAACATTTATCGTTTCATAAAAGCCGCACCCGTTAAGATACGTTCCAAGGGACTCAATGAGCTTCTGACGGGTATCGACCGGTACGACTTCTATTTTGATTTTTCGCTCCGTAGGTACTTTGCTGTAGCCGTAAACACGGGCGACTTCTTCAATTAAATCAACTTCACGATAAACATCACTGCGCCAGGAAGGTACCGAACATATTATCAAATCATCCCTGCTTTGTGGTTTGAAATTTAAAGCAGAGAGAATTCTCAACGCTTCTTCACAGAGGATATCGATACCAAGCAGCTTATTTAAGCGTGAAAGCCGGAGTGTTACATCTTTCTTTTCCAGTTTTTTAGGATAAATATCAACCACGCCCTTCGCCGCTTTTCCGCCCGCGAACTGAGTTATCAGTTGTGCAGTACGTTTTGAGGCCCAGTCCACCATCTCGATATCGACGTTTCGTTCAAATCGAAATGCGGCCTCCGAAGGAAGAGTAAGTACACGGGATGTTGTACGAATACTGACCGGGTCAAAATGTGCGTCTTCCAGAAGGATTGTGGCGGTTGTCTCGCCAACCTCGGTATCGAGTCCGCCCATAACACCAGCAATACCTACAGGGACTTGTGAATCGGCGATAACCAGCATATCAGTATTAAGATCGCACTGCGTACCATCGATACTGGTTAAACGTTCGCCGGCACGAGCTTTTCTGACTATTATTTTACTATCATTAATCTTTGCATAATCGAAGGCATGTGGCGGCTGGCCGGTTTCCATCATTGCGTAGTTGGTAGCATCCACAACATTATTGACACTTCGCACCCCAACGGCTTCAAGCCGTTTTCTGAGCCAATCCGGAGATTGAGCCACTTTGACACCGTCAATAATCCGGGCGGTATATCGGCCACACAAATCCGGCTCGCCAATTTCGACACTGACAAATTCCGCAGCATCTTTGTCCAGCTCGTCCAGCTCAATATCTGACATTTTAAGCTTCTTACCCGTCGCAGCTGCTAACTCACGGGCAATACCTATATAACCCAGACAGTCACCGCGATTACTGGTTATTTCAACATCGATAACCACATCGTCATCAAGAAGCTCTATTCCCTCGCAAGGAAATCCCAGGTCGCTCAGTATCTCAGCAATTCGGTCGGCACCAAGGCCGGTTTCGATATAATCACTTAACCAATTCAGTGAAATTTTCATAACAAAAGCACCGTCGAAAAACAAAACCTCATTTTTGGCAATAACTTAACCTCCAAAGCGACTTCTGTCAACCCTATTAGAAGTAGACCAGATTTGTATAGTTCAAAGAGCAGTAAGGATACTCATCAGGGCGGTTTTAATATCGCAAAGTAGAATAACACAACCGCTTTCGAGATAAACCGGGAGCTAACTCAGACTTCAGCTTTTGTTTTTAGCAATCAGCAAATCCACCGCCTTTTTAATGTTATCTACCGTAGAGATTAAGAACAGCTCATCACCTTCATTGATGACCTGCTTGCCCCTGGGTATTGAGAATTCTTCTGTTTTTTTATTATATACCGCAATGAAGACACACTGCGACGGGAAGTGGTGACTTCCTACAATGTCCTGAATGCTCTTACCGGCGATTTTTGCATGCTCAGGTACAATAACCAAAAATATATCCGCCTTGCCTCCGCCTATACTGGTTATCCTTCGAACCTGAGGATTTTCTATATCCATCATTATCTGGCCGACCATCAGGTCGGTCATACGGACAATCGAGTGTACGCCCGCCACTATATAAGCATGTTTATATGCGGGGTCTCTCATCCTGACTATGATTTGAGGCACCTCGAAACTTTTGGCTAAAATTGCACAGGCAAGGTTGTCGGCATCATGGCCCGTTGCAGCAACTAAGACATCAGCCTTGCTTATGCCCGCCTCATTCAAAGCTTCGATGCTCGTAGCGCTTGCGTTAATCGCAACAACTCCTGTTTCGGCATATAACTTGTCACAGGTCTCCTTGTTCTGCTCAATTAATACCACATCATGCTTGTTATCCAGTAACATGCGAACAAGCCCGCCTCCAACCATTCCGCCCCCAGCGATAACAATATACATTTTTTATTACCTCCAATTATGGATAATATTCTAATTGATTGTTACTTTGACCATTTATCTCCAGGCTTTCCCTGAAAACAAAAGCAATACCGGCAATATTTCCAGTCTTCCTGCAAGCATACCAAAAATATACGTTAGTTTAACAACAGGATGAATATCTATCATATCCGGGCCCGAGATATAGCATGGGCCTATATTACCCATTGCGGAAAACATCCCTGAAAATGATGCCCAGGGGCCATGATTTGAAAACAGAGCGGTAATTACACCTCCAAAAAGCAATAACGCCATCCATGTAAAAAACAAGGCGGCTATCCTATGCGCTTCTTCCTCGGGTAATATTTTTCGGTCGATTATCAATCCCGTAGATGCCTTGCTGGAGGTTCTCAGCTTGAAAATCTCTCTAAACATCAGCCTATTAAGTATAGCGATGCGTAAGACCTTAAAGCCGCCCGCCGTTGAACCAACACAACCACCGATAACCATCATAACCAGAAACAATTGCTTAGCCGCAACACCGAAAAAATCAGAGCTTATATTCATCGTGGTAAAACCGCTCGTTGTGAGGATAGAAATCACCTGGAATAAACTGTGTCGAAATGAGCGTTCAAAATCGACGAGGTCCACAGCGACACCACGCATGAAGAGGGCTTCAAAAGCGCCTGTCCTGTATAGACGCTCAATCATAATGATAATTACAAAAACAGCTATGAGCCGCCACCAGTATCGAATTTCAACATTATCCCATAGGGCCTTAAAATCTTTCGTCAAGATACGATAATGAATCAGAAAGTTGATACCACCTAACATCATTATTAACGCCAGAGTATATTCTATCAACCTGTAATGGGGATGGCCTGTCTGATAGTAGTATCCGATGCTGCTGTCATAAGGTGAAAATCCACCTGTTGCAACCGAGGTTAGGCCGTGACAGACGGCATCGAAAACCGGCATTCTTTCGATAGCAAGAACGACCACAGCTAATAACGTTAAAACAACATAGATCGTCCAGATTATTCTAATAGTATGGAATAATCCCGGAGCAGGCCTGCGGGAGGAAATCTTATGGCTTTCAGCTCCTATGATATGATGAGCCCCTCCGGCCTGAAATGTCAGCACTAAGAAAAAGGAAAGTATGCCTATGCCGCCCAGCCATTGAGTAATTGCCCGCCAGAAAATTAAGCTCCTCGGCATTTTATGCAGCTCTGAAAATATTGTTATGCCGGTGGTAGTAAAACCGCTCATAGCTTCAAAATAAGCATCGAGGTAATTTGATCGTGCCGCGATTACAAAGGGCAAGGCGCCGATTGCCGAGACAATAAGCCAACTGAGAGCGCATATAAGCATAGAGCCGGCCGGATTAAGAGCCGCCGGTTTAAACTCATGGCGTAAAATCATTCCGAGTGAAAATGAGATTAACGATGCAATAACGAAAGAGGCTGCAGTAATCACGCCGTCACCCTCTTCTCCCCCCCAGTGCACCAGAACGACTATCAGAGGGAATAAAAGAATAAGGCCTAATATCTCCAGCAGATTACCAATAAAATGCAATATGCAACTGATTTGTCGAAATCCGTTTCTCATTCACAGCTCCATAGTTTCTCAACACCGCTGGTCGGCCTTGTTATTGAATTATAATGCAGGTAGAGACTTTTGCAAGCTATTTAACCGGCCAATATCAAAGCCGACCGGACAAAAGATTTGTAATGGCCAAATTTGGTCTTTTGTTTTTTTTGATTTTTCCTTATAATAATAGAAATTAATCTGCGTTAAGCAATTTGAGGAGAAACGAAATGAAGAAATACAATGTAATTACTTTGATTGTTCTTTGCCGGACTGCATAAATAAATACATGGAGCAGTGCACAATGGACGATATCGAACGATTTGAACAACTTATCAATGCCGGTTATTGCTGTATATCTATTGTTAGCCATGAAGAAAACTACGCCCTGGAAATCATACAGAAGGCGGCACTTGGTGAAAAGCGTGGTATGTGGATATGGTCCGTTGCCGGGGGCGTCAGAGAAGGCCTGCTTTCCGACAGCCCTTTCATAGCTGATACTGAATCCCCCGCCGCCGGACTTCGCCACCTTGCCGATACAAGGGAAGAGTCAATTTGTGTAACTCTCGATCTTGCTGAGCATCTCAAAGCAGGCCTGACGCTGCGGGCATTGCGTGACCTCATTGACTGTTTCGGGAAGAACGGTAATACACTCGTTATGATTGACAGCACCGATAAACTGCCCGAAGTCATACAATCATACGCGAAGCCTTTCGAAATTTCTTTGCCGGACCGGAATGAATTGAAAGATATCGTTCGCAGGACATTGCGGCGTATTCACCGTAAAACACCAATTGAGATTGGTATCTCACAAAAGGGTCTGGAAACAATCGTTCGTAATCTTCGCGGCCTTACACGCCGTCAGGCTGAACGCATTATTATCGATACCGTCGCCGATGACAGACGCTTCGATGACAACGACATAAACCGTGTCATTGCAAGTAAACGGCAGATGATTCAACGTGGAGGTTTATTGGAGTATATCAAAACACCTCTGGATCTGAGTGAAATCGGCGGTATGAGGCAACTTAAGAAATGGCTCAACCAACGTAAAGACGCATTTAGCTCCAAAGCTATGGAGTTTGGCCTTGAAGCTCCCAAAGGCGTGCTGATGCTCGGCGTCCAGGGCGCAGGAAAAAGCCTTTGTGCCAAAGCCATAGCAACCGCCTGGCACCAGCCGCTTTTGAGAATGGATCCGGGCGGTTTGTACGCAAGTTTTATTGGTGAATCCGAACGCAATCTCCGGGATGCGCTGCGGCAAACCGAAATGATGTCGCCGGTGATTCTCTGGATTGATGAAATCGAAAAGGCCTTTGCTTCGGCCGCCAGCCGAAGCGCAGACGGCGGCCTTTCACAGAGAATGTTCGGCACTTTACTGACCTGGCTTCAGGAACGCGAGGCACCTGTATTTGTTGTCGCTACCGCCAATGACATCGAAGCCCTGCCCCCCGAGCTTCTGCGTAAAGGACGATTCGACGAGATATTCTTCGTTGACCTGCCTAATTATGAAGTTCGAATAGAAATATTTGCTATTCATATAATAAAACGTAAGCGAGATCCGAGCAAATTCGACTTAAAAGCATTGGCTAAAGCCTCTGAAGGCTATAGCGGCTCTGAAATAGAGCAAGCCATAGTATCCGCTCTGCATCAGGCGTATTCTGACAAAGCCGGCTTAAGTACAGCCCGGATAACTTCGGCCGTGAAGGCTTCTCCGCCGCTTACTGTAACATTAGCCGAAAAAGTTCAATGCCTGCGAACCTGGGCCGAGGGAAGATGTGTTCCGGCTGATTGAAAATTAAACCGGCAAGCTTTGGGCTTTTATCTTTTTGATTTTCTCTTATAATAGGCATGCTAATGGAGCTTAATTGATTTTTGAAGGATACCTGTTATGGTTAAAAATGGCCTGTTCACTTTAATAACTGTCTGCTTAATTGTCAGCCTTTTACTATCCGGCTGTGTGGAACGCAAACTGACAATCAACACCGAGCCGCAAGGGGCATTAGTTATATTAAACGATGAGGAAATCGGCACCTCACCTGTTACTGTCTCGTTTGAATGGTACGGTGATTACTGGGTCAGAATAAGCAAAGAAGGCTACGAAAGCTTAAACACTCACCGCCCCTTAAAAAGGCCCTGGCACGATATCCCTCCATTTGATTTCTTCGCGCAAATAATCAATCCGAACAGAATCGTCGATTCGTATGAATGGACGTTTCCACTTGAATCCAAAAAGCAAGTCAGCCGGGAAGAACTAATCCAGGCCGCCGAGAAACTTGAGAAACAACTCCGGTAGGATTTGATTTAGCAAAAAAGTCGTAAAAGCAATATATGAAATCCCCTGCTCAGAGAATTTCATGGCTGTGTGCTCGGTATGATATTAAACGAGATTCTCGCGGTACCATTCTATTGCTTTTTGAAGACCTTCACTAAACGTCACTTTGGGCTTGAAGCCGATTGTTTTTTCAGCCAGAGTAATATCGGCCAGGGAGTGCTTTACGTCCCCGGGGCGCGATTCAGCGTAATTCGGCTTAACGTTATTACCTGTGGCATCATTAATCATAGCGATAATCTCATTGACCGTTACGGCCAAGCCACAAGCGATATTGATAACCTCGCCTTTAGTCTGTTTGGCTCTTGCGGCAAGTAAGTTGGCCTGAACGACGTTGTCAACATACGTAAAGTCGCGGCTCTGCCGGCCATCGCCATAAATCACAGGCGGTTCATCTTTTAATATGGCTGTGACAAAAGCCGGGGAAGCGGGTGCATATTTACTTTTTGGGGCCTGTTGCGGGCCAAAGAAATTGAAATACCGAAGGGGAAAAGTCTCAAAGGCGGAAACCCGATAAAAAAACGAGCAGAAAAATTTGCCAAAGAGGTTTTCAAACGCATAAAGGGGAAGAGGCCAAAGGCTCAAAAGCTCTACCTTCGGTA
>JACKQG010006482.1_pt1 | contig 12310 bp, 10 predicted proteins | sample 8237621 | NCBI WGS metagenome assembly JACKQG01 (sample SAMN15677084, study PRJNA649215) | marine metagenome | biome: marine; feature: Black Sea; material: saline water; isolation source: suspended particulate matter (SPM) from the Black Sea western gyre | collected 2013-06-09/2013-06-10 | depth...
AGTGGCTCAGGTGGGAGTCGAACCCACAGCATCCCTGGTTCTAAGTCAAGGTGGTCTGCCAGTTGCCTACCGAGCCGTTGTTGATTTGCATCAGTGCCCAGAGCAGGACTCGAACCTGCAAACATCCGGGTTTAAGCCGGATCGCTCTGCCGCTTGGCGTATCTAGGCATGAGTAGTCCTGGAGGGACTCGAACCCTCGATTGTCTCCTTGTAAGAGAGCTGCCTTCGCCGCTAGGCCACAGGACTATCTTGGTTAGTGGACTCACGGAGAGTTGCACTCCGGTCTCCAGTGTGCGGAACTGATGTCTTCCTGTTGGACCATGAGCCCATATTGTCGCCGAAGGTTCACGTTAGCGACCTTCCAGCAAGGCATGCCCCCAAGGATTTGAACCCTGACCAACTGGGTTGGAACCAGTCATGCTACCGTTACACTAGGGACACACATTTAATTGTCAGCGGAAGCCGTGAGACTCGAACTCACAAGTCGCGATCGCGACCACCTGTTTTCAAGACAGGCTCCTCATCCGGCCGGATGACTTCCGACTGTAAGCTGCGGGAGTTGGAATCGAACCAACGGCCTCCTGGTTCAGAGCCAGGCGTCACTACCAACAGCAACTATCCCGCAGTGTTCGGCGAACCAAAACAGCGAGCGCTAATCAAGGTTCGCAACTCGAAGCACTCCGTCCGGGAATCGCACCCGATCTGCGAGCTTCAAAGGCTCACGCCGCGACTACGCGCCGGAGAGAGTGCCCTGCGGGAGTCGAACCCGCCTCGCCAGCTTGGAAGACTGGAACCTTTGCCGCTCGGCCAAGGGCACATGTTGTGAAGCGGAAGGAGAGGGAGTCGAACCCTCAAGGCCCGTTGAAAAGGCTCGTCCCGGTTCGAGCGGAGTGCCATCGCCAGTTGGCTTGCCCTTCCGTTCAATCAAGGCTGCGGAGGCAGGAATCGAACCTGCGTCACGACGGTTAACAGCCGCCTTCCCGTACCAACACAGGACCCACCGCATCATGTCATTCAGTCAGAACGGTCGGATTTGAACCGACGATCTCGTGCTCCCGAAGCACGCGGAATACCAGGCTTTCCCACGTCCTGAAATGCAGAGCGTTCAGCGGGAGTTGAACCCGCACCTCCTGCATGGCAAGCAAGTGCGCTACCGTTACGCCATGAACGCTTGGTTGGAAACCGGATTGTCAAAGATCGAGAGCACCGGGAGGGACTCGAACCCTCGTCGCCGCATTACGGGTGCGGTGTCCTTGCCGCTGGACGACCAGTGCTAAGTTGTCAGTGGGACCAGAGGGACTCGAACCCTCACCCGCCCCGTTAAGAGCCGGGGATGCTGCCGCTAACACCTTAGTCCCGTCGATTGAGTTGGCGCGGAGGGAGTTGAACCCTCGGCTTGGAGCTTATAAGGCTCCCGCTCTTACCGCTGAGCTACGCGCCAGCGAGTAGGGCCGGAGGGACTTGAACCCACACTCCAGGATTAAAAGTCCAGTGTGCTGCCAGTTACACCACGACCCCAAGAGGCGATCGAGCGTATGCGTTTCAATCGACGAAGTCGGAACATCCGTTGGCTCCTGTTTGTTTGGTTCCAGTGGTAGCCCTGAGGATCGAACTCAGCACAACGCGGTTATCAGCCGTGTCTGGACAACCAGCCCTCGACTACCTTGTTCAAGTCGGGCACCCCGGAGTCGAACCGAGACCCTCCTGCTCCCGAAGCAGGCGTGCTCCCATCTGCACCTCTGCCCGTTTGTCAGTCAGAACGGTCGGATTTGAACCGACGATCCCCTGGCCCCCGACCAGGTGCGATAACCAGACTTCGCCACGTTCTGTTTCGAGTACCCCGTACGGGAATCGAACCCGTGTCTGCGGATTGAAAGCCCGCTATCCTGAACCGTTAGACGAACGGGGCAGGTTTCAGTTGTTTGCGCACACCGAGCACGAGTGGGCTGGGTGGCGCTCGAATCCACGTCTCCGGCTCTTCAGACCAGCGCTATGCCGTCTCAGCTACCAGCCCAACAAAAAAACCCGATGCCACTTGTGACACCGGGTTTCGGATGATCCCATCAAGATACAGCCGAGCGTCACAAGCGCAGAGGATGCGCGGGCAGCGTATTCGCCGGTTGATAGGCGAAGCTACCATCGCATCTGCGTTCAATCGTGAGACTCGACCATAAGGACATCATTGTTCCGGTTTCCTCGGTTGTGCGGCCGCAGCCGGCCGCTTTGCTTGACTGTCGTCTGACAAACTAAGACGGCGAAGGGCTCGAAAAGGTTCACGAGAACTGGAAATTCGCCGCTGGCAGACTAGAAGACGCGTGGGGGCGGCGATTTATTCCCTGGTGCGGAGAGAAAATCCAGAAAATGCTCCTCGCCCGGCAGCACCCGTGACCCTCACTGCAAATTCATCCGCCAGATCGTGAGATTCAGCAAGCTGGCGAAGCTGACCCAGGCGAGATACGTTTTGGTAAAGCTCCTGGACGGGACGCAGAGCCGTGCGGTAGCTTCGCTGTTCGCTGGTTGGCTCCCCGTTCTTGACGTACCGCTTCTTGACGACCTGCTGCCAGAACTGCCAGATCAAATCGTTGATGGTTGGCTCGTCGGGACTGGAGCCGCCTACTCTGCCAGTGGTGAGATACTCGGCAACGAGGCGGTGGTATGCTTCAAGTGACTCAGGGGATTCGTAGTCCCCCGGTAAGTAGATGTCCCTGCCGTCGATGCGGACCTTCACCGTTGCCCAAGGACCGACGCAAAATCTCAATGCGTTCGCGGTATCCCTCTGACAGTTTCATCAAATGATCGTTCCATGAATCGAATCCGGCCGCGAGGATCTCGATCGCAAGCATCCATCCTTCGGTGCCAATCATAAAACGGCCAGCCCCACCTACGTCAACGAAGTCCCGATCGGAACCCTCGAAACGTGAGCCACTTGGTGGGGAGTTGGACGCCGACACTCACCACTTTCCGCGGCTGAGAAGTCGCGGCACCATTGAAGGGCTGAAGACGACGAGGCGGTCCATAGTCCATACGGCCCTGCCCGATATTCACGACAGCCAAGAAAGCGAATAAGCCGACGAAAATTGTCGGCTTACGTCGTCTGTAACCGATGGGCGTTCAGATCAGCTTCACGTTCTCCGCCCTTGGGCCTTTGGGGCCACGCCCTTCGTCGAACGACACTCGCTGCCCTTCCTGAAGCTCTTCAAATTGCACGTCTACCAAACCCGTATGGTGGAAGAAGATGTCCTTGCCGCCACCCATGTCGATGAACCCAAAACCCCTGTCCGTCAGTCGCTTGATCGTACCTTCTGCCATGTCGTTTGATTCCTGTAGAAGAAAGTGTCTCTGCGGTGTTGCCAGAAACTAACGCGTTCCAACCGCTCCACCGCGTGACCATGATTGTATCGTGGGGCTGGGCACATCAATCGGCGCCGATGGAGTTTTGTAGTGGCTGCGTAGACTTTGCACGCTGTAGTGAGGCGGCAAGCTTGCCCCAAAGTTCGCCGAGCACCTAACCGATTTAACCTATATTCATTCTCTGACACGTCCCCAGAACTTCATCCATCCAAGAGAGGACGGCATCATGGATAGCTCAAGCCATGGCGATCTTCCTACGCTTCACGCCGACACCGAGAATCTGCAGCGGCAACTGGAACAGTGGTTCCAGCAGGTGAAATCAAACGCTTCTCGCCGCGACGATCGGGTCGACAGACAACATGATGGCGCGATGGTGATACGGGGGAAGTAGAAAGACCCAACGTGGCACGACTGGTTTCTATTCCAGCCACGAAGAGCCGGGACAGTTCTATCTGGAACGCTGCCAAGACGTTTGGCTGGAACCGGCGGCGGATTTCTTGATGCCGGTGGAGATGGTAAGGAAGGTCGGTCGTATCCCGCCCACGCGACGCCACGTTCGCCCGTCTGGCAATCCTGTCTAAAGGCGATCGCAGAACCAGGGATGCGTCTGTTGGCGGAGACGTGGCCCGTGTCGGGGCGTTGGGCCGTACCCGGATGCCATGATTTGTAGGTGCTCCAACACAACTTGGCCGCAAGGTCCGCTGCGTGGATCGCCTTCGACGTATCGCAACAGTCGATCACGATATACAATTGATGGGCAATTCAACGTCGTTGCCTTTGTTCAGAGCGGCGACGGCGACGTTTTCCCGTTGGCGCTCTGAAGGGCCGAATAATGCGATTCGCCACGATTGTGTCGTACGCTGCTCTATTCCTAGTTTTGTTGTCGCGCGATCCCGTGTTTGTCGCCGTTGCACAGGAACTTGGGCAGCAAACGCCGTCTCAGTCAGACATCGATCGGCTTCAGGGAAACTGGTTACTGGTGTCAGCCGAACGCAACGGAAAGAGGATCGAACGGTCCAATGCGAAACCATTTATTTTGACCGTCAGCGACCATGTGTTAGCCAGCAATCGGTTTCCCGACAATCGCTACAAATATCGTTTGGACACATCTCGCAAGCCATGGCAGATCGACAAATTCCTTCCGGTATTGAAAAAGTGGCAATTCGGCATTTACGAGATCAAACAGAACAGACTGAGGCTTTGCTGGGCAAGTAGCGATAAGCCCCGACCAGACGCCTTTGTCACTACCGTAGGTGATTCCCGCTTGCTTCAAGAATTCAGAAAGCACTCCGATCGGGATTGACTGTCGGCCACAACACAGATTGTACGAAGCCAGGGGGCTGAACGTGAGAACGCCACTCTCCCGTCCGAGAATTCGCAGTCGCGCCGAGCCAAGTCGGTAACTGTTGGGAATCGAGGTTGGCTACCTCGAAAAGATCAGTTGAAGTCATCCAGGAGGCCGAGGAACCGGATGAGGGAGGTCTTTCCGTCCGGATCTGTGGGGGATTGGTCGAGCAATCGCCGATTCTACCCGGACACGCGAGGCGGGCTTGCGTGCAGGATTCAAATGGACGATCACGCGTCCCGCCCGCGTGATCCGTGTCGTTATCCCGGACAGACAATGCGAATGATCAAACGCTTCTAAACATACGTCAGCATCAGGTGTTCCGTAGATGAACCGTATCGCGATACTATTTTGCCTAGTCTTTTGCGTTGGGTGCTCTCGTGAACCGGATTCCAACGCCGTGGATCGAGGAACAGATGCCGATGTAGAGGACGGCGGGCTAGTCGAGAACGCCGATCGTGACAAGGCCGAAGCGTACTTCGTTGCGCTTGGCAAAGTCCAATCAGTTGAGGAAGAAGAGAAGCTCTTAACTGAGTTCGGCGAATGGCTAGAGGAAAATGGATATAAGATCAGCGTAGTGGAGAAGAATGGAAAGCACGAACTTTCGTGCCCGTATTTCCCTCCCGTTACGCCCTGGGCCGACCATTCGTTTTTTGACGTCAAGAATCTGGAACTGCTCCCACAGTGATCGCCACGTCTTGATAATGGTGGACAACTAGGCGATGTACGCCGAGCGGCGATTGGTGTGCGGGTTTCAAATGGTAAGTTCACCCATCGCCGCCGGGGTCGTTCGCCGAGTGAGAGGCGCCCTAACACACCCACTTGGACGTTCAAACTTCCTCGCAACCTTGGAGTCTGTGGACATGGACAAGAAGCTCGTCCCTTCGTTGCGTCCGGGGTCCGAACCCAACCAGGTTGTTGATCCAAAGGGGTCTGTTCAACCCGTTTGTCGGCGGAAATTCCGCGAATTGAAGAAGCTCAAATTCGCCGATTCCGACGAGGCCCGCCGGTCCCTGCCAGCGGGCTTTGTGCTTTTGGTAGGCGACGCCAATTGATGCTGGGAAAACCAATAAACGAGTTCGTCGAGCTGATTCTCACGGTTGGCCGCGTCGCCCTCAACGGCTGATTCGACGTCCTCTTGCTTCAGGCGATACTGGGTTTCGCGGAGGCCGCCCACCTCGTCTTGAAACACGTAGACGATCGTCGGGAGAAGCCGGATCAAAGCTACTTGACGGTCGTCGGAAACGTGAATCGACTTGTCCGTTGAAATGGGGATCAGGACGGCCTGGATCGTGCCGATTTGCATGGGCCGCCTGTTTCGGCCAAGTGAGAGCAGCGAGTACTCCGGCATGCGGTAGGTCAACAGATCGATCACGTTCGAAACCGATGGCTCCAAACCAAGTGTCGTCAGTGCGTCGGCGTGCGGTCCACCAACTTCGTTACTCGTCTCAATCCAACTCGTGCGGACTTCGGTCAACAAGGCCTTTATCTCGGCGTCCATTGGTACTTCGGACAGAACATGGTCCGCCAGTTCGGTTCGTGCTTTGTCATATTTCTCTTTAGAGCCAAGCGACACAACCAGATACGCCGCGAGTCCGATGACGGCTGCAAGGACGGCGATTATCGGGATTAGCTTCTTCACGGCCCACTCCTAACGCGTTCTTCAGTTGATGAGCTATTTCCCTCAATATATGCCGCTTCTGACAGCCGTTCAATTGGATTGCTGCCCACGTTCGGTCCTTGCGTACATTTCCGTAGCTCGTTGGACAGTCGCTTCGACGCTGAGGTCGATGTGACCTAGTGCAGTTGCGCTTGCCCCCAATTCGCGACCGACTCCTGGAAAAACGTGGCTATTTGGAGCGCCGGGAAAACGTATGGAAATGCGAGCGTCCGGCTGCGGCATGGCTCCCGAGCGCTGGAGGGAGAACCGACCCGTTCGGTGAAGCTAATTAGAGCGGCCTCCGTGCGGAAGTCGATTTGGACCGAGATAAAGCTGTTCAAACCACTCGAGTTTCACTGGTCCGAGCAGCCCGGACCGGACGAGCGGCGAGTCGCCGTCGTAGTGCTTCCACGTGCTGAAGCTGTGTCGCTTCCGGGTGGAGAGCTTCGACGGGTCGTAGAGCCACGCCGGGAGCGTGAGCAGGCGACCGTCGGTGAACTTGCTCCGGCCGGGAGGTTGGTAGGCGTATTCCACCGGGACGGATTCGTCGCCAATGAGACGGTTGATCCAGCGATTGGCGACACGGACCTCGATAGCGTTCGAGCCGTTGCGCAGCAGCCGCGTGACGTCGGCGCGGAAGGGCGGCTTCCACAAGACTCCGGCGGACTGGCCGTTGACGGAAAGTTCCGCTATGTCCGCCACGTCACCAAGGTCGAGAATCGCGGTCCGCCCCGGCGGTGCGGCGGTCGCCTCGAAGGTCGTCCGGTAAACGGCGGTGCCGGAGTAATACTTGATGCTGGGGTCGGAATGCTCCGGCCACGAGACAAGTCTTTCGAACACGGCTCTCTGCGGTGCGCCGCGGCCGTCCGTGAAGCTCACTGCCCACGACCGCCGCAAGGTCACATCCGCCGGGCGCGCAGCCAGCGACACCGTTTGCGTGCCGCCGTCCGATGAACTCAGCACGACCGATTCACCCGCCGCTAGTATCTTTCCGTCGCGCAGCTCGATATTGGCGGGAGCGGCGGCGGTGATCCAGCGATTAGGCAGCGGTTTGCGAAAGATCACGAACACCGAGCCCCACGGCTCGAATTGGATCGGCACGGAAATCCCGTCATCCCTGGCCGCGAAAATCGGCGCGTCGGCGTGGGCGCCGGTCGCGGCATCCCAGATTTCCGGGCAGCGATCTTTCTGGCGGAACCGCAGGTCGGCGCGCACGGGTTTCTCCGAGTCGCTGAAGACAAAGTAGATGTCCGCGTCGCCCGTCGCGCGGTGGAGGAATTTGAAATCGGCGTCTTCAGGCTCCCATGACAGATCCGACGGCAACCCGCACTGCTGTAAAACCTCTGTCGGTTCGAGATTACGATAGACCGCGCCTGCGCCGACCTTTCTTGATTTGACCTTTTCGCCGTCCATGCCGCTCCAAAGTTCCGCGGCGAGGAGATTGAACTCCTCTCTCGCCTGGACATCGCGCAGGCCAGCCGGCGCTGTTGGCGGTTCGCCGAGGATCGCAGCCCCAGCCTGCACGAGCCTTCGAAGATGCCGCAGGGTGGACAACTCAGCGACCCATTCCTTGGGCAGAATCAGCAAGCCATAGCTCTGTCCCTGCGGATGCACGAGTCGTCCGTCGCGGAACGACATCGCCCGCAAATCGACCGGCGAGCAGGCTTGGAAGTCGTAGCCCGGCACAAGCTTCGCCATCTTCGATGGAAAGCCGTAGCCGGTGTCTTCCTCCACGAGCACACATGCGTCCGCAATCGTGCGGCCTTGCTGGAGGAGGAATTGACAGCGCGCGAGATAGCGGATCCAACCGTCGGCGTAAGGCCACCACGTGTTGAGCCGGCCGAAATGCGACCCGTAGCGGCCGAGGGCGAAGCCCGGCGCGGCGGAGGTGACCGGCTGATGCGTGTAGTGATGGAAAACAAAGCGATTGATGCCGAGTGCAAACGCCTGATCTCCCGGCCGCTTCAGGGTCGAGGGCGTATTCTGATATTTCCCGTTCGCCGGCGTGGCGGTGAACGCTTCGGCCGCGACGATATTGCGACCGAGGAACCCGGCGGCGGACGTGGTGAGCTTGATCCGCGAAGCCCGGCCGCTCGCGTCGGGCATCCAGAACTCGTTCATCGGCACATCGACGTGTCGGTTCGCGGACATCGGGTTAAGCGGCCCGCCCTGCGACTCAGAGTAGATCTTCATTCCGTGCCTCGCCGCGAGCCGGTGCATCGTGCCGAAATAATTCTCGGCAAACATCTCGTCGATCACATGGCGGAAATCCCACAGCACGGCCTCGGAGACTTCCCGCGACTGAATGATTCTCCCTGTCACCAGCGGCAGGTACGGGATGAAGTCGTAGCCCTTCCGCTTTGCGAACTCTGCGGGAAAACTCTCCGTCCAGTTCTGAAAGCCCGCTTCGAAGCTATCGAACAAGATGCCGTTCAACGTCTTGCCAGCCAGCCGCCCAGCGTCGCGAATGATCCGGCCGACCGATTGCTCGAACTCGAACGTGACCGCCTCAGCGTCGAGCTTGTCTACCTCCAGACCGTGGCCTTCGGGTTGAGCGGGGTGATTCGTTGCGCCTGTCGCGGTATAGCCGAAGCGCAACAATACCCATCGTCCTGGCGGAAGCGCGGCTGCCAACTTTCCCGCGCCATCCATCTTCCTGGTCAGATTCATCACGTCGTCCAGCGGAATCCCATCTGGATCACTGCGGGTCGCACGACGTAGGGGCTTCGAAGCCTCGACGATTTTTGCCGGCAGGTCTTCGAGCCGCTCAGCAGTCGCCGGCGCTGCGAGCACCGCAATGTCGCGGTAGAAGCCGAGCTTGGCGGGCGGCTGCGGCAATTCGAGCGAAACCGCGCCGCCGTCCGTCTTCGTCTCACTCCACACGATCCGTTTCATCGCCCGCTCCGGCGTTACCCAAGGTCCGCCGCTGCCCGACCAGCCGGGACTGTTCGCGATGTGGATTTCGAGGTCGAGTTGGGCCGCCGTCTCGATCGCGTACTGCACGTGCTCGCGCCACTCGTCCGACCCGTACCGCACGGGGCCTTTCGGCAAATACATCTCCACGTCCAGAATCTGAGCGCCGCCGATGCCCACACGCTTCATGTCATCGAGGTCGGCGCGGATACCTTCCTTAGTCACGTTACCGTTGATCCAATGCCACCAGACCAGCGGCCGTGCCTGCCGAGGCGGCTTGGCAAAGCCCGCCTCGAGTGAGCTGCTCGCGGTGGCAGTTGCCGACGCAGCATCGGCAAACGCCGGTTCCGCTCCGACATTTGGCCGCACGGCCGCGACGATGGCGAGAAACAGGATTGCGCTGGGGGGGAGCCATTTCATGAGGGGACAAACCTTGATCTGCAAGAGGATTTGCCGCATTCTACCATCGAAACGGCGTCATGCAGAATCCGGAAGGGCTCTCGGCACGCCGCTACTAGCATCACCCCCCTAGGCGGGCCAACTGGCTCCGAGTGAGGCGAGCCGTAACGTGCTTGGGGACGACACACCGTCGCAGTTTGACTGAGCGCGGTGTCGCACCGCCAAGGACATCAGCGAGTTGTCTGGAGAGAACCGAGCGATTACAGTTGTCAGTCGTCGTTTAGCACGTTTCCGCGACGGGTTGCTTTCGGGGTCCGAACCCAACCGGGTTGTTAACCCAAAGGGGTCTGTTAACCAGAGAGCGCGAGAGTTGTGGCGCGAGTTGCGGCCAGTGCGGTGAACGGAGAGCGCAACGGACGATTTTTGAGAACTCTCGCCACACAACCGACTCGACGTAAGTCCTTGCGTGGCTTGCGGAAAAGACAAAACGCCGGGAGCGTGAACTCTCGGCGTTCTGTGTTAACCCGTATGTCGGCGGAAATTCCGCAGATTGAAAGAGTTCAAGTTCGCCCTGACAAAACGGCGAAACGATGGTTAACACAGGGCGGGAATGTGCCCTGTTTTGCAGGGTCTTTGGGCTGGGAAGGTTCGTTGGCAGGCTACAGATCGCGGTGGTTTTCCTCGGCGGCGAAGTCGCGGCACCATGAAGCCCCATCCACACGACGAGATCTACCCCCGCCCGCTTGAGAGTCATTGGATTCACTTCCGGCGGCCGGCATGTCACAATAATCTGGTTGTTCGACAGTAGCGACTTCTGGATACCATCATCTGGTTTCGTCCCAACTCCGAAGGAGCAGTGAAATGAAACTTCTGGCAACCGCCAGCGTCTTGTGCGCCGGATACGTGGTTCTCTGGACGTCCCCTTTGGCCTCCCAGGAAACGACCATCATTCAGGTCCGCGACATCCAGCAAGACGCACGCCAGCAATTCGTTGACGAATTGAAGGCCAACGGCAAGTCTCCGGTCGAATACGTCGTGGGCAAGTTCGATAAGCACGATCTGGTGCTTCTCGGCGAGACGCACAAGATCCACGAGAACTGCCGATTCGTCGCCGATTTGATCCGGCCGCTCTACAAAGCGGGGATCCGCCAGTTGGCGAGTGAGTTCTATCGGACACGGAATACGGCTCTGGTCGAGAAGCTAGTGACAGCAGATGAATTCGACGATCAAGCGGTGACCGGTTTACTCCACGACCACCCCTGGCCTACCTGGGGATACCGGGAGTACGGGGACATCCTCAAGTCGATCTGGCGACTCAATCGGGATCTTCCCAAGGACGCGGAGAAATTCCGCGTCATCTGCCTGGAAAGCGACTGGGATCAGCATGACCTCTGGTTCGGGAAACGCGGACCGAAGGCACACTTCGAATCTACTCTGCAACGCGAGAAACACATGACTGGGTTGCTGGAGCGGGAGGCGCTCGCCCTGGGGCGGAAGACACTCGTTCACATCGGCTTCGCCCACACCGTCACTTGCCATGGGATCCGTCTCGGCACGGTCCTCTTCGAGCGCTACGGCGCACGCATGTTCCAGGTCGGATTGCACCAAGACTACGCCAGTCAGGAAGGCCGATCGCCCCTGTCTGGCTTCTTCGAGACGGTCGTGGCCGAAAGCGGCCGGAAATCCGTCGGCTTCGACGTCCTCGGTTCGCCGTTTGCATCTCTCGCGGACGAGAAGGCGATGTACTGGAGGATGAAGCCCAGCGCCGGCTTCGGCAGTTTCGTGCAAGGTTATGTCTTCCTCGCACCCCTGGACCGACTTCACAGCGTCACGTGGATCGACGGCTTCATCAACGACTCGAACTTCAAGAAGGCTCATGCCGTGGCGAAGAAGATGCGTTGGATCAGTGAAGGCGAGTGCGAGACGCCAAAGGAACTCGACGCAAAACTCGCGAAGCGTTTCTGTGGTCCCTGACGCCCGCTTGCCGTTGAGATGGACGGGTGATGTAGATTCCCATCCAGCCGCCGGTGTGGAATAATGGGCGTTTGCTGTCGTTGTCTCGTTCATGGCGGCGACGCATGTTTTTCCCGTTGGCCGGGCGAGCGACAAACACATGCGGCTCTTCCCCTCCAAGATCGGCGGACTTCTGAAGCCCAAACTTCGCTGGTTCCGGTTCAGGCTCCGGACGATGTTCATCGTCATGGCGTTGGTTGCGGTTGTCGCTATCTCACGCGTGGGGGTGTGGGGGCCTTTCAGCAGGCAGCGCCAAACTGCAATCTAGCCGGGTTGTACCAAGTGAGGGAATTCTGGCAGGGCAGATAACGGAGCGGCGCGCCATTGGCAGGCCTCGGCTATCGCGGCCCCAGTGAAGTGCCGAAAGACGTTCACGGCTGGCATCTTTCGGCAGCATCTTGCCGCGGCTAAGAAGTCGCGGCACCATGAAGCCAAGCCATGCGGATGGCACCGGTCAAGTTTTGATCATCGACTACTAACGACGCTTCAGCGTCGCGACCCAATGCGCGGTCGCATCCGGCCGCTCGATGGTCACCGTAGTTCCCCCGGCCATCCGGCCGTTTGGCCCCCAATCACCCGTATCCACATTGACCCAACGCAACTCGAACGTCTCGCCGGAGAGCGTGTCG
>JACKQG010003718.1_pt1 | contig 12309 bp, 16 predicted proteins | sample 8237621 | NCBI WGS metagenome assembly JACKQG01 (sample SAMN15677084, study PRJNA649215) | marine metagenome | biome: marine; feature: Black Sea; material: saline water; isolation source: suspended particulate matter (SPM) from the Black Sea western gyre | collected 2013-06-09/2013-06-10 | depth...
TAAGCAATTATCAAGAAATATCTTGCATTTTTATATTTGACATGGTATCTTCCTGAATCAAGGAGGATACCAATGATATATGCGAAAGTTAATGATGAAAACCAAGAACTGCTTGAGAAAGAGTTGAAAGAAACGAAAGATGCCAAATGGTACCGCCGTTTGAAAATCATTCATCTGTCGTCTCAAAGGCAAACGGTTCCGAAACTGGGGGAAGCGTTTGATTTGTCTCAAGCAACGGTACGCGATTACATTAAACGATACAACGAAGACGGCTTGGAGGAACTCCAAAGAAGCTATAGTCCGGGTCGTCCTCCCAAGATGGAGTTGAGCAAAGAGGAGTGGGAAGAATTATTACGTCGCAGCCCGTGTCAGTTTGAGAAGTTGAATACTGCTGCCCGAAACTGGACGCAAGAGTTGCTGGTTAAATATTGCTCTTTACATTATGGCATCTTGGTGGCTCAATCGACCATCTCTACTCTCCTGCAGCGATTGGGTATCCGATGGAATCGCGGCAAATTAAAGGTGACATCTCCTGACCCTTTATACACGGTCAAGCGCGAACGTGTGGAATCGTTGAAAAAAAAAGTGAGCAGGGAGAGTTAAGCAGTCATGATGCTAAGAATGCTGACTTGAGTATCCCCCCCAAACGGGCTCATCTAGTGTTCTTTGATTCCACCGACTTACATTGGTGTCCCGATACAGGCAATGGCTATGCTCCTATCGGTGAACAGATAAAAGTCGATTCCCCTGGACTTGAAAATCCCTGGTGTGCTCTGTTCGGAAGCTTGATTTATCCCACCGGAGAAGGATTATACACCATCCACGAGCGTAAACGCAATCAGGAGGTATCAGCTCACTTGGAACTTTTAGTCGAAGGGGACCCAGAGGCTTTTTGGTTTGTGGTTATGGATAATGCTTCAGCGCATACTACGCCGATGTTAGATAGCTTTTGGGAGCAATATAAAGGTACAATAGAACCTGTTTTCTTGCCCACGTATAGCCCTCATCTGAATTTGATTGAGCGACTCTGGCGTTTGATGAGGGGACAGATGACCAAAAACCACTTTTATGAAGATCTAAAAGTTCTCTGTGAAGCAGTTGTTGACTGGCTGACAAAGCTACCCTTTTCGCAATTCTGCTCGCTGATAGGAATCGATGAATCTACCTTGATATTTGTTGAAGAAATTTCCTGATACTTACTTAAGCTGCTTTATTGGTTATCATATTCTATAAACATAACACTCCTAACGGAGTTCATAAAGGTGTTTCATTAAACTTGCTTAGATTTTTAGATCTGGGAGTAGTCACAACCCACCTAAGGAGGACTTTAAACATAAAAAAATTTTTAACCACAACGCTACTAACAATCATCATAATCGCCCAAACAAGCGTGGCTCAACGGATATACAACCCCATCAACGGACACCTATACGAAAAATTTGACACTCCTATGACCTGGGATGATGCAAAAGCATACTGCGAATCTCTGGACGGCTATTTAGCTACGGTGACATCGCAAGAGGAACAAAACTGGATTTGGAATACCTTGTACCCTTATCGTTGCAACTTCGGCGCAACCGACGCTGAAGAAGAGGGCGTCTGGAAATGGGTAACAGGGGAGCCGTGGGATTATACGAATTGGGATGCAGGAGAACCGGGCGGAGGAATAAATGAAAATATCATTGAATGGTTTAGTGCAAATGGGCGTTGGCATGATGCACCTGAAAATTGGGAAATAGGATTCGTCTGTGAATATGAACCAGCCGGCGAAATCTTTATCTCACCAGATGGCAGTGATGAAGATGGAAATGGCAGCCCGGAGAATCCATACCGTACTATTCAACATGGCATTGATATGGCGAGGTATGGAGATGTCATTCGCGTTGCAGCCGGCCCCCCATACGCGGAAAACATCATTTTGCACAGTGATATCTTAGTGCTCGGTTCTGGAGCCGACCAAACTACCATTACGGCAAATACTGGAAACGTTGTAACTGCAAACGTGCTGAATGTAACTGTGGAACATCCCGACAAAGACGGGGCGGGCAGTTTCTCTGCCACGCGGAAATTGATTTTGATGAAGTAAATTTTAGACTTCCGAAGTCTCGAAGACTTCGGAAGTCTGTAAAATCCCCCTTGAAAGGAAGGACGTAATGTCAAAAATTCAAGAATTATCTCCGAATGAATTGCGATATCATTGTGATGAATTGCAATTTGATTTCGAAAGTACTGAGGATTTACCATCTCTTGATGGCATGATAGGGCAGGAGCGTGCTCTGCGCTCGATTGACTTCGGTGTATCCATTCAAAGCCCTGGCTTCAACATATACGCAATGGGGCCTACGGGTTCGGGTAAAACCTCCGTGGTTATAGAACGGCTTTTTGAGCGCGCTAAACAACTGCCTATTCCGGATGATTGGTGTTATGTCCAAAATTTTTCGGAGCCGTATAGGCCGAAATACCTCCGGCTAGCTGCGGGCAAAGGCGTTGAACTGCGCAATGACATGGAGCGCCTGGTCGAAGAACTCAAGCGCGATATTCCGCAAGCGTTGGAGAGTGAGGATTACGAGAATGAGCGCAATCGAATAACTCAGGAACTTCAACGCAGGCGTAACGCCGAATTTGCGAAATTAGACCAGACAGCTAGAGAAGGCGGTTTTACATTGCAACGGGCGCCATCCGGTTTGCTCCTTGTGCCGCTTGTCGAGGATAAACCCATGACACCGGAACAGTATGCTCAGTTGCCAGAAGAAAAGAGGGCAAAGATTGAAGAAGATGGTCAAGAATTACAACCTGAATTAATCAACACTATGAGGGCTGTTCAAGCCATTGAAAGAGAAGGGCGCGAACAAATAGCTGAGTTGGAACGCAACGTAGCGATGTTTGCGGTGGGACATCTGATAGATGAATTGAAAGAAAAGTACGCTGACTTCCCCTATGTCGTGGGCTACCTCGACGAAGTTCAAAAAGATGTTATTGAGCACGTTGGCGATTTTAAACCAGCCCCGCAAGAAGGACAACAGATGTTGCCTTTTATGCAACAGCGTGTGTCCTTTGAGAAATACACGGTCAATGTCATAGTTGACAACTCTCAAACTGAAGGCGCGCCCGTCGTCATCGAAAGCAATCCCGCTTATCATAGATTAATAGGCAGAGTAGAACGGTTAGCGCAATTTGGAACATTGGTGACCAATTTCACCATGATAAAATCCGGCGCATTGCACCGTGCCAACGGTGGATATCTCGTTTTAGAGGTTGATAATCTGCTACGCAATCCGTTCTCGTATAATGCGCTGAAACGCACTATGAAAGATGGGGAAATTCGGATTACAGATTTCGCCGAAGAATTGAGTCTTATCAGTACAGTAACCGTTGACCCACAGCCGATTCCCTTGAATGTGAAAGTTGTGTTGATTGGCAATCCGCTGTTTTACTATCTACTGGAGGCGTATGATGAAGATTTTGCTGATTTATTCAAAGTTCAGGCAGATTTCGATGTACAGATGGATAGAACCGATGAAAATATGAAAAGGTTTGCCCAGTTCCTTAAAATGCACTGCGAAAAGGAGACCCTACCACACTTCGACAAAAGTGGCGTAGCGCGAATGATAGAGTATAGTGCGGAATTGACAGCCGACCAAACCAAGTTGAGTGCACGATTCGCAGATATCTGCGATATGGTCCGAGAAGCGGGTTACTGGGCGAGCCAAAGTGAGAATGGATTAATCACCCGTCAGGATGTCCAGAAAGCCATTGATGAAAAGATCTATCGTTCTAACCGCATTGAAGAACGCATGCAGGAGATGATAGAGCGCGGTCAGATTTTCATCTCAACAGATGGCGCGGTTGTTGGACAAGTCAACGGGCTCGCGGTGATGAGCCTTGGCAAATATATGTTTGGCAAGCCATCCCGTATCACTGCCCGCACATACATGGGGCGTGGAGGCGTCACCAACGTAGAACGGGAAGTTCGTATGTCAGGGCCCATTCACAACAAAGGCGTGATGATTCTGTCAGGATATTTAAACGGAAAATACGGACAGGAAAAACCGGTTTCAATGTCCGCGCAAATCGGATTTGAACAATTGTACGATGGTGTTGAAGGCGATAGTGCATCATCAACTGAGTTGTATGCTATCCTATCGAGTCTATCTGAAATTCCCATCAAACAGGGCATCGCAGTAACCGGTTCCGTGAACCAGCGCGGTGAAGTTCAGCCCATTGGAGGCGTAACACAGAAAATTGAAGGTTTCTTTGAAGTTTGTAAAGCCTTCGGTTTAACCGGCGAACAGGGGGTAATGATTCCGAAATCGAATGTCACGAACTTGATGCTTAAAGAAGAAATCATTGAAGCGGTTAGAGAAGGGAAATTTCATATTTACCCTGTGGAAACTATCGAACAGGGTATCGAAATTCTCACAGGCAAGGAAGCAGGCGAGCAACAAGAAGATGGAACGTATCCAGAAGGTACCATCAACTGGGCGGTTGAAGAGAAACTCGCTGAATTCGCCGAGGGCATGAAAAAACATGAAGAAGGCGAGGAGGAAAAGGAAGCAGAAGAAGCTGATGGTGAGGAAGAAGGCGAGGAAAAGTAACCCATACGACTTTTTCAATTGGGAGAGGATTTATAAAACGTAATGCGTAAAACGTAATTATTTTTACGCTTTAAGTTTTACGCATTATTTTGACTTGTCTGCCTTCCACCTGCAGGTAAGTCGGTTTATCTTCTTTACTATTATGGAGGAGAAAATTATCATGACGTGGAATCCATTTCATGAATTAGAAGAATTCCAACGACAGATAGATAGAACGTTTGGTCTGTCCCGGCGACGCGCTAGCAGCGGTTACCCGCCCATTGATTTGATAGATGCTTCTGATAAATTTATTATCCTGGCCATGTTGCCAGGCGTTAAACGGGAAGACATTGACCTATCAGTATCTGATCGAACTATCACGTTGCGAGGCGAGAGAAAACGTGAAACTGTCGAAGGCGCAATGTATATCCGGCGTGAACGCGGCTATGGCACCTTTGAAAAAAAGATTGAATTGTCTGAACCGATTCAAACTGATAAGGTCAAAGCACAGTATAACAACGGTATTCTGAATATTATTCTGCCTAAATCCCGACCATCTGGTCCTATGGTAATATCTGTCAATTGATGTTCAATATTATTCTGACAGTAACGCAAATGAAGTTCAAAGACTTGGAAGTATAGGATATCTAATCTGCAGCATTTGTTACTTATAACGAATGAAGCTATCGTAACTTTAAATTTACCAGGAAGGGAAGGTGACAACCTGGTTCTTAAAAAAGAGAGTAGTTTACAAAAGTGCAACCAACAAAAATAAAAAAAGAACCATGAATAACAATGCTTATAGTAAGACAATATTTTCCGATGACGGGTGCAGCCCGGCAGTGTTTGACTCCGCCGGTAGATATTTATGAAACAGATAAAGAAGTTGTCATAGTTGCTGATATGCCCGGTGTTCCAAAAGAACAAGTTTTTTTGAACGTCATTAACAATCAACTCACTATATCGGGTTGTTTTCACACTGACTGGGAGGGCACAAAACTAGTAGGTGAATTACCAAATTGCAATTACTATCGAACATTCAGGATTTCCGATGTAGTAGATGTAGAAAATATTCAAGCGAAGATTACAGATGGTGTTCTTAACATAACGTTGCCCAAAAAGCAACTTACGCAGCCATATCAAGTGCCAATTGAAACAGAATAATATAACCCAAGTTACGCCTATAATCAGTAGAAGGTACAATATTCCACAATCATCAGCAGAGGGGCTGGAAGGTTGGAAGGAACCCATCCGACCTTCCAGCCATCCATTCCAACAATATTCCATTAATAAGTAGTTTGACTTTGGTAAATAGGAATATAGTATCACTATGCAAAAAGCAACGCACGACTTCGTCTTAGCGCAAGAAACAACCGACGCCTTCGGCTTACGGTATGTCGTGGATTTGCCAATCCACGACGAGCGGCCGCGGCGCCGCTCCCTCTGGATTGGCAAATCCAGAGGATCTTTTAGTCACAACATATACTACTACATCGAATTGTTTTTAATCTACCAAAGTCAAGGTAGCAACTTTAATTAATATATGGGCTGGGGGCTATTTGATATGTTGTTTAAAAGAAAAAAGCAAGAATCCACAGTGGATTTGAGTGTTGATGAGATTAATGATTTAATTGACTCCAACTTAAAATATGCTGAACGATGCGCCCATGAAGGTAATGTTTCTGGGATGGAAATGGCTCTTGAAGTCGCATCGGAGCGTGCCCTAAGAGTTAGTCGAACCTTAAAATCGAGTCGTATCTCGGAAATTAAATTGATGGGATATGAGCGTGGTGTAGAATCTTTACAAGCGCAGATAAAAAACCTGGAGGCGGAAGGTAAATCAATAGAAGCGCAACGTTTACAGATGCTTCTGGCAAGTTACTCTAACGAAGCTGAATTGTTTAGACGCGCTTTGAGATGAATTACGCTCAAGATTGCCGTTCTGTTTTTCACGACGAAGCCTGTCGCATCTGGAAAAGGGCTTGGACTGTCGGTGGGCTACGAGATTATCAAGAAGCGTGGCGGATATCGAAGTCGAAAATGAAGTCAGTGTCGGGACGACGTTTACGATTTCAAGCCCTAAATCATTTATCTAAATCGAGGAAAAACAATGTGAAGGAAGAAATAACAACCACAGCAACCGATTGGGTATCCCTACGTCCACAGGTTACAGAAGCACTGCTAACAGATATCACACAGCGGCTCGTGGAGAAATTCCAGCCCCTCCAGATTATACTGTTTGGCTCTTATGCTTACGGCGAAGCAAACGCTGACAGTGATGTAGACTTACTGGTAGTGATGGACTCCAATGAACCGGTGGTGCAACGTATAATCCGCGTTGCAGAGGTAGCACAGGTGCGCTTTCTTCCCATGGATGTGCTTGTTTACACACATGATGAGATCGAGGACAGGTTAACAAAGGGTGATTTTTTCATCGCTGAAATATTCGCCAAAGGTAGGGTGTTGTATAATTATGACGTTCGTTGATGAGTGGATTGAGAAAGCTGAAGCCAGTCAAGTCAAGGAGATATTACTTATGAAAAGGATTTCAAGACGAAAGTTTCTCAGAAACGCAGTTATCGGAGGCTTAGGATTCACCGCTGTTTCTAAGTTCGCGATGCCGACAGTGTTCAATCCCATCGCGAACGCAGATGCTGCTGAAGGATTGAGTAGGGTAGTTTACGTCCATAACGATAACCTGCTATCGGGCTTAATACCGAATGAGACGCTTCTCAAACCATCGCTTTTGGCATGTTTAAAAGAGCTTACGGGTAAATCGACTATCTCTGAAGCATGGCAGAAGATACTTCCAGATTATAAACCGGGACAAGTTATAGGTATCAAGGTAAATTGTATTAACAGTTATCTTCCAAGCCATCCTCAAGTCGTCAGTGCACTTGTCGGCTCGCTTGTTGATTTCGGCGTTCCTGCGAATGACATAGTAATCTGGGATAGAATGAACGGAGAACTCTCACGCTGTGGATACAATCTGAATACAGGAGATTCCGGCGTAAGATGTTTGGGAACAAATTCAGGCGGTTGGGGATATGATAAGGGTAAACCGATTAAAGTCGCTGGGCAAACAAGATATCTGAGTAAGATTCTGACACAACTTTGCGATTATCTCATTAATGTCCCTGTGCTTAAAGACCACAGCACTGCAGGTATCACGTTAAGCATGAAGAATCACTATGGTTCTGTGGATAACCCCGGAGCAATGCACAGAAACAATTGTGACCCATTTGTAGCTGAGTTGAACAATGTGCCTGATATAAAGAACAAGACAAAGCTCATAGTTTTGGACGCTCTTTTGGGGATATATCTGGGAGGGCCTGGTGGTGCGCCTCAGTTTAAGCCGAACACCATCGCCATGAGTTACGATACCGTTGCTATGGATTGGTATGGGATGCAATTGATAAACGAGGAACGCCGAAATCGAGGCATCGGAGAAGTTACTGGAAGAGCAAGACACATTCAGACGGCAGCAAAAATGGGACTTGGCACGAACGACAAATCCAAAATCAAGCTTGTCTCCGCGCAGGTGGCTAACTCCATTGAGCCTGCTGGGAAACTCCTTGGGACGTGGGTCGGAATGAAAAGATAGATGCTAATCGGATTGCCAAATCCGACGGTTGTTTTATTATGGTCTGGATTTGCTAATCCAGACCGAGCGAATGGGAGATTTTATTTTTTGCAAAAAATCCCACGCCACCACAACCTTTGGGCATATAAAGTACGATGGGCCAAATCGGTGTATCATGTCGAAGCCGCAATTGGCTAAAATACAGGAACATCTGTAGCGGAAAGTCTCGTTCACGTTCTGATTGAAACCCAACATGGACGAGAATATTCTCTCCATCCACTTTTTTCATCTCCGCCAGCGTGTCGATGAAGCGATGTCGTCCGCTTGGGAAATCGGTCAAACGTTCTTGTTCCAGAAAAGTGAAATCGGAAAAATCCAGTTGTTCGGCTTGGGCGGGAAAGAACAATCGCAAGAATTGTTCGAAAAGCTGATGCAACAACTCCTTGAACGCCCCATCGTGGTCGATATTGTCTTTTTGATTTTCATTTCGATTCGTCACAACAGTTCAAAGACGCGCAAACGTCCCGTCTCCTTTTTTCTCAATCCTGGTATCCTCCATAATGTGGGTATCTCTTCTTCTCCTTGAAGAATACCTGAAAATGTCCACTCACAACTGCGGAATGTAGGTCTAAAATCCCAAAGCAAACTTAATCCCATCCAAAATTTCTCTTGGCAACATACTCCCCGCATCCGATGTGACTAACTGTTCAAATGTTTTCCTCAACCAGGGTGCGCGTTTGATAATCTCATCAGTTATATTTGCTGCCGCTAATCGGTCTAATCGTCCATTTTCAAGAACATCTATATGAGCGAGCAATGCTATTTTATCCGCATCGGAAACATCTCGTTCTTTAATAAGCTTTCTAACCTCTGACCAGAATTGCTGATAGCTTGTCTGTGAATCACCCAATATTATTCCTCTTCGACGATGATAATGATCGAACCCCAAAAAAGGTTTCTTTTCTTCAATATCTTTTTGAGACTTTTCCAATTCATCAATAATATCAAGGAGTGCCTTTTTAGCATTTCTATGTTTTAACACCTATCCCACCTACTCCAAAACGTTTCCTATAATTAATGAGACAAAATGCGGCCCTACTTTAGCAAAATCAGAATTGATTTTCGATTACAGTTTTAATTGTAGCAATTTCAGCGATATATGTCAACGAATTCTTATCTTTGGATTATCCGTATGCTACTTAAAAAGCCAACAATACATCCCCACGCTGAACTATCAGTTTTCCTTCTTCACGTCGCGATTGAATTCCTTCAGCGCTTGTTCCGCATGCGAAGGCGACGGCATAAGTATGTTGTCCTGCCTCCAATACCGTTTCGATTTTAAGATAATCGACTTCCAAGCTCTCTGGGTCGGCGTATGATGGTCGCAGGTCTGCATGTTTGTCCTGAACAAAGGTCTCGGATTCAGGAGATATCAACCGCACCTTCACCAAAGCTTCTTCATTCGTTGGAGTAAATCATATATTCCAATTCCTTCCGTTGATTTGACGTTAGCGAATCATACAGCAAATCGTAAACGATAGCGAATGTCTCATTTGTGTGGCTGGCATCAAGGTCGAGTAACATAAATTCGTGAACTGGATGTACCCATGATGGCCAATTCATGATGGATGTAATCCCTTTCCACGCTTTCTCCAGGTAGCGTGAATTTTGGTCGATAACGTAGGCGAATGCGTAATCGACAGCAAGCTCGCGGGCTGCTGCTGTGAGGCGACTGTAATCTTCCCAGATGCCGTTTCGATAACTCTGTTCACGCGGAGGCGGAATTGGAAACGGCTCATCTATCTGTTTGTCCAAATTCTCGCGTTTTTGACGGTAAATATTCGCATGACTACCCTCCATACACATATTTCGCACACAATCGATTTCCTGTTTAGAAAAGAACAGATATGGATGCTCTAATGATTCTGGCAAAAATTCAGCGATATTAGATAATGACATTTGTCCCTCCTTGAAAAGAATGAGAATATGTAATGTTCAGAAAAATTTATACTTGACAAGATATTCATTTTCAATACAATTGTTTTATCATCTTAGATAGAAGGAGATTCACTCATGAGAATTGCACATACTGACCCTAACCGTTACGGCGAATCGACTCATGTCCATGGCGGAGCGGGTACTATTCGTTTTTTATCACTGTGGAATTCGGATGCTTTTGAAACGCCATGGCTATTTGTCCATCGCGCTGAACTACCACCTAAAACAGGAATAGGATATCACGCTCACGATACTTGTGAGGAGATGTTCACCATCCTTGACAACGCTGCGCGCTTTATGCACAATGGCAACACTGCTGAGTTAGATGGGCCGGTCACAGTTCCGTGCCGCGCGGGCGAAGTTCATGGTATCTACAATCATACGGATAGACCAACGCAGTTCATGAATTTCTGCGTTGTCGGCCCGAGCGGTTCCTATGATTGCCGCGATTTCGGCGAAAATCTCGTAAATTCTGTTCCAGGGCCGGCGGATAAGTTGCCCGTTGGACGCTTCGATAGAACCTTGCTAAGTAAAGCATCGGGCGTACATCATGGGAAGGGAGAGTTAGGATTCCGGCGTGTATGGTCAACAGAAGATTTTAAAACTACGTGGGGGTTCGTTGACCATATCTTGATTCCACCCGATAGTTCCATCGGCTATCATCGGCATGATACAATTGAGGAATGCTACATCATCCTCGCGGGTAGCGGCCGAATAACTGTCGATGATGAAACTGAATTGGTAGTAACTGGCGATGCCATACCGAATAGGCTGGGCGGAGCACACGGCATTTACAATCATACACAGGACAACTTAGAAGTTCTCAACATGGCGGTATGCATGGAGAAAGGTAAATTTGACTCTACTGATTTACTTGATGACCTTTCTGGACGGTAATATAAAACAAAACATATGTGAAACGTGAGGAAAGAATTCTTTCACGTTTCACATATGTTTCCTCTGCATAATCTTGTTATCTTTTAAGGTTTGTCAGTAAGTATTTTGTAAGCTTTAATCGTTTGAATCATCTGAAATAACAATAGAACGAAGTTGTCCAAGGAATTCATTTACATCATCCACCGAAGGTTTTCTATCTCCGAAGCGTTGTTGATATGTCCTCAAAATTTGATAGAGTTTCCCAAGGTCGATGTTGCCCTGTGAATTTGCATTTTTTACTTGTTCGAAGGTATCTTTTAATTCATCCTCTGAGACTTCATAAATTTTGTCCGATATAATTTTTTTCTCGATTGCACTCAAAGTTTGGTTTGCAAGCCAGCGTTTGAATCCTTCAGAGCCACCAATTTTTCTATATGCAATTATAGTAAAGGCTACTGCGAAAACAAGAAATATAGCAATGTATGTAAATGAGTTCGAAAGACAACCTCTTCTCTTTTGAGTTTCTGCCATATAGGTCTCCTGCTGAAATCATAAGCTTGCGAAGCAGATTTGCATATTTAACAATGTTATCTAAAAACTAGATTATGAACTACGGTAAAAAAATCGGTATGAGTTTCTATAGAAATATCCTCATATCAATCATCCTTTTGTTAGTAGTTTTCTTCATAGGAATATTCGGATATATTATAATCGAAAAGAATTTGTCTTTTCTTGACGCGGTTTATATGACTGCTATCACATTAACCACCGTGGGCTACTCAGACGATAGGATTACGACTGAGGCTGGTAAAATATTCACTATCATTATCATTATCGTTGGCATAAGTGTCTTTGCTTACGGTTTAAGCTCCGCCATGGCTTTTATCATAGAAGGGCAATTCACGGATATTTTAAAGAGGCGAAAAATGGAAAAACAGATAGAAGGACTTAAAAAACATTATATCATTTGTGGCGCAGGAGATACTGGAATCCACGTCATTGATGAATTGATCAAAATGAAGAGAAATTTTGTTGTCATAGAACAAGATATCGAACGACTCCAGCGGTTACTTCAATCATACGAACTTCTTTATATCCAAGGAGATGCAACGAACGATGAAACACTCTTAAAAGCCGGAGTTGACAGAGCTGCTGGATTAATAGCTAGCTTATCCAACGATAAAGATAATTTGTTCGTTGTGCTATCTGCCAGAGAACTCAATCCAGCTTTGAGAATTGTTTCAAAGGCGGTAGAACAAGGGGCGTTTCAGAAAATCC
>JACKQG010006483.1_pt1 | contig 12308 bp, 13 predicted proteins | sample 8237621 | NCBI WGS metagenome assembly JACKQG01 (sample SAMN15677084, study PRJNA649215) | marine metagenome | biome: marine; feature: Black Sea; material: saline water; isolation source: suspended particulate matter (SPM) from the Black Sea western gyre | collected 2013-06-09/2013-06-10 | depth...
CCGTCAGCTTAGGTTAACTTCTTTAGTTCTAACAAGATGGGCTCCATTATGCGCCGCCAGTCCCGAGAAGCAGCAAGAGCCTTGAAAGATTCGCCATCCGGCGGCAAGGCCAGCAAGGTTCCCAGTGCCTCGGCGAAGGCATCCGCATCTGGAGCCAAACTTACGGCCTCACCATGGGACTGAAGCTCACGGGAAAAGGGCGTGGCCACCACGGGCAGGCCCGAGGCCAGATACTCATGCAGCTTCACGGGATCCACCGCCTCGGTCAGAGGCGTGCGCAGAAAAGGAATGATGCCGATCTCGCATCGGGACATCCACGCGGGGACCTCGGTGTAGGGTCTGGCCCCAAGAAAATGTACATTTCCCGGGGCTTCGGCTTTGCGATGCTCCAAATCGGGACGCAGAGGCCCCACCAGGGGAAAGCATAGATTCGGCATTCGCCGGGCCACCTCGTAGAGCAGATCGAAGTCGAACCACTCGGCCAGGCTACCCAGATAGAGCGCTCGCGGGCGAGGCAAGGCGGACAGGGCCGCCGGCTCGGGCAGCGAAGATCCTTCGGCAAAGCGTGCGAACTCCACGCCATTGCCGACTCGAAGACATTTCTTGGCGCCGAGCAACTCCATGTCGGCCGCAAGACGCTCGCTGGTGGCGTTGACCACGTTTGCGCGCTTCACCAGATTCTCCAGCTTCCGGCGCAATATCGGCGAGGGTTCGCCGAAGCCCAAAACATCATCCATGTGGTCGTAGATCAGCGGAGAATCGGGAAAGGCTTTGGTAAGCGGCGCCATTTCCGGATGCCCAAAGAAGAGAATGGGATCTCTCTGCCCATCCAACGCTTTGCGAAGCAAGGCTGCCTGCCGTCGCTCAAGCCAGGAGCCGAGCAAGGGCATGCGCTCGGCAAGCCGCGCGAGGCGGCGCAGAATGGGGCGCTTGGCATTGGTCGGGAAGACCGGCAAGGCTAAAAAGGACAAATTCACCTTGGCCGGCGGCGGCTTGGGGTGGCTCAACGTTTTCGGCTCTACCCAAAGCACGTCGAAGTGTTCGGAGAGAATTCGAGCCGTATGCTGAGGACGCTGATAAAGCCCGCCCCAGGGAATGGGCGAGAAGTAAATCAGCCTAGGCATCGGGAAACCAATCCCTCAAGCGCGCAGCCAGTTCCTGGTGCATGGCGCGGGCGCGTCCGGCCATTTCCGCACCGGCGATCATGATGGGCGTCTGGACAATTGACCGTGGTTGATCCAGAAGTGCTTTAAGCGCAACAACAAGATCATCCAACGCGCTCGGATCGGAAAAGCGAGTTCTATCAACTAGATACTCCTGCCGCCCGATCATCGCCATATAGGCTTCTACCTTGTGGTCATATGTCAATGCACCGAAGGGAACTCCAGCTAAGGTGGCCATTATTAGAGCATGAAGGCGCATCCCGATGAGAAAATCACAGATACTCACCAAGGCCATGAAGTCTTCGCTTGAGGTGCTGTCATCTAGAATCAGCATGCGTTTTTGCATTTCCGGATCGAGTGTAAGAAGCAACCTCCGTCCAACTTCAGTATCATCACGATCAACTTCAGTGGGCATACCACTGTCTTTGAGGGCAAAGAAGATTAAAAAGGTATCATCATCGCTTGCTAGCTCTGCAACAACCCGAGCAAACAAGCCAGCAGAGAGGCGCCCACTCCAATCTCGGGCTGAGAGGCCGATAATTTTGCGATCGGTTAGCTTTAACTCCTTTCGGAGTTCTTCTCCTCGCTGAGGGTCAGGTGGCGGAACAAGAAAGACTGGGTCCGCACCAAGGAAAATCTTCTGCTCAGAGACGCCAACAGCTCTCAGAATATCGAACCCCAATTTATCTCGGACAGATAGAAAATCCACCTTTGAGGCAACTCGTGCTAAAAGAGTCTCCGCCCGATGCCCCTGTATGTTGAAAATGCCAGGTGCGTAGATGACAGTTTTGCGGCCAGCGAGCATCGCAAGACGAAGCCTGAGTAGCCAGTAACCTAGGTTTCCGGAAGCCTTGCCCCATAGCAAGCCTCCGCCACCGAGGATGAACATATCGCAAGCCATGCAGGCCTTGATCACCGCAAAGGTGCGCCGCTTGAAAGAGTGGTGGAGAGTTCGAAGGATCAGGCTTGTTTCGGAAAACTCGCTTTCGAGGAGCGCGCCAAGACGCTCCTCGTCGCGACAAAGGACGGTCACCTCCGCGCCGGGAGTTTCCCTCTCGAGAAAACCGAGAAGCTGAAACAGGATATAATTGTCGCCACGATTTCCCGTACCGTAGGAACCGTGGATGGTGATACGAAGCGCCATAAAACTAGATACCCAGCATTCCCTCTTTGAGGTCGTCCGAAATGGGATCATCACCGAACCAGGTGGCCCACAGGGCGGAAATCACATGGCCCTCTTTCAATGTACCCAGTTCTTCGCCCGCCTGTTCAGCCACCAGCCCGAATCCGGGCAAGTAGGTGAGAACGATGGATTCGCCCTTCTTCACTTCTTCGGTGAAAAGTCCGCAAAAGGCTTCGACCTGCTCGTCGTGTCCGTGCAGGGTTTTCTGGATTCCTTCGCGGAAGGCGCCCGCGATTTTGTCGCCCCCCACGTCACGCAGGAAGTGCATGTCGATACGCTTGGCAAAATTGCCGCCAATGGCCGCCGCCGCAGGGTCGTCGCCCATCTTGGCTGTGGCGTCCACGTAGAAACACCCGGCGTAAACTTTGAAAATGGCCTTTTTGCGAAGGCCCGTACCCAGGGCATTCAGGTTCACCTCGCCCTCGGGACCCTTCAGGGTGATGGACGCAGGGAATTCGGTTTTGGAGCTCTTCTCGACCACGGTATCGCCAAGTGCCGCGGGAGCGAGCAGGAACATCGCCATAATTATTGCTAGGATACGCATCTTCCACCTCTCAGGAGCTTTGGGGACGGCAAGAGCCTAAAGGGGTCGGGTCCCCGGTGCAACGCCATTCTTGACCCATACTCCCTTGAAGAAGCTATAATTCCAGAAGATGGAACAGGATAAGAACTGGCGCCGGGAAGAATTCATCGACGAGGAGGAATTCTTCCGCGAAAACTCCGACAAAGAAGGGGCTTCGGTCTTCGTGGGCACCAGCGGCTGGAGCTACAAAGACTGGGAAGGAAACTTCTATCCTGCAGGCACCAAGCAGGCTGGTTATCTGGAGAGCTATACCGGAGTTTTCGGCGTGGTGGAGATCGATTCCACCTTCTACGCCGTGCCCCGCCAGTCTGCGGTAGATGGATGGGCCAAGCGCAGCTCCGAAAACTTCCGCTTCTGCGCCAAATTCCCCCGGGAGATCACCCATGATCGCAGCCTACTGGGCTGTGGCGAGTTGAGCCGTGTCTTTCTGGATCGTATGAGCGTGCTGGAGGGCAAGCTGGGTCCCTTCCTATTACAGTTCCCCGCCACCTTCACCGCAGCCGAGAATTTTCCCATTCTCGAAGCCTATTTGGGGACCTTGCCGGGGGATCATCACTACGCGGTGGAACTGCGCAGCCGGGATTGGCGCCAACGGGAAACCCTAGAACTCTTGGCGGCCCACAACGTGGCCTGGACCATTGGAGTGGGAGCCGCCGGCGAGGAACACCGACCATTGACGGCCGACTTCGCCTACATTCGATGGCTTGGCAGCCGAGAGATCAGCCAGTTTTCCGAGGTGCAGGTGAATCGCCAGCGGGAAATTCGCGATTGGGCCGACTGGATTATGGAGCGCGCCGCGGAGCTACGTGAAGTCTATGGTTTTTTCAATAATCACTACTCGGGCCACGCGCCGACGAATGCGCGTGAACTTCTCGAACGACTCGGTCATGAGCCGCCTCCCGATCCCGGGCGCAGGCAGGGCAGCCTTTTCGACTAATAACTACTTCATAAGTACAAGCTTCGCTCCAGTTTTCCAGGAGCCTGAACTTACTTGGACTAGGTAAACTCCTGAAGGATAGAGCTCTCCTCGGTCGCCTCTTCCATCCCAGGAGCTTTCATGGATTCCTTCATTCATAAACTGAGAGTCGAGAGTTTTGATCATCCGCCCGAGACTGTCGTATATTTCTACATCAACCCACGCAGCCTCTGTGAGCTGGTAGCGGATGACCCCCGTTGGATTAAATGGGTTTGGATAAACACCGAGTATTTTGGATGCGGAAGTGACTTGATCATCAGGAATGCCTGTGGGATGTGCATTGTGAAAGATCTGAACTAATCCATGTGCGAAATTGGAAACAACTAAATCCAACGCGCCATCGTCATTCATGTCGGCCGCTACTATGTCGTAAGAACCTCCATCCGTGGCATGGATTTCCCACTCTCCGAAATCTCCAAGGCCATCGTTGTGAAGGATTGTCAGTTCAAAACCATAGAGATCACTGACAGCTAAATCAATATCACCATCCGCATCGAAATCTTCAGCGACAATTTTGAATGTGTGACCCAAATCCCCATAGATCACTGGAGCATGAAAGCCACCTTCTTCTCGAGCGAAATAGATGCGAAGATTGTCTTCTCCTGCTGGTTCATGGAATCCGACAACTATATCGTCAAGCTCATCACCATTTAAATCCCCTGCTGCAATGCCTCCCATATAAAAAGGCTGTGAGTACTTCGGACGCAATGTGAAGTTGCCAGCTCCATCATTGGTTGCGTACGCGAAGCCAAACATGTTGGGATTCTCTGCTTGCGTGAAGGCAATATCTAACAATCCATCTTGATTGAAATCGCCTTTGCAGAGCTGAATCGGGTGAGGAGTGATGGGAGAACTGCTTAATGTGAAGTTCCCGAATCCATCATTGTGAAGGGTTCCGAGAGTTCCGCTCCACGGATAAGTTAGCACCACATCTAGGATAAGTTAGCACCACATCTAATCCAGGGGACCCATCAAACTCATCAACCACACAGTGCCATGGGCCCCGTCCCCCGTATAAGGATTGATGGATGGAGTATCCCCACCCAGTATTGTGGAAAATCTGAGTATATCCCCAGTCGATATCACCCGTGCAGGGAATGACCATATCCATACGTCCCAAGCCCTGAAGGTCAGCAAGTGCGACATCCCGAGGCTCTTCGTCAAAGGGGTCGAACATCCCACCGTATTCATAACTGCCGGCATTGTTTCCTAGCAATATGGTGTAGGCGTCGATAGCTGTGTTCACCACGACAATGTCCATAATCTCATCGCCGTTTATGTCTCCCACATCCACACCCCGAGGGTCGTCATTGCAATTCAGGGTGATAGGCTCATCGGAAAAAATTGGAATAGGCTCAGCAAGAGTTGTTGTGGCAAGTGCTACCAGAATGGAAAAAATCGAGAGCAATACTTTCATAGCATTCCTCCTAGGAAAAATGGAGCAGTAGAATAGCCAAATAATGACATTAACTCCGCCGATAAGCAACACTTTTGGAATTCATCGAATCTTTAATTTAATACTCGAATATGCAGACTTTTATATACGCCCTTAACTTGTCAGCACTGTGGCTGTGCCATCGATTAGGATATCTCCCGTTTGATTTCTGCACCATGTCCTAAGTGTAACTATCGGCTTGTCCTCTCTAATTGCGGTAATCTCCACAGTCGCGGTAACTTCCTCGTCGAGGAAAACTGGACCCGTAAAACGCAGCTCCTGCCCCAAGTATATCGTACCTGGTCCGGGTAACTCCTGACCGAGTAATCCGGAAAAGAGACTGGCCGCGAGCATCCCATGAACAATGCGGCGACCGAAAGGCGTTTCGCGCGCATAATCTTCATCCAGGTGAAGGGGGTTTGCGTCAAGGGAGAGCTTTGAAAATTGTTGTACTTCTTCGATGGTAAAGGTTTTGCGAAGCGATGCTTTGGCGCCAAGGGATAAACGCTGTGTCATACTCTCTCTCTCAGCTTAGGTTTGATAGATTGTAACCCCGCGCTCAGCCAGCCGCCTCAACAGGTTGGCCGCCTCCACTGCAGGGAAGAGCTTGGCTTCGCCTGCCCCGACAGGCCCCTCGTGCAAAATCCCAGCTTGTCGAAAATGCATTAGCATCTCCGTTTCTTTCTTGGAATTGAGATCGATACGTTTGCCGAGGTAGATTTTGGGGTCGTGTAGGCGATACTGGCTATAGCGAGTGTCTCCGTTTTTGCTGCGAATAGGCCCTCGCAATATGTCCGGGTAATAAACCTGATAGGGGAAATTCGCCATCTGATCCTCGATGACATGGTAAAAAGTGATGTGTCCGAAGGTCGATCCCAGGGCTAGAACAAAACCCTCTTCTTCAATCAAACGAGCATAGGGGGACCCAGGCCCTACAGGAGTTATGGACGATTCATGATCGCGAGTTAGAAAATCTGCGGCGGGCCCAAGGGCACAGCAGGAATGCGTGTAATGACTGCTACGAAGCACACCCTTTTGAAGTCGGAAGATTTCCGTGATCTTTCCCATGCGCGAAGGATCTTTGGTTGGGTCAAAGATGGGCTCCTTCTTTAGGGCATCAATGCTGTAGTCGGAAATGGGGTAGGCTGGCATTGCGATGGTTCCACTTGGGCCAACGGATTCCAGTAAGGCGGCGACTACCGTTTCCGCGCCCCCCTCGACAAATCCTAGCTTCGATAAGGAACTATGTACAAATACAGTGCTGCCTGTTTTCACCCCGAGATCACGAAGCTCTGAGATGAGTTGTTTCTTGCTCACAGGGTTTGTTCTTGCTCGATCGACCGCTCTACGCTTGCGTAAGTCTTCCAGCGATTTCTTTGCACTACGTAGACCGCTTACTTTGGAAATGAACTTCAATAGCTTCTTCATTGACACCTTTCACAGGTCAACCTTGTCGCCCCCACTTAAGATCTTTACTCTGCTCATGGGAAATTTCGAGCATGAGCGAGTCCAGGAGAAACTTGACAGCCCAATTGAGCATTGCCCATGGAGAGTATGCACCATCCACGGGCTGCGATCCCTTTATTCCTCCATGGATCCCTGGCAAATCACTTTCAAGATTCTGGGTCTTGCGCAGACCGGCATTTAGGGCTAGTGCCGCTTGAGTCCATGTTTGGTCACCAGTTTCTTTTCCCAGGATGAAGAAAATTATCGCAAATTGTGCGTTACCAGTGAGGCATGAAAAGCTATCGTCTGGGAGAAAACCTCGCCCGTAAGTTCCTGCGAGATACTCTTTTTGCGTGGCGATACTCCTAAGGGGTGTGGATAGACGAATTGCCGCCTCAATGTATCTTGGCTCATTTAGTATCAGTCCCCCTTCCATCAATCCGCGTGTGGTATAGGCCATGGTGTGGGTCAACGGATCCTCACTGGGGTGGAATGCGGCGTGTTTCATCCAACCATCTTCATCTTGTTGGGCTACAACCCAGTCCAGGTTTGCTCTGGCGGCCTGAATGAATCTCGCGTCACCTACAGCATTCCCCAATAAGGAGAGGGCCCAGGCAGTTCTGGCGTTATAGCTGTGGGGAACTGCGCGGAAGGTGCTTCGACGCCATGCGCCATCATCGTCTTGCATGGTGAGCAGCCAATCACCGGCGCGGTGGGCAGAATCGAGAAAGAGATCCTTTTTAGTTTCTTGATATGCTCGCAGAAAACCGAAGAGCCCCTGTCCTGTGTCGAAAACAGTGGAATCCTCACTTACTCCGAATCCTGTGCGAACCGATCCGTCGGGCTTCTGAATCTTCACTTCCCATTCGGCTAACTGGATGGCGCGCGTGTGAAACTCGTCCTCGCCACTCAAAAAGGCATAGTCAAAAAAACTGGGAATAATATAGCCAGTGGTCTCTGGGAAGGGTGGCAGCCAGCCAAATCGAAAATGCCATCCCGCTGAAACACCGCCCTCGTTCGCCACGGCGTCCTGCGCGCGGGCAAGCCATTGGATGCACGCCCTAAGATGGTGCTCCGCGCCATAGTCGTTGAAAAATGTTTGCCTTCTGTCTCGCCGTAAAGTCTTTCGACCTTCGGGCCAAGCCGAAAGATTCGAGATGGCTCGGGTTAATTTGAATAACGCATTCATATTGAACTCACCTGAGATTGCTAGCGAAGGGAAGTGGATTTCCAAGTTTTGACTTTATCATGATTGTCTATCTCAGGACAATGGATGCAACAACGCCCGGCCAAGGACCGGGCGTGTTCAATAAACAGCGTTGAATTCTAGTAGAGCGACTTTAACTGGCTCCAGCTGCTTTCTTCCACGGCCGTTGAACCGCGATTCGCGGTGAGAGTGACCATGTAGTAACCCTCTGTGGTCGCGTCGGGGGCGCCGATGTTGGGACCGCCGAAGTCAACGATGGTGGTATCGATTAGTTCCAGGAATGTCAGATCGACGGCGCGCACCCAGGTGGCGTCCATGCCGCCGATGTTGGCCTCCAACCAATCGGCCAGGTCGTTGGGAATGGCGGTTCCCGTACCTGCCAGCCAGGTCATGGAGCGGAAGAAGCAGAAGTCGAAGTTGTGGACACCGTCGACGCCGTCAATGTCGATGTACACATCATCTCCGCCACCGTCATAGTCGTAGTTCCAATCCCCTACAATAGCGTCGGGGTTCGGCGGCCAGATGCCGTCGGGAGTTGCGTATTCACCGGCATAGAGTCCCAGTCCGGGAACCCAGGTGAAACCCAGTTCCGCCCAGCTTGCCATGTAGGCCAGTCCATCCATGAACCAGAAGGCGATTCCGGCATCATTGATCACGAGCTCCATGGGGACCTGTCCAAGTAGCAGGCCCGCAACGTAGATATTCGGATTCAGGTACCAGTCGAAGATGCCCTCGCCTGGATCGGGGTAGTTGAGGGAAAGCAGGTAGCCGCCATTTCCGCAGAGGAAATTGCCATATCCAGTAGGATCGGGAATAACTCCCGCGGCGTCGCCATCGTAGTAAGCGGCAAAGTTTCCTTCGACGGTTGAGATATACGTGTCTTCCGCGATGGCGCTGAAACTAAGGCTTAGAATAGCAATGAGGATTAAGACTTTCGCGATTTTCATCATTCCCACCTCTCCATTTCTGATTGAGCTAACTCGTATCAGACCACTTCCAATAAAAAGTCTATCGGCGGAACTGATATTCGGCAAGGGAAGAGATCGCTTTCTAATGGGCGAATGGGGGAGCATCTTCTATCTTGTATGTCAGGAGGCTCACCATGACCGATTTCTACAATATGGACGCATTGCTCAGCGACGAGGAAAAACTCATCCGTGCCACCGTGCGCGACTTCGTTGAGAAGGAAGCCCGACCGCTACTGGCCTCATGTTGGGAAGAGGGTCGTTTTCCCCACGAACTGCTTCCCTCTATGGGACGCCTCGGCCTCTTCGGACCCACCCTCGAGGGCTACGGCTTGCCGGGAATCGGGAACCTTGCCTATGGCCTCATGGTGCAGGAACTCGAGCGGGGCGACAGTGGCCTGCGCAGTTTCGCTTCGGTGCAGGGCGGCCTGGTCATGTATCCCATTCATCGTTATGGCAGCGAAGAGCAGAAGCTGCATTGGTTGCCGCTCCTGGCGGCGGGAGAAAAAATAGGATGCTTCGGCCTCACCGAAGCCGACCACGGTTCGGATCCCGGCGGCATGGCCACGCGGGCCCGGCGCGACGGCGATGATTGGATCCTCCACGGCTCCAAGATGTGGATTACCAACGGCACCCTTGCCGACGTCACGCTCATCTGGGCCCAGGGCGAAGAGGGCGTGCTGGGATTTCTGCTTGAGAAGGGAAGGCCGGGCCTCCAAGCCCGGGCCATGGAAGGCAAGATGAGTCTGCGCGCCAGCGACACCGCCGAGATCTCTTTGGATGAAGTGCGCGTTCCCGACAGCGCCCGCCTGCCCGGCGCCAAAGGATTGGGTGCACCGCTTTCCTGCCTGAACCAGGCGCGCTACTCCATTGCCTGGGGAACCTTGGGCGCGGCCCTGGCCTGTTTCGAAGAGGCCGTGGCCTATGCGGGCGAGCGCGTGCAGTTTGGTCGTCCCATCGCGGGCTTTCAGCTGACACAGAGCAAGTTGGCTGAGATGCTATCACGCATTACCCAGCATCAATGGATGCTTTGGCGTCTGGCTCAACTCAAGGACGCCGGCGAAGTGACGCCGGCGCAGATTTCCCTGGGCAAACGCAACGGTTGTGAGATCGCTTTGGATATCGCCCGCGAGGCGCGTCAAATACTCGGCGCCAATGGAATTAGCCTGGAATATCAGACGGGTCGGCACATGTGCAATCTCGAGGCGGTGATCACCTACGAAGGAACCCACGAAATTCACTCGTTGATCTTGGGCAAGGAGATCACGGGGCTGAGCGCCTTCCAGTAGCCGATAAGTCTTTGATAATAAACAGTTTAAGCGTATTCGTGGTCCCGGCGCCGTGAATTCCATTGCGGCCTCGGTTGATATTTCGATATAGTTTCGATCTCTCGATATTCTGAACAGCATTTTTCCCGGGGAGATTCTCATGTCAGTATTGCGAACATTGTTAACCTGCACGCTGCTTTTCGCGATTTCGGCGGGAGCTCAGGAAGTTGAATTCACTCTGGTCTCCGGCGATCCGGGAATGGTCAACCACTGGCCCGACGCCGATGCCCACATCGGAACAGTCGATGATCATGTCAGCGCATCATGTTCGCCACGTCATTGTAGTGGCACCAATGCTTTGGGCAGTTACAGCTACAACGCCTTCGATTTCGGTGTCTTCCCTGACGACACCGGTATCCCCCCCGGCGGCTATGAAGCCATCAGCTTCCTGGAGGGAACCGTAAGCATCGATATGGACGTGGCCGTCAACGGCGGTGGACCCCTTGTCACCGCCATGAGCATTTCGGGCACCGAGCCTTTCAACGGCCACGGTGCCTATGTGGCATCCATCGCCGTAGTGAACAGCGGCAGTTACAATCCCGCCGGCAAGGCCTTTACCCTGAATGTCGATCTTGAAGCGGCAATAGGTGGTCCCCCGGACACCTCCCTCGATTTCGATCTCAGCGGCACGGCCTGGATCATCGACGCGGCGGATTTCGGCAACATCACCGGTGATACCTATCTGGACGACGTACTCCTGCCGCGTGCTATAGCCCAGAGCGCCACTTCGCTGGTTTACATCCGCATGATGGGGACGGTGCCTCCCGCCGAAGGCGGAACCTGGGGCGCCATGCCTCTACTTGCCGAAGTGCTTGGCTTCACCGATGCGGTGTCCACTGAGACCACTGACTGGGGCACTTTGAAGGCGAATTATTAGCCGGCTTCTAATGCTGGAAGGAAACGCCACGACCTGTTAGGCGTATGGGGGCGGTTTCCCATTCCCAGCCAGCACAAGGAGCGGCCATGGCCCACGAAATCGAATACCAAATTCACGGCGACGACATGCAGGCCGTGCAGATCACCCTGGATCCCGGCGAGGCGGTGCACGCGGAAGCCGGCGCCATGCTCTTCATCGAAGACGACATCGAAATGGATACGGGCACTCAAGGCGGCCTTATGAAGGGGCTCAAGCGAGCCATCGTGGGCGAGAGCTTCTTCATTACTACCTTCGAGAACCGGGGCGGCAAGCGACGCGACGTCACCTTCGCCGCGCCTTATCCCGGTAAAATCATACCCCTGGATCTCGGCGCTACAGGCACCTGGCTTTGCCAGAAGGACGCCTATCTTTGCAGCGCCTACGGCATCGATATCAACATCGCTTTTTCCAAGAAACTCGGAGCCGGCCTCTTCGGCGGCGAGGGCTTCATCCTGCAGAAGTTGTCGGGGGATGGATTGGCCTTCGCTCACGCGGGCGGCACAATTCTCGAAAGGGAACTGGCGCCGGGAGAAACGCTGCGCGTGGACACGGGCTGTCTGGTGGCATTTCAAGAGCACGTGGATTACGACATTCAGTTCATCGGCGGATTCAAGAATGTACTCTTCGGTGGCGAAGGACTCTTCTTTGCAACTTTGCGCGGCCCGGGGAAGATCTATCTGCAAACGCTTCCCTTCAGCCGACTGGCAGATCGCGTGGTCGCAGCCAGCGGTATCCGTCGCGGAGGTACACAGGGCGAACGCAAGGGCGTTGCCGGATTCGGTGGCGACATTCTCAAGGGATTCCTCAGCGGAGACTGAGGTGACGAAAGGAAATGCCATGCGCGCATGGTTGCTAGTTATTTTCTCGGCGGCACTGCTTATGATTGCCTGCGGCGGAAAGGATCAATCCTCCCAGGCCGGTGCGGCTTTGACCGTAGCGACCGCCTTGGAAGATCCGGTCCTTCGCATGGCGGCCCTCCAAACCTGGCTGGCCGATTACCCGATGGCGAACGAGAGCGATCGCGCGGACGCGCTGAGCGAGATCTGGACCATCCACCGCAATCGCCACGAGGAAACCGCGGGCCTGGCCTGGGCTCGTGGAGAATT
>JACKQG010006484.1_pt1 | contig 12308 bp, 13 predicted proteins | sample 8237621 | NCBI WGS metagenome assembly JACKQG01 (sample SAMN15677084, study PRJNA649215) | marine metagenome | biome: marine; feature: Black Sea; material: saline water; isolation source: suspended particulate matter (SPM) from the Black Sea western gyre | collected 2013-06-09/2013-06-10 | depth...
CAACACCCCTTTTCCCTGACCGCTCAACACCTTCCGCATTGACGGAAAGCACCGCAAGGCGGTTTGGTAGGTTCTCCTGATAGTCCCTACCGGTGGATCAATTCTGCTACTCCTTGCTTCTTCATGATTTTCTGTGAGACCTCCGCTTATCTGTAACAGCTCGTTTCTTTCCATGATGATTTAATTTGTTTGCAGCCCACCATCTTGATTACAGCAAGCTCACTTATATGGATCAGTCTGTTTGGGACTGACCACTTCGTGTGCGTCTGGGCGCACCTAATCCTTCAGGCAGCGGACTGAATGTCCAGATGTTTTAGTATAACCACCACGGCCAACTTTAGAGCTAGATTTCAAGACGCGATTCCATGCGTTCAAGTTCCCCGGAGTGGTCTCTGTTGATGACCAGAAATATGCATGACTTCCTATTTGAATGAAAGGCCCACCACCTGCAGATCGGTATCCTCCTGGGATAGCAGTGAATCCAAAGGCATTAGAGCCATTATCTGGACCACGCCCAAGACTTAACCAGCCGGTTTTATCTTTTAAATGATAACCAGCATCGTAACCGCGCCAATTATCCAGATTCCAAATAGAATTTCCAACACCATATTTGCTATCAACAGTACCCTCCAGTATCTTCCATTCATTATCAGTCGGTAAATGCCATCCTGAAGGACAAACACCTAATGCAGTTTCCCAATCATATAACCTACCATATGTTGCACAATTAGCAGAATTGTTAGCATAACACCAGCTATTACCTGTTTGGTAGTTCATGTTTTTCTTCAACCAGCATTGGTTTCCGATTTGAACTGTAGGATAGACTTGTCCATTACGAGGGTCGGTGAAAGTCGGAATTCCTGGGCAGTGTTCACCTAGCCATAAAGTCAGGGCTGGATCACCAATATACTTAATGCTAACGGTTTTCTTGTCTTTAGGGTACCAATAGCTTTTTGGGGGATCTGAACCATTTATCCATTCTTCTGTATTAACCGGTTCGGCTTGTTCGTTATCGGTTAGATCGTCTATCAGATCAATGGCCCAGTTGGCATTCTTGGATGTATAAACGCTCCAGTCAAATCCAAAATAGGCCCCTTTGGCAAATGAATTTTCTATTTGAGACCACTGCCCCAGGAAACTAAAGCAAAATCCACCATAAAACAAAATAGTATCATTGTTAAAATTATTGTGAGATGCAATGAATTGCTCTGAAATACCATATACATTAGCCAACTGGTTACTTGAAACTTTCGCTTGTTTAATAAGGATATTTCCATTTTTTATATCCGACAAGTATTTCTTGGAAGTGGTTTCATTTTCTCTTTCTCCAGTTTTCAAATAAATATCTTTGATGTTTTCTTTTTTTGGCCATGCCCACCCATGCGAATAAATGTGGATAAACCCATATCCTGAAAGTTGTGTAAAACGATCCACACTGGCCTCCTGATCCTTATATACAGTCTGTAAATTAAATCCAATCCTTGGAAAATATTGATTATATTTATTAATAATATCGTTAGTAAATTTAGAGCGCTCCCAATAATGCGGATTGAGTAAAATCACCTTTGGTATGTTTACCAAAGATTGCTCGCTTAAAGGAGAAAGCGGAATACTGGGGAAGGAGCTGTTGTTAATGCTGTCTGGGCTGAAGTTGTCATCAGGATTTAGGAAGATGCCCCCCCGCATGCCATTAGAATACTGTACAGCTATGCCCTGGCCTCCAATGGTTGAAGAAGAAACCGATGGATCGGCGAGGAAAAATTGATGCAATTGGTTGATGACATCAAGAGAATCCATGGTCTGTAACCAACTGATATAGTTTTCTCCCGCCTTATCCTGTAAAGCGACTATGTTGTTAATAAAGATTTGGTCCTCCTCAGACGAACCTGTGTTGTTATCGTCTCTATTTTTTTTACATGAGTTGTAAGTTAACGTTAGCGTTATGATTATTAAAACCGTAAATAAGTTAATAATCCTTGATGCTCTCATTTTGATTGGTTTATTGGTTTCTCTTCACAAAGTAAAAATATAAATTAATGACATGCTATCCTAATTTTCTTATAACCAAAATGCAAAGACCCCTAGTCACTTTTTTACCTTTTTTTTGAATGAGTGGCACCGACCCACCTCAACCGAGATCGTCCATTGTAGGTCAAATGGTATCGCAAGAAATGGCATTCCTATTCCATTCATCCATCATTGAACTCCAGAGTCATGTTCCGGAACATTGGACAACAAAAAAGAGTACTGACATGAAAAAAGTAAAACAAAAAGGTCCATTTTGTGTACGTGTATGGGGAGGGGAGGGATTGTTCAGGGGTATATCCCAATATTCAATAAATGTAAAATTGGGTCACAGCAGACGTGTTTCACTATCATTTTGCAGCAAGTATTTCAGGTTTTACTGACGTTTCGGAGCGATGGAGAGGCAAAAAAAGTGCAATTAATTTCATTGATTTTTATTTTGAGAAGCTGCCGTGAAGGGGAAAAAGCCCAAAAATGGCGGAAACATCAGTAATCAGAAATCGAAACAAAGTATTGGCTTGAAATGCATATCTCATGATTTTAGTGGGAAAAACAGGTTGATTTTAGTGTAAAGCAGTCTGTATTCTTGAGGTGACGATTGTGCGCTTTTAATACACCTAGTGCGTGTTATACGCATTCTACTGACCCTTGACTCTGTTTTGGGGATATTTTACTTCAATTGTCATTTCAGCAAAGAATTCAGGTTAATTTTGCTGTTACTTTTTTAGGACCAAAAAAGATACAATCTGTAAAGTTTTTGCCACGAAAAAAGTAAGCAATATTCTTCTATCTTTCATTTTGAGATTTTTTTGAAAAAAGGTATACCTTTTACCCTCTGAAATGGATAAATGACCATGAAAGAGAATGAACAGAATAGAAACGAGATCTGATGAAATGAAAGATTTTTTTGACGACATTAGGCTAACTGAAAACTCAATACGAAGTAAATAGTAGGGATAGGGACATACGGATAGTGCCATGATGTTAATGAAAAAAGAACTCCAAAGTGGCAGTTAGAATCTCCTATTAGCTCCTTAAACATTTTAAAAGATGTATTTTAAAATAGTGATAATAATGTATTGTTGATAACTCGATGAGTGTGAAGTAAAAATGTAGGTTAGATGTTTTATTTTTGCATGTAAGTCAAATCAATTTAATTTAATAATACAAGATGAAACAGATAATTATAATTATACTATCAACAATGCTTTGGGGTAATTCATGTTTAACTCAAAATATTAGTGATAAAAACAATCATAGGCAAATATCAGATGGTATTGCTGATACGGCTTATATTGATCCATTATCAATAATCTCAATATATTTAGAAACCGAAAAAAATATAAATGGGAAAAACACTAAGATAACAAGAGCTACAGGCTTTATTTTAAAAGAAAAATCCAAACATTATCTAATTACAAATTGGCATGTTGTAACAAATAGAAGTCGTATAGATAGTAGTGCAAAAATAATTACGATTAAGAATGAAATTGGGAATGACGTTAAAATAAATATTGCTGATCCAGAAAAATTAATTACACATTTTCATGGCATTAAACTTGGAACATGGCATCCAATAACGATAGATTTATATGAAAACGGAAAGAAAAAATGGATTGAACATCCACTTGGAAGTAAGGTTGATGTAATTGCTATTCCACTAAATTTAACTAAACATCAGCAAGATAGCGTTCAATTATATGCAATAGAATATGAAAAATACAATGACGATATTATTCTTTATCCTTCGATTAATTTAAGCATTATCGGCTTCCCACGTGGTTTAGCAAGTTATGGTAAATTTCCTATATGGAAAACCGGACAATTAGCAACAGATTATGATATAAATGTTGACAATCTACCAGTATTTCTAATAGACGCTTCCACAAGGGGTGGTATGTCGGGCTCCCCGGTAATAATTCGACAAGCTGGGACTACACTAACGAAAGGTTCTTTTAGTATTGGTGGTAAAGCACAGAAATTTTTAGGTGTTTACTCTGGAAGGGTGCCTGGAGACTTAGATATTGGGATTGTCTGGAAAGTAGATTGTTTAAAAGAAATACTGAAATAAAACTGACACCAAATAGTGTATGACTGCCAATATGTTAAATTCCTCTCACAATGTAGCAATAGAAAAGAAAAGGAATAAGAACGTGATACCCTTAGTCAATTTCCTCATATACTTAACCAAGTTAGTACTGGGACTCACCTCGAACATTATTGTGTGTTAGAATCAGAAGAGTAACTAAAATATGGCCACTCTAGTCCTGGCTGGACAGTGAGCTATCATCGTTTCGACTTTCACGGACCTTCTTGGCCTCTCTCCACATCTCCCAATACATCTTTTTTTTAACATAACCACCCCGCCATGGAGGCCAGTCGTATCCGCAATGCGATTTTCTTTCGCAGCGACCGTAGTTGATGGGAATATATTCATTTGTGTCGATATCAATGTATCGTATGTACCGTTTTCTTCCACATGCTGGACAAACATGTGTTCTGTTTTTTTTGTCTAGTTTGAGCCAATAAGATGTTTTCATGACTTTTTGAGTTTGTCATACAATATAAAATTACTTTTAAATAATCTACTTGTCAAATTCTAAGCAGCAATTTCATGGAATCAAAAAAAGTCAAAGGATCCCAGTAACAACAGAATTGATAATGGAAAATGAAAACAAAAAACGAAGAGGAGGAAATTGGATTCAAATTAATCAATCTAAGGCTATATGGAATTCAGTCGTACAATTTTCCTCCTCAACTAAGATCTTCTCACAGAAAGGACGAAAATCGGTTTTAGGAGCATTTGTAGCTACATATGTGGCTACAAATAAAAAACCACTTACAACAAGCTGGTCATAAGTGGCTGATTATCTTGCTCCCCCTGTTGGACTCGAACCAACGACCCTCTGATTAACAGTCAGATGCTCTAACCAACTGAGCTAAGGAGGAGTATCCTTTTTTCTCCTTTTTCGCCCCTCTGATTAATCCCGCATGTGCGGGACTCTAACCAACTGAGCTAAGGAGGAATGTCTCAAAATTGGGAGTGCAAAGGTAGGCTTAATTGTTGAAAAAACAATATACAAAACTGTAATTCCTAGAGAGGCTGTCTGTTTTAGGAATATTTTTTATTTTCCGTAGATCACCTTTCGTGTTTTTGTTTTGTTCTTATCACAAAATTGTATGAAATATATACCAAACGGCAAATCTGGTGAAGGCTTCCATTGTTTAGTCCCGTCTTGCAAGTGGCTCACAAGATTTCCTGATATGTCGTAAATATGAACACGACTTCCATCAGGGTATTCAATGTTGCAACCATCTGTAAATGGATTTGGATAAACAGTGTAGTTTGTGATTTGTTCTTCATATTCAGGAACACCGGTTACAAGTATAGTTTGTGAATAATAGGCATGATTAATCTGGTAATCATCAACAACTAATTCAACCAGATGTTCTCCTGGTTCTAAAACCAGGGTATAATTTCCTCCTCCTCGCTGATTATAATGTGTTGTTCCATCAACAACTAACTCTGAACGCAACCGGTATTCAAGCGGGTAGGTGCATTCTTCGACCCAATCTATATGGACAATTCCATCATTTTGACTAAACGAGAATGGACATTCAAAGGTAACTGGTTCAGCAGGGGATATATGGATATAATGGATTCCCCGGAAATGCATCGCCGGATAGGGGTCCGGGAAAAGCAGGTCTATTGCAAGGTATATTGTTCCTGAAGCATGATTAGGTTCAGAATTGATACCAACTTTCAACAGGTTTTCCTCGATAAAGGCAACTTCAATAAACAGGTATGGATCACCAATGGGTGTAACTGAAATAGCTGTTTGTGCAATTACGTCAGGCGGGAATACTGTCCCAAGATCATAATCAATAAATGCAAATTGTCCTGGCTCTATCGCCATAGGTGGATTCACAGCTGTTTCCGTTTCAATATCTATTATTGCAGCAGCAATTGCTGCAGCTAATTCAATACTGTCATGTGCTGATAATCCGCCATCAGTACCGTTACCAGGTCCGCTTCCTTTCATCACATCAGACGGATTAGCATCGCCATCAGTATCAGCTAAACCCAATGCATGTCCTATTTCATGTGTGCAAACTTCCTTTAAACTTAAAGGTAACGTGATGTCGCTTATCTTGATGATTGCGCTTTCATTATCACCACTGGCATCGATGTTGGTGATGCATTCTCCAGGAATTGAATCGGGAAGCGTAGAACTCCCAATGACAGTAATGTTCGCTGGCTTACTCGATACTTCTTTCAACTTAGGGACACAAAATGCCGCATTCCACCTGTTAATTGCTATCCGTAAAGAATCTTTTTCTGCAGCTGTAAACGTTGAGTCGATGTAAATGGTAATTGAGTCAGGATCGCCTGCCCAACCCTGATATCCCGAAATCACATCACGATCTGAAACAAGTTGAAAATCTGGCTGGCTGAAAAGATAGAAGCTCGCAACGAAAAAAACACCAAATAATATGATGTTTCTGTTCTTGAAATCAAACCTAATTGTCATAAATTTTTTCATAGCATTAAGTTTTCTTAGATATATCGCTTATTGCCCGAAAGGTACAAAATAAAAGAAGTGAAACCAATTCTTTAGCCCTGATCAATCAAATACAACCACAAATATTATTTGAAAAGTAAGATTCTAAACAAGTGCATTAAAATGGACAGCTGCGGCAGGAATGCAATTATTGATGAATCCTGGGCATTCCTTACAATGAAAATAAGAACGCAGGTATCATCCTCAAAGCACGGGTAATGTGGGCATATTACTTGTTATCTGAAGGGATCGCACGGAATGTCATTTTCTCAGGGGGTGCTGTTTATACTCCTTACATTGAAAGTAATATCATGGCTTTATATGCCATGGAACTGGGCGTATCAGCCGATCGGATTTTTTGCGAAACGAGGGCCGAACACAGTACAGAAAACGTTGTATTTTCATGCCGGCTGGCTAAAACACTAGGATTTGAAAAAATTGCTGTGGCAACCGGACCCTTTCAATCATCCTTTCTGTCTGTTTTTGTAAAGAATCATTCTCTGCCGGTCAGTTTTATTCCCATTATGATCACCTCGATACTAAAAGTTAATCAAGGTAGGTTTCCCGACATCGATCCTTCCACAGCGTTTGTCAATAACTTTGTTAACCTGAAAGATAGGGAAAGCCGGTCAGACCGGTTCCAGGGAACACTTGGTAATAATATTACAAAATAAAGACAAAATTACCCTCAAGGCTCGGCCATCAGTAATATCAGAATAAAAAAGCCAAACGAAGCAAAGACTAACCAAAGACTAACCAACGACTATACCTAGACTATAGCTAAACCGAACCTAAACTGAATTCACCTTGGAGGAAGCTTGGAGAAACCTTGGAGAAAGCTTGGACAAACCTTATAGGAAGCTTGGACAAATCTTGATTGTCCTGCACTGAAAAAACTATATAGAAAAACCGATTTTCTAAGTCAGGCTGTGAGTTCAAGGAATATTACAAAATAAAAATGGGTTTCGTAACTTCCTGGTTTTCACTGACCGCTCTGACAAGGTATACACCTTCACTGAACATTTCTACAGAAACCGTTTTCCGGAAATGGCCATGAAAGGTGTCAATGATCTCCAGAGAGACAACACACCTTCCAGCAACATCCAGGAATTCAACATGGATCGTTGATCCCTTCGGGAAACTTCCTGAAATGGTGAGTAGATCGTTCACCGGGTTTGGAAAGAGACTCAGTGTGGGTCTCGTAACTTTAATACTCTGTTGAATGCCCGGGATTGGCTCTCTTTTCAACAACCAGGCCTGGCCAGGCAACCGGGCCAATGCATAGCCTGTCTCCGACTCAGGGAAATCGATCTTCGTGACCTCTCCCAAAGCAGTTCCTGATTCCATCTGCCAGGACTGTCCGGCATCTGTCGTTTTCAGGATCCCAAATGATCCGATGTAGCCGGTATTCTGATCCGTGAAAGTTACTTCATAAATCTCACCGTCGAAAAATTGTGTGTCCCATATCTCTCCGCCATTTGTTGTGTGCAATAGAACGCCACAGTTTATTCCCGGACATCCTTCTGAATTTAATCCCGCAGCATAGCCTGTTTCATTTGTAAAAAACTGGAGTGCCCGGATGCTGAAAATGTCGGATGAGTATTTCTCAATCCAGTTGGTTCCTCCTGATGCCGTTTTGTAAATATATCCTGCATCCAGACCCAGGTAACCTGTGTTTCCGTCAGGGAAATCAATGTCCATCACACCGCTCCCTGACTGAGTTGTTGTGAAACTACCCACATTGTTCCAACTGGCACCGGCATCATAGGATTTCATTATCGTGTGATTGTTTTGGACGGATGGCGCTATGTAACCTGTTGAATTGTTTACAAAACAGATGTCGTACATCGGGGAACTGCCAGTATAAACCTCTGTCCATGAGGCTCCTTCATCAACGGTCCTGAAAATCCGGTCGCCCAGTCCTGATGTAGAAAGGAGACCTATTTCAATACTCAGAAAATGAGCAGCCCTGAATATATCCGTGGCTGAGGTGATCAGGGTTGTCCAGCTCTCTCCGCCATCCTCAGTCATCATCAGGATGCCGTCATTGGTTCCACCACAAACATAGCCAATGTCACTGGACAAGAATTGAATGTCATACATATCATAAGGGAACGATTTGATGACAGTCCATTGACCATGTCCCGGAAGATAACACAGAAGGCATAAAACCAATCCGATCATCCCAATAAGAATTCCACGTTTCATAACACTTCATTTTTCACCACCAAATATACGAATTTTATAGATGTTTTGCAAGCAATTATGCATTATCTTTGTATGATGACCGCCGGCGAAGCACATAATAAGAAAATTTCCACCCTGAAGGAGTGGGTCAACAGCTATTCCGATGCCATGCTGTCATGGGCTGTGTACAAAACATCTGACCAGAAGGCATCAGAAGACCTGGTACAGGAAACGTTTATTGCTGCCTTTAATTCATTTGACTCGTTCAACCAGAAAAGCCAGCCCAAAACCTGGCTCTTTTCCATTCTCAACAACAAAGTGACTGACTATCACCGTAAAAATTTTCGCCAACAGACTTATACGGAAAGTGCCCTCAGGAAAGAGGATAAAAGTTCCGGGATCACCACGCTATTCGATTCATATGGCAAATGGACGAAAGAGCGGGAGCCACAAACCTGGGACTATGAATCGGAAAACCTGCTGGATAACGAGGAGTTTAGAACGGTGTTTCAGGGATGTCTGGAAAAGCTTCCCGGAAACTGGTTTTCTGCTGTTCAACTGAAGTACCTGGAAGAAAAAGATGGCCGGATCATCTGTCAGGAACTGGGAATCACACCGTCTAATTTCTGGCAGATCCTTCACCGGGCCAAACTCCGGCTGAGGGAATGCATGGAAACAAACTGGTTCAACACCTGATGATGAAGAAACTGATGACATACATGATGCTCTCCTGCCGGAAAGCGACTGAGTTAATCGAGAAAAAAGTCTCCTTTTCTCTCTCTCCCATTGAGAAAATGCAACTCTTTTTACATACCAGTATGTGTCATGCCTGCCGCACATACGAAAAACAGAGTAAATTCCTGGATAAATGCCTCTGCCATTTCTACAATCCAACGGTTTACCATCCCGAAATGACAAATCCCACCCAAGCATCTGATGATTTTAAAGATATGATTATCAGTGATTTAGAAAATAAATAATCTGTTTTTCCTTTTTTTTGTCAGGTTGACGATGTAGCATCGACTATTTCATCAAAAGTTGATTGATTTAATCTAATTAAAAATTGAACACATGAAAAACAACATTCATATCGTAGCCGGTTCACTGGTAACAGGAATCGTCATGAGCGCAGCCACGCTGAGTGCGCCTGCAGCTAATCTCTTCTCATACAGCTCTCTGGGTTCCGGCTCAGAAGTTCGGAGTACCCTGTTGGAAAAAGCAATGAACGATCACGATCTGCATCTCTTTGAGATGAAGTGTGGTGATGAAAGCAAATCAGATAGCACCAAGTCTGCCACCAAACCGGCTGCAAAAAAGGCTGATGGAAAAACAACTGATGCCAAATGCGGCGAAGGCAAATGCGGTGAGAAAAAAGCCGATGCCAAGAAAACTGACAATAAAACCAAGGACGCCAAATGTGGCGAAGGTAAATGTGGGGTTGAATAAGATGGTGGGAATTGGATTCAGAAAGGATTTTGCAGAGGAGCTCCTGAACGGGAGCTCCCTCAATCCCTCTTTCCTGGAGGTGGCTCCGGAAAATTGGATGGGGATAGGCGGATACTGGAAAAAAGTCTTCAGGAACGCACTCGAGCAATACCCGTTATTTACTCATGGCTTATCCCTCTCCATCGGGAGCCCCGATCCGCTGGATTATAAATTTTTGAAAAACATCAAGCAATTCTTTGACGAAACCAACGCAAAGATCTACTCCGAACACCTTAGTTATTCCAAGTGCGACAATGCACACCTGTACGACCTTTTGCCCATCCCCTTTACAGAGGATGCCGTACACCATGTCTCTCAGCGCATTAACGAAGTTCAGGATATTCTGGAGCGCAAAATAGCAATAGAGATCGTCAGCTATTATACTCCCGTTGCTCCGGAGATGGAGGAGATCGATTTCATCAACGCCATCCTGCAAGAGGCTGACACTCAGCTCCTGCTGGATGTGAATAACATCTTCGTAAATGGATTCAATCATCAATACGATCCCGTTACCTTCATTGACAAATTACCTATGGAGCGGGTAGCTTATATCCATATGGCCGGACACACCAGGATTTCAGACAATCTGATCATCGATACCCATGGTGAAGCCATCATCGATCCGGTTTATCATCTTTTTGAATATACCATGAAAAAATTAAACCGGGATGTTCCGGTTCTGCTTGAACGGGATTTCAATATCCCAGAGATGACAGAGATGCAGCAGGAACTTGAACGCTTGCAGGCAATTAAAACAGACTCCCTAAAACAGGTCGACCATGTTGTTGCGTGATTCGACATATGAGGTCCAGTCATCCCTGGCTGCCTATTGCCGGACCGGGTTGGAAAGGCCAATCCCGGGTGCGGATAGTGAGCGTGTCTCTCATTACAGAAGACTTGTTTTCAATATCATTGAGGATAATCTTCAAACGGCCTATCCACTTACACACGATCTCCTCTCCCCGGAGGAATGGGAAGAGGTTGTGACTGAATTTTTCAGCAATCATCCCTGTCAGTCGCCCCAAATCTGGTCGATGCCAAACGAATTTTATGAATACCTGAGAGATGTCAATCATCCTCTTCTAGAGAAGTATCCTTTCCTGGAAGATTTGCTTCTGTTTGAGTGGAGAGAGATTGAACTCTATATGTCAGAAGATCATTCTATCCGGCATGATTTACATGGAAATGTAAGCAACGACAAGCTGGTGGTGAATCCTGAACACGGTCTGATGCACCTCTCCTGGCCGGTCCATCTAATGAATGCCAGCGAGATCAAACCTGAACATAAAGGCAATTTTTTCCTGCTGATGCACAGGGACCCTGAATCGGGAAAGATCCTCTTCTCCAACCTCTCTCCAGCTTTTGTTCGAATGATCGAATACCTGAAGGATAGCCCCGATTCTATTCCAGGGATGCTGGACAAAATCGAAAAAGAGATGCACGTTGATATCACGGATGATATTAGGAAAACTACACTTGATTTTTTTAAAAATGGATTGAATAACCGCCTGATCCTGGGATTTGAAAGATCCTGACTTGAAGGCATAAACAGCTGATAATCATGAAAATAGTACAAAATTATATCGTTCTCACAGAACAGGTATCGAAGTTAAAAGATATTCCCCTTTTATTGATGCGCCTGGTATTGGCTTATGGATTTTACATGCCGGCAAAAATGAAATGGTCGAATATCGAGGGTATTACCCAGTGGTTTGAAGGAATGGGCATCCCGTTTCCGGCTCTCAATGCCTATCTGGCAGCCTCAACTGAATCTGCAGGTGTGGTCTTGCTTTTCCTGGGCCTGGGAACGCGTCTGATCTCAATTCCGTTGATGGTGGTCATGCTCGTTGCAATTGGAGCCGTCCACTGGTCTAATGGTTTTGAAGCGGGGTCAAATGGATTTGAGATTCCGTTTTACTACCTGATCATGCTTTTGACCCTCTTCTTTATAGGTCCCGGAAGGATCAGTGTGGATGCGTGGTTAAAAAGTAGTTATCGTAAGTGAATAACTCTTTGGATTAATTCAAGTAGAAATAGCTATTTTTGGAT
>JACKQG010006485.1_pt1 | contig 12308 bp, 10 predicted proteins | sample 8237621 | NCBI WGS metagenome assembly JACKQG01 (sample SAMN15677084, study PRJNA649215) | marine metagenome | biome: marine; feature: Black Sea; material: saline water; isolation source: suspended particulate matter (SPM) from the Black Sea western gyre | collected 2013-06-09/2013-06-10 | depth...
TGGAAGTATTTGGTTCGGATGTATCGGCCAGTCAGGCTCTGGCAGAAGGTGTTATTATGGGCAGTTATCAGTTCCTGAATTATAAAAAAGAAGATGAAGACCAATTTGAATTAGTCAGTGCTGTAGCTTTAAATGCCGATGCAGCCGGGATTGAGAAAGGCAGCAAGATCGGAGCTGCAGTTTGTTTAGCCCGTGATCTGGGAAACCATCCCGGTAATGTAGCTACACCGACTTACCTTGCCAATATTGCCGGGGATATTGCCAGGGAAGGCGGTATGAAACTGGTTGTGTTTGATCGAAAAGAATTTACTGAAATGGGCATGGGTGCCCTGGCTGGAGTGGCTCAAGGCAGCGACGAACCGCCAAAATTTATCCTGCTGGAGTACAACGGCGGTGGCGCTGATAAACCGGTTGCTCTCGTTGGCAAAGGTCTGACTTTTGACAGCGGTGGTATCTCGATCAAACCGGGCGCCGGTATGGATGAAATGAAATATGACATGTGTGGATCAGCTCTGGTGTTGGGAGTCATGAAAGCAGTGGCGACGCTGAAGCCCAGACTGAATGTGGTGGCAGCTATTCCTTCTACCGAGAACATGAGTGGTGCCAAAGCCTATAAACCGGGTGATATCCTGACGGCCTATAATGGCAAGACCATCGAAGTATTGAACACCGATGCCGAGGGTCGGTTAATTCTGGCAGATGCTTTGGCCTATGTGAGTAAGCACTTCGATCCGGAATTTATTTTTGATTTCGCGACCCTGACAGGTGCCGTCTTGATCGCGCTGGGGCATATCGCCACCGGCATTCTGGGCACTGATGATGACTTGATTGAAAAGGTTCAGGAGGCTGCCCAAGTTACCGGAGAAAAATTCTGGCAATTGCCTCTGTGGGATGAGTATTGCGAACATGTGAAATCAAAGATCGCAGATGTGAAGAATATGGGCAAAACTCGGCAGGCTGGTACAATCGCCGGGGCTGCTTTTCTGAAGGAATTTGTGGGCGAAGATATTCCCTGGGTCCATTTCGACATTGCCGGAACCGCCTGGAGTGATGAGGAGGTACCCTACAATGTGAAGAAAACCGCATCCGGGGCAGTAGTTCGAACCGTTCTGGAGGTAATGGGAGTTTGATCCGAGTCAATTGAACTTGAATTAAAATAAATTTCGTACTCGATTAGTATCAATTGACTAGGTCGAAGAAGGGAAAACGGAGAACGGAAACGGGAAACGTAATGAAAATTTACTTTTCTGTTACTCACCACTTGAGCCCCCAGCACCAAGAACCAAGAACCAAGCACTAAGAACCAAGCACCTATATCCCCAACCTGTACCCCGAAAATCGGGGGCTTTCTACCTGCGCTATGGCTTCGGTAGACAGGCAGTTGGCAGGCAGAACCTAAAATTTAGAACCTAGAACCAATTCTGCGGACAAAGAGCATTGGAGACCTGTCTGCCCTGGCTATATTCCCATATTTGGGTATCCGGATGAGAAATTCGTTATTTCCGTGGTATGCTCGTATTTTTTAAGTTTAAGAAAAATTTTGGAGGAATTATGCCTGATTACCCAAGTCGCGCCGAAGCACTGAAGTTATTTTTTGAATATACAAAAACCGAATCCCTGCGCAAGCACGGTCTGGCCGTGGAACAGGTGATGCGAAAGCTGGCCCGGAAATATGGTGAAGATGAAGAATTATGGGGCATCACCGGACTGCTGCACGATTTTGATTATGAAAAATTCCCGACTGCCGAGGAACATCCTTATAAAGGAAACGAAATCCTGAAAGCCAAAGGTTATCCCCGGGAAATGCTGGACGCTATCATGGGTCACGCCGATTACAGCGGTGTTCCCCGGGAAAGCTTGCTCGCTAAGGCTCTGTTCTCCTGTGATGAATTGTCCGGGTTTATGTTTGCCGTCACCTATGTACGCCCATCCAAAGCGATTGTGGATGTTAAGGTGAAATCGGTGACGAAAAAGTTAAAAGACCGCAGTTTTGCCGCTAAAGTCAGCCGGGAAGAAGTGGAAAAAGGTATTGTGGAACTGGGTGTTGACCGGGCTCAGCATATCCAGTTTGTGATTGACGCCATGAAGGAAAAAGCAGAGGAGCTGGGACTGGCCGGGGGGGAGTGAGCACGGAGCAAAGAGCCTTGAGCAAAGAGCCAGGGCCGGGAGCAGAGGAGATGAGGGGCGGGGGAGAACCTAAAACCCAGCACGGAGAACTGCCTGCCAACTGCCTGTCTACCGAAGCCGTAGCGCAGGTAGAAAGCCCTCGATTTTTGGGGCGCAGGTTGGAAGAATGGAGACGGGAAAACGTAGAACGGAGCACGTAGAACAGAGAACGGATAAACTTATCAACGGGCTGTTTACCGGGGTTGCAATGTAGATCAACGCACAATCTAACGAAGAGTATTACGGTATTTATCCCGTATTTCACTGCTCATAAAAAAAAGTGTGTGTAAAGTTAATTTTATTTGGTAAATTTATTGGACTTTAGTTTTTAAAAAGTCGAGGGTTGTTTTTAAATCAAGTTATTATAAAAACTTGGAGGAAGTAGTATTTAGATGATATGAAGAAATTTTATATAATCACAATCATCTTTTTATCTCTATCAATGATAATTGTTTACACCTATTTTAACCGTAAACAAGATATTAATAAGTTAATACCAAGGAATACATTACGTCATTCCGTTCACGTATTGGCTGAAAGAGCTGTAATAAAATCATTATCTCAATTTATAACTAATACCGCTACCCTTTCCGCCCTTCAAAAAGGAAAAATAACTGCTGAAGTATCATCTTATATAAGGGAAGTTAAAGTTCATGACGGTGAGAGCGTATCTCAGGGTGACACGTTAATTTTATTAGATCAATCCCTATTTCAGATTGAATTAGAAAAAGCACGAGGAGATTTTTTTAAAGCAGCTACTGAATTTATTTCTGAATTAAAGTTAACAGGTTCAAAGAAAGCGCTGGAATGGGAAAATTTTCTTGGAAAATCATTTCAGCTAAATACATTTCCTGCGCTTCCGAATTCATTATCTAAAAGTAAAATGATGTCTATTGTTCGCTATAATTTGCATAATCACTATACCGAGGTAAAAAAGAAAGAACAACAGATAGATTATTGTATAATTACCGCACCATTCAACGGGTTAATTTCAGACATTCAAGTATATCCGGGCGTACATATCGGTCCCGCTTCAGTTTTACTCACTTTAACGAATATTTCACAAATGAAGCTGGAAATAGATATCCTTGAATCTGATTTATCTCATATTTCAATCGGCTCATCATTTGAATTTTACAATTCACCGAGTATGAACTATACAATTTCGGCTGTACATCCAGCAATAAATCCGGATACACGGTTAGGGAAAGTCATGGCTGTGATTGATAATGTCAATAATCAATACAAGGACGGCCAAAAAGAAATGGTACGTCTGGTGAAACAGGTATTTGAAAATAAGTTGGTTGTTCCACGAAATGCCATATTAACCCGTAATGATCGAGACCTTGTTTTTGTCGTTAAAAACGGAATCGCTAAATGGCAATATATTACAACAGGTGTAGGTAATGCTGATTTTATAGAAATTACTCAAGGCGTATTAGCAGGCGATACGGTTGTTACCAGCGGTCATTATTCCTTGGCGCACAATGTACCGGTAACAGTAAAAATGACCAATGCAAAGTAGATTAAAAAACCAGATATCTATGTTAATCATTCTATGTTCAGCGCTAATTGCTGAAGAAATAACACTGGATGTTTATTTGCAAAAAGTCATACAGGCGAGCTATGAACGATATGAAGTTGGGTTGCAAACAGATGAAATAGATGCTCAAAAAAGGCAATTAATTGCTGGATATTTTCCGGCCCTTTCCTATTCGCTCAACTTATCCCAATCGGAACAGGGTCCCAGGGATGTATTTGTGGGCAGTGTACCTATCAGCCAGCCAGCCACAACCTACGAATATCATTCCACAGCGCTTAATTTGTCTCAACAATTTTTTGACTGGGGAAATTCTTTTCGGAAGAAGGAGCGATTAAAACTAAATAAAGATGCCATTGAATCTGATTTTATGCTACGTGCCAGAACGCTGACTGAACAGGCCTTGATTTTATATTTTCAACTGGTTGAGGCAAATGAAATTCTTGAGATATTGAAACAAGAATTGTCTGAAACCCAAATACTGCAAAAACACTTGAAAAATTTAGTCGAGCGTGGTGTAAAACCACCGATGGATAAATTGCAGATGGATATAACACTCAATGAAGTTATGTCAAAAATAAATTCCCAGGAGTTTAGAGTAGCTCAATACCGGGCAGAGGTATCTTTTTTAATAAATGAGCCGATCGATACTGCTTTTACCCTTTTACCTCCTGCTGAATTTGAACAATTGATTGAATTTAATCCGTCAATACCCAACCCTGCGTCGAATTATTTAACCGATCAAATAAAGATCAATGAACTCGAATTATCCATTTTAAAATGGGATCGTATGCCTGATGTATATTTCAACGCCGGGTATTCCAGGGGTAATACTTTTTTTAAATCACTTTATACAAACTTTGATAAAGATTGGTATATGCATTTTTCGCTTAGCCTTTCGCTTCCACTGTTTAAAAACCGGCAATACAGTTTGCAAGAAACCAGGAAGTGGATTCAGATCCTGCGATTAACTCAACAATTAGATATTGAAAAAAAGAAGATCGATAAGCAAGTATACATTTTGTTAAAACAAATTCAAAAAGATAAAGAGCAAATTGTATTGCAGGAAGAGAATATAAAAAACTACGAAAATATTTTCACACATGAACTGGATCGATACAATTCCGGTTTGATCGATTATCGGATATTGAAAGATGCTAAGAATATATTGTTGCAGAGCAGGCAATCGCAGATTTCTCTTAAATATAGTTCTATTGGAAATAAAGAGAAATTGAAATTGCTTTTGGGGGAGTGGGACGAAGCTATTTTAGCAATAATCGAAAAATAATAGAATAAAGATTTACTCCGATGATTCGGAGTAAAAAACCGGGGCAGGCTCAATTGAGCCTGCCCCGCACACAGGTTACAGGTGGTTCCGAACAACCTGCCGGCTCCCACTTTTAGTGAGAACAGGCAAGGTGGAAGACCTGTAACGCACCTTAAATCTAACATGATGGAGAATATCATGAAAAAGATAAGAAAAATCCTACTAACTGTTTTTTTAGCATTATTTTTTGTAGGAATAACAGTTGCAAATAATCAACTATCCGGAACTAACGATACAAGCAATAAGGCTGACGGAATATCAGCCTATATGGGTTCTGGCAAACCTTGTGTAAATGACGATAAATGGGATTGTATGCATATTGAAATTTCATTTGATTGGGACTTACCTTGGTAAAATGATGTAATAAGCAAGGGCTGATACTTACTTTATTGGCCCTTGCTGTTAAATTTTGGAGATATAAATGAAAAAGATAATTACCTTAATAATTTTATGTATAATAGTCTATTTAAATTGTCTTTATGCAAAAAATGTAATTTCCTTAAATATTATAAATATTGATGAATTAAAGTATGTCAAAAATTATTATAATTGCAATTTGGCAATTATTAAAGGCGATACCTTAGTCATTGGATCAAATAAATATATTTATGTAATTGACGTTAATAAGAATATCATTCTAAGGAAAAAGAAAGCATATTCTCTCTCAATTGAATTGGCTAATAATTACTCAATTTCTCATACCTATTATGAGAATAATGGCATGGTCTATTTAGAAATATTTACCGGGTTATTCGAAGGTAAAATCTGCTCAGTCTTACATCATCCTAATACTGGTAAGATATTTTATAGTAGTATTGATTCAACAATTATTATTTCGGGTAATCATTTCACAAAATATATAGAAATGCTGGAAACATATGATGAGAATAGTGAAACCCCATCTTCCTATTCAAGAAGTGGTATTAGCCAATTTTATCAACAACAAGCAGCTTACACCTTGACAAAATACGATTTGTCCTTGAATTTAATTGATTCGGCCAATTTCATTGAAAGGCGAGGAGAAAACTATCAGGGATATAATGGATTATATATGGGTGAAATATTTGCAGTGGATGCAAATTATGATATCTATACCATACATAAATCATCAAATTATCTAATTCGGAAATATTCCTCTGATTTTAAATATCTTAACGAGTTTACTGGGTACAATGAGTATTTTAAACCTATTCCTGATCAATTAACGAGTACAATGGCTGATCGAATGCGAAATGTACCCGGATCGTTTTCGAATACTTATTCAATTAATGTGATTGATGATCAAATAATTGCCTCATTTTATCAAAATCCCAAGAATTGGGATCCACCGGAATCACCATTTTATTATGATATTTATAATCAATCCGGAGAAAAGCAACATACTGGAAAAATCCCGTACCGGATTTATACCAAGGATGATGAAAATAATCTGTACTTTATGGTAAAGAAAGAAAGAAGCTGGTTATTTAGCAAGGATCAGTATTTTTTAGTTTCTTTCACAATAGATGATCTCATGAATGACAGAGTAAATGAAACTTTCATAGAAAACAAGATTCAGAAATATCTGGAGGCAAAGTGAACAAAATCATACGACGCGGAATCACCATGAAAGTCATAAATATATTGATACTATTTTCTATTTACGTTGGTCAAACTGTTATAACCGCAAAAACTCTTGAATTGAACAAGAACATCCCCTTAAATGAACTGGAATCAATTTATAAATACGGAGTAAATCGAAAAATATTGGTAGCTGAAGATGGAATTACTGTTGGCGGGAGAAAAAATATTTACTTTTTCCCAAATGAACATGATTCTTCCCAGAGCAAAACCAACTCAATCATAGCAGAAAATATACATACAGTATCCTTGACTCAATTTGGCAATTTTTTTATATCTCATTCTTTCAATCCGAATGATGGATATTTATACTTACTCATTTTTATAAAAAACGGAGAAGTGGTAAAAGGGCCAGTTGCTCATCACCCTAATACAGGAAGAATATTTTTTAATTCCAAGGATACCACAATTGTAGTTACGGGGATTCACTACACAAAATATTTGGATATGTTAGATAAATATGATGAGAATAGTTTTAATCCGTCATCATTTTCCAAGCAGGGTATCTCAAATTTTTTTCGGATGCAAACAGCCTATATGTTAACGAAATATGATATAAATCTTACATTGATTGATTCCGCTAATTTTATAGATAGACACGGGGATGATGTTGAAGGATTCGAAATATTAAGTTTAGGGAATGCATCAGATATTAGTCAAACAGGTAATATTTTTACTGTTCATAAATCATCCAATTATCTGATCCGCAAATATTCACCAGGTTTTGAACTTCTTTTTGAATTTGAAGGTACTAATGAAAATTACAAGCCCATCCATAATAAATTAACGGAGGAAAAAGCAGAACGGATGAGGAATGTCCCGGGCACTTTTTCAAATATTTATACAATCCAGGTTATGGGAGATAAAATCCTCACTTCCTTTTATCAGAATCCAAAGAATTGGGATCCACCGGAACCACCATTTTATTATGATATTTTTAACTTGTCCGGAGAAAAAGTTCATAGTGGGGCAATCCCGTATAGAATATTCACCAGAGACAATTCTGGAAATTTGTATACTGTAATAAAAAAGATTGATGGATGGATTATTAAAAAGAACCGCTATTACCTGGTTTCTTTCACAATTGATGATTTGATCAGCAATCGCGTAAACGAAATATTCATGGAAAACAAAATCAAAAAGTATCTGGAGGGAAAATGAATATAATCACGCGGTATAGTATCGGGTTTGCGATGTTAGTTATCAACCTGTATGCAACAGACTTCAATCTAGTAAATGAGATAGAAAATGATGAGTTTTATAAACTAAAAAAAATAGCAGTTTCAGATGAAGGTGTATTTGTTTTAGATGTGGGTAATCAGGTTGTTTTTCAATATGCATTAGATGGGGAATTTTTACACACAATCTCTGGTCCAGGGCAGGGTCCCGGCGAATTCATTGAGCCAACTAATATTATAGTAAATGAAGATACACTTTGGATATTAGGCCATACGTTAATGCGGGTAGGACAGTTCATTGAGGCGGAATTTTCCGGATTATTTCAAATGGAAAAGATGCCCATTGCATTCTGTAAAATCGCCAATAATTTTATTATAGGACAGGTCTTTTCCACCACCTTTTTGTCTAAATATAATTCTCAGGGTATTTTGCAGGATTCAACATCTTTTCAGGGTGCTGCAAGGAAAAAATTCAAAAATATACCATTTCCACTGTTTTCTACCCTGACTCATATGTCATCATCTGATACCCACATGTATCTCACCTATGAATATAAAAATGCGATCGAGAAATATGATCAAAACCTGAAACTGCTTAAGTCGAAAAAAATAGCAAAAAAACTGAAAGAACCAAAAGTAAAAGACGGAGGGAATAACAATTGGTATATTGAGGGTGATGCTATAGCAAAAGACATTCAATATTTTAACAACAAGGTTTACGTATTATGGATGAGCCAAATAGCACAGGTCGAATGCGAAGGATTATCGCAACTTTCAATTTTCGATGAAAACCTAAAATTCATTGAAAATGTTACTATTCCCGATTGTGTAGTTGGTTTTGATATTTACAACGGCAACCTTTTTGGTGCTTGTAATGAACCATACCCAAAAGTTGTGATTTATGAAATTCAATAAACATTTTCCTGAAATCATACGATATATTATTGCAATTCTATTTTTTTATTTTGTATTTGTAAAGATATTAATGTTATGGTCGAATGGGATGACACCCTATGTTAATTATGTTAAGCAGATTGGCCTCCCGCACCAGGCTGGTTATTACATAATTATAGCGCTGGTAATTGAGATTATCTTTGCAATTGGGATTTGGTATAAAAAAACCTTCAGTGGATCTATTTATTTGGGAATATTATTAGTCGGCAGTGGAATTATTTTCAGTATAATTTCTCTGAGTTTTAAGTTTAATTCTGATTGCGGGTGTGGTTTATTAGGCGAAAATGAGTATGGATTTATGGCTCAAAAGATAGCAATACTTTTAAGTATGCTCTATCTGTTGCGAACAAAAAAGCAATTGTTTGAATCAGAAAAATAGTTCAGTATTGTGAATTTTATTAATCGCCCCATATCAATCCTGATGATTGCTTTGGCATTCTCCATTTTCGGATGGCAATCGCTAATACAGTTAGAGACATCCTTACTGCCGGAGATTGAATATCCGAAATTTTTTATTATAACGGAGTTTAATAGTGGCAAAGCAGAAGAGATTGAACAAACCATCACCATTCGTTTGGAAGAAGCATTATCGTCACTACAGTCACTGCAGGATGTCGTATCTTCATCAAGGGACGGAATATCCATCATTACAGTACAATTTAATTGGGACATTGATCAACGGTTCACACTGCTTCGGATTCGTGAAAAAATAGATGCTGTTTTCGATAGTTTTCCTATGGGAACTGAACGCCCTTACATTATGGATTTTAACCCCGGATCGTTGCCGGTTATGGAGCTTCTTCTAACCGGTGATATGAACTTACTCGTTCTTGCAGATTTTGCCAGGGATGTATTGAAGCCACGCTTCTCGCAAACACCAGGAATTGCCGCTGCAACAATTGCGGGACATCCTAAACAAGCGGTGCAGATTGAGATGAATCAATCTGAATGTGCCAGATTAGGCATCACCGCTGAAAATATTATATTGTCAATTCAGGAGAATTTGCCCACACAACCGATATCATCGATGGTTAGGGTGGGATATGCGGAATATCCCATGACGATAGAGTTTCCACTGCAATCCCCAGAGGACCTGAATCATATTCCTATCGTAAATCCAAATCATATCCCCGTTACTCTTTCAAATGTGGCTCAAGTTAATTTTGAATCGCTGGAACATCATTCCCTGGTTTACAGGGATACCACGCAATCACTGTTGATTCAACTATTTAAGGAATCCGGTGCCAGTACAGTAAGTGCCACACAATCTGCGTTAAAACTAATTGCTGATTTATCAGATACTTATCCGAAAATGCAATTGGCTGTATTAAAAAACCGGGGGGAGTTTGTGCAGCAGTCCATTAATGGACTGAAACAAGCAATTATGTTAGGGGCCGGACTGGCATTTTTTATTATTCTGCTATTTTTACAGGATTTTCGGTATGCCCTACTTTTATCTGCAGCGATCCCCGTGAGTCTGTTGTTTGCCTTCAATGCACTTTATTTACACGGAATTTCATTGAATATCATGACTTTGGGTGGACTTGCATTGGGATTGGGGTTGATTGTAGACAATGGAATTGTGGTGGTTGAATCCATCTTTGCTGAGATAAAAAAGGAATATTCCTTTAATTCCATTTTAAAAGGTGTGAAAAAAGTTTCCCGTGCTATCACCGGATCTACCCTCACCACTATTGCTATTTTCCTACCTATTATCTATGTAAAAGGTTATGTCGCCGTAATATTTAAACAACAGGCATTAACAATTAGTTACATGCTGCTAATCTCTTTATTTGCCGCAATCTTTTTAATCCCGGCGGGCTATAATTATTTCATTTTTCGACAAGGTAAGGGTAAACAAAAAAAGCAAACAACCCACAATTTAATCTTTAAGCCAATTTATGCTGCGTTTCAAAAAGTGTTTGATAGAACCGAATCCATTTATCACCATAGTCTGGAGTGGGCTTTGGATCGTAAGAAAGCGACAATTTATATATTAGCAGGTTTTTTAGTTATTGCCGGGGTATTGTTCACTATCCTTCCAAAACAGTATTGGCCCGGTATACCATCAGATCTGGTTGACATAAAGATTACTGTTCCATCATCGGTTTTGTTTAAGACGGTAAAGGAACGAACTGAAAAAACCATTATGAATCTGCGAAAACTTGAGAATGTATCTGGTTTAACCACACGACTGGTTGATCCAATGGATGTCAGTACCGAAAGAATTCAAGATGTGCTGAACTCACCCGGCGACTATACTATCTATTTCTCTCTGGAGTTAAAGCAGTCCATATCGCCGGAAGCATTCGACAGGCAGGTATATTTAGAGCAGGTTGATATGCCTCTCAGTAATATTTTCATATCGCAACCGGCGAAAGTGCATCATGGATTTGCGGGACAATCTGACAAGAATTTCATTGTCTATATTTCTGGTGAAAACCTTGAAATGACGAAAGAGACTACGATTGCATTATCTGATTATTTACGTACATTGGATTTTATTGGTGATGTTTCAATGGAGTTTGGTGGGGAGCAAACTGTGAAATCGGTGAAAATGGATCCACAACGGCTCATGTTTTACCAGATCTCGCCAGATCGTTTGGCAAATGATCTGCTCATTAAAACCACTGAAAAACAGATTGGTAGGTGGCAGGAAAAACTTCATAATATTCCTGTAGTTATCAGATGGGATACAGCTGGTGTAAAACCCTTGAAGAATATACTTACTTCCATTCATACACCGGGGAAATCATTGATACGTACAGAACAACTGATATCGGTTGAAAATGCTCAAAAAGTACTTGAAGTCAAGCGGGTGAACCGGAAGCGTGTGGCAATGGTATCTGCTAATATCCCAACCCGTAAGTTAGAGGATTTGGCTGATAGTATTAATCAATGGACGCTGAATCACAACCGCCCGGGAGTTAACATTACTATCGCCGGTGAAAGTGAACGATTAGCAAAATCTTATCGGGATTTATTCCTGGCGTTTGTGATGGCTGTAATGTTGGTTTACTTGATCCTGGCAGCACAATTTGAATCATTTTTACAGCCGTTAAATATCATTCTGACTGTTCCTATGGGACTTGCAGGCGCTGTGATTGGACTCATCGTATTCCAGCAAAGTCTTAATGTGATTTCACTCATTGGAATTGTAATGCTCATCGGTATTGGGGTGAATGATGCCATTATCAAGGTAGATTATATGAATTTCCTATCCCGCAGACGGAAATTACCCATTCGTAAGGCCATATTGATAACCAGTTCTGAAAAGTTTCGACCGGTTATGATGACTACGCTCACTACCATCGCTGCTATGTTACCGATGGCATTTGGCTTTGGCGGAAATGTGGAAATGAATCAGCCCTTGGCTATTACGATTATTGGTGGACTTTCAATTACTACAATTTTAACGTTGATCATTACGCCTGTCTTATATGAAGCTGGTGAAAAATTTCGTCATCGTTGATATCTACTCCTAAAAACGATTGATGCTACGTTTCTTAAAATGGATTTTAAA
>JACKQG010006486.1_pt1 | contig 12307 bp, 10 predicted proteins | sample 8237621 | NCBI WGS metagenome assembly JACKQG01 (sample SAMN15677084, study PRJNA649215) | marine metagenome | biome: marine; feature: Black Sea; material: saline water; isolation source: suspended particulate matter (SPM) from the Black Sea western gyre | collected 2013-06-09/2013-06-10 | depth...
AGCGAGATCAAAAATAGCTAAACATGTAGATTCGACTTTTGACTTATTTCTGGACGCGGGTTCGATTCCCGCCACCTCCACCATTTATTATTTGCCGCTGATTTGCGCTAATTAATCTGGATTGAAAATATATGAGTTAAAAATTCAAATGCGAAATGTTAGTGATAATTAAAAAACCTGCTTGCATTAAATGTAAGCAGGTTTTCTGTTTATAAATTTGAGGTTGATCTTATCTGTATAATCCGTCAGGATCGACTTTTTCTCTTAACAAAGTCAATTCTTTTTCTGTAGGCGGATCATTGTAAGATACTTCAGGTGCGATCAGAATTTCGAAACCTGTATTATCCTTCACATCTTCAATTGTAATTCCGGGATTTAAAGAGATCAATCTCATTCTTTTGGTTTTTTCTTCAAAATCAAAAACTCCCAGATCGGTAACAACTCGATATGGACCTGTATTTGGAGGTAATCCCGCTTCTTCTCTCGCACCGGGACCATCGATGAAACCTGGTGTTGTAATAAAATCAATTTTCTCGATGAAGCGTCTTTTATCTTGTTTCATAATAACAATAGTTCTCCAACAGCAGCTTCCCACATCGTTTCCTCCCCCACTTCCGGGCAGACGGACTTTTGGTTTTAACACATCTCCGATACAGGTCGAATTCAGATTTCCATAAGCATCGATCTGGGCTCCGCCAAGGAAACCAAATTCAATAAAACCGCGCTGAGCGGATTCCATTATATCACAAATTCCGGAAGCATGCAGGGCTTTGTTATATGTTCTCGTATCACCTACTGCCAACGGCAGTTTTTCCAAAATAGCACCTGTTCCTCCAAATTCAAAAACTGCGATCAGGTTAGGAGCATGCATGTTTTGAGCTAAACTTGCTGCCAGCATAGGAATACCGGTTCCGATAAAAGCTGTTGTTCCATCTTCCATTACTCTGGAAGCTAAACAAATCAAAAGTTCACTTGGATTATATTCTGAGTTCATCATTATCTCCTTTATAGTTTTAGGCTATCTAACTTTTCTTTTCCGATTTTCTCTAACAGCGCCTGATGATTTGGAATATCATAAACCCATTCCTTGAGATATTCATTCATTCCTTCTTCAGTTTTCTGTTTCTTCAGATACATATTATAATGCTCTACATCTTTTTCATGAGCACTAACCATTTCTCCGGGCCAGGACGCATAAGGTGCATGAACAACGCTATCAACAAGATAATAAGGTATAATAGTTCTGTCGGGAGCTGATCGAATTTCTTCCGTATCGATGATTTCTTCTGCGCTGATGATAAGTTTTTTACTAGCTCTGCTCATCTCAAAAGCAAAACCGCCAATACCGTCTATCTGGCAGTTGCCGTATTTATCAGCACGATTTACATGGATGAAGCCAACATCTAAAATAAGAGCAGGCAGAAGTGCTAATTTCTCTCCGGAAAACGGACATTCGATAACCTTCGCAGCACTGCGTCTCAGCGTATCGGAGCCAAGCATACATTTTGTGGCAATAAAAGGAATTCCCATTGCTGCTGCTTTAAATCTCCAGGTTAGAGAAGCATTACTCCACTCGACTACATTTGAGATGTCACCACTCTCGACCCGTCTTCGCACATTACCGGATACACCGAATACTTCCAAACCAATATAAGTGAAATCAGTTTCTCTGATCAAGTTTGCTCCCAATAATAGATCAACTTCATGAACTCCCTGACCGGCGAGACGAAAATCCTTTTTACCGGATCGGATCAGTGCTCGGGTGAGACTTATTGGTGCTCTCACAGTTCCGTATAATTCAAAACCGATATAATCACCATCTTTTACAAATCGTTCAATTGCCTCTTCCTCTGTCATTAGTTTTGATTCCAGCTTTTTGTTCTTCTTACGATTCAACTCTCTGAAGGCATTAAAATCAGCGGGTTGAATGATATTGCCTTCTCCTTCGTATAAAATAGGAATGCTTTTATTTTCCATCTAATCCTCCAATCTCAATTCTTTGTATTGAAAATATTCTCTATCTTTAATAGAGGAAGTTTCATATTTATTTAATTCCCCCAATTTCAAAATCTCTTCTTTAGTAAAAGCATAAATTATTATTTGTTCTAAACTGTCAATGAAGAAAAAAAGAGAGCATTTTCATGATGTTTTGTGTTATGTAATTGCAAAACTATTAACTACTTTACTCAAAAAAAGCTTTACTATAAATATAGAGTTTATTTTCTCGATTATAGAGTCTTTGAAGGGGTAATCAATGAAAATTATCGTAATCGGTTCGGGAAATTGGGGAACTGTTCTGTCCATTTTGTTCTCAGGAAAAAGCAAAGTTCATTTATGGACAATCAACCGTCAGGAAGCTGATAGAATAAACACCGGCAATGAAAACATCGAATTCCTGCCCGGGATAAAACTTCCGGAAAACATAATCGTCGAGGAAAAATTCTCCCAAAAAATCGAGGATGAGGATATAGTGATCTTTGCCATTCCTTCGAGAAAAATCGAAAGCCTGATCGAAGAATTTGTCAAAGAGAAAATAGCAAAATGCATCATCCTGAATGCAGCAAAAGGAGTAAAACATTCTACTCTGCAAACCATATATGAAACAGTAACATCGAGATTACCGGAAGTTCAATTTGCCAATCTATCAGGTCCGACGATATCGCGTGAATTAGCCGAAGGACTTCCGGCGAAAGCTGTTCTGTCTTCCAAGAATATCAGTTTACTTTTTCATCTCCAGAAAATCCTGGAGAACGATCTATTAAAATTTGAATTCAGCCGGGATGTCGAAGGAATAGAATTAGCTGCTTCGATGAAAGGATTGATCGCCATTGCCGTTGGTCTTGCCGACGGATTCAATTTTAAAACCAATATCTTCGGTTTGATCATGACTTATGGTCTGAATGAGTTCAGGATAGTTATGGAATTTCTAGGAGTCCAGACCAAGACTGTTTATGGGATCGCCGGGATGGGAGACTTGATCACAACCTGTATTTCGGAAAACAGCCGCAACAGAAAATTCGGGAAATTATTAGCGTTAGGATTTTCCCGCGAAAATGCTTTAAAGGAAGTCGGAATGGAAGTCGAGGGTGTTTCCATGGCAAAGACAATTCAGAAATTGACCAAATTCAATATTTCGATCCCGCTGATTTCGTGTGTTACCCGTATTATTTTTGACGATGTTCCGCACATCAAGGAAGAATTGATAAATACCTTGAATTCAATTTCTAATTAATAGATCAAATTTTTCATCTAGTGTCGAGTCATGTTTGAAATGACGGATGAATGAATTTATCATAAGCAATCCTGCTTGTGCATAGGAACAAACAGGATTGTTTGTTATACGCTTGACTTCACACTAGTACCCAAACTCCCAACTGTTTCACAAACTTAGCACATGTCCGAAGGAGCATGTGCCAAGTCGATATTAACTGTTATCCTCAACATTCTCCATCCTGAAAGAGTAAAGTGAGAGAATGTATGAAAGAGACTTTTTCAGAATTCTTCCGGCACATCCGGTGGTTCAAATTCGATAGTATTGCTCCAGTCGGAGAAGCCGTGAACATTACGAGCACGAACTTTATAATAGCGCTTTTCAGCAGGCGGATCATAGGTATAAAAGTTATCTTCACCAGCATAAAGTTCAAACCACCCCAGGTCATGAGCTGAGTTGGTAATCCGATATCCGGACCAACGGTCGCAATGTTCGCCTGAATTAATTCTGCTCTGATAGATGCCTCGTCAATCTTGTCTTCACTGAAATTGTTTTCTTCATCCCACATATTGGGTTCCTCCTTTCGTTAGTTTTTTATTACTACTGTTACTATATCTCATTTTCTTAATACGATCATTACAGACATCAAAAAGACACTCGGTGCGTGGCATGCAGGGGTAGAATCGTAGTCTGCAGGGGTAGAATTGTCGTATGTAACGCTCGGATTGTGGCATGTAACGCTCGGATCGTCGTCTGTAATGCTCGGATTGGCATATTTTAACCTGTTTTATAGGCGGCACACTATGATAACTATATAAAGAACAATATTTTAAGTAATTCTGTTTCTCCCATCCCCCAATGAAGATTCAGTTTTCAATCTTGATGCTGGACTATGGTTTTTGGGGTGAGAAGCTGTCAAGAAGATTTTTTTATTTTTTGTATCGATCCCACCAACTGAAGATTGGTGGTTAATGACTGATAGATGAATTGCCACGAGATTTATCTCGTGGGACAAGATAGCCTGACTGGAAGGTATTAACCACCAGATTCATCCAGTGGGACAAGACCTAATCCCGCAGAGCATAATCTCCACCAACTGAAGAATTCATCTCGTTCATCTCATTCCCAAACTCCGGTTTGGGAATGTCAGGTTATCAAAACTCTGTTTTACATATATTGTATGCTGATATCGAAACAGAGTTTCTTTGCCGATAGGTGTACCCAAACGGGAGTTTGGGAACAAAAAGAAAGTGAGATTGGAAGAACAGATTTTCTCCATTTCAAATATAGATTATTATTTCTCTTACCCTCCGGTAAATTCCAACAAAAGAACCATTATTGTTTAATGATTTTTACCCATTTCAGAGTGTATTTCTTTCCGATATTTTCAAATCGATTGTTATGAAACAGACGCTGTTTACAGTCCCAAGTTTCATAGTTATGTTCTTGACAGAAAAAGACGGCATAAATTTTTTGTCGGAAAGAATTTCTAAGGAGTTGTGGATGGCAGAAAAACAAGCTGAAATTCAGGTAAATTTTGAAAGTTTATTGAAACTTGGTTATGCGATAATCGATGTTCGTTTCAAGAAATATGAGAATATCGATAAGACCTATAAATACATTATGATCTCGTTGGAACATGATCGTGATGACTTTTATCAGAATATGTTGAAGAATTATTTAGGAAAAACCATACCGGAAAAAAATATCTACGAATTATGGATCAATATTCTAAATCATAAATTAAAAATGAGCAGCAAACTTGGTCGTGATATTTCTATCAAAGTCGCAGCTTTCGATTATCTCGAGACAAAGGAAATCTGATGGAAATAAACACCTTAATGCTGATCAAACCCGATGCAGCTTCCAAAAATAAAATTGGTGAGATCATCAAAATGATCGAGGATAACGGCTTCATCATCCAAAAAATGAAAATGCTGCAAATGACAGACGAATTAGCAAAAAATTTCTATGCTGTTCATAAAGGTAAATCCTTTTTCAAAGAACTTCTGAAATTCATGACTTCCGATAAAATCGTGGCAATCGTCTTAAAAAGAGAAAATGCTGTTGATGAGTTAAGACTATTGGTTGGAGCTACAAATTCTAATGAAGCGAAAGTAGGAACGATCCGTTATTTATACGGGACTGATATTCAGTGTAACGCAGTTCATGCTTCCGATTCTGTTGAAAACGCCAAAAAAGAGATTTCAATAATATTTCCTTAACCGCAAATATTAGATGATATTCATAAGCTTATATAGATAATTTTTAAACTTAACAAAAACAAATAAAAGATTGTTAAAAAACAAGGAGGATTAAAGAAAATGGCAGAAAAAAAAGCAATTACTTCGTTAGCACACGAAGGAAGGACATTCCCACCCCCAGAAAAAATGAGAAAAAATGCTCATATTACATCAGATGAACAATACAAAGAGATGTGGGAAAAATCGATCAACGATCCTGATGGATTCTGGCTGGAACAAGCCGAGACATTACATTGGTTCAAAAAACCGACAAAAGGTCTCAAATACAATTGGGATACAAAAGCAAGAAAAATCGAACACACCTGGTTTGAAGACGGTGAAATGAATGTCAGTTACAACTGTTTGGACAGGCATCTCGGAACTCCGATTGAAAACAAAACAGCAATAATCTGGCAGGGCGAAGCCGAAGATGATGTTCAGAAATTCACCTATAAAGAACTTCACACAGAAGTATGCAAATTTGCAAATGTTCTCAAATCAAAAGGGATCCAGAAAGGCGATAGAGTTGCTATCTATATGCCGATGGTTCCTGAATTGGCAATCGTGATGCTTGCCTGCACCAGAATCGGGGCAATCCATTCAATCATTTTTGGTGGATTTAGTGCTGATGCGATCAAAGGCAGAGTAAATGACTCCGACTGCAAAATGCTGATCACTTCTAATGTTTCCAATAGAGCTGGAAAACACATCCGTCTGAAAGATATTTCGGACGAAGCTTTGAAAGATACACCAACTATTGAAAGCGTGATCGTTTCAAAAGTGGGTACTGAACCATGTCACATGGAAGAAGGAAGAGATTTCTGGTATCATGATGAAATGGCAAAAGCCGATCCTGTCTGCGAAGCTGTTCCAATGAAGGCTGAAGACGAATTATTCATTCTTTATACTTCCGGATCAACAGGAAAACCCAAAGGTGTTGTTCACACAACTGCAGGTTATCTGATGCACACAACTCTGACTCACAAACATGTCTTCAATATTCATGACGATGATGTTTACTGGTGTACTGCCGATATTGGTTGGGTAACCGGTCACAGCTACATTGTTTACGGACCTCTTGCCAATGGTGCAACTTCCGTAATGTTTGAAGGTGTTCCAACATATCCTGATGCCGGTCGGTTCTGGCATATTGTCGAAAAATTCGGAATAACAGTATTCTACACAGCACCGACAGCAATCAGAGCTTTGATGAGATTAGGTGATGAATGGGTAGAAAAATATAAAATGCCGTCTCTTAGAATTCTCGGCTCGGTGGGTGAACCGATCAACCCGGAAGCCTGGATGTGGTATTATGAGAAAGTCGGAAAAAACAATTGCCCGATAGTCGATACTTGGTGGCAAACTGAAACCGGCGGATTTATGATCACACCTCTTCCTGGTGCTCATACCTTGAAACCCGGTAGTGCCGGCAGACCATTCTTTGGCGTAGAACCTGTTATTCTGCGAGATGATAGATCAGAATGCGATCATAACGAAGGTGGAAAACTCTGCATCAAAAAACCATGGCCTGGAATGATGAGAACAATGTGGGGCGACCACGATAGATTCATCGATGTATATTTCACAATGTATGATGATATTTATTTTGCCGGCGATGGCTGTCGTATCGATAATGATGGTGATTACTGGTTAATGGGAAGGATCGACGATGTTGTGAATGTATCCGGTCATAGAATTGGAACCGCCGAAGTCGAAAGTGCTCTTGTTAGTCATCCTGCGGTTGCAGAAGCTGCTGTAACACCTGTTCCGCACGAGATCAAAGGACAGGGTCTTTATGCCTATGTTACTCTCGTCGGCAGTGTTGAACCAACAGACGAATTGAAGAAAGAACTTATCAAACATGTTCGAACTGAAATCGGTCCAATCGCAGCTCCAGAAGCTATTCAGTGGGCGCCGGCTCTTCCAAAAACCCGTTCTGGTAAAATTATGCGCCGAATATTACGCAAAATTGCCGAAAAAGATACTGGTAATCTCGGTGATATCACAACTTTGGCTGATCCGAGTGTTGTGGAACATCTTGTTGAAGAACGAAAATTCATCAAATAAAATTAATGAAAATATAAGCCGGATTAGCGTTTAGCTTTTCCGGCTTTTCTCAATATTAATCAAATATTTAGGAGAAAAAAATGGCTGAAAAAAAAGTTATGAATAGAAATTTTGTAGTATTTGGAGCAATATTGATCCAGCTTTGTCTCGGAGCAATTTATGCCTGGTCGGTATTTACTCCAGCATTAAGTGTTCAGGAGCCATATCAATTAATCAATGTTTATTCAGCAGAAAGATTAAATATCGATAAAGAAGTATATAAAAACATTGAGACACAAATTAAACCTCTTGAAGAAAAAATGAATAAAACAAAGGATAAGCAACCACTAATTTTCCAGATGAATGAAATTGTAACACCAAATATCTCAAAAGAAGATATTAATAAACTTACATATAGCTTTTCAAAAACCCAGACACAAGCAGTTTTTGCTGCCGGGCTTGCTCTGTTTGCGATCGTAATGGTTCTTGCAGGAAGAATGATGCCAAAACTGGGACCAAAAAAATTGGCTATGTCAGGAGGAATCGTTCTTGGAATTGGATACTTATTGGCAGGTCTTTTTGGTGGAACTAACTTTTGGAATATCTTTTTCTTTGTTGGAATTATCGGTGGTTCCGGTATCGGATTAGGTTATGTTGTTCCTATCGCTGTCGGAATGCGCTGGTTTCCTGATAAAAAAGGTTTGATCACCGGTTTGGCAGTTGCCGGATTTGGTTTTGGTGCAACTCTCTGGGTGAAACTTGCCGGAACCTGGGGCGGATTGATCGAGAATTTGGGATTGAGCACAACTTTCACGATTTACGGAATTGTTTTTTTCTTAGCAGTCTTTATCGGAAGTCTCTGGATGAAATTTCCTCCGGAAGGTTGGAAGCCGTCAGGCTGGAATCCTTCTGAAACCGAGAAAAAATCAAGTGACTCCAAAAACCAGCTAAAAAGTGGAGAAATGCTCAAAACTCCGCAGTATTATATGATCTTACTCACTTTCGTATTTGGAGCAAGTGCCGGTTTGATGAGTATCGGATTGATGAAATTATTCCCCATGCAGGCATTGCAGGCAGCAGGAATCAGTGAAGCAGTTGCTTCCGGTATTGCCGGTACAGCGATGGCTGTGTTTTTCTCGCTTGCCAACGGAATCGGCAGAATTGCCTGGGGTGCTATGAGTGATAAACTCGGAAGAAAAACATCGATAGCTATTATGATGTTCACGCAGGGTATTTTTGTGATCCTGTTCCAATGGATCGCGGGAACTCCAGCTCTTCTTTATCTCGGAGCCGCTCTTATCGGATTCAATTTCGGTGGAAACTTTGCCTTGTTCCCAACCATCACAGCCGACACTTTCGGGACAAAATTTATCGGGCAGAATTACGGTTGGGTATTTCTCGCTTACGGAATCGGAGGAATATTCGGACCGATCCTCGGTGGAAAACTCGGTGATATGGATAATTTTTCATTGGCTTTCATCATCTGCGGAGTTCTCTGCATCGTTGCTGCCGGGATCATTCTCGGTGTGAAACCTCCCCAAAAACGATTAGCATAATTTTTGTTATAACACAAAGAGGTTGCTCTGAAAGGTAACCTCTTTTTTTGTTTACTTTCGGTAATCGAGCCGGAAACAAGATGAAGATATTAGTTATAAATTGTGGAAGTTCGTCGGTAAAATTTCAGTTTATTAATGTTCAAAACGGAATTGTTTTAGCCAAAGGTCTTGCTGAACGAATCGGTGAGAATACTTCTCTATTTACTTATAGATCAGACAATTTTACTGAAAAACAGGTTGAATCAGATTTCCCGGATCATGAATCTGCAGTTCAGAAAATTATTGAGTGTTTGCTCGATCACCAAAAAGGGATTATCAAGAAAACTACGGAAATCGATGCAGTCGGTCACAGGTTAGTTCATGGTGGAGAATTCTATTCGAATTCCGTTATCGTCGATAATGATGTTATCGAAGTGCTGAGAAAATGTTCTGTTCTTGCTCCGCTTCATAATCCGGCAAATATCAAAGGTATCGAAGCAATATTGCACATTCTTCCCAAAATACAGCAATGTGGAATTTTCGATACGGCTTTTCATCAGACCTTGCCGTCAAAGGCTTTTCTTTATCCGCTTCCGCTGGATTTTTATTCCAAACATAAGATCAGGAGATATGGATTTCACGGCACTTCTCACAAATATGTCAGTCAAATAGCAGCAGATTTTGTCGGGAAAAATATCCAGCATTTGAAGATAATCTCGGCTCATATTGGAAATGGAGCTTCCATCACGGCGATCAAAGATGGGAAATCCGTCGATACCTCTATGGGATTTACCCCTTTGGAAGGATTGATGATGGGAACTCGCTGCGGAGATATCGATCCTGCTATTCCGGTATATTTACAGAAACAGATGGGAATGGATGCTGATACGGTGGATGCTGTTCTGAATAAAAAGAGTGGTATGCTGGGGCTTTCCGGTCTGAGCAATGATATGCGTGAGATCGAGGAAGCAATTCTATCCAGACAAAATCCCGATGCCAAGCAGGCATTGGAAGTCTATACATATCGAATTAAGAAATATATCGGAGCTTACACGGCTGTAATGAATGGTCTCGATGTTCTGATCTTCACTGGAGGAGCAGGAGAAAATATGCCGATCTTGCGATCATTGGTTTGTGAAAACCTGGATTATCTTGGTGTGGTTCTCGATGAGAAAAAAAATGAACAATCTAATGAAGGAATAACCGATCTCACTCATAAAGAATCTTCAGTTAAAATATTGAAAGTCCCGACAAATGAAGAATTGATGATCGCACGGGAAACTCAGAGATTGCTCGCAAAGTGATTTACTGTGTCGGAATTTCAATGTTTTTTTTTCACCACCGAATTCACTGAGAAACACCGAAAATTTTTTCTCGGTGTGCTTCTGTGTTTTCCGGTATTTAATTGATTTACGAAGTTATGTTCAAAATGAACATTTTTAACAAAGAAATAATTATGACAGGATAACAGGATTTACAGGGATAAATAATTAATTCTGGTAGTTCATTTTTGATCCAATTATTTTAGGAGAAAATTATGTTAGCAAGATACATCGCTGTTTTTGGATACGCCGTAATGGTGATCGTTATCGGAGTTATTGGCTCAAAAAAAACAAAATCTCTGAATGACTTTATGCTCGGAGGAGGAAAAGTTGGTCCGTGGATGACGGCTTTTTCGTATGGAACTGCCTATTTTTCAGCAGTTCTGTTTATTGGATTCGCCGGAAAGATCGGTTGGGCTTTTGGTTTGTCAGGACTTTGGATTGCTCTTGGAAATACGATCGTCGGAGTTTTTGGAGTCTGGCTGCTACTCGGGAACAAGATCAAGAAAGAAGCACAAAGATTCAATGTGCAGACAATGCCCGAACTTCTCGAAGCAAGATTCGACTCACCTTTTTTGAAAATATTCACTTCCATTGCAATTTTTGTATTTTTTATCCCCTACACGGCAGCAGTTTTTATGGGACTCAGCTACCTTTTTGAATCGACATTTAATATGCCCTACACTTATATTTTGCTTTTTATGGGAATTTTTACAGGAATTTATCTCGTTCTGGGCGGATACAAATCGATGGCGATGATAGATGTGATTTTCGGAATTATTATGACAATTGGAGTTGGGATCCTTTTATACAGCACACTTTCCAAAGGAGAAGGGATTACAAATATTGTCACTACTCTAAAAAATATTAATCCGAAACTGGCGTCACCTGTCGGACCTCCGGGAATAATTCCTCTTCTATCTTTGATTTTCCTGACGAGTATTGCTCCGTTTGCTATGCCTCAACTCGTGCAGAAATTCTATGCGATCAAAGATAAAAGGTCGGTTAAGATCGGGATGTGGGCTTCTTCTGCCTTTGCATTATTAGTAACCGGAACCGCCTATTTTACGGGAGCATTGTCCAGGATGTTTCTGAATCCAAGCTCAAATCCGGCTGCTTTCACGCAATCCGGAAAACCTGTTTTTGATGCTTTGATGCCGGAAATGTTAGTTACGGTAATTCCCGATGCACTCACAGTCGTGATCTTGCTGTTGATATTGGCAGCTTCCATGTCCACTCTGGCAGCTCTCGTTCTGATTTCCAGTTCGAGTATCACCAAAGATCTTTACAAAGGTTTTATAAATAAAAATGCGGATGACTCTACCCTGACAAAAATCGTCAGAATAAGCAGTATTTTTTTCATTATTTTATCGATGATACTCGCATTTATGAAGCCGGCGGTAATTGTCACGATCCTTTCAATTTCGTGGGGAGCGATCGCTTCTGTCTTCTTAGGACCTTTTATCTGGGGATTGTTCAATAAAAGAATCAATAGATTCGGAGCTATTTCGGGATCGATTATTGGTTTACTGCTTTGTTTGTTTTTCTTTGTTTATTGGAAATTCGATTCGAGAATGGTTCCTCAAGCCGGGAGTATCGGGATGATCGCTTCACTTTTACTTGTACCAGTTTTTAGTCTATTCGGGAAAAGGAATTAACGAAATATTCGATAAAAATGGAGAATAGAATGAAAAGAATTGTATTGATCGTTATGTTTTTAGCAGTATTCCAATATTCATTTTCTGATTCCTTTTCCAATCTTCGTTTTATTGATTTAACATCTTATTCAAATTTTTCCGCAGCAGATAATGCTTTTGGATTGTATTCGGGAACTGCAAATATTTGGAATATAAGCCCATTAAGTGTACACAGTAATCCGGCGAAATTAGGATATCATCGCGGCTTAAATTTTGAATTGTCGAATATCACATATGAAAAATTGGTACATCA
>JACKQG010006487.1_pt1 | contig 12306 bp, 22 predicted proteins | sample 8237621 | NCBI WGS metagenome assembly JACKQG01 (sample SAMN15677084, study PRJNA649215) | marine metagenome | biome: marine; feature: Black Sea; material: saline water; isolation source: suspended particulate matter (SPM) from the Black Sea western gyre | collected 2013-06-09/2013-06-10 | depth...
CGCGAATCGCGAGCCGATCTGCTCCTCGGCTTCGGCGGTCGGAACCGCTTGCGTTGTCCAAATAGCAGCGAGGAGCACTATGCCGATCTTCCTTTTGACAAGCCGTGGCAGCATTGGTTGATCTCCGCGTTGGGCACCCGGGCGCTCGCGTTGACGGTCCCTCACGGGCGAGTCCGAAGAGATGTCTTCTTGACGAGTCTAACAGAAGATTAGACTCCCAGCTCCGGACGTAATCAAGCCTCAATGGCACTTGCCGGCTCACCGCCGTGCGGTTACGAGAACGCCGGATCACGATTGCGGCATCCACTTTTCGTATTCCGCACGAAGCACGCGGCGCATGACCTTATTCGACGCCGTGCGGGGCAAAGCTTGCGTGATCACGACGTCGTGAACCTTGAACAACGGGTTGAGTTTCGTCCGGATGGCCTGTTGCATCGAGGAAAGCAGATCGGCTGCATTCAGCCCCAGCCTGCCGGTGAGAACGGCGTACACGACCAGCAGCAGATCTCGACCAGTGCCGCCCGTGCGATTCGCAAGAGGCTCATGGATTTGGCTGGTGCCGATGGTCTGACGGCAACTACCCTTGTCCGGTTCACCACCGACGAATTGCGGTCAGTTGGCTTGTCGGCGCAAAAAGCATCCTACGTGGCCGATTTGACAGCCAAGGTCAACGATGGGGCGGTGAATCTGCGTCAAATCGGGCGACTGTCGGACGAAGCCGTCGTGGACTCGCTCACCCAGGTCAAGGGAATTGGCCGGTGGACAGCGCAGATGTTCCTGATTTTCTCGCTGGGACGCCCCGATGTTTTTCCCCACGATGACCTGGGCGTCAGGACCGCCATCCGTGATCGATACGGCCTGGACGATCTGCCAGACAAAACAACGAGCCACTCCATTGCCGCTCCTTGGCGCCCCTACGCCTCGGTGGCAAGCTGGTATTGCTGGCGGTCGCTGGATCTGGCCAGGAATACGAAGACGGTGGCGACAGGTTATCCGTCGTAGGCCGTTGGGGCCGGTGACTGCGGACAGCAAATTCAGGACAACGCACCAAGGAGAAACGAAGCATGGATTCGATATGGAGACAGAAGGGAGCCACGCTGAGCGACAAGTCTGCCCGGCAGGAGTTTGGCTTGACTCAGGATGAAATCTTTGCGGCCATGCGAGCAGGCAAGTTGCAGTTTCGGGAAAGCAACATGCACGGCAACCCGTGGTTTCGGCTGCTACGGCACGAAGTCGAAGCCCTCGTCACTGAAAAGGGCGGGCAGGATCACTTGCACAAGAAGAAGCTCCAGAAGGAATTGGCCGACATCGACAAGGAAGCCAGGAAGATCAAGAGTCGCTTGAGAGCCATCGAACGGCGGCGGGCTGAGTTGATCGAGGAACTTGACGGATGAGACCGGTACAAGGGCGACCTTAGAGACTGACCCGCTGGACACGGAACGTAGCGCATGTCGAAAATGAGGAATAGGAGGAAGAAACGAACGGCTCCCGCAGGCCGGGGGCGTGTTGTCGTAGTTGGTGGCGAGCCCAAGATGTCAGGAATCATCCTGGAATTGGCGGACCCATTACTCGACGGCGACGTGTCTAATCCCAAGGAGGTCGATTTCATTGTCCAACTCACTATCGCCGCCTGGAACAAGTCCATGTTCTCGGCGGAGCGACAGGCGGCGATGGAAAAGGAGATCATCGACACCCTGGTGCCCTCGGACGGAGACGCCCAACAGGTAGGAACGATCATCCAGGCGTTGGACATCGTTGACGACCGACGTAAAAAGCTGTTTCCGAATCTCCGCAGGTTCGTGGCGGATTACGATCTGCAAGTGTCCGAAGGAAGGGTCGCACTCAATGTCCTATCGGAATCCATGTCGGCTGATCGGTAGCATGTTGCTGGTAAGGAGGGCATACAATGGCAAAACGCAAACCCAAATCGCCCATCGAAGGCCGCTGGAACATCGTCTCGATGACCGAGTGGGATGAAGACTATCTGCACGAAGAAGTCCCGGCGTTCATCGAGTTTGGCCCGAAGGACACGGGAGAGTTTCACTTCGGGTATGTCTACGGCCAGATGGATTACCGCCTTGCGGAGCGGGACGGCAAGCCCGCCATCGAGTTCTCTTGGGAGGGCCACGACGAGGATGAGCAAGTTTTCGGGCGTGGCTGGGCGGTCCTGGAAGGCGACTATCTTGAAGGTACGATCTTCTTCCACTTTGGTGAAGATTCGGGCTTCACTGCTGAGCGTGCAGATCAGAAATCAGCCCGAAAGCGGAAGTGACCGGCCATGTCGGATTGGATCGACAAATTCAAGCTCGGCAAGTCTGCCTTCATCAAAAGGGATCTACGTCTCTTGCCGCTCACCGAGGCCGAGGCCGAGTTCGAGGCGGACTTCTTCCTCGACCGGGAATCGTCCAGCAAAGACCAAGAACGTTGGATGGGGATGGTCATCGAGAGAGAGTCCGATGGCGTGCAGGCGATGGAAGACGTGCGGTTGCCACCACCCACCGTCAATGACCTTGCCACGCTTCTGGCGCGTGCCATGACTCGGCCACCAGACTACGGAGATCGTCAGCGGCCCAGCACGGTTTATCTTCGGGATCGTCCCCAGTGGCAGGAGTTGATTCCACACTTGCAGCAGCTTGGGATCGGAGTCGTCTCGGGGGACGATTTGCCAAGATTCGATGAAGCGGTCATTGATTGGATGCAGCAAACAAAGAGGAAGAAGCTGCCCCCCGTAGACGAGATCCAAGCGACTCTTCGGAAGCCGTTTCCAGAGAGAAAGCGAACGTTGTTCACGGATGCAATGGACCTTATGGAATGGACGGCTGCGATGTCCAAGGGAGCGTATCCATCCCGCAAGGTGCCCGTCCCGTCCTATGGTCCGATGACTGTCGTATCGATGCAGTTGACGGCTGACGAGTTGGAGTCGATCCTGACCAAGACCGAGATTGCCAAAACAAAGAAATTGCGGCCACAGTTAGAAACGATGGCTGCTGAGGGCAAAACCATCGATTTGGACATCAACGATTGGAGCCGGGTTCTGTTGGCCTTGTGTGAAACGGGAGTGAAAGAGATGCCAGTCCGCAAGAGCCAGTTGGGGATGGCCAAGAGAATTGCTCACCATCTGGCCGAGGCGTTGGGAATCGAAGCTCCCTCCTCGTGATCGTAGAAAGTGTTCGTCGAGAATCGTTATGCCAAACGCCGAAAGACCCATTTTCCCCTTAGACTGGGCTCTTACACCATCTCACGCCCCCCGCTGCTTCTCGACCAAACCAACCAGCAGACTCTTCAGTTCAAGATCACGGAAGTCGTACGGTGGCTCCTGTGGTACAAACACCGTCGCATGTGGCATGACCACGGACCAGCGGAAGGACACCGGGAGGCGCATTGCTGGAACCGGAGCAGCCCGTATTGGAAGAACGGTTACAACTTGGCGTATGCGGGGGATCGGCGGAATAGGCCGAAGTCGCATTGAACTTGGCTTGACGCTTGCAGCCTGATGTGACCCGGATTATGTTCACTTTCGTCTAAGGCGACGAATTCAACTTCAACACACCTCTTGGAGCGAACAACAATGAAGATCAATCGACGCACGTTGCTGGCGAGTGGCACAGCTCTGGCAGGCTTGTCGTATTTGGGTGGCGGGCTGCAAGCCGGAGGTGCAGAGACAGCTACGGTGCCAGCCGATGCAATCATCTTGACAGCTATGGTGAAGGCCAAGACTGGGCAGGAAGAGGCGGTGAAGAAAGCCCTTATGTCAATGGTCGAGCCGACCCGGCAGGAACCCGGTTGCCTTTGCTACAACCTTCACCAATCGAAGTCTGCCCCGACTAATTTCATGTTCTATGAGCAGTGGGCCAGCAAGAAGGCCCTGGACGCCCACGGGAAAACGCCCCACATGAAGGCTCTGGGCGGCAAGCTCAAAGGCAAAACGGATAAGGGCGGCGGGGTCGTCTTCTACGAGTTGTTGGAGTAGGGCCGACGACTTAGGGATTCCACGTCAGGGTAAGGGATAGATAAAGCCGCCTTCGAGGGTGCCCTTCAACTCGACGGCGGTGTCGATCATGGTGTCGGCCCCGGCGACGAAGGGCTCTCTGTCCAGGCCAACACGATCATCATCGAAGACCCACATGCCGTTCCATTTGTACGGTTTGATGACGAAGATCGAGTTCTTCATCGGTCACTTGCGCCTCCGTCCTAGATCCTACCCATTCCACACCAAGCCCAGTAGAATAGCCACAGGTTCGATCAGCAGTCTTGCACGAGGGCCAACAGGCGACGAAGAAAACACGCACCCCAGGGAAGTGAAAACGTTTCAGCTTCGGCTGACCCTGCATCGAGGGATTCATTCAATCGGCTTCCCTTGCTGTCAGCCGATGGCCGAACCAAGACACAGGAGGAAACCTGTCATGTCAGAAAAAGGCAAGAACTCCGAAGGAGCATTCCAGTACCTTGTCGGAGTGTTGGAAGAAGCCGTTCAAGAAGGAGCGGATTCCGTTGGGTTGGAACGGGAAGGCGGGGATTTGATGGTGGTCCAATACTCCAAGAGAAGCGGCCTGGCACAAGGCCCAGTTCCGAAAGAACTCGAACAGGCTTTGGTTGACGAAATCATCCATAGAGCCGGTCTGGCCCACACGTCCAGGGGCGAGATACAGATCGACCTGGCTGGAAGAGATTACAGGGTGATTGTCGATGAACGTGATGATTGGGGTGAGTCCGCCTTCAACCTCCTTCTGAAGAAGAGCACAAAGCGTCGAAAGTAATCTGGCGAGTCAGATCCTTCTCTATGAACAAGGAGTAACCTGCAAGATGCGATGGCGAGGACGACACGAGTGGCCTGACCGACCGGCACGGCCCAAGGTGCGGCGTTTGCCTGCTGAGGAGCGAGACCGCTGTCTGAACACAATGATCCGGGCCATTGAACGTTCCCCAGTTCTGTCAGCATTGAGCGTCGAGGTCCGTGCCCTGCGGGGCCGCTTCTACGTTGAAAGGTGCTATTGGGACGAAGACGGCACCATGATCGGCACAACGCCCCTGGGTCGCATCACACCGCTGGCCGATTCTGCGGCGAGCCTGCTCCTAGAGGTCGAATATCGACAGGGAACCTGGTCCGAAATCGCCAAGGGCTCGGTCCAAAAAGTTATGAACGCCATTGTGAATGACACCAAGGGCACGTTCCACGGCCTTGGCTCGCTGAACAAGTCACTGCGAAAAGCAGGCAAGGGATTGGAGCGGTTGCCGGTCAAAATGCGGGGGAAAGCGAGGTTTGTCTTTTCGGAAACCGGTCAGCAGTGCTCTACCCAAGAAGTCCTGTTTCACTACTTCGGCATGCCCATCGCTGTCATTGCCAAGCCACGGGTGTGGTATTGGTATCATCGAAAGCCGCACATCATTGAAGTATCTCGTGACCGGCAACGTGTGCTGGTGCGGTTTTCGACGTCAAGCCTGTCAGGCGAGTTCGGCGGCACCTGTCTGTACATTTGCCGAGATGGGAAATGGGACGCTTACACGATCAGACCGAACCAGAGCGGTGACATCGCCTCAGCCGAAAGATGGCTGGAAAAGAGGAAGTGGCGGGCGTGGACGTGACGGAGGCGAACCGAGACGATATAGGGGGCTTGCTTACTCGTAATCCTGTTCCGGCTCAGCCCAGACACGGACCTCGCCGTCATCAGCGATCTCCACATGGACCACATTCGAACGGCAGCACACCGGGCAGTCTTCGACGTACTCCTGGTTTGATCCTGCCGAAAGATCGAAGGGGACAACGATCTCTTCGCCGCATGAGTTGCAGATGTAGCTGGCTTCGTCCGGCCCAACCGCTGCCGATCCCTCTCGCTCGGATTTCCGGTAAGGACTCACCCTCAACTGATCCCGAAAGACAAATGGAGATTCGGCAATTCTCTTGAAGCCGAGCCGTCGCCAGTCTTCCACCTTTAGGTCCAGCGATTCCTCGACCGCCACAATCAGTCCCTCCGGACAGAACACGGCGATGCTGGTTTCGATCAGTTGAACTCGCAGCAGCGTGTCCTGGAACTCTGGCTCGATCTTCATGTCATCAATGAAGAGCAGGTTGTTCCACCCCGGCTCGATGTCCAGGTCTTCTTTCGTCTCGCCGTTGGTGTCGAACAACGTGGCATAGATGGCTTCAAGGACTGCCGAGTCCGCACCGCAGACATCGTACAATCGCTCACCTTGGTTCGTCGCTTCGGTGGCACTAACCAGTTTCAGCGTGATTTCGCCTGCTTCATGCCCGCTTTCGATGTCATCCAAGGCAATCGCCATGTCCTTACCAAGCCGCTGAACGCCGACCGGCTGGTTTCGATGATCGAAGAAGTCGCTGGTGCAATTGCGTAACCAGTTGGCCGTCCAGTTCGACATGGACGCTGGCGGTTTGCCCACTTTTTTGGCGACGGACGGCAGATGCCCCTTGACGCTGAAACTGATGCCAGTAGAATCTTCGCCTTCCAGGTGCCCGGCCATCCGGCCGGGGCCATCCCTTCGTGGAATTACCCACTTCTTCATGCCCCTGACGGCATTGGTGATCCAAATCCTGCCGCAGGGGAAGCCGCCTTGGAGTTTTGACGCAACCGCTCTACAAATGGAACGTGATTCATGGATTCTCAGACGGATCGCAAAGGTCATCTGCCCTCATCCGAGATTGTGCAAGCTGCGAGAGCCCGGCTTAGCACAAATCCCTACCTCGCCATCCAGAAGTTGTCGTGTGAGTGCGACGAGCAGGGTGTGCTCTTCTTGCGGGGTCGGTTGTCCAGCTTCTACCAGAAGCAGCTTGCCCAGGAAGCCGTTGCTCGGATTCCGGGTATGACCCGATTGGTCAATGAAGCTGAGGTAGTGGCCTCCTTGGCGTAGCCGCCTCCCCGTTTTCGCAGCTACGTTGTTAGCAACGTTTGTCATGGTTGACTTCTCTATGCCCTTCAGTACATTTTTCTGAATCGACCGAACGGAAGCGGCCCAGGCGCAGGACGACTGGCGCACTGCGAACGGATGCCACATCGCACGCTCCGCTCATGCAACCGCATGAGCGGGGCGTGTGTATTTCAGAACCAACCGGGGAGGCCGATAATGATCGTGATTCCCCGCAAGAAGGCGAAAGCATCCTCATCAGCGACGACATCATCGTCACGGTGAGATTTGGGGCGACAAAGTGCGGCTCGGCATCGAGCATCCAACAGAAGTGCCGGTCCACAGGCAGGAGGTATTACGAAGCAATACGGCGAGAGGAAGAGGCATCCATACGTCGCCGGTAGCTCCCATCCAACCGTTCGCACTCCCCACTGCCTGGGATCGTCGCTTGCGCCCTAGCCCGACTCGTCCGACCGCAAGGTCTGCCTGACCGTCATCACCGGAACTAGCCAACCGGCTCAGCGCTGATTCACGCTCTGAAATGGGGAGTCGTGCTGCGTGCCAAGACGTACCGTTGGTATGATCGAAAGGGAACGTCTATCCCCTGGAACGGACGGTAAGCCATGCTCGTTTTGTCCCGAAAGAGTGACGAAAGCATCATCATTCGTGACGACATCGTCGTCACCGTAGTCGAAATACGGGGCGACAAAGTGCGGTTGGGGATCGACGCTCCCAAGGAAGTGCCCGTCCATCGCCATGAGGTCTACGAGGCGATCAAGGAATCCAAGCGTCTGGACCAAGCTCGACGAGAGGATTCCACTTCCAACCAGTAGCCCGCCCGCTGGTAGCTCTATCGGCTCACGATTTCTTCGATGTCTTGGCGAAGACTGCGCCAATCACACGCTCGACCTTCTGGGTACCGCATTTCGGACACTTCACCCGTTTGCCCCGGTCGTGCTCCTCGAAGGTTTGCGTCTCGGTGAACCTCTTGCGACACTCCGTACACTTGAAGTCGTAGTCAGGCATGGTTCGTCTCCCCGTTTCGCTCTCCGCTACTTCTATCCTACCGCCCCCAATCCTCCACGGCCAGCATCACGTTCAACGCCATGACGACGGCACAGATCGCTTGCCCTTGTGTCACTCCGAGGCATCTGACGGTTCCACTGTCAGCAATAGCGATCCTTCTTCTGGCCGATCTCCATGACTTTCTCGATCCCGTTTGGCGTGTCCAGGACAAAATCATTGTGGTCTTCCACGTCATCAAGGCCACCAGAAAAATCCTCCACGGTGCTGTCGAGGTCGATCCATTCGTCGCTGATTTTGAGAAATACGGGCGTCAATGATGCCTCTCTGCCATGTTGTTGCAGCACCTCCTTGATAAGCGTCTTCGCTGTTCCTACCTGCATGGAGCGACACCCTCATGGTGGCCGTCTTTTCGGCGTCAAATCACGCCTCATGCAGCCAAGATAGCCGGTTGGAACACGGTGTCAAACGATGACGGGTAGGTCTCCATCCTAACGGCCAAAAGGAGCGTCCGTGTCCAACGATATCCGCATCCAAGATCTAGCCGCCGACGAGATTGTAGAACTGCTGGCGGCGGAAGGCAGCGACCTTACCGAAGAACAAGCCGCCGCACTCCGGGATTTCATTGCCAGAGTGGGCGGCCTGGAAAACGCCTATAGCGCCGTCGAACTGCTGAGCCAACTGGAGAAGGCTGCTTAGTCGGTCAGTTGCGCCAACGCACTGATCGCTTCCTTCGCCTGGTCGATTCCGCCGAGCTTGGCCGCCAACCTTTTGGCTTCCTTCAGGGCCGACAACGAAATCTGATCGGTCGCGGCCTGCTTCTTGGGGGCGATCTTTTTCTTTGCAGCCTTCTTCTTGCCCTCGCCCTTCAACTTGCTCCTGATCGTGCTGACGTAATTGGCACCGACAGTGATGCGCTGCTTCTTCATAGCGGCAACTACGTCGTTGGTGGCGGCATCTGGGTTCTCGGCCAAGAAATCTTTGATGGTCCAGCGATAGGCAGGCTGAAATCTATGCCGAGCCACCTTCCGAACTCATCCGAGAAGTCGAAGTCTTGGAATTCGAGCTTGACGATGAGATCACAGTGAACGAAACCGGCTTTGGAAACGACGCCGAGACGTTCGACACCCTGGACATCGCTGCGCAGTGGCAGGGGTATGCCTTCATTTGGTAATGAAAAAAACCGCCAAAAGCCCAAGAAGGTGCAACCGTTGCTCTGCACCGTGCGAATATCCATTAGGAAAGTCCAGTCTTTCCACAGCGGGTTGTGGTCGGGATGGAAATTGCACTCATTGGACAACATCACGTCATCCGCGTTAGAGTGGTAGTTGCGGTGGATTCTGGTTTCTGGACAAACGTCTGGACAGTCGATTCTCCCGTGCGTCAAAACAGAATTCAGGAAGGATTCCAATGTTAATTCTCTCGAGGAAGGTGGGCGAAGAAATTGTGATCGGCGGTCAGATCAAAGTGACCGTACTCAAGGTTCAAGGAGGGCGGGTTCGGCTCGGCATCGAGGCACCGAAGGCCATCCAAGTGTTGCGCAGAGAGCTACGAAAGCATGAGCCGATTTTGGGACGGTCTCACGGAGCGCCATCGGCGTGATTACTGCTTGCCGAAATGGCGATTGCAGGACAAGCGTCACCATTCGTACAGGCCGCAGTTCTGACACTGCATCATCGGTTACCCAGCGAATTCACAAATGCTTAACACGATCAACGTAGTCTGGTTCATTGCTCCCAATTAGCCTTGACAGTATCGGTCAATGTAGCCCGTGTCACGTCGTGGGAGCCTCTTGCGAGGAAAAAGATGGAAAGTACACGCAGTGTTTGTCCAGTATGCAGGGCATCGTCCCACATCGACGATGTTTATTGTTCGGACTGCGGTCACGGCCAGTGGTTCCGCTTGCAGGATATTGACGGCGCAGTCATCCTCACCGTGCTGCCCGGAATGAGTCCCGAAAGGGACGCCATTGACCGCATTGGCGGCCTTGTGGTTGAGGCCAAAACCTCACCCCACATCATCGTCAATCTGGCCCACGTCCGGTTTGTCAGCAGCACTTTCGTGAACAGGTTTCTTTCCTTGCTCAAGACGGTAAATGCCAGTCAAGGCAAGCTCACTTTGTGCAGCGTGGGTCCAGCAATACGGGACGTATTCAGACTGATGAATCTCGAACCTCTGTTCGACTTTGGCGGCAGTGAGGCCGTCGCCCTGTAATGAAGATTGCACGCCAGCTTACCCGAACACTTCTTTGATGAACTCGCCCTTCGCACGGCAATAGTCGAAGGAATCGGTCACGCCACCGGCAATGATTTGTTGCTTCCGGGCGACGTAGAGCTTGAGCAATTCGGGATCGGCCCTGAGGCACGCTCGGAAGAATCGCCTTTCCTCTACTTCGGGTGAGTCTGCCGGGATAACGTGGACGTGTAACAGGAATGGCTCGCCGTCGTAATTCCATGCCCCCACACGCATCGGGCGATCCTCTGGGAACGGGTCACGATTCGTCTGCCGCTGAAAACCGAGCCGGTCGAGAAGCCCCTTCACACTCTCCATGTCCCCATCCGGAACGGGGATCATCAGATCCACGATCCCGTTACCAGCACATCCGGGAACGGCGGTGCTTCCGACATGCTCGGCGCAGACCTGGGGCAGGTGACCGAAGATTTCGGCGGCGACCAGGCGAGCGACTGTGGCAGCACGAGGATCATGTTCCCGGCAAACTACTGGCCGATTCTCGTAGTCAGCGATGACGGGTTGGACGTTCTCGAACATGCGTGTTTTCCCAGGGAGATGCCGGAGCCTTCGGCTAGCCGGTGATGCACGTACTGTCGCCGAAATGGACGATGACGACTTCCTGGCGGGCGTCTGCTGCATCCAGGATTGGCGACAGACACGCCGTCAGAAATCCGATCAGCAAACAATATCGAATCATCAATCATTCCTTTTTCACGCCAAGATGCTTGTTCACGAAGCCCGCCGTCAGCTTGGTCCACTCGTCGCGTCGTGAAATGCTGGAAAATCCAGCAATCGTCAGTCCGCTTGTCATCACAACTTCACCCGACACCTCTCAGACCGTGCTGCTGCGCTGGTTTCCGGGCAATGGTCCGTCCATTACGATGGTAGCCGTCAACCGAAAAAATTGGGAGTGGGAGGACACCGGAATGAGAACACTGACCGCTGTGGTACTTGTCGCTTGCTTTGCTGCATCGTTTGCCCGTGCAAATGAGATTCGCGATCAACTTCCAGCACCACCGGACGGGAAATCGTGGAAGGTGATCTGGCACGATGAATTCGAGGGCGACAGCCTGGACGAGACGAAGTGGACCTATCGCCCCGATGGCAAACGGAAAGGTGGCTGGTGGAGCAAGAAGGCAATCAGCCTCGATGGTGACGGCCACCTTGTCATCACGACGTTCATGGGCGGCGACAAGCCCACAGACGGCTGTGTCACCACCCAAGGCAAGTTTGAGCATTCTTTCGGTTACTACGTGGCCCGCGTGAAATTGCAGAAAGAGCCGGGACACTGGTCGGCATTTTGGATTACTGGCACCGGCGTCGGTAGGGTCGGCGACGGTGGTCGGGATGGCACCGAAATCGACATCATGGAGAAGCCCTGGCTGGACGACCGGGTGCAACATGCCTTCCATTGGGATGGGTACGGCAAGGATCACAAGTCTGAGGGCTTCAAGGCGAAGGTGCCAGGCGTTATGGACGGCTGGCGTACATTCGGCCTGCTCTGGTTGCCCGATGAATACATCTTCTACGTGGATGGTAAGGAAACGTGGCGCAGCAAGGCGGGAGGCGTGTGCCAGGTGCCGCAGTACATGCTGCTTAGCGACGAGATCGGTTCGTGGGCCGGAGACATCACCAAGGCCAAGCTGCCGGATCGGTTTCTGGTAGATTACGTGCGGGTTTATGATCTGGTGGATGCGGAGTAACGTCAGAAATGTCTCCACGAAGTTTGCTCTGGCATCCCGTTCTGTCCGTTGCCTTCGTCTGCACAGTGGTAAATGCCGACGACCCATCGCCGTTCATCATCGGGGCCGATATCTCTTGGGTGCAGCAACAGGAGGCTGAGGGAATACGGTGGTCCGATGAAGGAGTCGAGAAGGACATCTTCACCATCCTCAAGGACCACGGCTTCAATTGGATTCGGCTACGGATCTTCGTCGATCCCAAGGCGGAAGGCGGCTACTCAAAGGAAGGCTTCTGCGACTTGGAGCACACGCTGCAAATGGCAAGACGGGTCGAAGCGGCGGGGATGGGTTTCCTGTTGGAGTTTCATTACAGCGACACCCGGGCCGATCCGGGCCACCAGCGGAAGCCGAAAAGATGGGCCGACCCCCACGGAGCCGAGCCTTAGAAGGCCGGCCACGATCACACGAAGGAGGGGATGACGGCGCTGAAAGAACAGGGGACAAGCCCCGA
>JACKQG010006488.1_pt1 | contig 12304 bp, 9 predicted proteins | sample 8237621 | NCBI WGS metagenome assembly JACKQG01 (sample SAMN15677084, study PRJNA649215) | marine metagenome | biome: marine; feature: Black Sea; material: saline water; isolation source: suspended particulate matter (SPM) from the Black Sea western gyre | collected 2013-06-09/2013-06-10 | depth...
ACTTTAGGCAACCTTGAAAAATTGACTTTTTGCTCGCTAGCGGTGTCATTGCCAAAATGAAAAGTGCTCACATACCTCAGTATGCGGAGTTTATGCCCATGTGGGTGCTTTTTAATTTTTTCATTCCTTGCTAGCAAACAAAAATCCTAATTTTTCAAGGTACCTTTTAGTCGATAACCGTTTATTTTCACTTTGAAAAATGGAAAAAAAACCGGAAAAATGTCTCAAGATAAAGTCTCTGTGATAATACCGACCTATAATCGGGGGCCTTTTTTAGAAAAGGCCGTTAATTCTGTTCTTGCCCAGAGCTGTAATGCGTACGAAATTATAGTTATTGACGATGGCTCTGACGATGATACGAGAACAAGGATGGGAAAATATGATTCACGGATTCGATATATCTATCAGGAGAACAGAGGGCCTTCCGCCGCGAGAAACAGGGGGATTGAGGAAGCACAGTCTCCATTTCTTGCTTTTCTGGATTCAGATGACTTGTTTCAGCCGGAAAAAATAAAAACACAACTGTCATCCATGCAGCAACAACCCGATTATCTTATTTCTCACACAGATGAAATATGGTATCGCCGGGGGAAACTGCTGAACCAGAAAAAGAAACATCATAAACCGGGTGGATATATTTTTGTCCGTTGTCTGGAAATATGCGCCGTCAGTATGTCAACTGTTATGGTCCGTAGAGAACTGTTTGACGATATTGGCATGTTTGATGAGACGCTGCCCTGTTGTGAAGATTATGATTTGTGGCTTCGAGCCAGCATAAAATATCATTTTCTCAAAATTGATGTGCCGTTGACCATAAAAAATGGGGGCCGCACCGATGAAATTTCTTATCAGTTTCGCGTGGGTATGGATAAGTATCGTATTGCCAGTATTCGCAGTCTTCTGAAAAAGCAATCTTTAACAACCGAGCAGATTTCTCTGGCAAGGAAGGTACTGGTCAATAAAGCGGGGATTTATGGGAATGGCTGCCTGAAACATGGCCGTCTTGATGAGGCGAAGTACTATCTTGATATTGCCGCTTCAGCAGTTTAGCCTTGGTAACTATCGTGAATGTTAAATGTTTTCTTTATGCTGGCCTCCTGTTGATCCAGGTCCACAATGTCCCCGGTACAAGGAACATTAAGGCCAGATAAATTGTAACCTGACGGGGGCCTATGCCGGACTCAAGGGCTAACCCGGTTGCCCATGTTGAAAGGCTTAATATTAAGGTAAGCAGAGCCATTTCTGCGGCAAATACACGGCCGCGGAACTGGTCTTCCACTTCTTTCTGCAGCATAGTTGTGCTGAAGACCCATTGAACCGAACCTGCCATGTGACCTATGAAGACAAAAAAAGCTGCCCATGCCAGGGTAGGGGACTGGCTGAAGAAAAGATAGGCGATACTGGACACAAAAAAGCTGATGCCGATTCCTTTTGACATTGCACGACGAGATTCTCCCAGGAGGCGCCATGCCAGTATGGGCCCGATAGCAGCGCCTATTCCACGAAAGCTGTATAAAATACCGCTCTGTCCGCTTTTTCCTTCTGATGCAAAGACCTGCTCGCCGAAGATGGTAAGCATAACAAGGACGCCGCCGGATAATGCCCAACCGCTTTTTATCAGGAGCAGCAGGCGAACTCTTCCATGATTTTTCACATAGCGGCATCCTTCTTTGAGATCCGTAATGCCAAGATAATCATATAGGGTCGGTTTGCTGGTCGTTTTCTTTTTAAGGGCAGGTAAATGTAGTCCGGATAACAGTAGGGCCGAAACAAGAAAAGTGAGTGCATCAACTATAATTGCAGTCTGCCATCCAAACCATCCGGTAACAAAACCGCCAAGGGCGGCACCAACGGCAAGCATGACTGACCATGTGGCACCCCCAAGGGCGTTGGCCAGGTTTAATTCTTCGGGGCGGCATACATTCGGGATTGAAGCACGTCGGGCAGGGTCGGCAAAACTCCATAATGTTTCCTGGAGAAGGGCGAGGACATACACAATCCAGACATGTTCCGGGCGTTTGATAAGGAGGAAGGCAAGGACAATAAAGATCCGGAGAATGTCACATCCGATCATTATGGTTTTGCGGGAGAATCGATCTGCAATAACTCCAGCCGCAGGTCCGAAAATGCTTGTGGGCAGAAATTTGGCGATAAGAAACCAGCTTACAGCCTGAGCTGATCCTGTGAGCTGGTTCAGAAGGACAAAGACTGCAATATAGTTGAACCAGTTGCCAAACTGGCTGATAACCCCGGACAGCCACAACTTCCTGTATTGCCTGTTTTGGCGGAATAACGTGACATAACTCCGCCAGTCGCTGACCGGCAGAGTTATTTTTGTTTCATGGGGATTGATATGTTCAGACATGGACAACTACAGAACACACAGAGATCACAGAGGTAATTGCTGGTAATAAAAAAGATTTCCCTGTGGTCTCGGAGTCCTCTGTGGTGAGAGAAAGACTTTTTGTGACCATCATTATTAAAAGTCTTGAAAATCATCGTCGTCGAATGGAATTATTTCTTCAGCGGCGGATGATTTTTTTGGTTCTGTCTTAGACGGAGATGCAGGGGGAAGCTGTTTCGGAACGGTCTTCATACCTGATGAGGATTGAGGGGCGGCATGAAATGGTTTTTTCTTTTTGGATGGGCCCTTTTTTGCGTTGTTCTGGACGCCAACCATTTGCTCTAGCTCCTGAACGATATCGTTCATGCCCGCAGCCTGGGCAGTGAGCTCTTCAGATGCGGACGCAGTCTGTTCCGCCGCGGCAGCATTGGCCTGGACCACTTTGTCGATTTCAGTTACTGCTTTATTTATTTCTCCAATGCCCGTGGCCTGTTCTGTGGAGGCGGTGGCTATCTCGGTGATCAGGGTGCTCACCCGTTCAGATGAGCGGGCAGCTATATAGAACATTTCACTTGTCTCGTTGACAAGTTCAGATCCGTTTTTGACTTTATCTACGGTGGCATCAATCAGGCTGGAAGTATCACGGGCGGAAGCCGCAGCCCGCATGGCCAGACTTCGGACCTCGTCGGCAACTACGGCAAAACCGGCTCCTGCTTCTCCGGCCCTTGCGGCTTCAACTGCAGCATTGAGTGCCAGCAGATTGGTCTGGAAGGCAATCTCATCAATGGTCTTGACGATTTTCTGGGTCTGCTCACTTGCAACGGAGATATCGGTCATGGATTGGGTCAGCTTTTTCATGGAGCTGTCTGCGGTTTCCATGGACTCCTTGGCTTCACCCATTATGGAATCAGCCTGTTTCGCATTATCAGCGTTCTGTCTGGTCAGGGAGGACATTTCTTCAAGGGCCGATGAGGTTTCCTCAAGGGTGGCAGCCTGCTCGGAAGCACCTTCCGCCAGGGACTGGCTTGATTCTGCAATTTGACCGGAGGCCCCGCTTACCTGGCTTGATGAGGCCGCCATCTCTTTGACAACACCGCTCAGCAGGCTGATGATGCCCCGCGCTGTCAGAGTTGCCAGGATAATACCGATAAGCAGGGTTATTCCGCCGACAATGGCGACCTTCATCTTGGTCGCAGTGGCGTTAGACAGCATTACCTCGTCAGTCATGATGTTACTGCGAACTTCATTTATGGCCTTGGCAAGGATGTCCTGAACTCCGTGAAGGGCCGGAATTGTCTGGTTGGCATAAATCTCCTTTGCCTGCTCCATTCCGTGGAGCTCATGCTGTGCTTCTTCTCGAAGTTCTCTGAGTTTACTTATCGTAATAGCAAGGTTGGGCATGATAAAAGTCTGTAAAGCCTGTGCCGCTTCATTGAACTGTTCACTGGCAAGAAGTTCCTGTAAGTTTTTGCCAGCATTATGCGTTGCTTCATGACTGGGGTGTATGGAATTCCAGGTGTCTTTGAATTCCGCATCTCCTCTTGCATAGGCATTTTTCCCCTGTGAAGAATTGATGAACTTGCCCAGCATGCACTTGGTTGGATCGGTCTGGAATTTCTCTACAGTAGTGTTTTTGTTGATCACAGCTTCATAGGCCCTGTTGGCCCAGGCAAGATGTGCTGCCTCAATCTCAGTGAGCTTGATGGGAAGAGTTACATCTCCCTGCTCAAAGGTGTCTCCAATGGTAATGGCGGATTCATGCAGTTTGCGGTGGGGCTCTTCCATGGATTTTAAAATGGGGGCAAGGCTTGGAATAAGCTTCTCAGCTTCCTTGCGCTCAGGGCCATAGAGCCATTTCCCCATCCCGCATTTATGGTCATCAGTCTGGACGTCAAGGGTTGTGATGCTGTCATCTGTTAAGAGAGAGTTGACTTTCCCGGCCCATTTGAGATGATCCACTTCTCGCTGGACAAGCATGCTGGTAAGCTTGTTGCCGTCGATTACTTCACCGGCATTCTTGACAAGAGTGCCAACTCCTAAGTAGTTCAGGACACCGACAACAACCAGCAGCGTGAGAATGATGAAATATCCGGTAATGATTTTTTTTCCGATAGTAAGATTTTTCCAACCCATGAGAGATCCTTTCTTTAAAATATTCGCGAGAAAGCGCGTTTGTTTAATAATGAATTACGAATTATGAATTAGAAATTACGAATGAAGGAACCGTTCTCATTAGACAGATTCTTTCAATTGATAATTCCCAATGAGTAATTGGGCCTTTTAGTTTTAAAAGGCACTCTTTATTCTGTCACGGAAAGGAGATGGAAATCAAGAAAAAACGTATCTATTTTTTGAGGACTTTATCCCAGGTGTCTCGGAGTGTTACGGTGTGGTTGAAAACGGGTTTTCCTGGTAGAGAGTCCTTGCTGTCCGGGCAGAAATAGCCAAGTCGTTCAAATTGGAAATGATCGGAAGAGGTGGCAGTGCTGAGGTTGGGTTCCAGCATGCATTCTGAGAGAACTTCCAGGGAGTTGGGGTTGAGATGGGTTTTGAAATCGACATCTTTGTCAATTTCAGGATTTTCTATGTTGAAAAGGCGATCATAGAGCCTTACTTCCGCCTGCAGGGCATGGCGCGCTGAAACCCAGTGCAGGGTTCCTTTTACCTTGCGGCCATCGGGGGCGGAGCCGCCGCGGCTTGCAGGGTCATAGCTGCAGTGCAGTTCTTTTATGTTGCCGTTTTCGTCTTTGATAACCTCATCACAGGTGACCAGGTAGGCCGCCCTGAGCCGGACTTCCCGGCCTGGAGCTAGGCGGAAAAATTTCTTTGGCGGATCTTCCAGAAAATCATCCTGTTCTATATAGATTTCTCGGCAGAAAGGTACTGTTCTGCTGCCCATTTCCGGGTTCTTGGGATGATTGGCAATCACCAGTTCCTCTTCCTGGTCTTCAGGGTAATTGGTGATGAGGACCTTCAGTGGTTTGAGTACTGCCATGGCTCTGGGCGCATTATCATTCAAGTCATTGCGGATACAGTTTTCGAGCACAGCCATATCCACTCGGCTTTCTCTTTTGGCAAGGCCGATGGTATCGCAGAATGTACGAATGGAAGCCGGTGTGTAACCCCGCCTCCTGAGGCCTGAAATGGTGAGCATGCGCGGATCGTCCCAGCCGCTGACATATTCTTCATTGACAAGCTGGAGCAGTTTGCGTTTGCTCATCACGGTATAGGTGAGGTTGAGGCGGGCAAATTCAATCTGCTGGGGATGGCATGGAGTTTTAAGAGTGTCAAGAACCCAGTCGTAAAGAGGTCTGTGGTCTGCAAATTCCAGGGTGCACAGGGAATGGGTAATGGCCTCGATGGCATCAGACAGGCAATGGGTGTAGTCGTACATGGGGTAGATGCACCATGTGTCGCCAGTACGGTGATGGGTAGCCCGCAGGATGCGGTAAAGAACCGGATCCCGCATGTTGATGTTGCCGGAGCTCATATCGATTTTAGCCCGTAAAACGCGGCTGCCATCTGCAAATTCACCGGCCTTCATTTGTTCGAAAAGGGTAAGGTTTTCTTCGGCGCTGCGATTACGATATGGACTGTCTTTTCCCGGTTCGGTCAGGGTGCCTCGATATGTTCTCATTTCGTCGGGGCTCAGGTCACAGACATAGGCCTTGCCCATTTTGATGAGTTCAACCGCATAGCTGTATAGCTTTTCAAAATAATTCGAGGCAAAGAAAAGATTATCGCCCCAGTTGAAACCAAGCCAGGCCACATCGGTTTTTATTGCTTCGACATAAGCCTCTTCTTCTTTGCTTGGATTAGTATCATCAAACCGGAGGTGACAGGTGCCATTGTTTTCCGATGCAACGCCAAAGTTGAGACAGATGGATTTGGCATGACCAATGTGGAGAAAACCATTGGGCTCCGGAGGAAAACGGGTTGTTACGGTGCTGTGTTTCCCGCTGCTGAGATCGTTAGCAATGATTGTTCGGATGAAGTCTTTGGATTTCGGATTGGTATGTTCTTGGGTAGTCATGGTATTATTTCTTATAAATCTCACAGAGCCCGCAGAGCTCCCAGAGATTTTTTCTGTTTTTCTCTGTGCGCTCTGCGGGCTCTGTGAGAGAAAAATTATTCTTGAAAATATTTTCCAGCTTCTCTCAAGCGTTTGACAACAATTTCTCTGCCAAAGTGTTCAAATAGTTCGAACATGCTTGGGCCTTTGAGTTGGCCGGTAATTACAGCCCGGGATGCATTGATCGGGATTCCCGGTTTTATGTCAAGTTCTTCGGCCAGTTTCCGGGCCGCTTCTTCTGCGGTATCTTTGTTGAAGGTCGGCAGCGCTGCAAAACGATCAGCCAGCATGGGAAGCCATGTTTTCAGGTCAGGATGTTTGAGGAGGTTTTTGGCGAGTGCTTTAGGGTCAATTTCAAAATCGTCACTGAAGTAGGACCGGCCAAGTGAGCTGAAGTCCTTCAGTGTGTAAAAACGGTCCCGTATAAGGTCGATTGTTTTGATGTACCATTCTTTTTTTGCGCCATCATATCCGTCGTCCCAGAGGTTCTCGGCCTGCAGTTCTTTCTTGACCATCGCAGCAATTTCCTCAACCGGCATTGTCCGCAGATAATGACCATTGGTGTTAATTGCCTTAGGGTCTGTGAAGAACTTGGGGTCATCTTTCCGGTAGTTGAAAATGGAGTGGGACTTGTTTATCCTCTCCAGCGTGAAAGCCTCAATGAGTTCTTCTTTGCTGAAAATTTCCCTGTCGTCGCCGGGAGACCAGCCAAGAAGAACGAGAAAGTTGACCAGTGCCCAGGGAATGAAGCCGCGGTTGCGGTAATATTGTACAGCAACAATTTCTCCATGGCTCCGTTTTGAGATTTTGGCTTTTTTTAGGTCAAGGGTGAGGGGCATATGCGCAAATACCGGTGGTAAGGCACCCAGAGCATTATAGAGAAGAATCTGCCTGGTTGTGTTTGTCAGATGATCCTGGCCGCGGATGACATGGCTGATCCTGTCGCGGATATCGTCGACCACATTGCAGAGAAGATACAGAGGTTTGCCGTTTGAGCGAACAATGACGAAATCTTCAATATCTGAGTAGGAGCGGGTAATCGTGCCAAGGACCTTGTCGTCGTAAGAGACCCCACCTTCTTTTTGAGGGGTCTTGAACCTTACTACAGAAGGAATGCCCTGGGCTTCCCGGTCTGAAATTTCCTCAGGGCTGAGGTGGCGGCAGGTGCCGTCATACTTGACATCTTTTTTGGCGGCCAGTGCGGCTTCCCGTTTTTTCTCAAGGGTCTCTTTGCTGCAGAAACATTTATAGGCGTTGCCTTCAGCCAGCATTTTTGCAGCGGCCTGGGCGTGGTCTTTTTCAAATTCAGTCTGGAAATAGGGACCTTCGTCCCAGTCAATGCCGAGCCAGTTGAGACCGTCAATGATGCCCTGAATGGACTCTTTTGTAGAGCGCTCTGCATCGGTGTCTTCAATGCGGAGGATGAGTTTGCCATTATGTTTTTTGGCATAGAGCCAGTTGACAATAGCTGTGCGGGCACCGCCAATATGAAGATAGCCTGTGGGGCTGGGTGGGAAACGGACGCGAACTTCGGACATTGTTTACTCCTCAAATATATGAAAAATCTCACAGAGACAAAGAGCTCGCAGAGATTTAACAGATTGTTTTTGATATCAAGACGATACACGAAACTAGAAAATATACATCTTCCCTTGAGCGCTGTCAAAAGATGTTTGCAGCTTCAGGCGGCTGAAGTAACGGATGGGGGAGTATCATATCCCAAAGTCATCGGGTGACAGTTATAAAGTAGATGTATTTCTTTATCCCAACCCTAATTCCTTTAGGAATCGGCCGTCTTTTGTCCAGTCTTTTCTTATTTTGACCCAGAGATTGAGCATTATTTTGGCTCCAAGAAGTTCGACAATGTCTTTTCTGGCAGCCTGGCCTATTTTTTTCAGCATGGCTCCCTGTCTGCCGATGATAATGCCTTTCTGTGATTTCTTCTCAACGTGGATAGTGGCGTGGATGGTGATGAGGCCGCTGGTCTCGTCTTCCTTGAAGCTGTCAACGACAACCGCCGTTGAGTAAGGAATTTCCTGGGTGGTGAGGAGGAATATTTTTTCCCGTATAATCTCGGAGGCAATAAACCGTTCAGTTGCATCTGTGGGGATGTCTTCCGGGTACATTCGGGGACCTTCGGGAAGAAGCGGAAGGAGTTCCTTCATCAGAATATCCACACCGTCACCGGTTTTGGCGGAAAGGGGTATCATTGCCCGGAAAGGGAAGAAGGCACCATAGGCGTTGAGAATAGGAAGCAGCTTTTCTCTGCTGGAGAGATCAATTTTATTCACCAGCAAAAGTACCGGCTTCTTTGCTTTTTCCAGTGCTTCAGACATGACTGCGATCTTCTCGGGCAGGGGAAACGTAGTATCAATCATGAAAATGATGGCATCGACTTCTGAAAGGGTATCCAGGGCGATTTTGACCATTTCAAGGTTCAGTGAACTCCGTGCCCGATGAATGCCGGGGGTGTCCAGAAGGACCACCTGGTGGTCCTCGCCATTGACAATTCCCAGGATACGATTTCGGGTTGTCTGGGGTTTGGGCGATACTATCGATATTTTCTGACCCAGAAGATGATTGAGCAGGGTTGATTTCCCAACATTCGGAGGCCCTATCAAGGCGACAACTCCGGTCTTAACGTGCTTTTCCATAATAGAATGATTGAGTTTGTTGAGTTATTGGGTTATTGAATTGAGGTCTTATGCTAATACTCTCAAAGAGCCTATGGGCTAGGGTAACACTTAAATCTTAAAACTTAAATCTTTCAAATTCAATTGCAGACAAAAATCATAGAATATGTTGAACAGGGACGTTTCCTTTGCGGTTTGGTACTCCTGGACCAGGGAAAACGATTGCGTGTTATAAACCAGAACGGCAAGGAAATGAATCTTCCTCTGGCACGTGTTGTTCATCAGGCCAATAGCGCTTTCAGTCATACCTCCCGTGAAGAAACCATGAGATTTCTCAAAGAGATTTCGGAAAAACGACAGGAATTGACTGAAGAGATACATCTTTCAGAGATATGGGAGCTTGCTGCTGATGAGGGTGCGGAATCCTTTAGCTCGAGGTTTCTCACAGAACTCATCTTTGGCGATGAGGCAGGAGATGATCAGGTAGCTGCCTTTGTCCGGTCCGTTTTTACGGATCGTATTTTTTTTAAATATAAAGACGGCCATATTCTGGTGCATTCAGCCGAAAAGGTTGAGCAGCTTCGCGAACAGGAAGAAAAGGAGCGGGCCAAGGATGATCTTTTGACGGAAGGCTCCGAAGGCCTCATGCTTTTGATGGCGGACAAAGAACCCGCGGAGTGGCCGCAGCGCGACTACTGTCTGGATATCATAAAGGAGTATTATCTGGCTGGTGATACGGCTGAGGCGGCTCTGGCCCGCGATCTTCTCAAGCGTGCCTCATTGACCAAACCACACGACCCATTCGATATCCTGGTCAAGGCCGGGGTCTGGAGCAGGGATGAAAATATTCACCTGTACCGGCAGGATGTTCCTGTAGAGTTCAGTGCTGATGAGCTAGAGGCTGCCGATCAGCCTGAGCCGGATCCCGACCATCTTCTGGATTCCGGCCGTCGAGATCTGCGACATTTACCTCTTCTGACAATCGATGGGGAATCTACCCGGGATTTTGATGATGCCCTGCATGTAGAAAAAGACGGGGACAGGTATGTCGTTGGAATACATATTGCCGATGTCAGTGAGTTTGTGAAGCCTGACAGTCCTCTCTTCAGCACAGCCTTGGAAAGGGCAACCTCGATTTATTTTGCCGACGGGCAGGTACCCATGTTGCCACCCTCACTGTCTGAGGGCCTTTGCAGTCTGATAGAAGGAAAAATAAGACCTGCGATAAGCTTTCTGGTCACTTTGTCAGAAAACGGAGAGGTTCTCGACTATAAGCTGGTGCGTAGTGTGGTAACAGTGAAGAAAAGAATTACCTATGCGCAGGCTGAAGAAATTCTGGACCAGGATGAAGATCTTCAAATGCTCTATGCCTTGAGCATGAAATGCCAGCAGCAGAGGATTGATAACGGGGCTTTGCTTATTCCTATTCCGGATGTGGATATTACAATAGGTGAAGAGGGGCAGGTGAGTATTGGCCTTAATCCTGTGGACAGTAAGGCACGGACGCTGGTTGCTGAATTTATGGTTCTAGCCAATGCTCTGGCCGCTCAGTATCTCGCTGATCGGCAGATACCCGGACTTTTCCGTTCCCAGGGACCTCCCCGTAAACGACTTTCCGTGGGTGTTGCCAAGGATCTTTTTACAAATTTTCGCCAGCGGCGGTTCCTGTCCCGTGGAGAACTTCTTGTCGAACCTAAACCCCACAGTGGCGTCGGAGTTGCTCAGTATACGACAATTACCTCGCCTATAAGAAGATTCCTGGATCTCTTTATGCAGCATCAGCTTGGCAGCGTTCTGCAGCGTAGAGAGCCTCTTTACACTCTGTCAGAATGCAGGGATTTTGCTTCAGCTATTTTGAGATCCCAGGGCAGGGCAAATCAGGTTCGTTTTCTGCGGCACCGCTATTGGCTTTTCAAGTATCTGGAGACGGTGATAGGTGCAGGGAATAAAATGGAGGCACTGGTGCTGGAAGTCCAGCCCCGCCGAGTCCAGGTTGTACTCACTTCTATTCTACTGGAAGGGGACCTGCCGGCTAATCAAGGTGTGCATGTGGAGCCGGGAGACACGATTATGGTGAAGCTGGCCAAGGTGAGTGCTCTGGATAACAGTTTTCGACTTGAATGGTGATTCGATAGTGGATTTGGGATTGCGGATTGCGGATATTGGATTGGTGAAAAATTGTATATTTACCACAGAGAGCACAGAGTACACAGAGATAACAGCTTGTAATATAAAAAGATTTCTCTGTGGCCTTTGAGAACTCTGTGAGAGGAAAAAGATTTTTTACAACGCCTTCGCAACCCATTCATTGTCAAAATTCCGAAATCCGCAATCCCAAATCCGAAATCACAAAATTAGTCGTAAATAATAGCAGTATATCTTTCCAGGATTTCTACGGTCTTGTCGTCAAGGTCGGACGCCACTTCATGAACCTGGTATTCATGATCGCATGATTTACACTTCAGGCGCACTTTGCCGCACATTCTCTTGACAAAGAGTTCCCCGTCACATTTTCTGCATTTCATTGTATTTGTATGAAAGTTTTAAGTTAAAAGTGTTAAGTTTTAAGTTGGCGGATGTGACTAATTCATTTTTTCTGTTGCAAAATGAGACTTTCTTGCTTCGTTGTGCCCGCTCGCGGGAATGAGCGATATTGGTAATTCGTTGAGCAGGTAATTTTCTTTAGTTGGCCATTCAACTGTTATTTGAGCAATTCTTCCCGGGTAAAAAGAGATTCCAGGGTATGTCCGTGTTTTGCCAGTGTCTCGGAGCCGCCTTCCTGGCGATCAACAACGGTGATGATCTGCGCCACTTTATATCCCTGGGCTTCTACCCTGTCGATAACCTTGATAAGAGTCCCGCCGGTGGTGACAACATCTTCGAGAAGTGTGACATTGCATCCTTCCGGCATGTTTTTTTGGCCTTCGATATAAGCTTCAGTGCCGTGAGATTTTGACTCTTTTCTGACAATAAAGGCGGGAATGGGTGTTTTCTCAAGGAAGCTGACTACGGAAACAGCTGAAACCAGCGGGTCTGCCCCGAGGGTCATGCCGCCGACAGCCCCGATTTTCTGCGGGCATTTTGTTATCAGGTCAAGAATAAGTTTACCGCAGAGATATGCGCCTTCAGCATCCAGTGTGGTCTGTTTTCCGTCGATATAGAAATCAGATTGCGCACCGGAGGTAAGAGTGAATGTGCCCTTGCGATATGATTTTTCCAGGATGATTTCTTTCAGTCGTTGTTTCATGGCAAATT
>JACKQG010006489.1_pt1 | contig 12302 bp, 9 predicted proteins | sample 8237621 | NCBI WGS metagenome assembly JACKQG01 (sample SAMN15677084, study PRJNA649215) | marine metagenome | biome: marine; feature: Black Sea; material: saline water; isolation source: suspended particulate matter (SPM) from the Black Sea western gyre | collected 2013-06-09/2013-06-10 | depth...
AAGAAAAGGGTTATTATCGCGCTTTTGAAGAGACCCCGAAAACATTGTTCCGTGCGCTAACCGCCGTAGAGGACTCGCGCTTCTGGATGCACAAAGGGATTGATTACATAGCTATCGTACGTGCAATCGTCAGCGACCTGCAGGCTCAAAGGGTCAAACAGGGGGCGAGCACCATAACACAACAGCTGGCCAAGGCGATCTTTCTTACGCCCGAAAAAACTATCGTCAGAAAACTCAAAGAAGTCATGCTGGCGCACAGGCTTGAGGAAAACCTTACCAAAGAAGAAATTCTAGAGCTATACCTGAATAAAATTTACTTTGGAAGCGGTGCTTACGGGATAGAGTCTGCGGCTCGAACTTACTTTGGAAAATCAGTCTCTGACCTGACTATGCCGGAAGCAGCAATGATCGCGGGCCTGATCAAGGCACCGAGCCGATATTCGCCTTACAGCAGCCTGGAAAAAGCAAAGGCCCGACAGAAAATTGTATTGATCCGGATGCAGACCGAAGGATTTATTACTGCAGTGCAGGTAGAAGAGGCCTATAAGCAGCCTCTGTATCTGACCCGTTCACACAAAAGAAGATTTAAGCCTAATTATTTCCTTGAATATATCAGAACATACCTCGAGGAAACATATGACTCAGAGATGGTTTACAAAGGCAGCCTCAAGGTTTATACCACACTAAATACAAACCTCCAGAAGTCTGCAATCGATTCAATTCAGATCGGCTTACGCGATCTGGACAAACGTCAAGGGTACCGCGGCCCCATCGAGCATAAAGAAATAGACCTGAAAAAAGAAATGTCAGCTTCCGCGTCTTTTGAAAAAGTAATCCTGAGCAAGGGAACACGAATCAGGGGCACCGTGCTAAAGGTAAGTAAAGAAGAAGCGACAATTAAAGTCAAAAATGTAATTGGAGTAATGCACAAAGAAGATGCTCAATGGGCAAGAAAACTTGCCGATAAAAACGGTAATGAGACAAAAAAGATACCCAAAAACGAATTCAAGCTCACTGATATACTGCGTACCGGTGATATCATTATCGTAAAAATCAAAAAAACAGTTAAGGGAAAACCTATATTTTCTCTTGATCAGGATCCCATTGTTCAGGGCTCAATAGTGGCGATTGAACCCTCAAACGGATATATCAGGGCTCTCGTCGGAGGATATGATTTCAGCAAGAGCGAGTTTAACCGGGCAGTCAATGCAAAACGCCAGGCAGGTTCAGGGTTTAAGCCCTTCATATATGCAGCGGCCCTGGAAGCAGGCTACACCCCTGCAAGCATATTGATAGATGAACCTCTTGTGTATGAAAGCCGGGAATTCGGCGACTGGGAGCCTGAAAACTATGATCAGCAATATCACGGTGCAACCCGTCTCAGAGAAGCACTTATTAAATCACGCAATATAGTTACCGTAAAACTTCTGGAAGAAATCGGGGTTGAGCGAACAATAAAATTTGCGCGAAAGCTGGGACTAGGCGGCCCTTTCCCGGAAAACCTCACACTGGCACTCGGCAGTCTGAGTATAACCCCCCTGGAACTAACGACTGCATACAGCGTATTTGCTAATAATGGGGTGCGCAATGATCCTATAGCCATAAAATATATTTTAGACAAAGACGGCAATGTAATTGAATCAAACCAGCCTAAGGGCACCAGGGTTATGACTGAGCAGACCTCATTTCTAATTACTTCTATGCTGGAAGATGTTGTAAAAAAAGGAACCGGATGGAGGGCAAGAGCACTGAAAAGGTCAGTAGCGGGAAAAACAGGAACAACAAATGCATATATTGATGCGTGGTTTCTCGGCTATACCCCGGAACTCGTCACCGGGGTCTGGGTAGGACATGATAATATAAGAACACTGGGAGAAAAAGAGACCGGTTCCAAAGCGGCAGCACCGATATGGGTAAATTTCATGAAACAGGCCATTCCTGAATTAGCCCCTTTCAGCAAGAGCAGCGGGGTCATTAACTCAAAGGTTTTTGATATGCCGGAAGGTATTGTAACCGCGGTCATTGATCCCCTGACAGGCCTGCTGGCTACCAATGAAACAGAAAAAATGGTAGACTTTTTTAAGGAAGGTACTGTTCCTACGGTCTACTCAACAGAGTATTACCGTGATATGCTGAAAACCCAGCAGGAAGAACTTAAAAAGTTAAAGAAGAAAAAAAAGAGAAAATAACAATATTACAGGCATGAAAATTAACCGGAGGTCATTATGAAATTTATTGCTGCAATATTACTTATAAGTTATCTGTTACTGCCATCTATCAGCCTGGGTGAAAATAATTCCCTTCAAAAGGCATATGACATGTACTACAGGGGAGATAAACAAAAGGCAATAGAACTGGTCGAAGGTTCTCTTGGTCCAAACTCAGACCCTGCTGCATACTACTTTCTCGGATATGCATATTATGAAATGCAGCGTATGGAGAAGGCCGCAAAATATTTTAATGAGGCCTATATAAGAAGACCTTTTTACAGTCCTATACCATCGGGCAGCAAATAGCCTGACCGGACCTCACTCATTGCCTTCCGTTGATTTCTGAGTGGCAGTTTCCTCAGAAAGTTCACTTGCTGATGGGACTGCCCAGTAAACCCCCTTTTCAATTGCGCACTCGACATGCCGTTCCCATCTGTCGCCGCGTGACTTACAGTCCGAACGATAATGAGCCCCGACACTGCCCTTTCTTAAGAGTGCCGACTCCGTAATCATTCGGGCAACAACAAATTGATTCTGAAGTTCCGCCTCTCTCCTGCTCCTAATAGGCATATCAAAAAGATGCGCTTTTTTACGAAGCCACTTGTCCGCTGCTGACAGCGATTTACTACACCTGATGATACCCACCTTGTTCCACATAACCTGCCGGAGCATACTATTTACCTTCTCAAGATCAGTGGACAGCCTGTCTTCACTGGATAAATGTTCAGGGTAATTCAGTACTTCTGCAGACTCTAAAATTCCGGTCACCTCTGCATAAGCATATGCCTGTTTGCCAGCACGTGCACCGTAGACAAGCCCCTCCAGTAAACTATTAGAGGCAAGCCTGTTTGCACCATGAACACCCGTACAAGCTACCTCGCCCGCCGCAAAAAGCCCCTTGATGCTCGTCTCTCCGTCAAGACTGGTCATCACCCCGCCCATTATATAATGCGCAGCAGGACAAACAGGTATCAAATCCTCAGAGATATCAATATCAAATTGCAGACAGGTCATGTATATCTTCGGAAACCGTTTTTGCACAAACTCACTGTCCAGGTGCCTCAGATCAAGATAAACATGTCTTGCATTTGTCCTGACCATCTCCGACACAATGGCCCTGGATACCATATCGCGCGGCGCAAGCTCTTCCTTTTCATGATAGTTATGCATGAAGCGTTCCTGCCTGATATTAACCAGCCTGGCCCCCTCTCCGCGCATTGCCTCGCTCAGAAGAAACTGCGGGGCTCCGGGAGAATACAGGGTGGTGGGATGAAACTGCACTAACTCCATATCACGAATCAGGGCCCCGGCCCTGTAAGCGATGGCAATCCCGTCGCCGGTAGAAATTACAGGATTTGTAGTTCGTGAAAAAAGCCTGCCGACCCCGCCTGTTGCGAGTATCACGGCCTTTGCGAAGATGTACTCTACCTTTTCGCCCCTCAAAACAACCGCTCCGATACACCTGCCGTCTTTAACGATAAGATCAAGGGTAAATGCAAAATCATACTTTTCAACAGTACTGAAAGACTTGACCTTGTTTATCAGAACCCTTTCTATTTCCTTGCCCGTAGAATCACCCTTGGAATGAAGTATTCTTTTTCTGGAATGCGCAGCTTCCATAGTAAAAGAAAGCCTGCTGTCTTTCCTGTCAAATTCAGCACCCCAGGATATAAGCTCTAAGATATACTCAGGACCCTCTTCCACCATAGATCTGACGGCCTGCCTGTTACAGAGTCCATCGCCGGCATTAAGCGTATCATCATAATGAATACCAACCTTATCCTCATCGCTCAGGGCAACAGCAATTCCGCCCTGGGCATAGCCGGTTGTACTTTCAGTTATTTTATCTTTAGTTAAAACGAGGACAGAACCCTTATCCGCCAGCTCAATGGCAGCTCTCAGGCCTGCGACACCGCCTCCGATTACGAGGAAGTCAACAACTTTTCCAGTGGGAGTCATTATGACTGGAATCTTAATTCATTAAATAACTTAAGTCAATCAGCATCAGGAGATTTCAAAATGAAAAAGGACCCTCACCGCATCCACGGCAAGAGTCCTTCAATCATTATAAAACTAAGTGTTTCATCCTTGCGGCTTTTTGTCTATACCGCAGGATGACGATTCTCCCAATGGGCATGACCTGAACACACCAAGGCCAATCAATATAATCCCGACAAGGGAGATCACTGCTTTCCCTATTACAGTATTAACAAACGGGAATAACAGTGCTACCGCCAGTAAAATACTGCCCATTACTATTGATAGTGTCTTGCTTATATTACAGCAATTTTTTTCGGCCATGTCTTCACCTTATTCCTGACCCGAACTTTACTTCTTTGCCTTGCTATCTATACCTGCAAGGCCGTAGACGGGTCAATAACTTATCGAACCGGTTACGAGCAGGATAACCCCTATAACCGATACGATGATCTTTCCTGTTGCTGTTGTAACAAGCGGAAACACAAGGCTGACTAAAAGCAGCGCTATGCCCAGCATCACCCTGATGATCCTATCCTGAGTACCAACATTTGCCTGAAACGTCATAATTCCCTCCCTTTTTCAGTGTTAACTGCGTGACCAACCATAATATATATCATTGAATTGAGTGATGCTCAAATACTATTGTCCTGTTTTTACCGGACGTCTTTGCCTGATACAGGGCATCATCCGCCCTCTTAATAACCTGTTCCTGAGTGTCTGTCTCAACATTGTCCATATGCGAAAGCCCTATACTAATCGTAATACTAAGCTCTGTTTGCGCACACGGTATCCTTAACATCTCGGTCTTTTCCCTGAAGCGTTCAGCAAACTGCCTGGCCGCCTCGACCTCGGTATCAGGAAGTACAATAATAAACTCCTCTCCACCATATCGCGCAATTATATCATATTTTCTTGCGATGCTGATCATGAGTTCCCCGAGACTTTTCAACACTTCATCACCGCACTGATGGCCCCAGGTATCATTAATGCCCTTAAAATTATCTATATCCATCATAAGGCAGCAAAGCCCCCCGCCCGCGCGTTTAATACGCTCAATTTCTTTTTCCAGACTGATCATAAAAAATCTGCGGTTTAGAACCCCTGTCAGGACATCAGTTGTCGTAAGTTCTTTCACCTTCTGCCGCATAAACTCAAAGTTACTGGCCAGTTCCCCTATCTCATCATCCCTCGTTCCGAACTCTAGCGGGGTATTATAGTCAAAAGACACGATATCCTTAATCGCGGTAGTAAGCATTGTCAGGGGCCTGGAGATTTTATGGGCTATGATAAAGATAATATCAATAGCCAGAATTATTATAAGAGCAACGGCAATAAGACTGCGCTCCCTGAGTTTCACAAGTCCTTCAAAATATACGCTCTGAGGTACAACATAACTGACCGTCCAGTTGACGCCCTCAACATATGAACTAAAAAGAAAGTGATCATCAAGCTTAATCTTTTCTTTCACAGAGGTAGCACCCTCTTCAAGATTCATGTTTTCAAGAAAATTACCCACACTAAACTCGCTGTAGCGATCATTCTTCAGGTTCCCATGCATGTACACCGGTTTCCCTTCAAATACGACAAAGAACAAAAAATCTTCCATATATGCATCGTTGTTTATTATCTTCCCGATATCCTTAATGCCAAGCTGATACACCAATGTACCCTTGATACGGTTATTTGATTCTCCCGAAAACGGGTACATCAAAAAGAGATTATAGGAATTACCATACACGACAGGATTGCATGGACATCTATTCGCACTGCTCATTCCCTCAATTGCCTGAATCCTTTCGGAAGAAGGCCCGTTATACCTTCCTTCCTGCAGAACTATACGACCCTCACTATCAAGCAGGGCAATGGCCGAAAGAGCCTGATTATCCATTAGTTTATCTAAAATATACTCTTGAATAGCCAGTTTATCAGACCTTGTCCATGAGCTGAAGTTTTCAATCTTATGCTGAATATCATCATTCTGTAAAAACAGTTTTTCGATACTATTGAGATTGTCCCTCAGGATTGTGTCTAAATGGGTTGATACACCCTCGATTTTATTGATATAAACAGCATCTCTGTTTTCTACAATTGAGTCCTTGAAAGTAAAATAACTGATGAGCGCAAACGTAGAGACAGCGGAGATAACCAGCAGGCTAAAACTCAGATTTAATTTACCTCTTATTCTCATTTAAACAACCTTGATCCAAAACAAAATATAAAATCCTTCACTTCAATTAAATGAAAGGCCCTAGAGCACCAAATTAACCTATCATAAACAAATAACAATGACAATAGACAAGCACATCGACATGTCGCTTATATAATTACGGTTTCCGAATTATAATTCTTTAGCATTGCCACGCATAATAGTAAGACAATCAGGAGACAGTTCACTATATTTACACTAACTATCCGGAAATTCCTGATAACCAGGTGGACAGTTAAAAGAAATATTCCATAAATATAAATCCACCTCCTTGACCCTTCATATTTTTATCTATCGTTGCCCTTCCCTTTGTGACATCATTCATGATATGATTTCACACACAGATTATAGCAATTGACTTTATTTTCTTGATTGTGGTAAAAAAGATGTCTATCTTAGATTTTGGAGGCTGTTCATGTACGCAATAATAGAAACAGGCGGAAAACAATACAGAGTATCCGCAGGTGATGTAATAAAGATTGAGAACATCCAGGAAGACAGTGCCGTGACCTTTGATAAGGTATTGATGGTGTCCGATGGAGAGAAAGCACAGTACGGTCAGCCGTTTCTGTCCTCAGCATCAGTTTCGGGTGATATTGTTGAGACAGGCAAGGCAAAAAAGGTTCTTGTCTTCAAGCAAAAAACAAGAAAGAACCACAGAAAACTGCGGGGCCACAGACAGCAGTTCACCGCAGTGAAAATCAAAGACATTAAGATCAACTAATTATTCGGAGGATGTAATGGCCCATAAAAAAGGGGTAGGAAGTACAAGAAACGGCCGCGATAGTGAGTCAAAACGCCTGGGAGTCAAAAAGTACGGCGGCGAGGCTGTTAAGGCAGGAAATATTCTGGTAAGACAGAGAGGCACAAAATTCCACCCGGGAAACAATGTCGGCAAGGGAAGCGATGACACCCTCTTTTCAAAAGTAACCGGAACAGTAAAGTTTGAACGCATGGGTAAAACCAGACAGAAAATTAGCGTATATCCCCTCGAACAGAGTGCCTAAAAGGTTATCTGTCCGAGGGTAATGCCTTTTTCTTTTCTTTCCCCACTTCTATCAAGCAACCTGTTGTATATATATCCAGAAAAATTCCTTTCTTTTAAGTGTCGATACAGAGGACTAGAAGCGGTCCCTCCTTGTATCTCAACAATAAATATTGTATGGTTAACCAATGAAATTCATAGATAAAGTAAAAGTCACTATCAAGGCCGGCGACGGTGGGAAAGGCTGCGTCTCTATGAGGCGGGAAAAGTATATACCTATGGGAGGGCCTAATGGTGGCGACGGAGGCAGAGGCGGCCATATCATCTTCCGTGCCACTAATAATATGAGCACACTGCTGGATTTGAGATACCAGCAGTTTTACTATGCTCAAAAGGGTATAAACGGTAAGGGCAAAGACAAGCACGGCAAAAATGGAGCTGACATCATTGTCTCTGTACCGGTTGGAACCATGCTCAAGGACCATGAATCAGGTGAAGTCCTTTTCGATCTGACTGAAAGCGGCCAGGAGTGCATTGCAGCGCATGGCGGTCGGGGTGGACTCGGCAATGCCCATTTCAGATCCTCAACCAATCAGACTCCCAAGTTTGCTCAACCCGGCGAAGAAGGCGATGAAAAGGTACTATCTCTGGAACTAAAGCTGATTGCTGATGTAGGCCTTGTAGGACTGCCTAATGCCGGCAAATCAACCTTTATCGCTTCGGTATCATCCGCAACACCTAAAATTGCTGATTACCCCTTTACTACACTTGTACCTAACCTCGGGGTTGTGAAATTTAAAAATTACAGTAACTTTGTAATTGCCGATATACCCGGACTCATAGAGGGTGCACATCAAGGTACAGGCCTGGGATTTCAGTTTCTGAGACATATTGAAAGGACCTCCATTTTATTACACCTGATAGATATTTCAGAGATGTCAGAGGGGGATCCGATTGAAAATTTTGAAAAAATCAATAATGAACTTAAACTATACAGCCCCGCCCTGCTTGATAAGCCTTTCAGCATAGCAGCAACCAAGACCGATATCAGCGGAGATTCTGAGAAGCTGAAAAGTCTTGCCCAATATTGCAAAGATAATAACTATGATTTTTTTGAGATTTGCTCTGTCACGGGTAACGGCCTGCAAGAATTGGTAAATTACCTAGGCAATGCAGTTGAGAAAGATCGGGCAGACTCTTAACTTTCAAATATAAATATCCATATGAAGCGAGTAGTTATAAAAATCGGCAGCAATATACTGGCATCACCGGAACAGGGGCTGAACACCCGACGCCTTGCCTCAATCGTAAAAAATATATCCAAAATAGCCGACAGAGAGATGGAAATTGTCCTGGTATCATCCGGGGCTGTTGCTGCTGGCCTGAAGAAACTCGGCCTGACTAAAAAACCTAAGGAGATCCGCCTGAAACAGGCTGCAGCTGCTATCGGACAATCCAGTCTTATGTGGGCATACGAACATAACTTTGCTAAATATAAAAAGAAGGTAGCCCAGGTTCTTTTGACTCAGGAGGACATAGGAAGCCGCAGCAGATATATAAACGCAAAAAACACGTTGTCTACGCTTCTAAGCTACGGGGTGATTCCTATCATCAATGAGAATGATCCCATTGCCGTTGATGAGATCAAGTTCGGAGACAATGATATGCTGGCAGCCCTTACCGCCGGGCTTATTGAGGCTGATATGCTGATTATCCTCTCGGATGTCGACGGCCTCTACACTGAAGACCCCGCTCAGCGCAATGCAAAATTTATAGCAAACGTTCAGGAGATAACTCCCGCAATTGAGAAACTGGCCGGAGGTGAAGGGAGTGCGGTCGGAACCGGCGGTATGTATTCAAAACTACTCGCAGCCAAACAGACAACTAACCACGGAATACCAGCTGTCATCATGAACGGTAAGAAAAGCGCCTTGCTGCTGCAGCTTTCACAGGGGAAACCTGTAGGAACCTTTTTTCAGCCCAGGCCTCAGCGCATGTCTTCAAAAAAAGGATGGATTGCCTATGGAGTCCGCTCAAAAGGAACAATATACCTTGATGAGGGCGCTGTCACAGCACTTCTTGAAAAAGGGAAAAGCCTCCTTCCATCAGGTATAACCAGAACAGAGGGGAGTTTTAATGTGGGGGACTATGTTCTGTGCATAACAGCAGACGGCAGAAAAATCGCAAAGGGCTTAATAAACTATTCTTCAGAGGATCTCAATTTAATAAAAGGCCGCAAGACGTCTGAGATAGAAAAACTCCTGGGATATAAGTACTCTGACGAGGTAATTCACAGGGACAATCTTGTAATTATGTAGAGGACTTCTCAGCAATGTATCTAGCTAAATGAGCAATTATCAACCTACGTTGATATCATTTAAAGATAGATCATTGATTTTTCTCGTATCTATCATTTACTCTATGTGTCGACGGGGCGTAGCGCAGCCTGGTAGCGCGCCTGCTTTGGGAGCAGGATGTCGGGGGTTCGAATCCCTCCGCCCCGACCATTTTTTGGTATCTGTAACTTTTACAACCATCTTTATTGTAGATCCCCAACAAAACTTCCACACTAGACTGCAGTGCTTCTTTATTACGATATAAAGAGTACTTAAGTTATTTACTCAAATGTGCGATAAGTATATTAAATTTGAATAACCATCTTATAAAGGAATTTCTTTTAAACAAATAGTTCCGATGCAAAACAGTATAGATGTTGTTAAAATAGCCTCTAATAATTGCAGCAGGATCGATAACAGTTTATTTTACAATTGGCCAATAACCAAATGACCGGACACATAAAACATTTCATCATATTTATCTGTGTTGGACTTTTCCTGATAACCTTGGGGACTCCTGCTGCGACTGCCGGCATTGACGTACTCCTTGTTATGGATAGTTCCGGCAGCATGAAAAAAACTGATCCCAAGTATCTCAGAATTCCTGCGGCAAAGCTGTTCATCTCGCTTTTAAACAGCGATGACAGGGCCGGCATTATCAGTTTCAGCGATGGCGGATATTCCTTGATTAACCTGACCTATATCGACAGCGAGGAGAAAAAAAGAAGCCTTCTTGATGCCGCAGACAGAATCACCTCTACGGGAATGTTTACTAACCTTCACGCCGCACTCCAATCAGCGGGCGAACAGCTTATAGGAAGCAAGGATGATACACGGGAAAAGATCATTATCCTCATGTCTGACGGAGTAATGGATGTAGGAGATCCGGAAGAAGACAATAAACTTCTGGACAGCATTGATGCTGACCTCTCTGTTCAGCTCGAAGATAACAATATTAAGGTATACACAGTGGCCTTCACTGACCAGTCAGACACGATCCTGCTGCAAAGGGTTGCAAAACGCACAGGTGGTTTTTATAACCTTGCGAGGTCAGATAAGGATCTGCATGTAATATTCTCTTCGATCTTTGAAAGTCTCAAGGCACCGGATATGCTGCCGATGAGTAAAAACAGTTTTACTATTGATGACTCTGTAAATGAGGTCACGATTGTTGCCACAAAAATCTCACCCGACACAATAATAAAGATAGGCGCTCCGAATGGCGAAAAATACTCCCATACAACCGAATTAACCGGCACCGACTGGTTTGTATCAGATACCTTCGATATGATAACCATTACCCGGCCCGTTTCCGGTACCTGGGAAATATTTTTCAGCACTGAAAAGAATAACAAGGCCTATATAATTACGGATTTAAAACTTGGGACGAATTTTGACCAACTCTACTCCACCTTCGGGGAACCTCTGAATATTGAGCTCTGGCTTGAAAAAGAGGGTCAAAAAATAACCGAAAAAACCATCCTGGATACTCTGGAAGTCCGGATCGAGCTCACCTCACCCAATGGTAATTTACAAAAATTAAAACCATTTCACAAAGATGGAGGAGTATACGTCAGAAGGATAGCACCCTTTACCCCCGGTAATTACCAGATGAAGATCGTGGTCGACGGGAAAACCTTTGCTAGAGAGAAGGTCTTTGTATTTAATGTAGCAGATACAAAAGAATCAAAAGAAGATATTAAACACGCAAGTGAAAAAGCGAAAAAAAATAAAGAGGCTGAGGCCAGAAAAAAAGCATCTGAGCAGGAACCGGATATCGAGATCGAATGGTCTGATATTTTAAAGCAATTTTTAATCATAAATGCCGGCCTTGGAGTCATTATATTATTAATAATGAACAGGAAAAGACTGGTAACGCTTCTGGGGAAATCAAAAAAGAAAAAAGAACCTGATTCTGTCGATATTTCATTTGAGAGCCCTCACGAAGATGAAGACGAGGACGAAGAAGATGATGATGAAAGTGTAGCGCATGCTGAAATAGATGACATCCTCCCGGATGACGATGAGCCTTTAGTTCCCGAAGAATTAGAGGGCAGTCTCCCGGACGAAGAAGAAATATATGCTGAAGAATCAAAGCCTGCCAGCAAACCTCAAGCAGATCAAGATGAATCTGACAACGATACTGCCAGCGAGATCCCTCTTGAACAAATGGATGATGATGAAGAGACAGAGGAAGAGCCTGTTGCAGAGACGCCGCCTTCCCCTGATGAAAGCATACTATCTCAAGATGACTTAGACGCGATCCTTTCTGGAGAACCAGAAGCCGCCCCTGACGATGAAAACGAAGAGAATGAAAAGGAAGAGCAGGAAGCCATAGTATCACAGGATGACCTTGACGCTGTTCTAGCCGGGATAACGCCAGAAGATTATGCTTCGGACTCAGATGATGCTAAAGCATCTGATGAGCCATCTTCGGGAGGACAGGATGAACTTGATTCATTACTGGCAGCTCAGGGAATAATTTTGGATGACGAAGCCGAAGTCACTGATGATGATTGGGGTGCTGCACTTGCTGAGCAGAAGGATGCTTCTGAGCCGGAACCTGAGAAAGATTCTGAAGTCAC
>JACKQG010006490.1_pt1 | contig 12301 bp, 13 predicted proteins | sample 8237621 | NCBI WGS metagenome assembly JACKQG01 (sample SAMN15677084, study PRJNA649215) | marine metagenome | biome: marine; feature: Black Sea; material: saline water; isolation source: suspended particulate matter (SPM) from the Black Sea western gyre | collected 2013-06-09/2013-06-10 | depth...
CGTCAAAGGAACGCCGCTTGATCATGTTCCCATACACCACATTTGACTATAACTCAGATTGAATCCGTTATTTGAAACTGCCCTAAACGAATGTCTATATTTTTTTCTTTATAAATATTGTTGAAAACCATAAATGCATCTTCTATTCCTGTAACTCCTCCACGCTCATCAAAGAAAAAATAGAAATAGTAGGAAATATCTTTTTTCAAAATTCCACTGGTTAGAATTTTTGCCGAGAAGGGTGCTTGCTGGTCGAACGTCACGCCACCATCATCGCGCACGCGGTAGAAGGAATCGACACGGATCGCAAAAGGAAAATGTTCGTGTAGCAACAGTTTATTTTCTTCAATTTCGTCTACATGATCTTTTGGGTCTTCTTCGGGCATTTGATAGCCATTGCCAGCAAAGTTCTGACCAAAATTGTTCAGTTGCGGAAAGCCTGTGTGGCACATGATGCAACTCAGCTTATATTTTCGAGCAAACAAAGGTATCGCTGAAGCCGTTTCAGCCAGAAAACAGGTCAACAAAAAAGCTGCGATAATAAAGTTCAGTTTTTTAATCTCAGTGCCGACCATATTTCTCCTTATCAAACTTTAAAATTAACAGTTTTTAATCAAATTCCACATTGAAGTAGAGCCAAGCACTAGCGACTCGAACAAGATTCTGATGCTAATGTTATCAGTGTAATTGTAAATCGCATACCTAAAAAAACACCACAATTAGTCCACTTCAAAACCACTGCGAGATCTTTGCCCTACTGTCACAAAAAAGGCTCAGTCAAATTGACTAAGCCCTTTTAAATCAAATTAGAGGAGGCAGAAGAAACATCGAAGCAAAAATCAAAAATATTGCCCGTAGTGGGTAAGTTGTCCCTCCGCGAAGGAGTGGAGGCGGGAGGAGATTGATTTTTTGCCTCAATGGATATGTGTGCTTAACAAATTCGGGGTAATTGTTCTCCACTTAACATATCCAGTATTCGGGAGGTTCCAATCTGTGTTTTCAGGATCACCGTTTCTTTGGGCGCCTCCATAACGGTTCCAATTATGCTAGCCTGACTCCCTAATTCATCCTTTCGCATTACTTCCATTGCGTATTTTGCATGATCTGCTTTAACAAAAACAACAAATCGGCCTTCATTGGCAACATAAAAGGGATCCAACCCTAAAATTTCACAAGCACCTTTCACATCTTCCCTGACAGGTATTTCAGATTCGATGATATTTATAGAAACTGCGGAAGTTTGCGCCATTTCAATTAGAGCCGTCGCAAGACCTCCGCGTGTTAGATCTCGCATGCAATGAATTTCAATACCGGCATTGATTAGGTTTTGAACAAGGTGTGAAACTGCCGCGCAATCACTCTCGACTTGGTCTTGAAACCCCAGGCCTTCACGAGCGGCCATGATGGCTATTCCATGTCTGCCAATATCGCCGCTGAGCAATACCACATCGCCCGGCTGAATACTCTTTGGATGAATTTTCAAGCTATGTTCTATCACTCCCACACCAGATGTATTGATAAAGATCCCATCCCCTTTTCCTTTATCCACCACCTTGGTATCTCCCGTTATAATTTTAACGCCTGCATGGTCAGCAGACCTTTTCATAGCCTGGACGATGGTCCAGAGTAATTCCATCGGGAGGCCTTCTTCTAAAATAAAAGCCGCGGTGAGATAAAGAGGTTGGGCACCACACATGGCAAGATCGTTTACGGTGCCATTAACCGCAAGGCTGCCGATATTTCCGCCGGGAAAGATAAGAGGGCGGACAACATAGGAGTCGGTGGTCAACGCAAGTTTCTCAGACGGGATGTTAATAACAGCTCCGTCATGTTGCGTTTCAAGTTCGGAGTTATTGAAGGCCGGTCGGAATAACTTTTCAATCAGTTGGTGCGTTAGTTTTCCACCCCCTCCATGCGCCAAAGTGATGAAAGAAGATGAATCTATTGGCAGAGGGCAGTTAGAAAAATCTTCGTTATTCTTATTCATGACTAAACCGATTGATAACGATAATAAGCGGCACAAGCCCCTTCTGTAGAGACCATAGTGGCCCCGAGAGGAGATTCTGGTGTGCAGGACTTCCCAAAGGCTTGGCATTCATTAGGCTTTTTTATCCCCTGTAATACAAGGCCACTAATGCATTCTGTTGACCTCTCTTGGCTGTGAACTTCGTGGGGGAATTTATTTTCAGCATCAAACTGGGCATAGGCCTCTCTAAGACCCAATCCACTTTGCGCGATCTCGCCGATTCCACGCCAGTGTCTAGCAACAATTTGAAATACTTCTTGAATTATTTTTTGTGCCGATAGATTGCCTTCCTTCCGGACGGAGCGGGAATATTGGTTTTCCACTTCAGCACGTCCTTCTTCTAATTGTTTGACACATAGATAAATGCCTTGAAGAATATCTAAAGGTTCAAATCCGGTAACGACAATAGGGATACGATACTGTTGCGAAATGGGTTCATATTCTTGATACCCCATTACCGTGCATACGTGCCCAGCGGCTAAAAACCCTTGAACTCGGTTTTCTGAAGACCCTAATATAGATCGAATAGCTGGCGGCACAATAACCTGGGAAACCAGAAAAGATATATTATTAATGTCATCCAATTTAGCTTTGTAAATAGCCATGGCATTAGCAGGTGCAGTTGTTTCAAATCCGATGGCGAAAAAAACCACCTCTTTCTGTGGGTTGTCCTGAGCAATTTTGAGCGCATCCAAAGGGGAATATACGATGCGAAGATCACCGCCTTTGGATTTCACTGTTAATAGATTCTCTTTGGAGCCGGGGACACGTAGCATGTCTCCGAACGAACAGAAAATCACATTGGGCTGAGCTGCGATATGAACGGCTTTATCAATCAAATTAATCGGGGTGACGCAAACGGGACATCCAGGGCCATGCAGCAGGGAGATTGTCTCAGGCAATAGATCCTGCAAACTGTATTTTGCAATAGAGTGCGTTTGACCGCCGCAGATTTCCATCAGGGTCCAGGGTCGAGTGGTGGATTTCCTGATCGCATTGGCAAACAGTTCGGCTTCCTTGGAGTTTCGATACTCATCGACGTATTTCATGAAAGATCCGGGTTATCCATAGCATTCAATTCATGCAACGTCTCAAAAACCCGATGGGCTTCTTCTTCATTGAGGATACTGATGGCAAATCCGACATGGACGATCACATAATTGCCAACTTTTGCTTCAGGCACATAAGCCAAATTGATTTCTTTCGAAATTCCTCCGAACCCGACTTGACCGATTCTCATCAAGGGGTCATCTCCAGAAATACTTATTATTTTACCGGGTACTGCTAGACACACGGGACACCTCCCTTCTTTTTCCAAACCAGGAAGCCGCAAAGATTTGACCGAGAGAAAGGCCGCCATCGTTAGGGGGGATTCTCTGATGCCAATAAGGTTGAAAGCCTTCACGGCGCAACCGATAAACCGCCCGCTCTGTTAAATATTTATTTTGAAAGCATCCACCCGATAAAACAACTCGTTCTTCACCGACACGTTTCGCTACAGAGACAATAGATTCCGCTAAAGTATTATGAAATTTGGTGGCCATGAGATTAAGGCTACATTTTTTTGACATATCGTTCAATAATTCGCGGATCAGAGGTGCCTCATCCAGTTGAAATTTCAAGTTCAAATCGTATCCATCCAGAAAATTTTTATTTCTTTCAAAATTCAACATTTTATACTCATCCTCGATTAATCCTGCAGGATAAGAACTTTCAGAAAGAGAGCCCTGTGTCAAAAACTCAAGCTCCATAGCCGCTTGTCCTTCAAAAGAGTTTATTTGTCGAACTCCTGCCATGGAAGCTACGGCATCGAACAACCGCCCGCAACTGGAAGTCATCGGGCAATTGAGGTTTTTATTGAGCATGGTCTTTAAAACAGTTAGCTCTTCAGAAGTAAATGCTTCCAGGAGTTCGGGGCGATCAAAAACAGCTTCTCCTAAAACTCCATAAAGAAGCCCCAGGGCGCTTCGCCGGGGTTCGTTCATCGCGGCATCACTGCCCGGTAACGGAAATGGACGCCAACAAGCAATTCGGTGAATCGACTCAGATGTAACGTGAAAAAATTCTCCCCCCCATACAGTTCCATCCAAACCATATCCAGAGCCGTCCCAAGCAATGCCTAATAACGGACCTTCCAGGTCATGCTCTGCCATACAAGAAAACACATGCGCGACATGATGTTGAACAGGAATATTAACACCCTGTTTCTTTTTGGCCCAGTAAGTCGATGGATAGTCGGGGTGAAAATCACAAACGACTGAGCCGGATTGAAAGCCATAAAGCTCAGTTAAAGATGCAAAAGTATCCTCAAAAGCCGATGAGGTCTGCACGTTTCCTAAATCCCCTATATGCTGGCTCACAAAAACATTATGGTCCTTTGCTAGTGCAATGGTATTTTTGAGGTATCCGCCCACCGCTACCAAAGGTGAAAGTATTTCCTTAAATGCTATGGGTGCAGGTGCGTAGCCTCGGGCTCGGCGCAGCACTTGTTCAAAACCTAAAACCACTCGAACTATCGAATCGTCAACATGTCTCACGATGGGTCGATTGTGTACAAGAAAAAAATCTGCAATCCCTTGAAGTCGAGTTAACGCTTCGTCTTCATCAATGCAAATCGTTTCGTTGGAAATATTTCCACTGGTGGCGACAATTGGGGAACCCACCTGACCTATTAGAATATGGTGCAATGGAGTTGAAGGAAGCATCACCCCCAGATAGGGGTTCGAAGGTGCCACTTCGCAAGATATCCCGATTTTTTTATTTTGCGCGTCTGTTCCTGGCTTGCGTTGCAGTAAAATAATCGGCGATTTAGGAGAAAGTAATATCCCTTCCTCAAGGGCAGATAATTCACACGCACTCTTTACGCTTGCCAGAGAGGGAAGCATTAGGGCAAAAGGTTTTTCTTCTCGATGTTTTCGATTGCGCAGCCGCCGAATGGCCTGGTCATCGCATGCGTTGACCATTAAGTGAAATCCTCCCACTCCTTTAACGGCAACGATCAACCCTTCATTCAAGGCATTTGCTGCCTGTTCTAAAGCATCTCCGTTTTGTGACAAACAAGTTCCAGAGAAATTCCAAAACTCCAGATGAGGGCCACAATCCGGGCACGCGTTAGGTTGGGCATGAAATCGACGGTTCTGTGGATTTTCATACTCGCTTTGGCAGGCTCCGCACATTTGAAATTGCTTCATCGAAGTATGCTGGCGATCATAAGGCAAGGCTTCGATGATACTGAACCTGGGGCCGCAATGAGTGCAATTGGTAAATGGGTATAGGTGCCTCCGGTTGGAGGGGTCGAATATTTCCCGAAGGCAATCGGCACAGGTTGCCATGTCTGGCAAAATTGGCGTTGACTTGTCTCCCGAGTTTTCACTAGCTCTTATTTTAAAATATTCATAACCTATGGGATCAAGATAAGATGACTCTAGTTCTTGCAGCACAGAATTAGGAGGAGCATCCTCTTGCAGTCGCCTTAAAAATTCTTCAAGGGCTGAAGGATAACCTTCCGCCTCTATCGAGATACCATTGGGCGAATTTTGGACCCAGCCTGTTAATCCAATTTCTTGAGCAAGTTGGTAAACAAAAGGACGAAACCCGACACCCTGCAATAACCCTCTAAGGGATAACCGTACTCGATTAGGAGTCTGTGTATTAATCATCAAACTATTCTTCTTCAACTTCGACGCTGTCCAGCAATATTTCCTGGGCATGCGGGTCATTCAAATCGGTCGATATTTCTATGTCCAATTGAGCTTGTTCGGCGCAACTTCCCTGTGCCGCTTGCACAAAATGCTCTCTGAAATGATCGGCTGAAATATGTGAAAGCGCACCGAGTTTAACTTTTACGCGGACGATAGCATTTCCTGATTGCTCTTGCCCAATGGCATTGATCTTGCGCATTAAATCTACCATCAACGATTGTTCGTGCATGCACCCTCTTTAAAGTGATGAAGATAATTGTTGCATCATTTCGCCAGTAATCAACTCCATCGCCTGTTCAACTTCAGGAGACAAAATCTCCCCGGGTTGAAAGTTTTTTCCTTCAACTCCATACAATTGAAGTTGCTCAGGAAGTTGACCTAAAGTCCGCGCCAATTCAATGGCCTCCGCTACACCAAAATTATGGCTCGAGCAGGAAAAATATTTTGATGGAATGGATTCCTTTGACGCGTCCAAACGATGGATGCTTCCGAGAAGTGCTCCTGAAGATACCGCATCAATGATCCAAACATGGTCATAGCCCTTCCAAGCCTCCATGAGGGAAGTCCCCTCTCCGCTTTGCTCCAGCACCTTGATGCGATCAGATTCTATATCTTTCAGTTTCCGGGCGATCAGGATTCCCACGGCATCATCGCAACGATATAGATTGCCAATGCCAATGATTAAAATTTGTGGTGTGTTATTAGATACGTTCAATGTCCAACTTTAAAAAATGTGTCGCACACGATATGCACGGATCATAATTGCGAATTGCTTGTTCGCATTGCCAAGTTAGCTTGTCCTGAGGCAGGTCCAGGTATTTTGGGACAAAATGCCAGAGATCATTTTCAATGGTTTTCTGATTTTGAGAGGTTGGTGGAACAATTTTAGCGTCCAGAATTTTTCCGCTCTCATCGATTTTATAACGGTGGTACAAAATTCCACGCGGCGCTTCCGTGCAGGAAAATCCTTCTCCCCTGCAAGGCACAGCTTCCTCAAAAGGCCGATCTGGCTCCTGATAGGATTCAATAATTCGCAAAGCTTCATCACAAGCATACAAGGTTTCAACACTTCGAACGATGATGCTTTTGAAAGGATTATTGCACACCCCTTTCAACCCCGCTTCTTCCGCCGCCTGGCGGGCCAGAGGTGAGAGCCGGTCAAAATTCAGGTTAAAGCGAGCCATGGGGCCAACAAAATACGATCCGCCTCCTTTTAATGTCGAATGCAAGGCATTGGAATGTTCGACATGTTCTTCTTTGAAATTTTTTTCATAGTCCGCAATATTTATGTTCAAGCCTTTATTGGATATCAGCCTCCCTTCATTGAAAGGGTATTCATCGGGGTGGCTCAATGCAACAAACTCATAATCCTGCTCAAAATCCTGGAAAGGGAATTTAGCCGTCCACCGTACAGTTTCCAGTGCTGCGTCTCGGGCCCATTTTAAATTTTCACTCAACACGCTCAATTCTTTTTTTGAAAACACTTTGTAAAAACCACCGACTCGGACATTGATTGGATGAATTTCCCGTCCCCCGAGCAGAGCCACAATTTCATTGCCGGCTTTTTTCAGCTTCAATCCCCGCTCAACAATAGCTTTATGGTCTTTTGCCATTCGAATGGCGTCTTCATAACCTAGGAAATCGGGAGCGTGCAACATATAAATATGAAGCACATGGCTTTCAATCCATTCGCCGCAATAGATCAAGCGGCGCAGATCACGCAAAGGGCCCTGGACATTCATTCCCAATGCATTTTCCATGGCATGCACCGCACTCATTTGATAAGCCACGGGACAAATGCCACAAATTCTCGCGGTGATATCGGGGGCTTCCCTGAAATCGCGACCTCTCAAAAAGGCCTCGAAAAAACGGGGTGGCTCGAAGATTTTCAACTTCACATCGCTGACCTTATCGTCCTCGATTTTTATATGAAGAGCTCCTTCCCCCTCTACCCTGGCAAGGTAATCGACCTTAATGGTTTTAGTCTTTTTCTTCATTTACCTGGCTCTCTTTGCAAAAAGCATCTGAACCTGCATTAAAACTGCGAAATGCTCGTACCATTTCGTCACTGGTTTTGCCATTGCTTATTAACCACTTGGCAAGCGAATCCGTGTTGGGGTTTTCTTTTGGTCCGAAACATCCATAGCAACCTCGATTGTATGTGGGACAAAGCGCGTCACAACCCGCATGCGTGACTGGACCCAGGCACATTGTCCCCTTGCCCACCATCACGCAAACCGTTCCCTTCCGCTTACACTCTACACACGTGCTGTGTTCAGGGGTATTTGGTTTTCGGTTGCTCAGGAATGCACTGATAACCTCCACCAATTGCATTTTGTTGATAGGACAGCCTCGCAATTCAAAATCGACTTTGACATGAGTTGAAATGGGTGTGGATTTATCCAGGGTCGAAATAAATTCAGGGCTGGCATAAACGATAGAAATAAATTCATTAATGTCTTTAAAATTTCTTAATGCTTGGATTCCACCTGATGTGGCACAGGCACCAATGGTAATTAGGACTTTGGAAAGACGGCGGATTTCCTGAATACGTGTCATATCATGAGGAGTTGTGATGGACCCCTCAACCAAAGATAGGTCATAAGGGCCTTTGATGACCGCCCGGGATGCTTCCGGAAAATTGGCAATTTTGATTTCCTGCGTGATAGCAAGCAGTTCGTCCTCACAATCCAAAAGACTCAGTTGGCACCCATCGCAGGAAGCAAATTTCCACACTGCAACTTTTGGTTTTGATGAGTTGGCCATATTTAAAGTTCTCGCGTCGAAATAAAAGGCTTGATGCGGTCATAACGAAATACGGGGCCATCCTTGCAGATAAACGCAGGGCCAAATTGGCAATGACCGCAAAAACCCACTGCGCATTTCATGTTGCGTTCCATCGTGATATAAATATTTTTCTCCGCCAATCCTGCATGGACCAGTTCCAAAACCGAAAATTTCATCATGATTTCTGGACCGCAAATCATGGCAATGCAGTTCGAAGGATCAAAGGAAACCCGGGAAACCAGCGTTGTGACCACTCCCACATTTCCCTTCCAACTTCGGTCGCCCGTATCAATAGTATCCTTGACCTGGATGCCATGTTTTTTCTTCCATATTTCAAACTCAGGATGAAACAATAAATCTTCCTTTGTTCTCGATCCATACAGAAGGGAAATATCTCCATATTGGTCGCGCCGGGAAATCAAGGCATACAAGGCCGGACGCAACGGAGCAAGACCAATGCCTCCCGCCATGATGACGACATCCTTGCCTTTTCCTTCCTCTATAGGCCAGGGGTTGCCAAAAGGTCCACGCAAACCCACTTTCTCTCCAGGTCTTAAATTTATGAGAGCATGAGTCACTTTACCCACATCACGGATAGTGTGGAAAAACCCATCTGATCCGTTTGATGACCCGCTGATCGAAATTGGTACTTCCCCGATCCCAAACACATACAACATATTAAACTGTCCAGGCGAAAAACTAAATTCCTCTTCAGGGTTCTCCGGCTGCAAGTCCAGCGTTGCGGTGTCATGAGTCTCCTGAATTACCGTCTTAACCCTGAAAGGCCGGGGAACCATTGGGTCCTTTTGTGCTGAGGGTTTCATAGCTTTCGCCTAGTCCCTCTTCCCGTAAACATCGACCAACTGCAAGCGCGTAGCTTCCATGGTTCTTCCAATAGCCGGGAGCAAGCGTTTTAAAAGCTCATAACCCAGTTTTATGTCTTCTTCGCATTTTTGCCTGAGACATTTTCCATCCAAAGCAATGGCGCGGGTCAACTCTGTCGCCTGCGCGTCAAAATGACAGCGATAAGGAGGTACTAACCATGCCCAACCAAGGATTTCGCCTTCGTTAACCGTTTGCACCGTTACCGGAGTTTTTCCCGGTGGACAAACCTCCAAAGCTACTTTTCCCTGGCGAATAATATAAAACTGGTTGGCTTCCTCACCCTGCCGATAAATAAACTGACCCGATTCAAATTTGACGTTCGCGGCACAACCTGTGATCAATTTAAGGTAAGGTTCATCCAGATTTTCAAAAAATGGATGCTTGATAAGAACCGATTCAAGAGTTTTCATTTTGCCCCCCACTCCCTGAAAGTTTTCCGGCTTGATCGGGTTGTGATTCGCGAATCACAGCCACTTCCCGGGTCAGGTCAATACCTACCGGGCACCAGGTTATGCACCGCCCACAGCCCACACAACCGGAAGTGTCGAACTGATCTTGCCAGCTTGCCAGTTTATGAGTCATCCATTGCCGGTATCGGGATTGGGTTGAATTACGAACAGCCCCTCCGTGAATACTGGAAAAGTCCATAGTGAAACAAGAGTCCCACTTTTGCCAGCGCTCCGCATGGTCTCCGGTGATATCGGTAACATCTTCGACTGTCGAACAAAAACAGGTCGGGCACACCATGGTGCAGTTGGCGCAGGACAGGCAACGCCCGGCGATTTTTTCCCAGGCAGGGTGTTCTACATTCTCGTAGAGCAGTTCCTTGATGTTCTCAGTCGCCATCGTACGGCCCATCTGGTTGGCTGTGTTAGCGATAATCTCTTCTGCTCTTTTCACTTCATTTTCCCCTGCGGGCTTCGCCTCCACTGCCTTTAAAATAGTTTTCCCTGCGTCACTCCCTGCGCTAATTAGAAAAGTGTGACACTCATCATCCAGGATTTCCGTAAGAACCAGGTCGTAGCCCATTTCCACCTTCGGTCCGGTTTGCATGGAAACACAGAAGCAGGTGTTCCCAGCCTGCCCACAATTGACTGCCACAAAAAGAGCATTCTGCCTGAGAGACTGATAATGCAGATCCGTATGCGGACTCTGTATAAATACTTTATCTTGAATAGCTATCGCGTGTAATTCGCAAGAACGCACCCCCAGAAAAGCATATTTTATGTTATTGAGTTTTTCAGGGACGATATCAAAGCCCAAACTATCTTTTTGGGCTTGCCACAACCGTCGTTCAGGAGGATGGAGAAATTGTTTCCAGGAATGAGGCCCGAGCGTATAACCAAACAAGGCCTCATCGGATCTTTTTTTAAGACGGTAGGTGCCGCCTTCCTGTTCATCGGTCCAGCCGGCAGGCAAGTCTTCAATGGAGTGGACGCTATCATAAACAATGGCCTCATCACGGACGGTGGGGCCTATGACCTGATAGCCCATTCCAGTAAGGATTTGGATAAGCCGGTTCAAGCCTTCTTTGCCAATCACTTCGGGTTTGTTCATGATGTAAGGAACCGTTTTAAGGAATATACGGTAGCACGCATGTCCCATAGTATAAGACCATTGCTTCTCCGAGACGAGAAATTTTAATCCACAAGAATATGGTTATTATCTGTCCACTAAGACCACTAAAAGTGGTAGCTACTATATAAGACTCTACCTGAAAAGATATATTCCTTATATCCACCAAAAAATAAGAAGAATGCGTGGTACATTTAGAGAGAGAGGGGGTACTACGAGATATTGACGAACAAAAAGTCTAAAACTTTTCCGGGTCAAGCTGGATATGTTTAAAATATTGGATAAAAAACATTTAGCCCCGCAAGTGTTTCGGTATCTCCTAAACGCGCCAGACATTGCCAAGAAAGCACTTCCTGGACAATTCGTTATTATTCGTCTGGATGAAACCGGGGAGCGCATTCCGATCACCATTTCAGACTCCGACCCGATTCAGGGAACGCTCACCTTTTACGTTCAGGCGGTTGGGAAAACGTCTCTCGAAATGAGTCTCTTGAACACCGGTGATTTTATTTTGGATATTGTCGGGCCTTTGGGTAATCCCAGTCCAATCGACCTCTTTGGAACCGTCGTGTTGATAGGAGGAGGGTTTGGCATCGCCGCTATCCACCCCATTGCCCGCGCATTAACTCAAGCAGGAAATAAAATCATATCGATTTTAGGTGCCCGGACGGAAGAGTTGGTGATTCTAGAAAGGGAAATGTTAATAGCCTCCACAAGCGTTCAGGTTGCCACCGATGATGGGAGTTATGGCACACAGGGACTGGTCACGGATATCCTGCAAATGATGATCGAAAGAAAAGAACCGATTGATCGCGTAATCGCTATCGGTCCTTTAATCATGATGAAAGCCGTGGCGGACTTGACGCGCCCCTACAATATCTCAACCTTTGTCAGCATGAACCCCATCATGATTGATGGGACGGGCATGTGTGGCGCTTGCCGGGTAACGGTAGGTGGTGAAATGAAGTTCGCTTGTGTGGACGGACCGGAATTCGATGGCCATGCTGTCGATTTCGAGGAATTGCTCAATCGCTTGAAAGCCTACATCCCGGAAGAAGCCGAAGCGAAAGAGAAATACTTAAAAGATACCGGAGGAAAATGCCGGATCGCAACAATATCCCAAATATATGGCTGAAGAGGACACAAAACGAAATAAGGCTCCGCGCACTCCGGCTCCAGAGCAAGACCCTGAAGAGAGAAAGAAAAACTTTCAGGAAGTGAGCCTGGGCTACACCCCTGCAATGGCTCAGCTTGAAGCGTCACGTTGCATCCAATGCAAAAAACCGAAATGCGTAATCGGATGCCCCGTGCGAGTCGCCATCCCTGA
>JACKQG010006491.1_pt1 | contig 12301 bp, 9 predicted proteins | sample 8237621 | NCBI WGS metagenome assembly JACKQG01 (sample SAMN15677084, study PRJNA649215) | marine metagenome | biome: marine; feature: Black Sea; material: saline water; isolation source: suspended particulate matter (SPM) from the Black Sea western gyre | collected 2013-06-09/2013-06-10 | depth...
GCACATACTCTGCAGTAGTAAGATCACTGTCATGACACTCATAGCAGAGGTCGCCACCGCTGGCTTTAAGCATAAATTTAAAGGGTGATCCATGAGGGTTGTGACAAGCGGTACACTCACCCGCCTCTACCGGGCTATGCAGCAAACGCTTTCCAGTAAATTTATCATGACACTCATAACAGGCCACAGATGGGTCATCCTGCGATTTTAACTGGCTCAGACATAACATGACGGGCATGACTGAGAGCAGGGACTCAGCATTAAACCTGGATGGCAGTTTACTTGTAACGCAGGAATTACCTGAGGATTTACATAAATTAGTTGCAGAAACTAAGGCCGGGGATTCCATGCTCTACAGAGAATCAGACAAGTTATTCCATGTCATTAATATTATTGATACTGTGCCGTCTGTCCCCCAGCCGTTTGAGGCCGTTAGTGATCTCATATCTAAAACGGTATTTAATGATAAGCTTAATGCTGAAATATCTAAATGGGCGGAAAAACTGAAAGCCTACTATGAAGTTAAAAGCTATATAACAGAACTCCAGTAGACAACGAGCCGACAGAAGCAAAGCTTTTTATACCATCTTAACGTATACTTACGTTTTTGATATATTTAAAATATTTTATGACTTTAACTTCAAAAATAAATAAACTTGCTCTGACCGCATTAGCATGTCTAGTCTTTATCGTATTGATTAATGCATGCAGCACCCCTTCTATGGCACCCCGGATACCCACTAAAAAAGAGTGTCTGGACTGCCACACTGAATTCAGCAAAAAATATATGTCTATGCCCGGCATTCACACCGTAGTGAAAGAAAAAAAATGTGAGGCCTGCCATATAAGACACGGGCTTATCGCCAAAATACTATTAGTAAAAGAGGGGAATGACCTTTGCTACTCCTGCCACGCAAAGGACAGCATTGGTCTTGATAAGCCACATGTACATACAGCGCTGCAAAGCGGCAGATGTACAACATGCCACAACCCGCATGCCTCTACCGATAAATACCTGCTAAACACCAGCAGCTCTGAATCCTGCTATCAGTGTCATAAAAGAGAATCCTATGAAAAAAAGGTTATTCATGAGGTGTTAACAAAGGAAGGCTGCGGCAAATGTCATCTTGCACACAGTTCTGAAGAGCCTGCGCTTCTTAATATGAAGGAGACCCTGCTCTGCCTGTCCTGTCACAAAAACGACACCACATCTTTTACGAAGGCCCACAACGGCTATCCTGTTGAAAAAGCAGCATGCACGAAATGTCATGATCCTCATTCATCCTCCAGGGCCGCCCTGTTACGCACAAGTATTCATCCACTCGTTGCCAACAGTGAGTGCGGGCAATGTCATGTGTCAGCTTCTGACGACATGCCTTTTACAACAAGACTTTCCGGAAGCGAAATATGTCTTAAGTGCCATAGTACATCAAATGTGAAAATTAAGGGTATGAAGGCCCACCAGCCATATGCAGAGGGCAAATGTCTGTCCTGCCACGACAGCCATGTCTCTGATTTTGATAAACTTTTATCAAAGAATATCTCCGGACTTTGTGCGTCCTGTCATAAAGACAGCAGAGAACAAATAACCTTTGCCCATGCTCCAATAAATACCGAGAGGAGTTGCATGTCCTGTCATACAGGCCATGTATCAACAAATGCTAATCTTCTTCTATCAAAAGAGCGCACACTCTGCCTCTCATGCCATGTGAAATCAGCCAGCGTGCCCACGATCAATAGCCATACACCATTTTTTGAGGGCAGCTGCAGCGAATGCCATAATGCTCATGGATCCAATTTTGAAGGGTTATTTGTAGACCGACCCGACCGTGTATGCTACAAATGTCATCCTGAAGCAGAAAGAAAGTTTCTGAAAGCCAATACTCATAAACCGGTGATGGATGGGCAGTGCGCTGCATGTCACAGTGGACACGGCTCAGGACAGAAGGCCCTGCTGTACAAGCCTCTCGATGACCCTGAACTCTGCGCAGGCTGTCACCTGGATTTATTTAAAAGTGAGCCTGACGGTTCCAGCCATGAACCGTTCAGTAAGGGTAAATGCCTTAAATGCCACGATTCACACGGAAGCAATATTACCGGCATGGCCACTGAAAGCGAAGGCCCCCTGTGTCTTTCATGCCATAAACAGGCTATAGCGAACAATATAATAGATAAAGGCAGTATTCACCCTACATACAAAAAGGGGGAATGCAGCAAATGCCATAACCCCCATAAATCGAAATTAAACAGCCTTCTGCTTGCTACTACACCGGAGCTGTGCCTTACATGTCACAAGGATCTGGCAGAGAAAATATCCATGGGGCAAAACTGCAGGCCCGAGGACTCAGACTGCGCACTGAACAAGATTTATCTTCACGCACCATCTGCGCTTGATAATTGTCTGCGCTGTCATAGTCCGCATCTATCATCTGAAAAAGATCTTATTAGCAAACCAGTGCAGGAACTATGCGGCGAATGTCATAACCTTAAGGAAGAAGACTATGCCAGGGCTCATTTATACATCAAGGCGGAAAACTCAGATTGCAGAAACTGTCATGATTCTCACAGCTCTGCAAACCCGAAGTTTTTCAAGTCCATTATGCACAAGCCCTTTGCCGATAATGCATGCAAAGAGTGCCATATTATTGAGAACGAATGAAATTGCTGAATTCACATAAACTGCTTTTGGCAGGCGCGGTTTTCCTATCGCTCATATTAGCGGTGCAGTTTGTTTCCGCCGATAAGTTAAAACTGAAAACTGGTGCAAAGGGCCAGTTATGTCTTAATTGTCATGAGGGTTTTAAAGAAAAACTCTCACAGAAGAGCGTGCATACCCCGGTAAAAACTGGAGAATGCTCCGGGTGTCATAACCCCCATACATCTTCTCACGGCCAGCTTTTAAACTCGGCTTCCAAGGACCTCTGTTTCAGCTGCCACGACCGGATAATTCCGGACAACGCGCGAAGCGAACATAAAATAGAGTGCTCCGCTTGTCACGATGCACATGCCGCTCCGAACCGATATGTCCTGCTTAAGCGGGGCAATGCCATCTGTACTGAGTGCCACAAAGAAGCGGCAGATGCTGACGCTAGCGCCCGCTTCAGGCATGCCCCTGTAGATGAGATAAAAGGATGCATGAACTGCCACGACCCTCATGCCTCCGATGCCAATGATAATTTACTGAAAAAAGCTGTCCCTGCCCTCTGCGTAGCCTGTCATGAGACGGAAAAGCCTTCTTTTCTGGAGCGCCATATGAACTATCCCGTGGAGGAATCCATATGCTCAGACTGTCATGACTCGCACGGATCCTCCAGGGCCTTTATACTGCTTCAGAATATGCATGAACCGGTGGCTAAAAAACAATGCCGAAAATGTCACCCAGACCCAGAGAGTGATTTTGCACTATCGACATCCCGTAATGGAGCCGCATTATGCAGAAAATGCCATCAAGAGAGTACCGACAATATATTCAGCAAAAAGAGAATTCACTGGCCCGTACTGGATAGAGACGGATGCCTTAACTGTCACTCTCCGCATGCCTCATCCGGAAAAAATCTCCTTAAAGGATCCATAAGCAGTATCTGCGGCACCTGCCATGCCGATACTATCAGGCTTCAGGAGGCCTCAAGAAACAACCCTGAAAATGCAGCACTTTGCAAACCAGTTAAAGAAGGTGAATGCTCGGCCTGCCACTCTCCTCATGCCGCGGATAATCTGCTGTTGTCTGACCAGGAGTCATTCAGCACCGGAGTGTGCGGAAGATGTCATGAATGGAAAGCTCACTCTGCACACCCGCTGGGGAAAGATATAATTGATCCAAGGAATAAAAACCTTGTCACTGATTGTCTTAGCTGTCACAGGGCGTGCGGCACTGGTAATTACCCGAGAATGACACATTTTTCAACCATAACCGAGACATGCGTTCAATGTCATGAAGAACTGGATAAGAGATAAAATGAAGGCTCTCATATACATATGTCTTATATTGCTTTTAATAATGCCTGCCGAGCAGATATATGGAGCTGAGCGTGCCAGAATGACTCACGTTATGTCTATTTATGATGACGGAAATGGTCTCGGGATACTCAATCCTGAGGACGTAGAATGCAGTAGTAATGATGACTTTATAGTTGCTGACACTGGAAGAGACAGACTACTGAAATTTAAGCTGACCGGAAAGAAAGCAGAACCCGCAGGTGAAATCAAGCTCAAAGAACTCAGATATCCGACCTCTGTTAAAACAAACTCAAAAGGAGAAATATTTGCCCTAGATGGTAGATCACGCAAAATTTTAATTATATCCCCTGAAGGAGAGTTTCAAGGTTATCTCACGCCTGACAAGCTGAGAGCACCATCGAAATTTATTACAAAGAGTATCCATGTTGACTGGAGAGATAACATCTATATACTGGATATTTATGGTCAGCGCATACTCGTACTTGATAAAGATGCACACCTAATCAGTCAGATTAGATTTCCCAAAGATATCGGTTTCATATCCGAGCTTACGGTTGATTTTAAGGGCGGCATATTTCTGGTAGATAGTGTGAAAAACCGCGTATATGCTGCAGATCGCGCCTCAGGAGCGATGTTTCCCCTCACCACAGCGCTTGACAAATATCTGCGATTTCCCACCAATATCTCTTCAGATGAGAGAGGCCGGCTGTATATTGTTGACAGAAACGGCAGCCTTATACTGGTAATGGCACAGGATGGTTCAATCCTCGGAGAGCTTTCAGGTATGGGTTGGAAAGACGGACTACTGAACTATCCTGCAGGCCTTTGCATTAATGAAAAACATATGTTCATTGCTGATACCTTAAATAACCGCATCCAGATCTTCAGATTGATCAAATAAATAAGATGCTGTGTTCATATTGCACCTCCTGTGTCGATACGCTGCTGAAGAAACATGAGTCTTTTTTGGAAAATGCCTGCCTCTTTTTCCATTCCCTGCGACAGCATAAACCGGACAGCTCTATTAAGTTCCGCAATCGCTACATAGAAACGTCCACTGCTCTCAAGCGCCTGCACCAGTCTGACGCGATACTCCATGTTCTTGGGCGTAAGCGCTGCGGCTTTATGAAATGCTGACACCGCATCATCCCATCGCTGCAGATGCACCTTGATCCTGCCGATTTCATTATAAATAGATGCACTATTTGAGGGATCAATTTTTAAAAGTTTTTTATACTGATCAATGGCATCCTTATAACTACCAGCTTTTGCAAATGCAAATGCGCTTGAATAATAAGCGGTTGTAAAGGAAGGAGTCTCCTTGAGTATTTTTCTGCTCTCAACAATTGCCTCATGGTATTTTCCTGAGGAGATAAGATCAGAAGCAAGAATCTGACGCGCGGGCATATGATGCGGAAGACATTGCAGCACTGCCTGCATTTGCTCTCCTGCTGAAACAAACTGCCCGGCACTTCTCATAAGACCTGCATAATTAAAACGCAGCCAGGGATCAGATGCGTTAATATCGATGGCTCTTTCATACATAACCCGGCTATCTTGAAAGATTCCAGGATTGCCTGCTTCCTCAATAAGAGCATAACCTCTCTCTAACGATTCTGTCTGATTAACAAATGGAGGTCTGCGCAGGCGTTTCAGCATTTCTGCTGCTATCCTGCTTTTGTCGTATTGAGTAAAAGCCAGCTGCTCACTTAACTCAGATTCCGTAAGAATTGCCCCCGAATTCAGAGCCTTGTCATTACGAAAAAAACTCTCTTCGATCTTTGAAAGCAGGTTTGTCGCAAACAGGTAATTGCCCTGGAAATTCAAGTGAACATGATCATAGAAATAAGCCTTACCATTAATATCATTTATCAGTGTTTCATGTAAAACATCTTCAAAATCCACTAACATTATGCCGTCGCCGCCTTCATCCTCAGCAGCATTTCTGATACTTCTATTTAACTCTGAATCAGCCCTAAACCTGAGTGTATCCATCTCAAGTGCCTTTAAAAAACTGCTCTCTGCAGACTCCATGCTACCAGCTTGCAAGTAACATACTGCCTTTCGAAAATGCAGGTCTGCATGCCTGTCATCAATAGCATCTGCATCAGAATATTGTTTAAGCGCGGCTATGCAGTTTCCTGAGTCCTGCAGTGCAATACCTGACCTGAAAAGCTCCTCCCACTTCAGCATGTTATCTTCACTCAAATCCTCTTTATGCAGCGAAGCAAAAGGAGCTGAGTCAGTCATATTTACTGCTACTGTACTGAGAATAACTGCAGCTTCAGACTTTCGGGCAGCGGTGATTATATCTCTAATATTATGTCTGAAATTTGTATAGACACCTTTTAGAATCGGATCATCAGCCCTGACCTGCCTATCAAGGAACATTTCCATGCCTCCCCACTTATCACCCGGATCAGACTCCTCACCACGGGCAATTCGTATAACTTTCAAAACAAGCTGCCCTATACGACTGGATCGTGCTTTTATCGCTATATTAATCAGCCATCGATCAGGCGAGTATGAACTGAAGACTGTTCCGGCTCCATATGGCCCTACTACCTCATTGTTCCCCATATAAACAACAAATATGTCAGGCTCATATTCGGCAACGTCTTCCGCTATTCGCTTAACAACATGAGAATTTATAGCGGTCATAGCCGTATTTATTACCTCAAATCTGAGTTCCGGATACCTGGACCTGAGCATAGTTTCTATCATTCTGGATAAACCGAATGTGTGATCCGGATCCCCCTGAGCAGCCGAACCACCAAGAACAAATATTCTGAAGGTATCCGCTTTTTTAGCACGTGCAAAAGCAAAGGGGATTGGAGGGCGTACCAGTTGTTCCGGGAAGTAAGTCCTTCCAAAATTCGGGTTTTCGCAGTAATATTGTTCCCCCTCTATCTCGCACGGGATAATAAAACCAGGAGCATAACCAATGCCTGTAATAACAAGCACTGCCTCAAGCAGAAGAATCAGCAGCATCGGCAGGCCCAGCACTGCAAATACACTGAACAGCTTATTTTTCAAACGTATCTTTTTCACTGCTCTACCCTTGTATCCGGATTATGAAAATACTTATAGCGAAACAGACCATCCATTCCGTGGCAGTCTATACATATATTGCTATAGCTGAGATTTCTAAGAAAACTGTTCGTGGCATTGCCTTCTTCATTTTTGCCGGATCCCGCATTGGCAACTCCCGGCTTCCACTGGTGCGCATCATGACATGACGCACAGGATATATTCCCCAGATTTGTCTCCCTGCCACTGCTATCGTACAGAGGTGTATAATCTACTGCATCACGCTCACACCTTAAAATATTATTAATAAGCGTGTCCTCTGGATGCTCTGATATTACGGGCAGCTTATTTCCCGCAATTTCCCCTGCAGCATGACAACTCCGGCAAAGCTCATTCATTGCATCTGAGTTGCTGACAGACAGAGGTCTAGCCCGCGCCCAGAGCTTTAAATTAGCAGTACTATTATGTACAAGATGACAGGCCCCGCAAATACCTGTATCGCTTACTGTCTTTACCTGCAGATTCACAGCATCAGGAGCAGTTACTGACAGGTCATGGTCTGTACCTGCTATCAATACCTGTTTTTTATGGCATGAGGCACAAAGAAGCGGGGATGGAGAAGCGGGCATTCTAAGAAAACTGTTCCGGGAATTTCCATCAATATTGCCAAACTCATATTCATATGAAGATCCTGATGGATCCCAGATATGAGGATCATGACAAGTCAAACAGGCAATTTTTCCTTCCACAGATTTTTGCCCCTCATCAGTATAAAGAGGCAGGGCTCCCCCATTTTCTGTCGTCTCTATCTCTACGGGATGTGAATTTTTTCCGGAAATCTTTTTATTGGCAGATCCTGATTCACTATGACATACAGTACACAACTGATTTACATTCAGTCCCGCTTCAAGATTTTTTGCCCACATATGATCTCCGACTGCATTATGTGCAACATGACATGCCCCGCAGGTACCGGTTAATTCTGCGGTGAGTCCCTGTGAATTTTTCTCCTTTGGAGAGGTCACCGAAAGGTTATGATCCGATCTTACTGTCTGACCCTTGTCCTGATGGCAATGTAGACACAAACCTGAATTCCTGTCAGCTATCCTGAGGAAACTGTTTGTCATATCACCCTCAATGCCCTTCCCGCCACGATTATCAACTAATACTGGATCCCACCTGTGAATATCGTGACAGGTAAAACACTGAATGCTGCCATCATAACTTTCAGAGCCTTCTGCAAGATATAATGGCAGACTGAGAGAGTCTTTAGATCCTTCGAAGATCCTTATATTTATAGGATGTGTCTCCTCGCCAATCCCCTTTATGTTGATCCCCCTTTCATTGCTATGACACTGTTGACAGCTTGCTGTAGCAGGATTGCCCTGCAGGACTTCTCTTGCCCACAGAGACTTGCCGGTTGAATCATGAGCTAAATGACAAGCCCCGCATGGACCGGACTCAAAAGCGTTCAAGCCCTTGGTATTCTTTTCTTTAGGCAGGGTAAGTCTTAGATCATGTTTAGTAGATATTAAACTCGAGCGCTCCTGATGACAGGTAAGGCATAACTCAGACTCTTCATTTTCCATAATAAGCATCTTATTACCCGGTGCCCCATGCATTACATGACAACTCTCGCAAATCACCATATCAGACCTTGATGCCGCCTTCCCAGCGTGCTTGCCAAGACCGGCCGGTAATTTCCTGGACATCCTTCCGAGTGGATGCCCTTTTGACCGTCGATAATCGGCCTTTCCAGCATGACATTTTCTGCATAAGGCGGAATCTTCATTTTTCTCTCTAAATACCGAGGTCCTTCCAAGCTGATCCCCGATAACGGGTGCCCCCCTTCCATGGGCAGAGTGACAGGTACCGCAATATATCTCTCCCTTTACACTTAAAGGCAGGTCCGGCGATAAGGTAATTTCCTCCGATGGCCTCACAAATACCGGATGACCATGACCCTTCCATGCAACCGAGCGCGAGTCCATAATATAGCCGTCATGACAACTGTAGCACATATCCTCGGAGCTGACGACTCCCTGTGTGTCCTTCATAAGGACATTGCCTGATTCCCACTTAATAAGAGTTTCTTTCTCACTTCTAAACTCATCCATCCACATAATATGACAGACTACGCAATCTCTTTTTGAGGACATTTCAAGTGCCACGGACTCAGTCGCAGCATACATAATAAACAGCATCGTAAGCAGTATAATTAATGTGCAACAACAGGAACGGCCAATCGGAGTGAAAATACTCATGGCTCATTACTCCTGTCCCGTTAATTGCAGAACCGATACCTTATTGTCCCGCATTTCTACGGTCAAAAGCCGATCGTATTTATCAATAACCAGCCCAACCGGTGTTCTAAATACTTTTTTTCTGCCATCGATACATATTGCACCAAGGAATTTGCCATTCTCAGTAAATACCTGCACTACCCCCATATAACTGTCACTGATATAGACCCTGCCCCTGCTGTCAAGCGCGACACCCTTAGGGCGGAACAATTGTCCCGGCAATATCCCCCATGAACCTATTGATGTTATATAATTACCGAATGGATCAAATTTCTGAACTCTGGTATTTATGACATCCACCACCAAGAGTTCATTGAATTCGTTGAGAACCATAGTAGCCGGATATCTGAACTTACCGTAATCTTCACCAAAAGATCCCACGTGAAACCTGAAACTGCCGTCCTGTCCGTACACAGCGATCCTGTGATTATCATTGTCTGAGACATACAGATAATCATCAAGCTCAGAGACCGCAACATCCACAGGATCTGAACGACTGCCATCAGTTGCTGTTACCTTAAACATGTATAAAAACATCCCTTTACGATCAAAGACCTGTATCCTTTGATTTCCAGTATCCGCAATAAAAACCCTGCCGCTACTTGAGACATCTAACCCCATCGGACGCCTGAATTCCCCCCGATCGCTGCCCTCACTGCCAAAATTAAATTTACTTTTGCCCTCCCCGTCAACAACAATAATCCTGTTATTGACACCATCAACAATATATATCAATCCATCAGGCCCAATGTCCAGATCACTGGGCTGATCAGCACCTGGCCGGATATCAAACTTATGTTCCGTTTCAATACACTGAAGAGGATATGCAGGTTCAGCACATAAGAAAATGATAATAAGGATCAGCCCGATTTCTTTAAAACAATCAATGTTTTTATCCCCACTATCATTGCCGGACAATTTACCATCCTCCTGATTGATTTACTTTGTAAAAAGCTTAGGTATGTAAAACTTCTCATATTTTGTAATCATGCCGGCTATATTAAGCTGCTCAAGATCCTGTCTTCTGTCATCGGAAAATCCAAGTTCAGAGAAGTTCATAACACCTTTTGCGGAATGACAGCTTTTACAAGTATCTACTTCATTGACCTTGAGATTACTATGAAATTTATTTTTAAAATTATCCCTCTGTTCAGGGGTCAACTTATCTCTAACTCTGATATAGTCCTGTGCAAGCACAGTGTCCTGAAGCACTATGACTGAGATACGTTTCTCCCCGCTTTCAAAGAAAGGAGCTATCTTCGTCAATTGATCTTCGGGCTCAACTAGATTTCCAGACTCTACATCATAATACTGACCGATAAAGGGACCTGCAGGATCAGGCGAAAGAGGATTGTACCAACTGTAGACAATGCTCATACCCTCTATATCCTTTATATGACAGGTCTCACATACAAAAAACTGCGTGTGCATATTCAGCAGGGCCCTGACCTTTTTATTTTTCGTATGAGGAAAGTCTGAATGGCATATATAGCAGGCAGGTCTTGAGCCTTCCGGAAGTGAGGGATATTCCTCGGTGTGATGAAAATGGCGATGTACCTCATAGGCCTCATGCCGCTTAACTTCCTCAAGGATTTCTGATTTTTCATGCTTCATGATCTTTTGTTCCAAAGGAGCAAGTATTGCCGGGCCGTGATGTGAGAAGGCGAAATGATACATTACCCCGACCATCACAGCCAGTGATATCAGAGAGAAGATAAGCCCGATAAGATAAGCCGCCAGTGGATGCTTCAGACGTTTCGGTTCACTTATCATCCTTCGACCCTCCATACTCATCATTCCCGAAATACTCTTTCAAGACTTGACGGAGATACTCTTTTTCTTCAGGGATCTCCTGTAAGTTATGTAAATACTCCATAAAATGTTCCTCAATCTGATGCTCACGAGTAATTTTCCCGGTCAAAAAAGTCCACTGAAGGGGGAACCTTCCAGGTACCAGATGAACATTTGTCCAATGCCAGAATACGATAACTATCATGGCCATTATCGCTTCATCAGCGTGCATTAGTCGTGCCAGATCCTGAAAAAAGGCAGGGTCAGGCCAGACCTTTGCCATTAACTCAGGATAAAGAAGCGTACTCCCTGCGGTAATCATTACAAAAGTACCCCATAATAATGCCAGATAATGCATTTTCTGCTTGTACATAAACTTGCCCATCTTAGGGCGGAAACGTCGTATGCCAAGAAAATACTGTATATCCTGTACAAGATCTTTAATATCCTTCAGCATGGGAAACTGTGTTCGACTGATTGAGAATTCTTTCCGTAAAATCTTCCTTAATGAACCCGTAATAAGCGTTAGCAGATGATAAACTGCTGCCGCAATCATGGCAGCAGCAGCAATACGATGCACAACACGTGCATTATCCGGGCCTCCGAAAATACTCATAATATGCGGAGCCCACCAGACATCGCTAAAATGCAGGGAAAGACCGGTAACGGCAAGGAATATAAACGAGACAAATATAAAAAAGTGCTGTATAACTATATGCAGGGAATACCTGGGAAGGTCACCTAAAGGATCAGACTTTACATGCATGTATATGTTGCGCGGGACATTACCCAATCCATCAACATAAACAGATTCCTCTTTATCTGCATTTTGCTCTGTGTCAATAGACTCACTTTTCAATAAGCTCATATTAATCCCCTTTCGGCTGCTTATCTTTTTTACGCCATGATGTTCCCTTTTCAAGCTCCCAGTTAATTCCGCGCCTTCTACGCCCCCAGGTCTCCAGGCATGCCAGACCAAGAAGGCTGAATACTGTGCCATATAGTATGACTGAGAGCCCGGTGTTAAGAAGATAAAGCACTGGCTTATTATCTTTATCAATACTTGAGTGAACATCTATTTTTATAAAACTCTCATTCACCTGCAGATGACACTGTCTGCAGGTCTCACTCCTGTTTACCGTATTCAACGTAGATCTAATATCCTCTTTACTGTAAATATCATGAATCCCGTTTGTGGCATGACAGCTTATACAATCCGA
>JACKQG010000477.1_pt3 | contig 12300 bp, 11 predicted proteins | sample 8237621 | NCBI WGS metagenome assembly JACKQG01 (sample SAMN15677084, study PRJNA649215) | marine metagenome | biome: marine; feature: Black Sea; material: saline water; isolation source: suspended particulate matter (SPM) from the Black Sea western gyre | collected 2013-06-09/2013-06-10 | depth...
TTAAATTAATTTTCTACTTGACTCCAAATTTTATTGGAACTATAGAACTGAGGATGTATTCATTTTGTTTGAGAGTAGGGGGTCTCTAGAAGTAGAAATCTTGACTCTCAATGTAACCCAGCTTTGTATTGAAGTATAGAATAAATTTAATAAATTAGTTCAAAGGAGGATGTAGGTATGTCAATTTGTGTTGTAGGTCATTCTAACCCTGATACCGATTCTGTCACCGCTGCTATCGCTTTTGCCCATCTGCTTAAAGCCCAGGGACAGGATGCTGTTGCCTGTATGCAGATAAACGCTGATAAACTCAATCCTGAGAGTAAGACTGTTCTTGAGAAATTTGGTCTTGCTGCTCCCCAGGAACTTATGGATGTAGCAGGGAAAAAGGTTGCTCTTGTTGATTTTAGTGATATTGGTCAGGCACCGGCTAATATTGGTGATGCTGAAGTTGTAGCAATTGTAGATCATCATAAAATTGGTGATATCACTACCAACAATCCTATTCTTTTTAATGCCCAGCCTGTTGGATGCACCGGCACCGTTCTTAATCAGATGTATAAAATAAACAACGTTGCCATTCCAAAAGACATCGCTGGCGGAATGCTTGCCGCTATTCTTAGTGATACTGTAAACTTCAAATCACCTACCTGCACCGATGCTGACAAGGCCGCTGTTGCTGAGCTGAAAGTTGTCGCTGGTGTTGAAGACACAGATGGTCTTTTCATGGATATGCTGAAGGCTAAATCTGCAGTTGCTGGAGTCCCTATGAAGGACCTGGTATTCCGTGACTATAAAGACTTTGACATGAAAGGCAATAAAATCGGTGTTGGGCAGCTCGAGCTTGCTACACTTGATCAAGTTGCTGATATTCGTGATGATCTTTACAAAATGCTTCAGGAAGTGAAAGCAGAAGGCCGTCACTCTGTACTGCTTATGCTTACCGATGTTGTTAAGGAAGGCACTGATCTGATGGTAGTTTCTGATGATGCTTCTATCATTGAAGGCGCTTTTGGTGCCAAACTTGATGGAGTCAGCATGTGGATTGATGGCATGATGAGCCGTAAAAAACAGACTGTTCCTAATCTGCAGAAAGCTTTCGGATGCTAATGTAAGTTGATAGCTCTAAGCATTTAGCTGTAAGAAATAAAAAAAGCCATGGATGGGTAAAACCTCCATGGCTTTTTTTTATCCGAAAGTTTCTTCAAGAAGAGGCTTAGGGTTTTTTTCTCTGAGCCTCTGAGGGCTCTGTGAGAGATTTTCTATGGCTTCTTATCATTGTTATTTATCAGTAATTAATGTACCAGCTGGCGGTCTCTTTTGAAGTCGAAGTCATCGTCATGTTCTTCAGTATGACATTGAAGACACACGGTCACAGGTGGAGAGAGAAGGTTTGACTGTTCAGGGGTGGCAGCATGGTCCTGGCCGGGTCCATGGCATGATTCGCAGCCGACTTTGAGGAGGTCTTCCGGCAGGGACAGTGCCATGTGGCCTTTATTTACTTCTATTCCTGTTACATGACAGGGGAGGCAGTCAACATTAAACTGCTGTGATTTGGCAACAAGTGTTTTATGTGCTTTAGCATGCCGGGTGGACTGCCAGTTGTCATATTGTTCAATATGACACTCTTTACAGGATTGGGATCCGGTATAGCCGGCAAGTTTTTTATTGGCTCTTCTTTTTTTCCCTAGTGAATTTACTTCTATTTTAGCTTGATCAACAATAGTGGCGACTTCTGCTTGATCCGGGAATTCTTTTTGTATCGGAATGAAAACATTCTGGTAGGTAGACTGTTTTTCAGTTGGCGTTTCGTTTCTTTTTTCCAAGGCAATTTCCTGTCGAAGCAAGGATTCTTTCTTTTCAATGTTCCTGAAGGCCTGAATATTTTCAGGTTTATCTTTGTAGATCATTTCAGGGTTCCCTTTTGAGCGTATCCTTTTTATTTGCCAGTTCAATCGATCAAGCTCATTCTGTTTCTTCAGCAATAACGGATTCCCTTCTCTTTGCCATGTTTTGGATGGATGCCAGTGTATATCCATCATGCCGAGATGTTTTCCCTGTTTTTCTGTCTGGAAGATAAGAGTATTGTTGACCAGGAAAGGGTTCATGTTACTGGTGGTTATACCGGACTGAATAACAAGGTGAATAGAGTTGAACTGTTTGCTCAGCATCTGATTTTCACTGTGGGGCAGGTTTGACAGAAGGAGAATAATGTCGCACTGATTTTCAAGAGAAGAAAGAAGGGGGGGCAAAATCTTTTGCCAGGATACAATTTCAACCTCCTGATCTTCTTCAATAGGAGAGTCCCCGGTGTGTCCTGTGAGGCCGATAATGCCTATATTCATGTTTTGCTTTTGCAGGATCAGGTAGGGTGTGAAAATAGGTTCTTGAGTATTTCTATCAACCAGGTTGGCACTGAGCCATGGAAATGAGGAGCGAGTTGCCTGTTCTTTTAAAAAAGAGAGGCCTCCTGCAAGATCCTGACGGGCAATGCCGACAGCTTCATAGCCAATTTTCGAGTATGATTCTACAATTGCTGCGGCAGTAATTTTTGCCTGTTCAACTTCCAGTCCGGAAGAGAGGCGGTTCTTTGCAAAGAGCAGAGCCCCGGCATCGATCAACAGCTTGGAGGAAGGGGAGTCGTATACTGTCTCTAATTTGAAAGCTTTTTTGGGCAGACCGCCCAACTGGGTAGTTTTTCAGCCGCAGGGTTCTGTTTCGCCCCTTACATCGTTGGAATAGAGAAGGGTGAATGGTTTTTCTTCAACTGATGCCCCGGAGAATGATGCCGGGAACAGTAGGCAGAAGGTGAAAAAAAGAGTGACGAATAATTTCATGTTTACTGCTTCTCCTGTTTTCGGTTGCGCTGGGCAAGTATTTGACGCCATTTTGTCAGTCTGTCTTTAATTATGGATTCGTAGCCCCTGTTTGTTGGTTCATAATAAAGGGAGCCTGTTAACTGGTCGGGGAGGTGCTCTTGATCAACTAAAGCGCTACTGTCATTATGAGCATACTGATAGTTTTTGCCGTAACCAAGGTTTTTCATAAGTTTTGTTGGTGCATTTCGGATATGCATCGGCACTGGCAGGCTGCCGCTTCTTTTGATTTCCTCTATTACTTTATTATATCCTGTATAGATGGCATTGCTTTTGGGCGCGGTTGCAAGATATGCCGCAGCCTGTGCCAGGGCAAGGTCGCCTTCTGGTGACCCCAGGATAGTAAAAGACTCTCTGGCATTAAGTGCCACGGTGAGTGCCTGGGGTTCGGCATTGCCAATGTCTTCTGATGCGAAACGAATAAGGCGCCGGGCGATGTAGAGAGGATCTTCCCCTGACTGCAGCATGCGTCCTAGCCAGTACAGAGCCCCGTCGGGGTCACTGTCCCTGAGGCTTTTGTGCAGGGCGGATATAAGATTGTAGTGTTCTTCTCCCCCTGCATCATAGCGCAGGGTCTTTCGCTGCAGGGCTTCTTCAACATCAGTCATGGATATAGACATCTGTTCCTGCTCTTTTGTTTCAGATAAGGAGAAGGCAATTTCAAGGCTGTTAAGCAATCTTCTGGCATCACCATCGGCCATGGCAACAATGTATTCCGCTGCGGCTTCAGTAATTGTATAGTGTTCCCCTTCAATAGCATGTTCAGGGTTATCTATGGCTCTGCGGAGAATGGTATGGAGATTATCTGAGGTCAGCGGGTTGAGGGTGATGACACGGCATCTGGAGAGCAGAGGGGCAACAACATGAAAAGACGGGTTTTCTGTAGTGGCACCAATAAGCGTGAGCAGACCGCTTTCCACATGGGGAAGAAAAGCATCCTGCTGGCTTTTATTAAAACGATGGATTTCATCGACGAAAAGAATTGTTTTTGAGCCGTGTGCACTGTTTTCCCGGGCTTCTTCAACAATTTGCCTTATTTCCTTTACTCCACCGAGAACAGCAGAGAAAAAAATAAAACAGGCATTTGTTGATTGCGCCAGTATGCGGGCGAGAGTGGTCTTTCCAGTGCCTGGTGGTCCCCACAAAAGAAGGGAAGGGAGATAATTGCCCTGCTGGAGTTGTCGAAGTATTTTTCCGGGGCCCAGCAGGTGCTCCTGGCCGACAAAATCCTCTATTTTTTCCGGCCGCATTTTTTCGGCAAGAGGTCTGGTATCCTGGGCAGAGGTATTCATTTTATGAAAGGATTCCATGTGGCCGTTTTTTATGAGGCAAGCTGAATGAGCCTGTCGGCAAGTCTTTCTGAAGAAAAAATAAGGGACTCAACATCGAGATGGTCAAGGACCCTGGCATCAAAAAGGATTTTCACCTTTGCTTCAAAACCATCTTCCGGCTCTTCGTCCCAGAATAATAACTGCTGAGGCACCATGGGTAATACCGGGATGATTGATGCGGATGTTGTGGAACTCCCGGTAACTGTTTGACCGTGAAGCATTGAGCAGTATTTCTGTATTTCTTCCGGTGGACGGCCGGCGAAAAGCTGGGCCAGTCTTTTTTCGCAATAGGTTGCAAGGGTTTTTACTTTGGAAATGGTGTTGGGAAGGCTTTCCAGACCGACCCAATCGCCGGTCGGACTGGTATGAGCGGCAGAGTGAACGTAATTATACAAGAGTATCTGATCCCTCGGATCTTCCGGCTCCTGACCATTAAGAAGAAGTTGTGTTTTGCTCAGAAGAACCTCCTGAGCAAGATATGAAAATGTCAGAGTATTGTCAGTTTCTGGAGAGAGAGTAGCACCAAGACGGGGAGCAATTTCCTTGAAATGAAGAGACTGTATTTTACTCTTCAAGAAACGAATAAGTTCGAGATCACGTTTCTTGGACATTTTGTCGAGGTCGGTATTGCCGAGGGAGGTGAGGTCAAGTCCGTCAAGATTGATGTAAGGGCATTTTTCAGGATCTTCCCCGCTTTTTGCCACATTTGCAGCAAAGGCCAGACAGGCAGTATAACCGCATTCACCGCAGTTTGTTTTTGGGATGCGTTTGAGAATGTCTAAGGGATTCATTTATTTTATGTCACTCACAAGGGCTCAGAGGTGCCGAGGAAATTTAAAAAACCATGGTTACCGCAGAATGAGATCGGAGTTCATTGAAGAAAAAATTTCGGGCTTCTTCACTTTCGACGAAGATTTCCAGGTTATAAGAATGATATTTCCCGGATTTGCTTGTTTTAGATGGCGAAAGTTGGTGCTCTGATTCGCAAACAATTGCAAGAATTGCTTTAATCAGCATTTTTTCTTCAATGCCAATTACCTTATAATGCCAGCGGCACGGATAGATAATTTCGGGTTTGCCGTCAATTACTTTTATGTTCAAGGATATCTCCTGGATATATTGAAGTGCAGTGTGAACATGTTTAGATTATTCTTATCGGTGAATGTAAATATAGTATCCAGACGCTCATAGTCAAGTAGCGTTTTGGTAAAAGTGCACCTTCTGAGAGAACATTTGATCTCAGAATTAAAGGTTGCCTTAAGAAAGTATAATGTAGGTGAATAAAGGCATATTATGATGTCCAGATCTGAAAAAAATCCTGTCCCTTTTCTTCCGGCAACCGCTGAGGAAATGCGTTCCAGAGGCTGGGATTACGTTGATATCATCCTTGTCACCGGGGATGCCTATATTGATCATCCATCGTTTGGAATTGCTCTAATCGGCAGACTGCTTGAAGATAATGGCTATCGGGTTGCTGTTCTTTCCCAGCCCAGACATGATTCTCCTGAATCTTTCAAGATTTTTGGTCCTCCACGATTATTCTGGGGCATTACCTCCGGGAATCTTGATTCTATTGTTTCCAATTACTCAGGGAATGGCAAGGTCAGAGATCGTGACGACTATTCGCCCAACGGAAATCCGTATTTTGGCAATATTAAGGAAAAAAAATACAGGCGCCGTCCTGACCGGGCGACAATCCTGTATACCAGTCTTGCCCGTAATGCCTATCCCGGTGTTCCGGTTGTCCTCGGTGGGATAGAAGCTTCCCTTCGGCGTTTTGTTCATTTTGACTACCAGCAGAATAAGTTGCGTGCTTCCGTGCTCACAGATTCCAAGGCTGATTTGCTCGTCTACGGCATGGGCGAAAAAGCTGTTGTAGAAGCAGCACGGAGAATTGCTTCAGGGCTTGATCTTCATGGAATTCAAGGGACATGCGTTAGGCTGACTGCAAAGGAAATGGAGCAGGCATTTGCTGACAATCCCGATAACGTGACCTTATCGTCGTGGGAAGATATTGTCGCCGATAAAAGCAACTTTATGTCCGCTGAAATTGCCATTGATAAAAATGCCCGCGCCTTTTCGGAGAAGATACTCTGCCAGAAGCAGCAGGCAATGTGGGTGGTCCAGTACCCTCAATTTCCACCCCTGGCAACGGTTGAGCTCGACAGAGTCTATTCATTGCCATACACCCGTCAGGAACATCCTGTCAGCAGGAATGTGCCAGCCTATCAGATGATCTGTCATTCCATAACCATAGTCAGGGGGTGCAGCGGCAACTGTTCCTTCTGTGCCATTACCAGGCACCAGGGGCCTGTTATTACCAGCCGAAGTGAAAAATCAGTTCTTGAAGAGGCTGAATTGTTGAGTTCCCTGAAAAATTTTAAAGGAACCATAACGGATCTGGGTGGACCTACGGCCAATCTTTTTGGCGTGGAGTGCGGAAAAAACAAATGCAGTCGTCATGATTGTCTGGTGAAGGGAGTATGTCCTCATTTGATAATTAATGAAAAGTGTTTCGTCTCCCTGCTTGATAAAGTGAAGGATTTGCCTCGTGTAAAACATGCTCACGTATCTTCAGGGCTCAGGATGGAGCTGTTGTTAAAGACCCCTGAACTACTGGAGAGACTGCTTGCCCATCACGTCCCTGGCGCCATGAAAATAGCTCCGGAACATACTGAGGATAATGTTCTGAGGTTAATGCATAAACAGCCAAATGTATTGGCTGCATTTCTTGAAGAGTGTAATGGTATCGCTTCGAAACTTCGAAAGAATATTCACTTCACTCCATATTTCATGTCGGCACATCCGGGCTGTACACTGGCCGACATGCAGGCCATGGGAGCGAAAATAAATACACTTGGTCTTAATGTCCGCTCTTTTCAGGATTTCACGCCAACACCTGGAACTCTCTCCACCGCAATGTATGTCTCCGGAATTGATCGTGACACCCTGAAGCCTGTTTTTGTCCCATCAAGTACGAAGGAACGGCGCCTGCAGCGGCACGTTCTCGAAACAATAAGGAAGAAAAAGGGTACACATAAATAGGTGTTCAACTGAAAAATTTATAGTTTCGAAAACCACAGAGCTGTAACTGCTCAGCAGTGGCCCAGGTAAGCGCAGACTCCGGATGCGCACAAGCCCGCCGAACTATATAACCATATGTGAGAAGGCCTGATCGTGTGTAGATGGGGTGTTGCTGAGCAGTTACCAAATAAGAGGTGAAATGATGTCAGTCCTAGATAGAAAAATATTAGTGGCTGTTGATGGTTCCTACTGTTCCCGGAATGAAATACAGTATCTTGTAGAGATGTTTTCCGGGGAACAGAATATTTCCTTTCATCTATTGTGTATCGTTTCCGGCGGAACCTCGACGGTTGTTGGCAGTGAATGGGTTGACAGTACAGATGTATTAAGTCATCTGTCTGCAGCGGTCAAACCAAAATACCTTCTTGCCCAAAAACACCTTGATGAAGAAATGAATTTGCTTAAACGCCAGGGGTTTTCGGAAAACCAGATCAGCGGAGTTGTTCAGCTAGACAGGGCTGGTGTTGCCAATGATCTTATTTTAGAGGCGAGGAAAGGACAATATGACGCCATAATTATGGGTCGAAGGGGGCTCGGTAAAATTCATGAATTATTCATGGGAAGTATTACCAAAGCAGTCCTTGAAAAATGTTACGATATTCCCGTCTGGGTCGTGGATGGAAAAGTAGAATCAAGAAAAATTCTTGTCCCGGTTGATGGCTCTTTTCACGTATTGCGTGCCGTCGATCACCTCAGTTATATGTTGAAGGATATGCCCCAGGCCGAAGTTACCCTTTTTCACTCGGAAGCATTACTTCGCCGTAAAAAAGAGCATCCCGTTGAGGATTTTTATGCACAATGGGGGCGCAAATGGTGCGAGGAAAATTTGACCAAACCTGATGATGCTACCTTTCATGCCCCTGAGCAGGTCCTTGTTGACAGTGGTTTTTCCAGGGAAAAAATAAAAAGGGCAAAATCCCATATAGGAATAGAACCTGCCAGAGATATTTACTCGTATCTTAAAAAACATAACTTCGGAACCATTGTCATGGGAAGAAGAGGTGCCGACGAAGCAACCTGGTTATTGGGGAGCATTTCTGAACGTCTGTTGTATACTGCTGAAAATCTCGCCATCTGGATGGTGCATTAGGTTGTAGCCAAAACTCAACCTTACTGTTCTGTGAATAGTTATAACTCAACAAAAGTGGTTTGAAATGAAAATATGGGTAGATGCCGATGCATGCCCTGCTGTGATCAAAGAGGTTCTGTTCAGAGCGGCAGAACGAACCGGGGTGCAGTTGACGCTTGTGGCAAATAAGCCCATGCGTGTACCGCCATCTCGTTTTATTTCATTTGTCCGGGTAGCATCCGGTTTTGATGTTGCTGACGATGAGATCGTTAAAAGGCTCAGTGCTGGGGATCTTGTAATCACCGGTGATATTCCTTTAGCGGCGGAGGTGATTGAAAAAGGGGGTAATGCTCTCAATCCCAGAGGAGAACTTTATTCTGCTGATAATATTGGAGCGTGTCTCAATATGAGAGATTTCATGGATACTCTGCGATCCAGCGGTATAGATACCGGCGGTCCCTCGGCGTTGAGTCAAAGAGATCGAAACTCTTTTGCCAATCATCTCAATAAATTATTAACCAGTTATGTAAGAAATTCATAATTGTTTATGGCCATGACTTTTCCCTATACTACGCGAAGCCCGGAAGTATTTTATTGCCGCCGGCTTATGAATACCTTGAGGTAGGAATGTTCTTTTGGATCTGATAATCAGCAATGTCCACATTCCCATTGAAGAAGACGGGATGGATGCGTATATACATGCCGCTGCTCAACAACTGAAAATCGGTGAGGATACTATATCCATCGCTAAAATTTTAAGTAAGTCGCTCGACATGAGCAGCAAGGAACAGTTTTTTTATACAATGTCACTCGTCATTCGTACGGCTGACGGCTTTGACAATAAGCCAAACTTCCCCGAATACAGAGAACAAATACAAGAAAGCAGGAAAACAACACGCATTAAAGGGAGGCCGATAATAGTAGGTTTTGGCCCTGCCGGTATGTTTGCCGCTCTTGAACTCATTGATTGTGGACTTAAACCTTTAATTTTTGACAGGGGGAAGAAGATTGATGAACGCTCCGTTGATGTTCAAAGATTTATTAAAGAAAGGCGGATAAATCCTGAATCAAATATCCAGTTTGGTGAAGGCGGTGCAGGTTCATATTCCGATGGCAAGTTGTTTTCCCGGAGAAATAATAATACGAGCTATGTAAACCGGGTCTTGAAGGCTTTTGTCAAATTTGGGGCTCCAGCAGAAATTGAATATATAAGCAAGCCTCATCTGGGCACTGATATGTTGTGCAGAATCGTGCGGAATATAAGGCTCTATATTCTGGAGAGGGGCGGTGAGATTCATTATAGTTCAAAAATGACTGATATCCTGATATCAGAGGGCGCGGCATCAGGCATTGTAATAAATGGAGACAGGGAATATCTGTCGTCAAGTATCTATATAGCCCTGGGACATTCTGCGCGCGATACCGTTGAGATGATGTATGAAAAAGGTATTGCTCTTGAGCAGAGGATGATTTCTGTTGGTGTGAGAATTGAGCATCCCGTTGAAACAGTTAACCGTATGCGTTATGGCGATAAGTATTGTAATTTTAGTGGATTAGGGGCTGCTACGTATTCCTTGAATTATACCAATCGGAAAATTAGGAGGGGCGTTTATACCTTCTGCATGTGTCCCGGAGGTGAGGTTGTTAATGCTTCCTCTGATCAGGGAATGCTGGTTTTAAACGGTATGAGCTATTCGCGCAGGTCCTCTTCTTTTTCAAATGCAGCTCTGGTTGTAAATTGCAATGCCGGCGACTACAAGTCAGCCAGTCCATTGGCCGGCATGGAGTTTCAAAAGGAGATTGAACGAAAGGCTTTTCATGCAGGAGGAGGAAACTGGGAAGTCCCTGCCCAAAATTTGATGCATTTTTTAGGGGAGGAAAGTACTGCCGGTTTGCATCAAAACTCCTATAAGATGGGGGCTGTTTCCGCGGATATGAAGGATATCCTGCCAGGATTTGTAATTGAGCAGCTGTTTGGTGCTTTTAATAAATGGAAAGAAGAAGTTCCTTTATTTGTGTCAAGTCAGGCGATATTGCTGGGTGCAGAAACCAGGACATCATCACCTGTGCGGATTACGCGTAATGAAAATTATGAGTCAGTCAATGTGAAAAATGTATATCCGATAGGCGAGGGTTCCGGCTATACAGGGGGAATAACGAGTTCAGCTGCTGATGCCATAAGGGCTGTTGGAAAACATCTGTAACATGGGAAGTTGTTTAGTCATTTGTTGGGTGATTGAAGAGAAAGAATTCGGAAAGTGAAATGGGAATGAAAACGCAGAATAAGGATGCAGGCCTGGTTTACTCCACGGGATTTGGCAGGATGTGTCCCGGCTGTAATAATCCTGTAGAGAAATGTACCTGCCAGAAAAAACAATCGATCTCTAAAGGTGATGGCATTGTCAGGTTAATGAGGGAAACAAAGGGGCGCAAAGGAAAAGGCGTAACGTTGATTACCGGCCTGCCTTTGGATGATGCCGGACTGAAAAAACTTGCCAAAACCTTTAAACAAAAATGTGGGAGTGGTTGCAACCTGAAGGATGGAGTCATTGAAATTCAGGGTGATCACAGGGATGTGCTTGAAAAAGAATTAGGAAGTCTTGGGTATACGGTAAAACGTGCCGGTGGGTGAGATTGGCTGCAGGCGGAGACTCTCAGGCAACAAGAATCGCCTTGTGCAGCTCTAACGCGCTGTTTTCACGCTCCGGCAAAAAGCATACGGTTGTCTTGTCATCCTCGGCTATGCCGATTTCCTCCAGGGCTTCTTTAGAAAATGAGGCGAAAAGGGATTGTTTGAAAAAATAATTCCTGGTTTTTCGAGTATAGAGTGGCAGGTATTCCTGGGGAAGCTCCTGCCATAATCTGTCTTTCTCTTTTTTCAGTGATTGTGCTGTAATATTTTCAGGAAGGAAGCGATTTCCTGACCGCAGCCAGTCATACCTCAATAGTTCCCTTATTATTTCTTTGTCTTTCCTGTCCGAAGCAATTTCAAGCAGAAGGGTGCTCATAAGTTTCTGGGTCTTTGCCTGTTGAAAAAAACCAGAATGAAGGCAATGATCCAGCAGTGTGGAGAAGAATGAAAACCCTGATTCTTTTCTCTGGATATATCTGAAAAAAGAACGAAAAAAACGATTATTGTAAAAAGATTCCACACATTCCCCAAACCAGTACATTCGTATTAATGTATCGGAATTGAGCCATCTGGTGGAGAGAACCTGATAGGGTGCGCGGCAACAAAATAGAATGTCGAAATCTTCTGTTTCCCTGCTGATGGGGGTTTCCGGGAGGATTTTCAGAAGCCCCATCTGGATGTAATGTGGAAGAATGGAGAACATGTCATTGAAGGAACAGGCAAAAGTCTCCTTTGTTTCGTACGGAAGTCCGAGAATAAGGTCTATATGAAGATGAATTGTATCAAGCTTCATTAATTGCCTGATGTTGCCAAGGGCTTTCGGCAGGTCGGTTTTTCTGTGAACAGCTTCCAGGGTTTGAGGGTGTGTTGACTGGATACCTACCTCAAATTCAAAAATCCCTGGTTTGATTTTTTCAAGAAAGGAGAACATTTCAGCATTGAAAAGATCTGGAGCTATTTCAAAATGAAAGGCTGTTTCTCCCCCATGCTTTGCAAGAAAACTCCAGATTTCAAGAGCACGTTTGGAAGAGGCATTGAACGTACGGTCTACAAATCGAATTATCCGGGGTTTATGAGAAAGAATTTGGGTAAGTTCTTCTTTTACAGTTGTAATGTCTTTATTACGCATGTTTTTGTCAGCAGATGAAAGGCAATAGCTGCAGGAAAAGGGACATCCTCTTGATGATTCATAGTAAATATTCCGGTCAGACAATCGCTCTGCCAGGTCGTTATCAGTATATGGAAAGTCAAAGGGGTTGTTTGCCCCGCCTGAATAGTGTTTTTTTAGAATACCCTGCTGCAGGTCTGTGT